>Ga0070741_10010495_pt1 | contig 17468 bp, 18 predicted proteins | sample Coa_R1_4_FD_66440 | JGI IMG/M metagenome (GOLD analysis project Ga0070741, IMG submission 66440) | Surface soil microbial communities from Centralia Pennsylvania, which are recovering from an underground coalmine fire - Coalmine... | ecosystem: Environmental > Terrestrial > Soil > Unclassified ...
CCCGAGATCGCCGCGCTCGGCTACGACCTCGCCGTGTACGGGCACACGCACGGCGGTCAGGTCCGGATGCCTCTCGTCGGAGCCCTCATCACCAACTCGGACGTGCCGAGGAGGATCGTCTCGGGCCTGGTCCGGCTGGGGCGCTCGTACGCGCACATCTCGCCCGGCCTGGGGACGAGCAAGTACGCGCCGTTCCGGTTCCTGTGCCGTCCGGAGGCGACGCTTCTCGAGCTCCGGCGCCGACCGCCTACTCCGGCTCGACCATCCGCTCCGGCCTGACGAGCTCGTCGTACTCACGCTCCGTGACGTATCCGAGCGCGAGCGCGGCCTCCTTGAGCGTCGTGCCCTCATGGTGCGCCTTCTTGGCGACCTCGGCCGCTCGGTCGTAGCCGATCTTGGGCGAGAGAGCGGTCACGAGCATGAGCGAGCGGTCGACGAGCTCGGCGATCCGTTCACGGTTGGGCCTGATCCCCTCCACGCAGAACTCGCGGAAGGTTCGACAGACGTCCGAGAGGATCGCGACCGAGTGCAGGAAGTTCCGGATCATCACGGGTTTGAACACGTTGAGCTCGAAGTTCCCCTGCGACCCGGCGACCGCGATCGCCACGTCGTTGCCGAACACCTGACAGCAGACCATCGTCATCGCCTCGGACTGCGTGGGGTTCACCTTGCCGGGCATGATCGAGGACCCGGGCTCGTTCTCCGGCAGCGACAGCTCGCCCAGCCCGCTGCGCGGCCCGCTGCCGAGCCATCGGATATCGTTGGCGATCTTCATGAGCGAGACTGCGAGCGTCCGGATCGCGCCGTGGGCCGCGACGATCGCGTCGTGTGCGGCGAGAGCGGCGAACGCGTTCGGCGCCTTCGTGAACGGGAGCCCGGTCATCTCGAGAATCTTGGCCGCCACGGCCTCCCCGAACCCGCGAGGCGCGTTCAGCCCCGTCCCGACGGCCGTGCCGCCGATTGCGAGCTCGTACAGACCGGGCAGAGACTCCTCGATCCTGGCGATATCGGCGTCGAGCTGTGCCACGTAGCCCGAGAACTCCTGGCCGAGCGTGAGCGGGACGGCGTCTTGCAGGTGCGTTCGGCCGATCTTCACGATATCGGCGAACTCCTCGCTCTTGCGCTGCAGGGCGTTCCGAAGCTCGCGCACCGCCGGAAGGAGGCGCTCTACGACGGTTCGCGCCGCGGCGATGTGCATGGCCGTCGGGAACGTGTCGTTGGAGGATTGCGACATGTTCACGTCGTCGTTGGGGTGAATCGGCGTCTTGGAGCCGAGAACGCCGCCGGCAAGCTCGATGGCGCGGTTCGCGATCACCTCGTTGGCGTTCATGTTCGACTGGGTCCCGGAACCGGTCTGCCACACGTACAGCGGGAAGTGGTCGTCGAGCCTTCCCTCGATCACCTCGTCGGCGGCTCGGACGATGAGGTCGGCCTTCTCCTTCGGCAGCTTGCCGAGCTCGGCGTTCACGACCGCGCACGCCTTCTTGAGGATCCCGAACGCGCGGACGACCTCGACCGGCATTCGGTCGTCGCCGATCGAGAAGTGGTGGAGCGAGCGCTGGGTCTGCGCACCCCAGTAACGGTCGGCCGGGACCTCGACCTCCCCCATGCTGTCGGATTCGACTCGTGTGTGTTCGGTTGGCATGTGCGTCTCACCCCTCCTCACGGATGGCCCGCTCGAACACCCGCTCGTAGCCGGCGACCATGGCCTCCTTGGAGAACTTCCGCCGCACGTGCTCGCGGCACGCCGCCGGATCGATCTCGTCGAGGTGCCGGAGCCGCTCGGCCGCTTCCTCCGGGTAGTTCTCGACAGAGACGACGAACCCCGTGACGCCGTCGACGATCACTTCCGGAACCGAACCGCGTCGGGTCGCGATCACCGGCGTGCCGCAGGCCATGGCCTCCGTCATCACGAGCCCGAAGGGTTCGTCCCAGTCGATCGGGAACAGAACCGCCTTGGCCCGGCGGAGGAGGTCGACCTTCTCCTCCTGACTGATCTCACCGTAGACGACGGCGTCGCTCGGGAGATTGGGCCTGATGTTGGTCTCCCACTCCTGCTCCTCGGTCCAGTGGGCGATCTTCACCGCCGAGACGAGGTGCTCCCCGGCGAGCTTGGCCGCATCGATCGCCCGCTTCCACCCCTTCTCGGGCGCGGCCCGCCCGAGGAAGACCACGAAGTCCTCCTTCTCGGTGTTGAGGGAGTAGAAGTCCATGTCGATGCCGTTGTAGACGACGTCGGCGTAGCGGAGTCCCTGATGGTTGCGCCTTTGAGCCTCGCTGATCGGCACGAACCAGGCGCGATCGGCGACCAGGTCGTACAGGCGCTCCATCTCCGGAGTGAAGGAGCCGTGCAGCGTATGGACGGTCGGGACGCCGGTCTCGATCGCAGCGGCGAGGGCGGAGAACGGAGAGTGGACGTGCAGAACGTCGAACCGCTCGCGGACCCCGCGCATCGCGAACATCGTGTGGGTGGCATCGAGCACGATGTCGTTGATGAGCTTGGACCCGGGAGCCTGCTCGAAGACGTACTCGAGCCTGGCCTTGGTGACCGAGTCGCCCGTCGCGAACAGCGTGACGTCGTGACCGGCCTCGGCCAGCCCGTCGGCCTCGAGCGCGACCACCCACTCGATTCCGCCGTAGCCCTTGGGGGGAACCGCGAGCCACGGTGGACAGACGATCCCGATCCTCATCCCGGCGGCTCTCCTCGCGTTCGGCTGCGAAAGAGCCTACCCGGCCGCCGAGCGCCGCGAGCCGTTACACTTCCCCCCACGGGACGTAGCGCAGTTTGGTAGCGCGCAGCGTTCGGGACGCTGAGGTCGCGGGTTCAAATCCCGCCGTCCCGACCGTCAGGTCGGGCGAAGGCGTGTTGCTCGCCGGCGCATTGGGTGTTTGACGAACGGATCGGCCCGCCGATAGCCTTGCGCGGGCCGCCGAACGCAGCCCGCTTCGGTTGATGCGCAGACGGCAGACCGGCATTCGCGGTCGCATCATGGGGGGCGCTGTTGCCCTCCTCCTCGCGCTTTCCACGATCGTGACCACCGCGACGCTCTCCTCGGCCGCGCCGTCCAAGCACGACGTCGCGGCGGCCAGGGCCAAGCTCGCGGCTCTGAACCAGCGCCTGTCGCTGCTCGACGAGGAGTACAACCAGGAGCTGATCAAGCTCCAGGAGATCCAACAGCGCCTGGCCGACGCCCGAGCGGCCGCCCAGGCCGCCCAGGCCGTCGCGGACAGGGCCACCGCGGACCTGAACGCTCGGGCGGCGCGCGCGTACCAGGGCGTTGGCTCCGAGCTGGAGCTGCTCCTCGGCGCCGACTCCTTCGCCGAGTTCTCCGATCGGCTGGAGTTCATGGGAAGCCTCGCCCAGGCCGACGCCGATCTCGCGGCCAGAGCGGCCAACGCCAAGCAGCAGGCCGAGTGGGCGGCGCAGCAAGCCGCCGCAGCGCTCAAGGAGCAGCAGGCGACCCTCGCGTCCATTCGCCAGAAGCGAGCCGAGCTCGAGTCGGGCATCGCCGAGGCGAAGTCGCTCTACGAGCAGCTCGACAAGCGGTATCACGAGGCGCTCGCCGCGGCGGCGGCGGCCGCGGCTGCGGCGGCCGCAGTGAGCCCGGCCTCCACGCCGACCATCACGCCTCCTCCGGGCGGACCGCCTCCCGCCCCGAACCCTAACGCCCAGGCGGCGATCGACGCCGCGTACTCCGTGATCGGAGTCCCGTACGTCTACGGCGCGGCGGACCCGAGCGTCGGGTTCGACTGCTCCGGCCTCACCATGTGGGCGTGGGCGCACGCCGGCGTGTCGCTCCCGCACTCCTCCGAGATGCAGTATCAGGTGCTTCCGCACGTCGACCGCGGCGATCTTCAGCCGGGCGACCTCCTGTTCTTCTACTCCCCGATCCACCACGTCGGCCTGTACATCGGCGGCAACAACATGATCGACGCGAACCACCCGGGCGACGTGGTCAACATCCGGCCGATCACCTGGGACGTGTACGTGGGCGCGGCCCGTCCGTAGCGCGCCCGTCCGTAGCGCGCCCGTCCGTACCGCGCACACCTCATCCGTAGGCGTCCCACCGGCGGCGCCGCCCGTCTCAGTGGGTCGGCCGCACCTCCCCGGTCGTCCCGGTCGCATCGACGTCAAAGTGGCGACCGAAGGCGTGCATGCCGTGCACGAAGATCCGCCCGATCTCCTCGGGAACATCCGGATCGATCACGATCCGCCCGTCTCTCGCCTCGAGCCCCAGCATCGCCCGGATGAAGACAAACGGCGCCCCCGTGGCCCAGGCCTGGGGGCTGCACGCGGTCGGGTAGGGCACGGGGAACCGCCCGAGGCTCCGATCGAACCCCGCAAAGGCCTCCGGCAGCCGGAACGCGCTGAACGAGGCCGCCTCGAGCTGCGCGAGCGCGATCCGGTTGGCCTCCCGACGGAACCCGCAACGCGCCAGCCCCAGCGCCGCGATCGCGTTGTCGTGCGGCCAAACGGTTCCCGTGTGGTAACCGATGGGGTTGTAGCCGGCGTCCGCCGTTGAGAGCGTGCGAACGCCCCACCCCGAGAACATCTCCTCGGACATGAGCCGACGTGCGACGAGCTTCGCGCGGTCGTCCGGCACGATCCCCGACCACAGGAGGTGCCCCATGTTCGAGGTCAGGGAGTCGATCTGACGCTTGTCGCCGTCGAGGCCCACCACGTAGTAGCCGCCCCGGGCCTCCGTCCAAAAGTCGCGGTTGAAGCGTTCCCGCAGGCTCTGGGCCTCGGCTCGCAGGCGAGCGGCGAGCGCCGGGTCGCCGGCGACTCGCTCCGCGAGCTCGGCCACACGCAGCTTGGCGTCGTACACGTAGCCCTGGACCTCCGCCGTTGCGATCGGCAGGTACGGGATCCTGCCATCGGAGAACTGGATGCCGTCCCAGGAGTCCTTCCAGCACTGGTTCCCAAGACCCTGCGAGGACCTCGTCTGGTACTCGACGTAGCCATCGCCGTCGCGGTCCCCGTAGCGGTCGATCCACCGGAGGGCGGCCAACACGTTCGGCCAGCGCGCCCGGACGAACTCGTCGTCCCGCTCGAACCGCCAGTACTCGGACATCAGGATCAGATAGAGGGGGGTCGCGTCGGCCGTCCCGTAGTACGGGCTGTGGGGCTTCTCCCCGGTGACGGTGAGCTCGCCGTTTCGGACCTCGTGCAGGATCTTGCCCGGCTCCTCGTCGCGGAAGTCGTCCTCGCGCGTGCCCTGGAGGGCTCCCAGCAGGTGGAGCGCCCCGCGCGCGAGCTCGGGGCCGACCCAGACGGTCTGGAGCGAGGTGATCAGGGTGTCCCGGCCGAAGAGGGTCATGAACCAGGGCAGGCCGGCGGCCGGCAGCACGTAAGGCTCGCCCTTGATCCGCCCCGTGATCCGCAGCGCGGCGAGATCGCGGACGGACTTGTCGAACACGTTCACGAGCAAGGCGCTGTCGGAACGAAACCTCGGGACCTCCGCGAGCCACGCTGTGAGCGCGCCCTCGGCGTGTTCCTGCTCCTCGCCGAACTCCTCATGCACCGGCTCGAGCACCGTGTCGTTCACACGGACGGTGACGCGCAGAAGGGCGGTGAACGTGTGTCGCGAGGGGAGCTCGACGTCCCAAACGAACGCGTTCTGGTCGATCCGCGCTTGGAGGCGGTCCACCTCATCCCCTTCGAAGCCCTCGAGCACCCGACTCCGGACGGCCCGCACGTTGGTCTCGGCGAGGAACCCGCCGCGCTCGTAGTGGAAGTGGAGGAGCTGCTCCTTTGAATCGTGCTCGACGTCGATCCAGGCGCTCCGGTCGCGCACGACGCTCTTGACCTCGAACAGGTCGGCGAAGTCCGAGCCCGCGCTCAGCCGGAGCTCCAACCGGACCGGTCCCGGCGTGGAGTTGTGGACGGCGATCTGCTCGTGCACCCCGCCACCCACGAAGCGGAACCGCCGGATCGACAGGCTGTAGGCGCGCAGGTTCGGTAGCTCGGGGTTGGTGAGGAAGAAGGCGGCCGAGTAGTGGTCGACCGTCTGCGACTTGAGCAGGGAGAGCGGACGACCGTTCAGCCGGAGCTCCCAACAGGACAGGAACCTCGTGTCGTCGTGCAGGAGGCCACCGATCGACCCCGTCGGGACGTCTCCGAACGCGTTGGAGAACATGAACGTTCGTCCCTCGAGAATGGCGATCGCGTCGGTGCCGAGCTCGGGCGGGTACGAGCCGGCGTCCGCCGAACGCTCCGGGGGGCGCGGCTCCGGGTGGGCATCGGCGGGCGTCGGCCGGCGCGTGGAGCCCGTGGGGGACCCGCCGGCGATCGGTGGAGGCTCTCCGGGCTCCTCGCCCATGGCGGCGAGGTCGGCCAGACGCCGCTCGGCCTGGGCGACCAGCGCGTCGTTCCCGATCGCCCAGGCCTCGTCCCTCGCTCGCTCGAGGAGCTCCCGAGCCTGGCGTCTGCGTAGGTTCGCCTTGTCCGACCTCGCATACTTCAGTCGCTCGTCCGCCTTCACGATCAACTCAAAGATCTCCCTCGGATCCAACGTCACCTCCGCTGCCGCGCCGTCTGCTCCACGTCCGAGCCCGCCCTCAGCCCCGATCCCGCTCCTCGAGGTAGCGTCGGATCGCGATCGCGGCCGCCGCTCCCTCGCCGACGGCCGAGGCAAGCTGCTTGGTCGAGCCCGATCGCACGTCCCCGGCGGCAAACACTCCCGGGATGGCCGTCCGAAAGCCTGCATCGGTCACGATGAACCCTCCGGGGTCGAGCTCGACGGTCCCTTTGAGGAACCCAGTGTTCGGGTCGAGACCGATGAACACGAAGCACGCGGCCGGCCGATACTCCTCCAGCCGGCCGGTCCGGCGATCAAGCGCGATCACCGCTGCGAGCTTCCCGCTCCCGTCGTCCCGTGCTCGGAACTCCTTGACCTCGCGGCCGGTCCGTACCTGCATCTTCGGATGCGTCCGGACCTTGTCTTGCAGAAGCCGGCTGGCCTTGAGAGAGGAGTTGCGCTCAAGGATCGTGACCTTGTCGGTGAACTCGGCGAGGAACAAGCCCTCTTCGAGCCCGCTGTTGCCACCGCCGAGGACCAGGAGCTCCTTCGAGCCCCGATAGAAGGGGCCGTCGCACGTGGCGCAGAAGTGGATGCCGGCCCCGATCAGCGCGTCCTCGCCCGGAGCGTTGGTTCGCCGGTAGGTGGAGCCGGTGGCCACGAGCACCGCCCGAGCGTGATAGTGCTCGCCGGTCGACGTCTCGACGTCGACCTCGTCACCGTCGCTCGACACCCGGCGGACCGAGACCGCCTGCAGCATCTCGACCCCGTAGCGCCTGGCCTGCTCGACGATCCGGTCGGCGAGCTCGGCCCCGCCGATCCCGTCGGGGAACCCGGGGTAGTTGTCCAGGCGTTCGGTCACGCCGGCCTGCCCGCCGAGACCCTTGCTGTCGACGATCAGCGTCTGGAGGTTCTCGCGAGCGGCATAGATGGAGGTGGTGAGCCCGGTGGGCCCCCCGCCCACGACGATCACGTCGTAGACGTGTTGCATCGCCGAGCGCGGAAGCCCCAGCTTGTCGGCCAGCTCCTCGTTCGTGGGCTCCGAGAGGTGCGAGCCGTCCGGGAAGACGATCGTCGGAATGATGTTGTTGCCGTCGTTCCTGCTCTGAACGATCCGCTGTCCCTCGAGGTCGTGCTCGATATCGTGCCATGCGAACCGGACGCGCTGGTCCGCCAGGAACCGCTTCGCGCGCCGGCAGTCGGGGCACCAGCTCGCCCCGTATACATGGATCTCGCCCTCGGAGACCCGGACCTGGTCGTTCACGACGCTCAGCCTCCTCGCTCGACCGGAACGGGAGCACCGTGCCGCCCGTGGGGTCCAACGTTACGCCCGGCGGGCGGATGGGCGCTCGGTCGCCGAACACGAGCTCGAGTCGCGCACACGCGTTGAGCACGTGACCGGGACGACGTACCGTTGGCCGGTGGTCGCGGCACCACCGCCCGGAGGGAGAACGAGATGATCGCGGACTCGGCGGAGTGGCGAGCGCTCGAGGCGCACCGCAACACGTTCGCCCTGCGCCACCTGCGGGACTTGTTTGCCGAGGATCCCGACCGCGGCCGTTCGATGGCGCTCGAGGAGGCCGGCCTGTACATGGACTACTCGAAGAACCTCGCGACCGGCGAGACGATCGAGCTCCTGCTCGCGCTGGCGGAGCGCGCCGGTCTGCGCGAGCGGATCGACGCGATGTTCGCGGGCGAGCGCATCAACCGGACGGAGGACCGGGCGGTCCTGCACGTCGCCCTTCGGGCCCGCGAGGGAGAGGAGATCTACGTCGATGGCAGCAACGTGGTCCCCGAGGTCCAGGCGGTCCTGCGCAAGATGGCCGCCTTCGCCGGCCGCGTTCGCTCCGGCGATTGGACCGGGTTTACGGGGCGGCGAATCACCAACGTCGTGAACATCGGGATCGGCGGATCCGACCTCGGCCCCCGGATGGCCGTCGAGGCGCTCCGCGACCACGCCGATCGCTCGATCACCTTCCGGTTCGTCTCCAACGTCGACGGCGCCGACGTGTGGGAGGCCACGGCGGACCTCGACCCGGAGGAGACGCTGTTCATCGTCTCATCGAAGACCTTCACGACGCTCGAGACCCTGACGAATGCGCGCACGGCCCGCGAGTGGCTGCTCGCCAGCCTTCGGGACGAGAGGGCGGTCGCGAACCACTTCGTCGCCGTGTCCTCGAACGCCGCCGGCGTCGCGGAGTTCGGGATCGACCCCGCGAACATGTTCGAGATGTGGGACTGGGTCGGGGGCCGCTACTCGCTCGACGGCGCGATCGGTCTCTCCCTGATGATCGCGATCGGCTCCGATGGGTTCCGGGAGATGCTCGAGGGGTTTCGCGAGCTCGACGAGCACTTCCGCACGGCTCCCTTCGAGCGCAACCTCCCGGTGCTCCTCGGTCTGCTGTGGACCTGGTACGGGACCTTCCTCGGCGCGGAGACCCACCTGGTCGTCCCCTACAGTCGCCACCTCGAGCTGCTCACCGCCTACCTCCAGCAGCTCGACATGGAATCCAACGGCAAGTCGATCGACCTCGACGGCGAGCTCGTCCCGTATCAGACGGGTCCGGTGGTCTGGGGGACGCAGGGCACCGACGGGCAGCATGCCTACTATCAGCTCCTGCATCAGGGCACCAAGCTGGTCCCGTGCGACCTGATCGGCTTCGTCCGACCGACGCACGCGATCGGCCGCCACCACGACCTGCTCATGGCCAACCTGTTCGCGCAGGCCGAGGCGCTCGCGTTCGGCAAGACGCGCGATGAGGTGCGCGCCGAGGGGGTTCCGGAGCGGCTCGTTCCCCATCGGACCTTCCCCGGCAATCGGCCCACCACCACGATCCTGGCCGACGAGCTCGACCCACGGACCCTCGGCCGCCTGATCGCCCTGTACGAGCACAAGGTGTTCACGCAGGGGGCGATCTGGAACATCGACTCGTTCGATCAGTGGGGAGTCGAGCTCGGCAAGGCGCTCGCCGGCCGGATCGTCCCAGAGCTCGAGTCGGCGGCCGAGCCCGAGCTCGGCCACGACTCGTCCACCAACGAGCTCATCCGCCGGTATCGGGCCCGCCGCGCTCGCCCGACGTGAGCGGCCCGCCCGGCTGGGAACCGGTTGCGGCGAGCGGTACCAGCGACTCGGCCTCCGCCCGGATGGCGTCCCGGTCCCGCAGCCGCCCCAACCACGCGACGGGAAGACCCTGCTCCCCCACGAGGGCCCCCAGGAGCGCTCCGGCGACCGCGCCGTTCGTGTCGGTGTCGCCCCCGAGCGAGACCACGCGCCGGATCCCCCGTTCGAAATCCGCGCTCCGAACCAGCGCCTGCAAGCCCACCGCGGCTGCGAACAGGCAGAACCCCTGGTCCGGACCGTCGATCGGCCTGGCCCCGCCTGCCACATCCACCAGGTGCTCCAGCTCCTCTCCACCCTCGTGGTCCCGGACGGCGTCGAGCGCGGAGCGGACCACCGCCTCCGGCTCCTCGCCGCGAACGAGCCCGGCAACGGCGAGCGCCACGGCCAGCACCGCCGTCCGGCACCGCGCGTCGACGTGCGTGATCGCCGACAGCCTGGGTGCAAGCTCGAGCAGCTCGCTCGGTCGGCCCGCGTAGGCGAGCCCGAGCGGCGCGCAATACATGACCGAGCCGTTCCCCGCGGAGACCTCCGGGCCCCGCTCCTCCCAGACCGCACGGGCCACGGCCTCTGCGTTCTCGCCCCGGGCGACGCGGATGAGCACCCGACGGGTGAGCGTGCCGACGTCGACCGGATCGGACAGGAACCACTGGAGATGGCGCCTCACCAAGTCCTCGGGGTCGAACCCGCCGCGCTCGGCAAGAGAGCGCACGAGGTTTCGCGCCATGGCCGTGTCGTCGGTCGTGGACCCCGGCGGCGCGTCCATCCACGGCAGCTCCAGCGCCGGGATCGGGTCCGGGACGTTGATCGCCCGGAGGAACTCGAAGGGTGCGCCCACCGCGTCGCCGAGCGCGAGCCCGAGCACGCTCCCCTTCACGCGGTCGGCGAGGTCCATGACACCGGATGCTACCCGGGGCGGTCATCCCGCCGATCGCCGGAGTCAGCGAAGGCGTTGGATTGGTACCCTGACTGCCCGCATGGACAAGATCGGACCCCGTCATCGCATGTGTCGGCGCGTGGGCGCACCGGTGTGCGGTCGCCCCAACTGCCCGGCCAACAAGCGGCCCTTCCCGACGGGCCAGCATGGGCGCGGGCGCAAGCGCTTCTCGGAGTACCAGGTCCGGCTGCTCGAGAAGCAGAAGCTCCGCGCCATCTACGGGGTCGGCGAGCGTCAGATGCGCATCTACTACGACCGCGCGAGCCGCAGCCGCGGCGTCACCGGGGAGGAGCTGATCCGCCAGCTCGAGACGCGCCTGGACGCGGTCGTGCTCCGGCTGGGGTTCGCCCTCACCCAGCGGCAGGCGCGCCAGCTCGTCTCGCACGGGCACGTCCTGGTGGACGGACGCCGCGTGGACGTCCCGAGCGCCCGGGTGCGGCCCGGGCAAACCATCGAGATCGGACCCAAGGCCCGCAACTTCGTGTTCGTCCACGAGGCGCTCGAGCTCACGCCCGATCCGCCTCCGTACCTCTACCGGAACAAGGACGAGCTGAAGGGCGTCCTCTCTCGCCTTCCCGAACGCGACGAGGTTCCGCTCCCGGTGCCGATCGAGGAGCGCCTCATCATCGAGCACTACTCGTAGAGGCTGCGGACCTCCGCCGCCGTCCGCTCCATCGCCTCGCACATCTGGCGAGCCTCGTCCGGCGACAGCTCGGCCTTCAGGACCTGGAAGCAGACCTGCTCTTCCTCGGCGAAGTGCCGGGACATGAGCTCCCGCAGCTCGTGCAGCACGCGCGTGAGCGAGCGCTCGGTCGCCGCGTCCAGCCCGGTCCGGACCATCGAGCTCCGCAGCCGATCAAGCTCGTCGGTCAGACGCGCGAGCTCCTTGTGGTCGCGATTCATCGCCACGCTCGCCCGGTCGGAGCCGGTGAGCCTGCGCAGAACCGGGAACAGAGTCCGCCCCTCCCCGATCGCGTGCGGGATGAGCCCGTGTGCGAGGGACTCGTGGAGATCGGCAGCCTGAATGCGGAGCTCCGACTCGCCCACGCCGACCGTCGCCTCGGCCCGCTCGATGGCGGCGATGATCGGGACGAACTCGCCGTGCTTCGTGCTCAGGTCCTTCTCGGCGGGTTCCATGGTTCCTCCTCGGGCCGAGACGATTCCTCGGTCACGTCCGGTTCGAAGGTACGGCCGGCCCGAACCACCGGCATCGGTCGCTCGGCCCTTGCGCGACGGGACCGTGCGACCGACGAGACGGGGACGCCTTCAGGAGCTCGCGGCCACCCCGCGCTCGGTCACGTCGCAGATGCACTCGCCCTCGCCGACCAGGTGCACGCACATCAGCGCATAGAGTCCGTAGAGAACCCGGCGGAGTGCCTGCTCCTGCGGGACCGTGATCGTGGGATAGGCCAGCTCCCAGCGGAGCGCGTCCAGCTCCTCCAGGAGGCGGGCGATCTCGAGCCGCTCGCGGGTGAGCGGGTCGGAGGCCGGCGGGCAATCGTCCAAGCGTCCGGTTACCTGCGCGAGCGGGAACTGGTCCTCGGCCATGACGTGGGGGATCACCTGGCGCGTCAGGCGCTCGTATACCCGACACACGCGCTCTCGGAGCTCCCCGAGGGGAATGAGCCCCACGGCGTCTGCGACACGACGGATCTCGTCGGCGCTCTCCGCGAAGTCGCGATGCTCCTCGTGCAGCGTCTGGGGTGGGGGCCAGACCACGCTCATGCGTTCGCTCCTCCGGCCCCCACACCATAGCGCAGCCGGGAAAGCGCGGCTCCGGGCCCGGAGACCCGCCCTTCACGGGACCGCGGACCCCGAGGCCGCCGGCCACCCGGGAGGAAGCGCCCAGGCCGATGGAGGGCGGGGCAACCAGGCCCAGGCCGAGGCTCAGCCGACCTGAACGGAGCGCTTGGCCAGACCCAGGAAGAAGCCTTCGATCGCGGTCTCAGGCGCGTCCTCCGGGTCGGAGGCGGCCCCGAGCGTGACGAACAGCGGGGCGAAGTGCTCGACGGTCGGGTGGGCGTACGGCATCCCGGGCGCCCGGGAACGGAAGTCCATCAGCTCGTCGACGTCGCCGCGGGCGAGGGCCTCGCGCGCCCACTCGTCGAAGTCCTTCGACCATCCGGGCGGCGGGGCGTCGGGCCGCCAATCGCGTAGGAACGGCAGCCCGTGCGTGAGGAAGCCCGATCCGATGATCAGCACGCCCTCCTCACGCAACGGCCGCAGTCGCCGGCCGAGCTCGAACAGCCGCTGCGGGTCGAGCGACGGCATCGAGATCTGCAGCACCGGCACGTCGGCCTCGGGGTACATGACCATGAGCGGCACGAACGCGCCGTGGTCCAGTCCGTATCCCGGCTCCTCGGCGACCGGTTCGGTGTCCGGCATGAGCGCTTTCACGCGGGCCGCGAGGTCCGGCGCGCCGGGGCATGGATAGGTCATCCGGTAGTAGCGGTCCGGGAAACCATAGAAGTCGTACGTGAGCGGGGTTCCGGTTTGGGTGGCGCCGAGGGTGAGCGGCGCCGACTCCCAGTGGGCGGAGACGATGAGGATCGAACGCGGCCGCGGAAGCTGGGCCGCCCAGCCCGAGAGCTGGGACACCCACAGTCGATCGTCGACGAGCGGCGGAGCCCCGTGCCCCAGATACAGGGCCGGCATCGGGCCCTCGGCCCCCTTCCGCTCGGGGCGGGTGACCTCGGTGGTCTGGTCGTCGCTCATCGAGTCCGTACAACACGGCCGGAGGATGGTCTGTTCCGCTCCTCCAGGGGCCCGGGCGGATCCGCGCCGAGCCGGTCAAAGGCGCTCCAGGATCACCACCGGAATGCGGCGCGTCGTCTTGCGCTCGTACCCGGCGAAGGCGGGGTTCCGGCGCTTCTGCTCCTCCCAGATCCGATCCCGCTCCTCGTCCGAGGGGATCCGCGCTCGGACCGGAATCGTTTCGGCTCCGACCTCGACCGTCACGTCCGGATGCGCGATCAGGTTGTAGTACCAATCCGGGTTGGTGGGCGCTCCACCCTTCGAGGCGAAGACCGCGTACCCGTGCTCGAGCTCCAAGCACGCCAGTGGGTTCACCCGCTCGATGCCGGTCTTCGCCCCGCGGTGGTGGAGCAAGAGGAGCGGCTGGTGCGCGAAGCTCTTGACCCGGCCGCCGTTGGCGCGGAACTCCTCGATGACGCTCGTGTTCCGGTTGGAGACCTCAACCACGATCGACCTCCGACATGCGCATGGTGCCGGCGGGCGGGCCCGCCGATACCATCACAACGACGGGCGGCGGTCGAGGATTCCTCGTGGTCAAGCTGGAGCGCGGACTCCCGTTCACTCCCTCGGACGACGAGCCCGAGGACGTCGACCGGATCGAGACCGCCCTCGAATCGATCTCGAGCGGCTTGCGAGCCGTGCCGGGAGCCACCCGGGCAGGCGGTCGCCCCGGAAGGCCAATCCCTCAGCTCTCGAAGGTCGTCAGCGGCTCGCCGGTCTCGACCAGGGTCTTCAGGCCGCTGATGATCAGCATCCAGCCGCCCGAGACGCTCGCGGCGGTCTTCGGAGATCCCTCGAGTCGGTCATGGACGACCGTCAGCCTGGAATAGCCGCCCTCCTGGGGCTCGATCTCCCAGGTCACCCTGCTCTCCTCCTCTGCGGCGAGCTCCTCGTCGTACAGGCTCCGCCACGTGTGGACGAGCCGGCGCGGAGGGTCGGCCTCGAGCACCTCGTTGTCCGTCCACAGCCTCGAGCGGTCGGGGGACCAGCTCTTCACCCGGGATCCGACGATGGTCAACGGGGAGTCCAGCCGCGTGCCGAAGAAGTACGTGGCGATCATCTTCGGGTCGGTGATCGCCTGCCAGATCCGCTCGGGGCTGGCCTTGATGAAGATCTGGTAGACCTGCGTGGTCTGAATCTCGCTCGCCACCATCACGCCTCCTTTTCGAGCTCGTCCTTGAGCTCCACGAGCGCAGCCACGCGGGGCTCGGTGTACTTGTCGATCCACCGGTCGTGGATCAGCCGGATCGGGACCGGATTGAGGAAGTGGAGCTTGTGCCTTCCCCGACGGCGCGAGACGACGAGGCCCGCCTCCTCCAGCACCCGAAGGTGCTTCATCACCCCGAACCGCGTCATCTCCAGCTCGGACTCGAGCTCGGTCAGCGTGCGGCCGTCACGCTCGAAGAGCCGGTCCAGCAGGTGACGGCGGGTGGGGTCGGCAAGCGCCTTGAACACCCGGTCGTCGTCCATCGCGGGAGGAGAATAAGTGACTATTCGGTCACATGTCAACCTGCCGGCCCGGCCGGAGCCGGCGCCCCCACGAGCGATGAGTTGCAACGCGGGGATCCGTCATACCCTCGACCGGCCCGGAAGGAGGGTGTGCCATGCGGAAGCTGGTGGTGATCGAGTTCCTATCGCTCGACGGCGTGTACCAGGCGCCCGGACATCCGGACGAGGATCGCGAGGGCGGGTTCGAGCACGGGGGGTGGCAGCGCCCGTACTTCGACGAGGTGCTCGGGGCGATCGCGGCGGAGGGCATGGCCCAGACCGACGCGCACCTGTTCGGCCGCAAGACCTACGAGGGGATGGCAGCGTACTGGCCGACCGCTCCTGCCGACGACCCGTTCGCCAAGCACCTGAACGCCGTCGAGAAGTTCGTGGCCTCGCGGACCCTGACCACGCTCGAGTGGCAGAACGCGTTCCTCCTCGAGGGTGACCTGGCCGATGCGGTTCGCGGGCTGAAGGAGCGACCTGGGAAGAACATCGCGGTGCTCGGCAGCGGGAACCTCGTGCGATCGCTGATCGCGAACGACCTGGTGGACGAGCTCTCGCTGTCGATCTTCCCGATCACGCTCGGGGGCGGAAAGCGCTTGTTCCCCGACGATGGGGCGCTGAGGACGTGGCGGCTGACCAACTCGAACGCGACGAGCACCGGCGGGCTGGTGCTCACGTACGAGCCGTCGCGGTGAGGCAGGGGTCACGGTGGCGGCACGAGCCGATGAGCCCGGAGTGTTGGTCGGGTCGCATGAGGTACCACGGCGAAGGGAGTCGGGATGACCGATACGGCCATCGAGGTGGAGGGGCTGGTCAAGACCTTCTCGAAGGGACGCGTGCGCGCGCTCGACGGGATCGACATGGTCGCGCGCAGGGGAACGGTGTTCGGACTGCTCGGTCCGAACGGGGCCGGCAAGACGACGGCGATCCGCGTGCTCGCGACGCTGCTGCGTCCCGACGCCGGACGCGCATCCGTCGGCGGGTGGGACGTGGAACGCCATCCGGAGAAGGTCCGCGGGATCATCGGGCTGACCGGGCAGTTCGCCGCTGTGGACGAGCTCCTGTCGGGCTCCGAGAACCTGCTCATGATCGGCCGGTTGCTCGGACTGCCGGCCCGTGAGGCACGCGCCCGCGCGACGGAGCTCCTGGACGCGTTCGAGCTCGCCGACGCCGCCGGCGCCTACGTGAAGACGTACTCGGGCGGCATGCGGCGGCGGCTCGACCTCGCCGCGAGCCTCGTCGGGCGGCCGAGGTTCCTCTACCTGGACGAGCCGACCACCGGCCTGGACCCGCGGAGCCGGCTCGAGCTCTGGGCCATGATCCGCTCGCTTGTCGCCGACGGGACGACGGTCCTGCTCACCACGCAGTACCTGGAGGAGGCCGACCGGCTCGCAGACGAGGTCGTCGTGATCGACCACGGTCACGTGATCGCCGCCGGCACCCCGACCCAGCTCAAGACGCGCGTGGGCGGCCACGTGCTGCAGGCGCAGCCGGCCGACCCCGCCGACGTCCCGGCGACCGAGCGCGTCCTCGCGGAGTTCGCCGAAGCGGGCGAGAGCCCGTACACCGACGGACAGCTCGTCACCGTGAGGATCGCCGAGCGAACCGACCTCGGCCGCGTCGTCCGGCGGCTGGACGAGGAGGGGATCGCCGTCGACGACCTGTCCCTTCGCCGCCCGAGCCTGGACGAGGTCTTCCTGGCGATCACGGGGCATCTGGCCGAGGAGCGGACCGGCCTGGACGAGGAGAGCGAGAGGAGCCGCCGATGAGCACGACCACCGCGACCGCAGCGAGTGAGCCGATCGGCCGTTCCGACGTCGTTCGGAACACGCTGACGATCGCGCGCCGCAACCTGCTGCACATCAAGGCCACGCCGGAGCAGCTCGTCGAGATGTCGGCGCAGCCGCTCATGTTCCTGGTCCTGTTCGTCTACGTGTTCGGGGGGGCGATCGCCGACTCGAGCCGCCAGTACCTGCAGTTCGCTCTGCCGGGGATCCTCGTGCAGAGCGTCGCGTTCCTCCCGTTCACGACCGCCATCGCCCTGAACGTCGACTTCCAGCGGGGGGTGATCGACCGGTTCCGCTCCTTGCCGATCGCCCGCTCCGCGGTCATCGGCGGTCGGATCCTCGCCGACGGCGCTCGCATCACGTGGAGCATCCTGATCATCACGGCGTTCTCCGTCGTGCTCGGGTTCCGGTTCCACGGTGGAGCGCCGGGGGCGATCGGCGCCTTCGTGCTCGTCGTTGCGTTCGGCCTCACGATGTGCTGGCCGATGGCGTTCATCGGCATCACGGCGCGCACGACCGAGTCGGTCAACACCTGGGGGTTCATGATCATCCTGCCGCTCACGTTCGCGAGCACCGCGTTCGTACCGGCCGCCACCATGCCGGGCTGGCTGCAGGCGTTCGTGAAGGCCAACCCGATCACCTCGGTCATCGACTCGGTGCGCGGGCTGATGCTCGGCGGTGCGGTCGCGAGCCCCGTCGTGAAGGCGCTGATCTGGATGGTCGTGATCCAGGCGGTGTTCGCTCCGCTCGCGATCGCGCGCTACCGCCGGCGGGTGTGAGCCCCGACGGAGTCAGGAGGGTGGAATCTCGACCAGCCGACCGTCGTGTTTGGCGAAGTCCCACACGTCGATGGAGGG
>Ga0070741_10010496_pt1 | contig 17467 bp, 16 predicted proteins | sample Coa_R1_4_FD_66440 | JGI IMG/M metagenome (GOLD analysis project Ga0070741, IMG submission 66440) | Surface soil microbial communities from Centralia Pennsylvania, which are recovering from an underground coalmine fire - Coalmine... | ecosystem: Environmental > Terrestrial > Soil > Unclassified ...
GGGGTGGCAAGCGTCCGCGTGCGCCGCAGCGGCCCCTTGCGGCCCGTCGAACTGCGCACGCTTCCTTACCCCGGTTTTCCAACCGACCTGCAGGCGCAGATGATGGCGCTGCTTACGCAGGCGAGCGGCACCTCGGTCATCACGGAGACGATCTTCGAAAATCGCTTCATGCACGCGCCCGAGCTCATCCGGATGGGCGGAGACATCCTGATGAAGGGTCCGACGGCCGTGGTGCGCGGCCCCACGCGGCTTTCCGGGGCGCCGGTGATGGCGACCGACCTGCGTGCGAGCATGAGTCTGATCCTCGCGGGACTTGCCGCCGAGAACACGACGGAGCTGAGCCGCGTATACCATCTCGACCGCGGCTACGAGGCCCTCGATGCGAAGCTCGCGTCGCTGGGGGCCAGGATAGAACGGGTCAGGGACGTCCGGTGAAGCCGCGCATATTGAGAACCGGGACCGCGGAGTTCCGCAGGTTTCTTGCGGCGGTAACGGAGCGCCGCACGAATGATGGAGCATCCAGCGTTGATCGCGCGGTCGAAAGGATAATCCGCGATGTGCGACGGCGCGGTGATGCGGCGCTGCTCGAATACACGCGAAGATTCGATGGAGTGAAACTTGACGCGCGCCGCCTTCGCATCACATCCGCCGAACTCAAAGCCGCCCCGGCAAAGCTTGCCGCCGCGGACCGCAGCGCTCTCAGGCTCGCCGCACGGCGCATCGCGGACTTCCATCGCCGCACGATGCATTCATCGTTCAGCTACCTCGATGGCGTCGGGATGCGCCTTGGACAGATTGTCCGCCCGCTCGACCGCGTGGGCATCTATGTGCCGGGAGGGCTCGGCGCGTATCCGTCTTCGGTCCTGATGAATGCAATTCCCGCGCGGGTGGCCGGCGTGAAGGAAATCGTGATGGTGTCGCCGCCGTCGCCCGAGGGTGAGCGGCACGCCGTGATGGCTGCCGCGGCAGTCGCCGGGGTCACCGAATACTACCGGGTGGGCGGTGCGCAAGCCGTCGCGGCGCTCGCGTACGGAACGGAAAGCATAAGACCGGTTGACAAAATCGTCGGTCCGGGAAACGCGTTCGTACAGGCTGCCAAGCGGATGGTCTACGGGGTCGTGGATATCGACAAGATGGCGGGGCCGAGCGAGGTCATGGTTATCGCGGATTCCGGCGCCAAACCTTCCTGGGTCGCGGCCGACCTCATCGCGCAGGCGGAACATGGTTCCGGCGATGAATCCGCGATGCTGCTGACGCCCTCGATGAGGGTCGCGCGCGAGGTTGCCGATGCCCTGGAGGACGCCCTCGAATCGCTGCCGCGCGCCGCGGCGGTGCGAAAGGTCCTTGCTCGGCGGGGAGCGCTGGTCGTGGTTCGGGATCTGACCGAGGCTTTCGAAATAGCCAACCGCGTGGCTCCCGAGCATCTGGAACTGGAGATTCGAAACGCCCGCCGCTGGCTTGCACGAGTGCGCGCGGCGGGCGCTGTGTTCCTTGGGGGCTTCAGCCCGGCGCCGCTCGGCGACTATCTCGCCGGTCCCAACCATGTCCTGCCGACGGGCGGCTCGGCGCGCTTCGCCTCGCCGCTGGGTGCATACGATTTTGTCAAGAGGACCAGTATAATCGAGGCGTCGCGGCGGACTACTGAAAAGCTTTCGGCCGCTGTTGCCCATCTGGCGCGGATGGAAGGGTTTGAGGGGCACGCGCGCGCCATGGAACTGCGAGTGGGCAAGCGCAACCCCCAGGCGGAGGGGCTATAGGATGGCACTCAAAAGAAAGATCAACCCGGCGCGCGCGGTGGATATTCGCTCCGCACTGCCCTCGGAAACGGGTGTGCAAAAGCCGCCGCGGGTCGCGCACGTGGAACGCAAGACCCGCGAAACGCAGGTCAGCATTACCCTCAAGCTGGACGGAACGGGACAAAGCTCGATTACCACCGGCGTCCCCTTCCTCGACCACATGCTGGAAAGCTTTGCCCGCCACGGGTTTTTCGACCTCGACGTGGAGGCGCGCGGCGACGTGCACATCGATGACCATCACACGGTCGAGGACGTGGGTATCGTGCTGGGCCGGGCATTTCGGCAGGCGCTGGGAGACCGCTCGGGAATCAGGAGGTTCGGGGAGGCGACCGTTCCGCTCGACGAGGCCCTGTGCACCGCCGTCGTTGACATCAGCGGACGTTCGTTTCTTGCCTACGAGGTGCCGATCGCGCGCGAGCGGGTGGGCAATTTCCAGACCGACCTGGTGCACGACTTTATGAAGGCGTTCAGCGACGAGGCCGGGATCAATCTGCACCTGATCCTCAAGTCCGGACGAAATCCCCATCACGTGATCGAAACCGTATTCAAATCGTTCGCGCGCGCCATGGATCAGGCGACGGCGATGGAACCGCGGCTTACGGGCGCGCTTTCCACCAAGGGCACTCTTGCCTCGTAGTTCGAAGGCGTTGTTCAGCGAATTCACCGTCATCCCGGCCATCGACCTCAAGGGCGGGCGGGTCGTGCGGCTGATGCGTGGCGAGATGGACCGCGCCACGATCTACGGCTCCGATCCGGCCGCCGTGGCGAGAGAGTTCGAAGCCTCCGGCGCCCGGTTGATTCACGTGGTCGATCTCGACGGGGCGGTTGCGGGAGAGCCGCGCAATCTCGGCGCAATCCGGGCGATTCGCGATGCGGTGGGATGCGATCTCGACGTGAGCGGGGGAATGCGAACGATCGAGGCCGTGCGATCTGCCTTTGCAAGCGGCGCCGCTTATGTCTCGATAGGCTCGGCCGCCATCCTTAATCCGGACCTGCTTCGCGCCGCGTGCCTCGAATTTCCCGACCGCGTCATCGGTTCCGTCGATATTCGGGACGGACGGCTGGCGATCAAGGGATGGGTCGAAAGCACGGAACTGTCCTTGGAGGCGGCGATTGCGCGCTTCACGCAGGCGGGAGTCGCCGCAGTAACCGTTACGGACATCTCGCGCGACGGCGCGGAGACGGGCGTGGATGCGGATGCGATGGCGGAGGCGGCGCGTCGTGGCGGAATCTCCGTGATAGCGTCGGGCGGAGTGGCGTCGCTCGACGACATTTCGGCTCTCGCCGGGCGATACGATCAGGGAGTCGTCGGAGCAATAGTGGGACGGGCGATTTACGAGCGTCGCTTTTCGCTCGCGCAGGCAATCGCCGCGGCCCGTTAGTTCAATTGGGGCCGCGGCTCTGCTATAGGCCTCTTCGTGAGCAACTCCACTCCATCGGCTATTATCGCCGCGGCGCTCGGAAGCGGCCGCGCCGCGCTCTCGGAAATCGAGTCGAAACAGCTTCTCAAGGCGGCGGGAATCGATGCGTCGATCCCTGTTGCGGCGGCCACGCCTGAGGAAGCGGCGGATGCCGCCTCGCGCATCGGATTTCCGGTCGCTCTGAAAGTCCTGTCACCTGACGTTACGCACAAGAGCGATGTCGGGGGAGTCGAGCTTGGCCTCTCATCGCCGGACCAGGTACGCGCGGCTTTTGACCGAATCAGGACCAATCTTGCGGCCAAGGCTTCCGGCGCGCGCTTCGAAGGCGTGTCGGTTCAGCCGATGGCGGCGCCGGGCGCGACCGAACTCATCGCGGGAATCACGCGCGATCCGAGCTTCGGGCCGATGGTGATGGTGGGTCTGGGCGGCGTACTGGTGGAAGTCCTAAAGGACACGGCACTCAGGCTTGCGCCGATCGGCCCGGATGATGCGCGCGCGATGCTGGCGGAGTTGCGCGCGGGCGCGATTCTCCGCGGGGTCCGGGGAAGGCCAGCGGCGGATCTTGACGCGGTCGTGAATCTGCTCGTGAGGCTCTCGGAATTCGCCGATGCGAATCCACAGGTGCGCGAAGTGGATCTCAACCCGGTCGCAGTGTATCCGCGCGGCCTCCAGGTGCTGGACGCCAGGGTGTTGCTGGATTCGAACGGCGCAGAGAGTCGCTCGATCAAGGATCCCAATCGGGCGGCGCGGATCGAGAACCTCAAACGCGCCTTCGCTCCACGCTCGGTGGCGGTAATCGGCGACAAGCGGATGGGCGGGTACATGTGGCTGCGAGCGATGTCGCAGCTCAAGACGAAACTATATTCGGTCCAGATCGATCCCAATGAGATTCCGGGGATCGAGGCGATGGGGGTTACGAATTACAAGAGTCTTGCCGAGATCAAGGATCCGATTGACTACGCGGTGAGCGCGGTGCCTCGCCAGGTCGCGCCGCGCATCCTTCGCGACTGCGTGGCCAATCATGTCGGCGCGATCGGGTTTTTCACCTCGGGATTCTCCGAAACCGGGGAGGAATTGGGCCAGAGGCTGGAAGCCGAACTGCGCGAAGTGGCGCTTGCTTCCGAGATAGCCCTGGTGGGGCCCAATTGCATGGGCTTGTACAGCCCGGCGGTGGGATTGCGGAATTTTCCCGATGAAAAAGTGGGCGAGGGCGGGGACGTTTGCTTTATCTCGCAGAGCGGCACCCACACCATCAACTTCTGCATGCAGGCCCCGTCCCGCGGAATCAAAGTAAACAAGGCCGCCTCGATTGGAAACGTCCTGGTCCTCGAGGCAGCTGACTACCTCGACCTGATGTCGGAGGATCCTGCCACCCGGGTCATCGGCATGTACATCGAGGGAGTCCGCGACGGTCGCCGCTTCTTCGAAAGCCTAAGGCGGGCGGCGGCCAGGCATCCGGTCGTGGTCTGGAAAGGCGGCACCACCGAGGCCGGCGCACGCGCGACTTTTTCCCACACCGGTTCGCTCGCCACGTCCGAATCGGTTTGGAAGTCGATGGTTCGGCAGAGTGGGGCGGTCGAGGTTGCGGGCCTGGACGCGATGCTTGACGCCGTGGAGCTTCTGGCCAGAGGCCCAGAGGTCAAGGGTACGCGGATGGGGTTGGTTGCGATGACCGGGGGACAATCGGTGGTGATCACCGACACGTTTGCAAGCGCAGGTCTCGAAATTCCCGCTTTGTCTGAGTCTTCCTACGAAGAGTTGAAGACCTTTTTCAACGTGATCGGAGGGAGCTATCGGAATCCGCTCGATGCAGGCGGAACGATCGGCTCGGGACTGCATCCGGGCGGACTCGACAGGATCCTGAATATTCTCGAGCGCGATCCGGTGATCGACTCGATAGTGCTGGAGATTGGAACCGGGCTTCGCGCGCAGCGATGGGTCAATCATGAGGATGAATTGATCTCGCTGCTGGACAAGCTTGGAGAATTCGCGCGCAAGACCGTCAAGCCATTCGCCGTGATACTTCATCCCGCGCACGTGGAGGCTATTGTCGCGCGCGCCAAGCAGCTTGCACGTGAGCGAAACCTGATCGCTTTCGACAGCTTCGAACGGGCGGCGGCGGCGTTTGCCACCGCCGCGGAGTACTGGCGTCACAGGAAGGGCGCTTGACGCGCGAAGCCGTTTCGCCCCGCTTGCTTAACCCGGAGGCGAGATTATTGTCAGCATGCTCCCGGAGGCATCGCCGTCCAGGATCGCAAGCCAGTGCCCGCGGGGTGACCAGCTTGTTTCGACAATCCCGCGGGCGGGTCCGAAGGCGACCTGGAAGGCGCTGTCCGAGCGCACCGCATACACGATCAGTTTTCTCATCGGTATCGGCACCGCCGGTTCGTAGGTTTGAAGCACGACCCGGTCGGTAGCCCGCGTGTACAACATCGTGCTCTCCGCGATCATCGACGGCACGGTCCGGAAGCCGAGTTGCTTGATGTCGATTTCGGGCTTGCCGGTGTCGAGAGTGGCGAGTTGCGCTATCACCGGGGCCAATGGGTCCTTGGCGACCGCCTTCCACGTGAGCCTTTGATTGCCGAAGGCAAGGATGGAACCGTTGCTCAAATAGGATGCCGCGGCGCTGGACACGGCGATCAGGCGATCGCGATCGCCTGTGATGGTGTGTTCGAAGACGCCGCGGCTGCGGTTTGAATCGATCGGCTGCACGTAAAGAAAACTGCCTTCGGTCTCCGGGTCCCATCCCAGCACGTGGACCGGCGGGGATGCTCGAAGGGTTGTGCAGGTGGATTTTCGCCGATCGATGATAACGGGCGGCGCCGCGTCGTCGCCCGCGCCGACAGCATAAACTCCGCGCGGACTCCACTGCAGCGGCGACATCGTGCAAGGCAGGGTCATGGGGGCGACGGAGCCGGCTCCAGTCACCACCAGCAATTGGAGGCCTGAGGACGGAGCGGGAGGGGGCGGGGCGCCTTCCTCCGGTTGCGCCGGTTCCTGGGGTTTTGCCGGTTCGTGCGCGGGGCGCAATGCGATGGCGAGCGTGCTGTCGCTCAGCCAATGAATGCTGACCATCTCGTAAACGCCATCGAACGAGGTAATCGGATGCCCCGGACCGGAGGCAATCAGGTCCCGCAGAATGATATCGAGCCGCTTCTCTCCGGCGACGGCGACCGCCGTGGCGAACGTCATCCCATTGGGGCTGGCTGCGGCATCGACTATCGTGCCGGGCTCGGCGGCATCCGGTCCGGTTTCGGCCGCGATGACGCGTTCGTTGTGCCATCCGGTGCCGCTCAGGCCGAGTACCATGACGTGGCCGTCGACAGTCCCGGCAACCGCGATTTCGGTACCGTTTTGCAGCCACATCGGAGGACGTCCGGGGATGGGCTGGAATCCGCGGGGCATCGGAACGCTGGCCAGAACGCGTATCCCGTTGGTGATGGCGAGGGTGGACGTCCCGGCTATCGAAATCGGACGAGACTGGGTCGGAGGTTTGGACGAGGAACAGGCTGCGGTTGCAGCTACGGCTGCGAGCAGGATGCCGATGAGGAACGACCTGACCATCAAAACTCACCTAGTTTAGATGGAGCAATTGAAAAAGGCGACCATGCTACTCTGAGCACATGTTTGGCGCGAAACGTCTGTGGATAAACCGCGAGCTTCGGGTGACCGCCTTGGTCGTTCTGATGGGCGTGGCGGGAGCGCTTCTCGTCCGATCACACCATCTTGTCCCCGCAGTTGCGATACTGGCCGGAGCCGCGGCAATCGCGGCCGGTTTCGTGCTGCTCGTGGTCCGTCCGGCGCGAATACCGGCGAACTCATCGCTGATGCTGCGGCTTGCGGGGTCGATTCCCGAAGACGTTCGCCGCTCGCCCATCGACCAGTTCCTTCGCCGCAATGCGATCGGGATGCGCCAGCTTCGGTACGGGCTCGAAGCAATCATCACCGATTACAAGGTGTCGACCCTGGTGGTTCAGGTATCCGGCGTGGAAACCGGGCTTGCCACCGCGCACGAGATACATAGGCTGCTCCGCGCGGTTGCCGGGGCGGGCAAGAGGGTCATCGCAGTGCTCGCGGGTGATTCGCCGACGGTCTCCGAATACCTGATAGCCGCTGGCGCATCCGAGGTCGTTCTAAATCCGGACGCGATGCTGATGATGCTGGGCGTGGCGATGGGGAGCCCGTTTCTGCGCGAGGCGCTGGATCGGATAGGGATTCGGGCGCAGACCCTGCAATGGAAGGAATACAAGGGCGCGGCGGAAATGCTAAGCCGCGATTCGATGTCGGATGAGCTGCGCGAAAGCCTCGAGGCAATCGTTGCGGACCGGCAGAAAGTGCTGATCGATGCGTTACGGGAGGCGCGAAAAATACCCGAAGAGCGGATGCGCGAACTCCTCTCCGCAGGCTTCCTCAGCGCCAGGGCCGCCAAGGAAGCAGGGCTTATCGACCGCGAAGGCTACGTACAGGATATCCGCGCCGAGCTCGACCCGGAAGGCACACGCCGGCGAGAGATCTCCTTCGCACGCTACCTGCGAAGGGTTGGATATCTGCACGACCGAGGCGAGCGGGCGCGGATCGCGGTCGTGTTCGGTGTGGGGCCCGTGATCGCGGGAGAGGCGCCCCCGGCGGGCGAATATATCTCGGGCGAAAACACTGCCGAGGAACTCGACCGGGCATCGCGCGACCGCGACGTCCGCGCCATCGTCTTCCGAATCAATTCGCCCGGCGGTTCCGCGGTCGGTTCCGAGATGGTTTGGAGGGCGGTGCGTCAGGCCCAGGAGCGCGGCAAGCCGGTCATAGTCTCGATGGGCGATGTCGCGGGTTCCGGTGGATACTACGTCGCGATGGGCGCCGACGCGGTGGTCGCAGAGCCTGCAACCATCACCGGCTCGATCGGCGTCGTGTACATGAAGCTCGATATGTCCGGGCTGCTGTCGAACGTCGGCGTCAGGTTCGAGTACGCGAAAAGCGCGGAAGTAAGCGACTCGCTTTCGGTTTCCAGGGCGATGACGGAGCGGGAACTGGCGCAACTCAATGCCGCCATCGGCGAAGTATACGCCAACTTCACGGCAAAGGTGTCCCAGGGTCGGAAGCTTGCGCCCGAGGCAACCGAGGCCGTCGCTCGCGGGCGCGTATGGAGCGGGATAGCGGCGCGCGAGCGGGGGCTGGTCGATGAAACGGGCGGCTTCAGCCGCGCGGTGGAAATCGCCCGCCAAAAGGCCCATATCCCCCCCGAGCAGCCGCATCGGCTGGTCAGCTATTCGGCGCGCGAACGGTTGTTCTCGATTCGCTCGCTGCTCAACCCGATCGAAGTACGCGTCGGTTCGGAATTGGCCGGAATACCGATGCGATACGCTCCGGCCCTTATTCAACTGCTGCGACGTGGAGGGGTGCTGATGCTTGGACCCTTTCTGTGCGGATGACTAGAGCGGCGAGCGCTGCAGTTCCTCGCGAATCGAATACATCTTCTGGCGCGCCTCGCTGATGTAGGCATCGAGGTTGCGGCGATGGTTGGCGAAGATGCCGTCGGGTGAGCCGTTCAGGACGATCAGCGGCTTCATCATCGCCGCCTTGTGCAATGCGTCTATCGTGTCATCGAAGAGTTTGGTCAGGATCGGATCGTCCTTCAGGGTCGCCTGGTATTCACGCTCGAGTGCCTGCATGCAGTAGTACATCACGTGCGAATAGCCCTGCGCATGGTAGAAGTAGTCGTCGCAGTCCCACGAGCGGACGGGAGAGCCGTCGTCCTTTTTGGTGCGGTACAGGTTGGCGTGGGCATCTCCCAGCAGATCGGTCCATACCTGGAAGAGGCGAATCAGTTCGACCGCGCGCACGTTCAGTTCGCGCGAGGTGGAAGGGTTTTTCTCCAGGCCTGCGACGTACGCGCGCAGGTGCATTACGCCGTCCTGGTACTTGGTTTCGGCGGCGGGCAGCGCCCATTTTTCGGGATCGTTGCGAAAGTCGGTATCGGCGATGACGAGGTTCTGATCGTATTGATTCGAGGACACCTTGGTCAGATGGTCCTTGAAGACCCGCATCGTCTCGCGGACGGCCATGATGATCCCGAGCTGCCTTTCGGCATTGTTATCGGCGGCAAGTTTTGGACCCCAGAGAAAGAAATCGTTGGGCCGCCATCCAAACCCGGTGTGCAGTTCGTGATCCACGATTGCCGCCAGGGTCGAGGCAAAGATTACGCCCGGTCTTGCCGGTTTGTCGGGCGGGAATTCCTTGTTGATATCGAAAGGCAGCCGGTCGTGGTGAATCTGCCCGAAGTGGAGCGCGAGATTTCCCGCGATCCAGACGATCAGGACCGATGCCACCGCGACGATCAGCTTCCTGCGAGTCATCATGTCGGCGTTATTTCTACCGATGCCCGCGCCGCAAGCAAACGCAGCGCCTTTGCTGCATATGGCTCCGAACCAGGGTCCGCATACAAGACTTTGCGGCCTGACAGCGCAGGCATCAAGGCGCTAGACTGGCGAGCAGCGCTGGAGGCGAGGGTCGCAACATGAATTACACGCGTATCTATGCCGACGCATCCGGAGAATCGCACCTCGAGGACGTCGAGCTCGGGATGAAGCCGGCGGATCATGCTTCGCTGATGTCGGAGCTGGTGGCAGCGAAGGGCGTGGTCTTCCGCGAAAGCCGCAGCGGCGAGTATTTCATCGACTGGCACAACGCGCCGCGCCGGCAGTTCGTCGTCAACCTGAGCGGCGAGGTCGAAATCGAAGTCAGCGACGGTGAAAAGCGCCGATTCGGACCGGGTTCGATCCTGCTTGCCGAGGACCTTACAGGAAAAGGGCATATCTCGCGGGGAGTCGGTGACTCGAGCCGGCGCGTGCTTTTCATCCCGCTGAGCGAGCGATGACTACAGCTTCCCGAATATCCCGCCCAACAATCCGCCGGATTTCTTCGGCACGTCGGCCGGCGCGATGAGACCCACGGTTTCGACCGGCCTGCCGCCGGCGATAATCTCGGCGGTGCCTATCTTCTGTCCCGCCCTGATGGGGGCCGGGACAGATGAGGGAAGCTGGTAGGAGATCTTGACGTCCTTGGGCGCGGCGCCGCGTTTCGCGAATACCGCCGCATCGCTGGCGAATACCGGCGTCATCGCCGGAACGGCTCCGTTGGCGACCGCCACGGTTTGCGTCGCCGCGGCGCCTTTCTTGACCACCTCGGCCATCTGGTACTGGGCGAATCCTTCGGACATCAGCTCCGCGGCTTGCTTGAAATTGGTGAGCTTGTGGGGAGTGCCGAGCACGACGGCTATCAGCCGGAGATTGCCGCGTTTCGCGGTCGCCACGACATTGAATCCCGCCTGATCGTAAAATCCGGTCTTCAAACCGTCGCATCCCGGATAGGTGCGCACAAGGTGGTTGGTGTTGCGCAGCTCGAACGTGCCGCCGCGAAAAGGCGTTGTGTCAATCGAGGACCATCGAATCACGTCGGGATATTTGAGCAATTCGCGGGCGAGCAGCGCCTGGTCATAGGCGCTCGCGACGTCCGCCTGCTGGCCGGGCGCGGGCGGAAGGCCGTGAACGGAATAGTAGTGCGTGTCCCTCATTCCGAGGGCCCCCGCTTTCTGGTTCATCATCTGCACGAAGGCATCGGTCGATCCCGCCACGTACTCCGCGACGGCCGCCGATGCGTCGTTCGCGGAATGCACCACGATCGCCTTCATCATGTCGTCGAGCGAAAAGACCTCGCCCTCTTTCAGGTAAACCTGTGAACCTCCCATCCTGGATGCCTCGCGCGACGTGGTGATCTGGTCGGTCAGCTTGAGGCTGCCGTCATGGAGCTTTTCCGCCACGATCAGCATCAGCATCATCTTGGCGAGCGACGCGGTCGGCCAAGGTTGATGGTCGTTTTTTTCCAGGATGAAGGTGCCCGTCACGGGTTCCATTACCGCGGCTTCCGCGTATGGCCGATCGGCGGGAGCCGGGGAAGGCGCCTTCGCCGATGACGCGACGGGGTGGGGATGACGGCGCGCCGCAAACGCCGGCGAAAACCCGGCGGCCAAAACCGACGCGATTGCCGCGATTGAAAGGGAAAGAATCAGAACACGGGAAGAAACAGACCGAGCCGGACCGAACCGCCACTTCATAGCACAACCTCCCAGCAGACGTCCTCCTACAACAACATCCGCTTCGAGGCGCAGCTGGGCAATAGGGCTAGAAGCGGTCCGCTGTCCAGAAAAGCGAACGGTCGTCTCGAAACATCTCAAACGCGGCCGTGGCCGCACGATCCGGCGGCAAACCGAGGCGCCTTCCAAGCCGCTCGGGCGAAATCACCCGCCACATGTAGTTGTTGTCCTCGTGGTAGTTGATGGGGCATCCCGCCGCCGTCAGGCGGCTTTCGAACAGCTTGTCATGGGCGGTATGGGCGATGAGAACGCCCGCCGGGGCTGCGCCGGATTCCTCCCTGAGAAGCGCGCCGCGTCGATGGTCCCCGCGCAGCCGGTGCGAGCATGGCGATGCGGTGGCGGCTTCGCCGAGATGGCGGAAAAGGGTAAGCAGGGCGTCAACCGCACCCGGCCGATACCCATACTCCATCACCATCGCCACCCCATGAAAACGGCTCACGCGGAGATAGGCGGCCGGCGCGTCGTCCTTGCGGGCAAGGACGAAGTATTCAGCGGAGCCTTCTCCGGGGCGGTTGGGCTGGTTCGCGGCGAAGATCAGATTGCCGCGCCAGTCATCCTCGTCGCGGACCGCCGCGACATTGAGACGTCCGGTGTAGGCATCGTGGATCGCTCTTATCGCGTTGAGATCTCTTGCGGGATCGAAGACGTCGATCTCGAAATCATCGTCCGTGTGAATGCCGGCGACGCCGGTCAAAACCGTGAACTTGCGGGCGACCTCGCGCCAACCGAAGCGATTGTAGAAGCCGAGCCGTTCTGCGAACAGCAGCGAAACCTCGAACCCTTCGCGCTCCATGGTTTCAAGCGCAAGCCTCATCAGGTCCGAGGCGACGCCCTTGTGGCGGTAGTCCTCGCGCGTGAATACGGACCCGATGCCGCCCATCGGCGTGTGATGACCGGCGAGGTTGATCGCGCGATCGAAAATCTGAACCGTGGCGACAAGTTGCCCGCGGTCGCGCGCGACCAAGCATAGCTCGTCGCGGAACTTTCGGTCGTTCTGATTGTAGAGGGCAAAGAATTCCCGGTCGTCGTACCACAGCGACAGGAGATCCAACACCTCGTCGCGTTCGCTGCGCCGTGCCGTCCGGACTTCCATCGGCTAGCGGATGTCGTAGTGGAGTTGGACCGGGCGCCCGTCGCGCATCACGGTGATGTCGAGCGCGGAACGTGACTGGATGGTCGAAAGCAGGCCGACGGCTTCGGCGGGATTCTGGAGCTGCTTGCCGTCGATCGCGGTAAGAAGATCCCCGTCCTCGAGGCCGAGATCCTCAAAAACCGATCCGGGCTCGATTTCCGAGAGAGTGAAACCATTGACCTTGCCGTTCTGGATATTGGGGATGGCATGGATTTCGGAGAAGAGCTGCGAGGAATGCGCGAGCGCATTCCTGACGTCATCGCGTTTGACGGCGTAGCGATTCTCGCCTTCCTCCTCGACTTCGACGTCCGGTTCGTCATCGTCACTGCTTTCGGACTTGGCCGTCGCGCGCGGGATTTGCGCCGGGTTCGGCTGCAGCGGTCTCTTTATTCCGGCACGGGCCGGAATGCCGTGCGGGCCTTCGACTCCTTCGGGCAGGTCGTCGGAAGGAATCTCGACGGCAACCTGTTGCGCGCCTACCTGAATGATGACGCGGTTTTTGTGGACGGAAATGAGCTTGCCGGCGTTGGGAATCTCATCGCCCAGGGTATAGAGCGACTGCTCCCCGTTCTGATCCTCAATGATCGCGAAAGGCTTCTGACGGGTGGCGAGCGAGGTCCCGAGAAGCTTCAGATGGAGATCAATCGTCGTGACCACCGGGGGCGGCGCCTCCTGCGGCGTGAGGTTGAATACGTCGCGCTTGACGATCTGGTCGTAGTAGGCGCGGCCGCGGATGCCGGAGCCGCCGGCTCTGGCGGCCGCTGCCTGGGGCGCAACCGGGGCGCCCTGCAGGCTTTGCAGGATGATGTCGTTGACGCATCGCGCCGCGTAATAGGCGGTCGCTGCGATCAGCAGGAAGTTGAACGCGATGATGTGTTTCTGGGTAAGGCGAAACTGCATCACAATGCCGCTTCCGCCTCATAGGAGCTTCCCTGGATCAGCCGCTTGACGTCGTAGTTCCAGCGTCCCTTCCATCGATCGATGGTAAGGCTGGCCTGGGTGACTCCCTGGCGGACCATATCCATCAGCCTCAGCAGATAAATGCTCTCATCGTCGCCGCGTTTGTTCAATTGCCTGGCGCGCTCCAGCCCGACTGCCGCAATCCCGAGCAATTCGGAGCCGAGGTCGCGAAGGCTGATGCGTCCGGCTTTCGCTTCGAGCCCAATTTTTTGCGCCCAATCGATGAGTTGGAGGCGCTCGGCGAAGCTCCACCGCTTGACCAAATCCCATGCCGCCGCCATGCAGTCGTCGTCGTAAAGGATTCCCTTAAGCAGGGCCGGCAGCGCAAGCATCAGCCCCGGAGGTTGACTGTCGGCGGTGCGCACCTCGATGTATTTTTTGAGGCGCACCTCGGTGAAGATGGTCGTGAGATGGTTTCCCCAATCTTCCAGGGTCGCGCGTTCCTTGCCCCATCCCCGCTCGATGTACTGGCGGAAGGTGATTCCCGGCGGTTGGGTGAGGTCGATGTAGTGATGGTCGCGGATTAGGAAGTACATCGGCACGTCGAGCGCGTATTCGACGTAGTCCTCGAAGGAGGAATCCTCGCGCAGGGCGAACTCGAGTATGCCGCTGCGGTCGGGGTCGGTGTCGGACCATATATGTCCGCGAAAGCTCTGGTATCCGTTCAGGTTTCCGCCGGAGAGCGGAGAATTCGCGAACAGCGCGTAGATCAAAGGGACCAGCCCCATGCTCACCCGCAGCTTGCGCATCGCGTCCCGCTCGTCGCCGTAATCGAGATTCGCCTGCACTCCCGCCGTCAGCTTCATCATCCACTGCCCGAGCCGTCCCTTGCGCGCCATGTAGGGGTACATGATGTGGTAGCGGGCCTTGGGCAGCAGCTCGATGTCCTCGATTCGGCTGACCGGTTGCATCCCGAGCCCTAGGATAGTGGCCCCGAACTCGCGGCACGCGCTCATCAACTGTTCGACGTGAAGGCTGAATTCGTGCTGGGCGCAATGGATGGTGTCGCACTGCTCGCCTGACAGCTCAATCTGGCCGCCGGGTTCGATAGTGATGGAGGCGCGGTCGCCCTTGAGGGCGAGGATGCGGCCCTCCTCGAACTCCGGCTCGTAGCCGTAACGGTCGGCGAGATGCCTGAGGATTCGCTCGACGCCGCGGGGACCGGAGAAGGGGAGGGCGACCCCGGTTTCGGAATCGACGGCGATTTTTTCGTACTCGGAGCCGATACGCCATTGCGGTCGTGGCTTAGCACCGGACTCGAAGTAGCGAATCAGGTCCTCTTTCTTCTCGACTAATTCGCTCATTGTGCGGCTCCTGACTTAAAGAGGCCTGCCCGCCAAGCGCGCCTATAATGGACCCGCCATTGTTCCGACGCAAGCCGGTTGCATTATGCCACTAGGCGGCTCCGGAGCATGTCCCGATAAGGATTGTTCCCCGGCCATGCGGGCACTAGGATTCGCGATGCCTGACTACCCGGGGAGCGCAGATTTTCCGATGAGCGATTTGGTCCTGGCTATCGATCAGGGTACCACCGGCACCACCGTTCTGGCGATTGATTCGCGTGGACGGATTCGCGGACGCGCCTATCGTGAAATCCGGCAGCATTACCCGCGGCCGGGATGGGTCGAGCACGATGCGGACGAGATCGCGCGCTCCGTGGTTGCCACGGCGCGGGCCGCGCTCAAGGCCGCACGCGCCGATGGCGGTGACCTCCGCGGCATCGGGATCACCAACCAGCGCGAGACCTTCGTTTTGTGGGAGCGCAAATCCGGCCGCCCCGTCCATCGCGCGATCGTATGGCAATGCCGCCGAAGCGCGGCTATCTGCGAATCGCTGCGGGACCGAGAGGACGAGGTCGCGCGGCGGACCGGCCTGATCATCGATCCGTACTTCTCAGGAACCAAGCTCAAATGGCTGCTGGACGAGCAGCCGGCTCTGCGAAAGCGCGCCGAGCGCGGCGAACTCTGCTTCGGTACCATCGACACATGGCTCACCTTCCAGCTTTCCCGCGGAGAAAGCTTCGTGACCGACTACACCAATGCGTCGCGCACGATGATGCTGGATCTCGCAAGGCTGGAATGGGATCCGGAGATGCTGAACATGCTCGGCATTCCCGCCAAGCTCCTGCCCGCCGTAACGGATTCAAGGGGGCCGATGGCCGAAACGGCGCCGGGCGTGCTCGGAGGTCGGCGCGTGCCTATCGCGGCCCTGATCGGAGACCAGCAATCGGCGCTGTTCGGTCAGGGCGCGATCAGCCCGGGCGACTCGAAGTCCACATATGGGACCGGGGCGTTTTTGCTGATGAACACGGGGAGCAGGATGGTTCGTTCGCGAAGCCGCCTTCTGACCACAGCCGCGCTTGGGCCCGGGGGTTCGCGCGCCTATGCGCTGGAGGGTTCGGTGTTTATCGCGGGCGCGGCGATCCAATGGCTCCGTGACGAGCTGCGCCTTATCAAGCGCGCTCCCGAAAGCCTTGCCCTTGCGCGCATGAGCCGCGATCGTTCACAGCCGTACCTGGTGCCGGCGTTCGTAGGGATGGGCGCTCCGTACTGGGATCCGGGCGCACGCGGAGCGATCGTCGGAATCACGCGCGGCACGACGCGGGCCGACCTTGTGCGCGCCGCCCTCGACAGCATCGCCTACCAGGTCCGCGACGTCTTTTGCGCCATGGAGCAGGACACCGAGACGGCGATCACCGAATTGCGCGCCGACGGGGGCGCATCGGCCAATGCCTACCTGATGCAGTTTCAGGCCGATATCCTGGGCAAGCCCGTCCGCCGGCCCGGGATGGCGGAGACGACCGCCCTCGGTGCGGCGATGCTCGCCGGGCTGGCGACGGGGATGTGGTCGGGCCAGAAGGAGCTGGAGGTTTTTCGGCGCGGATCAAGGGTATTCGAGCCAAAGATGGGCGACGAGGAGCGAGAACGATTGCTGGCCGGATGGCGCGAGGCGGTCGGCCGTGTGCTCAAGACAGGCGGCTCAGTTGCCTTCTAGCGCGTTTCCGGTAACGCTGGTTGGTCATGCCGACGAGAGCGCGCGTTTCTATCCTCTTTCCCGAGCAGTACGAGCAGGCCGCCGTCGTATTGGCCAGGGCATTCGTACGGGACCCCGCGATGATGGCGATTCTGCCGGAGAGCGTGGCCGCTCATCCTGATCAGCGAATCCCGAAGATCACCGATGTCTTCCGGTCGGCGCTGGCAATCCAGCGCCACGACGGGGAGCCGGTGCTGGGGGTGCTCGACAACGGGTCGGTAGCCGGGGTCGCCGTGATAGCACGGGGCGGAACCACATCGCTCCTGGCGATTCTTGGTTTCGGTCTGCCTCATATGAAGCGGATGGTGCAGGCGGTGGGATGGGGCGGCACGATGCGCGGGCTTAAGCTGATGGGCGAGCTTGCAGAGAACCATCCGCCCCAAAGCCATATCTATCTCAACTTCCTCGGCGTCGATCCGGCCCATCAGGGAAAACACTATGGGATAGCGCTTCTCGACCATCTGCGTGAGATGGCGATGGAGCGGCCCGATCTGGAAGGCGTCTATCTGGAAACTGCGAACGAGGCGAACGTGCCGTACTATTCCTCGCACGGGTACAAGGTTATCGGCGAGATCCACCCGTTGGGGGTCAGATTCTGGCGGATGTTCCAATACAAGGGTGCCTGAGCGGCGGTCTTGACCGATTGCGCGCGAGGAGGCCGGGTTTCAGTCGGGGCGGTTCTGTGGGGAGATGGTGGTGACCTTCAGTCCCTTCGAGGTCCATCCGACATCAAAGCCGACGACGTCGCCCTCGTTCAAAAGCTCCATCCCGGAGGCTTTTCCGCCTATCTTCGCTCCGATGACCCGGACAAACGGAAAGACGAATTCGAATTCTCGCCCGCTATGGGAGCGCAGGATTCCCTTTCCCCGGGCCCGATCCAGTTTGAGGATCATCCCCCGGTAGAAATTTCCCGGGAAGCGTTCGCTGTCGTATTCGTCGATCACGGATCAACCGAGTAGCATCCGGCGCGACCGCGGAAAAG
>Ga0070741_10010497_pt1 | contig 17467 bp, 20 predicted proteins | sample Coa_R1_4_FD_66440 | JGI IMG/M metagenome (GOLD analysis project Ga0070741, IMG submission 66440) | Surface soil microbial communities from Centralia Pennsylvania, which are recovering from an underground coalmine fire - Coalmine... | ecosystem: Environmental > Terrestrial > Soil > Unclassified ...
CGGTGTAAGCCCCGGCGGCCTGGAAAACGATGAAGCTGAAGTTGACGATGCCGGATACGCCGAACTGCAGGTTGAGCGCGATGCACGCGATGATGTCGACGCCCGCGTACACGAGAAGGTTCGCGGCGTAGTACGTGTTCATCCGGCGGCTGCCATCGCGCCGCGTCGCGCGAGCAGGCCCTGCGGGCGCAGGACCATGACGAGCACGAGCAGACCGAACGCGACGACCTCCTTGTAGTCGGCGGACCAAGCCGCGGCGCTGAGCTCGGTGACCATTCCGATGACCACCGCCCCGATCATCGCCCCGTAGGGCTGTCCCGCGCCTCCGAGGACCGCGGCGGCGAGCGCTGTGATCAGGAACGCGCCGCCGTTGGAGATCATGAACGAGTCGGAGTTCAGCGCGGCGACGACGCCGGCGAGCCCGCACAGGGCGCCCGTGACCAGCCACACGACGTCGACGACGCGCTGCGTCGGGATGCCGCAGTTCCGGGCGAGTGTGGGGTTGGCCGCCGTCGCGCGCATCGCCTTTCCGATCCGGGTGTAGCGAAGCAGCGCGTGGATGGCGAGCATCACGGCGACCGACAGCACCATGATCGCGATCTGGTTGGTGGTCAAGATGATCCCGCCGATCCGAACGATGCTGAAGGCCTGGTTGTAGGAGACGCTGTAGTAGCCGACGAGCGGAAGCAGGATGTTCGCCATCATCAGCGAGACGGCGAGCGACACGATGACCATGCCGAGGTGCGACGTGTTCTTGCGCTGGAACGGCGCGTAGACGATCCGGTTGAGGAGGACGGAGAAGAGGGCGCCGAACGCCGCGCCGGCGATCATCCCGATCCAGATCGTGACCCCCGCGCGGTTCAGGAAGTAGGCGACGTAGGCGGACGCGACCATGACCTCGCCGTAGGCCAGGTTGATCAGGTTGGTGACGCCGATCTGCATCGTGAACCCGACCGCGGCGAGCGCGATCACGGACATGCTGACGAGCCCGAAGCCGAACGCCGCTTCATAAAGTCCCACGGCGTCCGGCTCCTTGCTCTCTGTTACTTCTCTAGATTCCGCCGGCGGCGCTGATCTGCTCGGTTTGCTGCGGGCTCATCTGCCCGACCTTGACCTCGTTGCCCTGGTTGTCGTAGTTGACCCAGATGTACCCGGACACCGAGTTGTTGTACTGGTCGAAGGTGTTCTCCCCGCCCGCTCCCACGAAACGGATCGACTTGCCGGCCTTGAGGGCCGCGACGCCGTCCGCGTACGTGTTGACTACCGTGGCGCCGGAGACGCCGTTGGCGATGTCCTTGACCTTCGGGTTGTAAACCGTCGGGTCGTTGCTGTTGGTGGCGACCATGGCGAGGGCGGTCATGATGATGCCGTCGTACAGGTGCAGCGTGGAACCGCGCTGCTTGTACTTCGGCGCGTCGGCGAACGTCGAGGCGGCCGCGTTCAGGTTCGTGATGAACTCCTGGTACGCGGGACCCGAGAAGGTGTAGCCGAGGTCGACGCCCGCGTAGTCCTTGACCAGGACGTCGACGCCGATCGCGTCACGGACCTGCTGGAACCACGTCGGGTCGATGGTTGCCGACGTCCCCACGAACGGGCTCATGGTGCCACCGTTCTGGGTCTTGTACTCACCGAGGAAGGTGCCGGCCGAGCCGAGCGCCTCGGTGAAGATGACGTCCGGCTTGTAGGCGATCACCGAAGCCACCTCGGTCCTGTAGGACGAGGCGCCCAGCTGGATCGGGAAGTTCTGGACCTGGGCGCCCAGCTTGGTGAGCGCGTTGGTCGCCGGCGCGACGAACGCCTGCGAGCCGATGTCGTTGCCGAACACCAGCGCCACCTTCTTGTACGGGCTGTGCCCGGGGCCGTAAAGGGCGTAGCCGACCATTGCGTAAGCGTCGAAGATGTCCGCCGGCACGAGCCGGTGGAAGTACTTGAGGTTCGTCTTGTTGAACTCGCTCTGCCCGGTCATGCAGTACATCGGGATGTGAGCGCGGTCGATGATCGGCGCCACGGTGGCCGCTTCGTCAGAGGTGCAGCCGATGACGGCCATCAGGTTCTTGTTGGACGCGATCATCTGGTTGGCGGCAGGCACGGCGTCGGCCGGCTCACCGCGGGTGTCGAACTGCTGGCACTTGACCTGGCGTCCGCCGACGCCGCCGTTGTTGTTGATCGACGGCGCTGCCGCCAGGCAGGCGGCGTAGTAGGCGGGCCCAAGGCCCGCGTCCGCCCCGGTGAAGGGGGCGATCACGCCGACGAGTAGGTCACCGGATCCCAGTCCTCCGCCGCTCGAGCTGGTGCCTCCGCCGCAGGCAGCGACGGCAAGCACGACCAGCGCCGAGAAGACGGCTTGACCAAAACGCGTACGCGCCTGGAACGCCTTCACAATTCCTCCCCTCTGGAAATATTTTCGGCCGCGATTGTCGACATTATTGAGGATAATCTCGGGCGGAGCAACTGTTGAGTTCTGCCAGGAAGCCGCGAGCCGACGCGTACCACGCGCTGCGGGAGGCGATCGTCGAGGGCCGTTTCCAGCCCAACGAACGCCTGGTCGAGGCGTCAGTGGCCGCTCAGACCGGCGCCGGACGCACCGCCGTCCGAGCCGCGCTGGTCCGGCTCGACCAGGAGGGGCTCGTCGTGCTCGAGCGCAACCGCGGTGCGCGCGTTCGCCTTGTCTCGGACCGGGAAGCCCTCGAGATCGAGGAGATTCGCGCCACCCTGGAGGGCCTGCTCGCCCGCCGGGCCGCCACCCGCGCGAACGGTCGGGACCTTCACGACCTGCACGAGGTGATCGTCGAGATGCGCGCCCGCGTCGCGGCCGGCGACGCTATCGGCTACTCGGAGCTCAACGCCCGGTTCCACCAGCGGATCTGGGCCGCGGCGGACCATCCCACCGCAAACCGGCTCCTCGGCGGCCTGAAGTCACAGGCGATCCGCTTCCAGTACCAGACCGCCTTGCGGCCGGGCCGGGCCGAACGGTCGCTGCACGAGCATGAGCGGATCTTCGAAGCGCTCAAAGCGCGGGACGGCGACGAGGCCGAGAACGCGATGCGGTATCACCTCGCGGAGGTGCTCGACACCCTGCGCTGGGCGATCGACAGCCACCAGCGCGCGGTGCGCTGGCTTCCCGGCTAGGGCCGCCCCGCCTCGAGGAGCTTGGTCAGGCCGTAGAGCGCCCGGAGCGAGGGCACGGGGACGTTGCGGTCTCCCGCCAGCTCGATCACAGCCCCGAGCAGCGCGTCGATCTCCAGCGGCCGGCCGGCCTCGAGGTCCTGCAGCATCGACGTCTTGTGCTCGCCGACCGCGGCAGCGCCCTCGAGGCGCTTGTCGATGGACACCGGAAGCTGCACGTCGAGCGACAGCGCCACGGCTTCGGCCTCCTCCATCAGGGTGCGGAGGAGGCGGCGGCCGCCCTCCGAGCGGAGCATCCCGGCCAGCGTGGTGCGGGTCAGTGCGCTGACCGGATTGAGCGTCGCGTTGCCGATGACCTTGAGCCAGATCTCGTTGCGCAGGCGGGTCTGGATCGGCGCCCTGAACCCCGCCGCGGCCAGCATCGCGGAGATCCTCTGCACGCGCTGGCTCCTCGAGCCGTCCGGCTCGCCAAGCGAGAAGCGATCGCCCTCCTCGTGCTCGATGACTCCGGGGGAAACGATGGTCGCGGCCGGGTACACCACGCAGCCGACGACCTGGCCGTAGGGGATGCTCCGGGCGATCACGCCTCCGGGGTCCACGGATTCCAGGTGCCTGTCCGGGAAGTACCACCAGGGAATGCCGTTCATCGCGCCGACCACGGCCGCGTCGGGGGAGAGCGCGGATCCGAGCATCGGCGCCACGGCCGGAATGCTGTGCGCCTTCAGCGTGATGAAAACGACAGAGGCCTCGGCCACCGCGCCCATGTCGTCGGTGCAGCGCGGATGCGCGACGAGCTCGCCCGAGGCGCCGCGCAGGGTCACACCGTGTTCACGCATCGCGGCGAGGTGAGGCCCGCGAGCCACCAGGATCACGTCCTCCCCCGCGTGCGAGAGCCGAGCACCGAGAAGGCCGCCGATCGCGCCGGCCCCGACTACGGCGATCGTCAACTCGGGTTCAGCGTGGCGGCGACCGTGCGGCGCTGGATCTTGCCGGTCGCCGTGCGCGGGATCCGCTCCACGATGTAGAGCTTGCGCGGCACCTTGTAATCCGCAAGCCGCTCTCGGGCGAAGGCGATCAGCTCCTTCTCCGAGGCCTCGCCCTTGAGGACCACGGCGGCCGCGACCTCCTCGCCCCAGGACTGGTGCGGCGTGCCGAAGGCGACCGCCTCCGCCACGGCCGGGTGCTGGAGCAAGACGTCGTCGATCTCGCGCGGCGCGATCTTCTCCCCGCCACGGTTGATCATCTCCTTCAGGCGTCCGACCAGGGCCAGGTAGCCGTCGTCCGAGAGAAAGCCCTGGTCCCCGGTTCGGAACCATCCGTCACGGAACGCGGTCGCGTTGGCCTCGGGGTTGTCCGCGTAGCCGTCGATGACGCTCGCGCCCTGGATGACGACCTCGCCGGGCGCGCCCGGCGCCAGAAGGCTGCCGTCCTCTCCCATGATCGCGATGTGGATGCCGGTTTCGCGGCCCACCGTGCCCGGCCGCCGCTCCCCGGGTGGCAGCGGGTTCGACGCCATCTGGTGCGACGCCTCGGTCATGCCGTACGCCTCGAGCACGGGCGCGCCGAACCGCGACTCGAGCTGCCGCATCGTCTCCGGGGAGAGGGCGGACGAGCTCGAGCGGATGAACCGCAGCCGCTCGGCTCCAGGCGGCCGCTCGCCTCGGTTACGCAGCAGAAGCATCTGGTGGATCGTCGGCACGGCCGAGTACCAGGTCGCGCCGTGCTCGCGTGCGGCGGGCCAGAACGTCATGGCGTCGAAGCCGCCCGAAGGCACGAGCAGGGTCCCGCCCGCGCTGAAGGTCGCCATCGTCGAGGCCATCAGGCCGTGGATGTGAAACAGGGGCATCACGCACAGCGCAACGTCGTCGGACGCCAGGCTGTACGTCCGCGCGATGTTTCCTGCCGAGAAGTAGAGATTGCGCTGGCGCAGCGGAACGAGCTTCGGGCGGCTCGTGGTGCCGCTCGTGTGGAGGACCAGGGCCTCGTCGTCGTCGCCCGGAGCCTCGGCGGTTCGCCCTGTTTCCGCGCGCCCGTCGCCGGCCAGGTGGACACGACCCCTATCGTCAAAGCTCGCCTCGATCAGCAGCGCACCGGGCGGCAGGGCGCGCCTGGCGGCCTCCGCCTTGCCAGGGGGAACCACGAGCGCTCTGGCGCCGGTGTCCTGGAGGTAGAAGCGGAACTCCTCCTCCTTGTAGCCCGGGTTCAGCGGGGCGGCCGTGCCCGCCCTCGCCGCGGCGAGAAACATGACCACGGTCTCCGCGCTGTTGGGCAGGACCAGCGCGATTCGATCGCCACGTCTCAGGCCCATGCCCGCGAGCCCGTCCGCGGCCGCGGCGACCTGCTCGCGCAGCTGGGCGTACGTGAGGCGGATGCCGTCGGGGACGACGATGGCGCTGTCCTCCGCGTTTCCGCGCTCGAGGAGGGCGTCGAGTGTCTGTGCGGCCATGACGCTTTAACGCTACTTCAGCTGGAACTTCGCGATCGAGCCGTTGAGCTCGACGAGCCACACCTCGCCGTCCGCCGCGGCGACGGTTTCGGATGGCATCTGGATCCTGTCCACGACCTGTCCGGTGGCGAGGTCCACGCGTGAAGTGGTCGGGCCGCTCATCCACACGCCGTCCGTCACGGTGCCCAGCTCGTCGATGCCCTGCCGGCCGATGAACCCCGGTCCGGGCGCGGTCCAGGCGATGCGGCCGGAGCTTGCGTCCACGCGCGAGATGTCGCCGCCGAACGTGCCGCGGACGAAGACGGCGCCCGCGTCGACCGCGACCGCCGTGCTCCACCATTCGATCGGATAGCGGCCCGTCACCCGCAGGGTCGCGGGGTCGACGCGGTCGAGGTGGCCGGTGCCCGCACGCACGCACGCGACCCACACCGCGCTCGAGTCCGCCGCCAGTGACGCGGGGCCGGTGTCGAGCGTGTCGGTCGACGTCACGACGCCCGAGGCCAGGTTGACGGAGTAGAGGGCGTGGTTGTCCGCCATGCCCGAGACGAAGGCCACGCCGCCCGCGATCGCGAGGCTCCAGCCGGTGCCGGGGATGGCCAATGTCTCGGCGACGCGGTGCGCGATGGTGTCGACCCTCACCAGCTCACGATCACCGTTGTCGAGCGCCCACAGGGAGGCGCCGTCCCAGGCGATCGCATAAGGCGCATCACACATGCGCCACCCCCACGACCCGGAGTAGTAGGCGTGGACGCTGTCCGGCGCGCAGCCCTGGGCGCGCAGCGCTTTCGGATCGGCCACCCTGATGGTCGCCACGACCCGACCGGTCGCGCGGTCGAGCTGGCTGACGTCGCCCTCGCCCATGTCGGCGACGAAGGCCCATCTTCCCCCGAGCGTGACCGGACCAGGGGTCAGGCCAACCCTGGCATGGGCCACCATCGTCCAGCCGTGGGCGGGGGACGAGGATGACGGAGGCGTGGCGGTGGCAGCGCCACCAGTGCAGGCGGCGTTCACCATCACCAGCATGGCCGCCACCATTCCTCTCAGCATCTCGGCATTGTAATAGGCAAAAAGCGTCAAAGCTATTACACTCGAAACACCGAAGTTGCCGCGACCACTGCCCAACGAATGGGGTGCCGCGCCGTGCCTGGACCTCGTCAACTCGCGCTGGAACGACCACGTCGGCTCCGGTGAGGTGCACGATCGCCTTCCGCTCCCGGTGTGGCGGCGGGGATTTCTGAGGCACTGGGCCTACCGGGTGCGGGACCCCGACGACGAAGCGGCCGTGCGACGGCTGTACCGGATGCGCCGCGTCATCAGGACAGCCCTCGAGTCACACGCCGCCACTCGGAAGGTGCCGCAGGCGGCGCGGGCCGCCCTCGAGCGCGAGGTCAACCGCGCTCCGCTGAAGGCGCGTGTGACGGCGCATGGCCTGGTGATCGAGCGTTCGGGCCCGGATTGGGACGTCGTCACCTCCGACATCGCCACGTCCGCGGTGAGGTTGATCGGCGAGGGAGCGGTGGTGAAGGTCTGCGCGAATCCACACTGCAGCTGGATGTTCGTGGACGAGAGCCGCTCGGGCTCGCGCCGGTGGTGCGACGTGTCGATCTGCGGAAGCCTGGTCAACGTCCGGAGGTATCGCCGCCGGCACCCCTGAGCGATACTCTCGGATCGTGCTCGGCAACATCTTCTCCTGGCTCGTCACCGCGCTCTTCGGCGTGATCACGCTATTGCTCGCCTTCGAGACCTGGGCCTTGCTCACCGGCCACACGCCGATCACGGACTACGTGCGGCCGGCGGTGCATGCCTACCCGGGCTGGGCGTTTGTGATCGCGATCGTCGTCGGGCTCCTCCTCGGTCATTTCCTCTGGGGCCCGGCGCGAGGGCGCACCTCGCCGGCACCCCCACCGAGATGAGCTTCAACCCGGCCGCCCTGCTTTCGCTCTTCGCGACGGCGGGCTCACTGGTCGTGTTCCTCCTCATGCTCGAGGAGTCCATCGCGCTCCGACAGGGGCGAGACCCGATGAGCAACGGCGTGCGGTCGGTCGTTCGCCGGTTCCCGCGGATCACCTACGCGCTGGCCGTCGTCATCGGCATGCTGCTCGGCCACCTCCTCTGGCCGTAAGCCCGGGGGGCGGCGATGCGGCGGGCGCCCAGCCGGCCGGGACGGCCATGGTGCTCGTCTCGGCGACGGCGTTCGGGACGCTCGCGATCTTCGCCAAGCTCGCTTACGCGCAGGGGCTCGGCACGGAGCAGACGCTCGCGATCCGCTTCGTCATCGCCGCGGTCGGGATGTGGGTGCTTGCCCTGGTCCTGCGGCAGAGCCCGCTGCGCTTTCGGCGGAATCGCCTGCTGGCCCTTCTCGCGGTCGGCGCCGTCATCTACACCGGCCAGTCCCTGACCTTTTTCACGGCGCTCCGCACACTGCCCGCGTCGCTCTGCGTCCTGATCGTCTACATCTACCCGAGCCTGGTCGTGCTGGCCGGGAGAATCTTCCTGCGGCGGCCGATCTCGATCGGTGTCGGCGTCGCCCTGATGGCGAGCTTCGTCGGCGTGGCGCTGCTGGTCGGCGGGGCCCGGTTCCAGGTCGCGTGGGGGCTTGCCTTCGCCGTGTTATCGCCGATGATCTACACGGCGTACATCCTCATTGGCGAGCGCGTGATGGGCGGCGTGCCCGCCGTCGGCGCGAGCGCAGCCATCATGTCGGGAACCGCGATCGCGTTCTGCGCGCTCGCCGGCCTCGAGGGACAGCTGCGGCTTCCGGTGACGGCGATCGGCTGGGCCGTGGCGGTCGGAATCGCGGTATTTCCCACGATGATCGCGATCTCGTTTTTCATGGCCGGGCTCCCGCGGGTCGGGGCGTCGCGCGCGGCGCTGCTGAGCACGTGGGAGCCGGTGGTGACCGTGCTGCTCGCCGTGCTTTTGCTCGGCGACCGCTTCTCGATCGTGCAGGGCGCCGGCGGGGTGCTCGTGATCCTGGCGGTGCTCGTCGTCCAGGGCGCGCACACAAGGGGCGCCACCGGGCCACGCGCGGTCAGGTGACCTTGCCGGCCAGCCTGTCTCGCAAGTCGCAGAGGATGGGGTGCAGCTCGTGCGCGCCATTGACCTTCGACGTGTCCAGCCCCCACTCCTTCTTGGCCAGAACGAACGGGTGCAGCTGCTCGCCGCCGATTGCGCCGTGGCCGCCCGCCTGGTCCTCGAAGTTGACCTGCTTGCCGTCGTGGAATTCGCCGATGACCACGAGGTCGCCGGCCGTCCGGAAGCCGTTCAATCGGGACAGCTGCGCGTAGAGAATGCTTTCGTCGTCGTACGCACCGAGGACCGGCTTGACCGCCTCGCCAGGCATCTTCGCCCCACCTCGGAAGAAGACTTCGCCGCCCGCCTCACGCGCCATGACGAGCGCGACGTCGCCGAGCCGCGAGATGTCCGTCGCGAGGCCGGCGCGCCGCGACTCCACCTCGTGAAGCTCGAGCCGCCGTCCGCTGTCGGCGAAGTAGATGTGGGCCAGGCCGCCCGAGAACGTCACGTTGATCACCCCCCGGGCGTCCTCGGGCTTCGGCCCGAACGCCTTTCCCTTCATCTCCTGGACGTGGTACCCGGGACAGGCCTCGGCGAGCACGGCTCCGAAGCTGCGGCCGTCGGATCTCGCGAACGGCACCGTGTCGATCTGGCCGTGGTCGGAAAGCACGACCAGCTCGTAACGGCCGTCTCGGGCGGCGGCGATCCTGGCGATCGAACGGTCGACCTGCCGGAGGACCCTCAGCGAGGCCTCGTCGTCGGGGCCGAACGCGTGCCCGGTTTCGTCGAAAGCGTAAAAGCCCGCGTAGATGGGCGAGTATCCCTCGCGCATCGCCTTCTGCACCGCGTATCGCGTGAGGTGATGCACGAAGATCTCCTCCACGACATCCATCAGGACGTAGGAGCGGGCCGGGTGGCCTCCCGCCTTGCGCGACCGGACGACATCTTTCGCCGTGCGCCCCAGCACGGCCGCCGTCTGCCAGGCCCAGTCGCCGACGTGCGCCGGGTTTGCGATGTAGGGAAGGAGCACCGACCAAGCCGAGCGGGAGCGATCGGATGTGCCGTACGTGCGGTCCTCGTAGGCGATGCCGAAGTTGTCGGCCGCGCCGCCGGGGTAGCAAGCCGCGATGCAGGCGCCGTCCCTGGTGAGTGGTTCGCAGCCCGCGAAGTACTTGTCCGCGACCTTTTTGAACGTCGAGCCCGCGCCGAACTGAACCATCACGCCTCGCTCGCGGTCCCACCAGCGAAAGCTCGGGATGTCCGTGTTGTCGCCATAGAGGATGCCCGCCTGCGCGAAGGGCGTCGTCGAGGGGACTCCGCAGCGGTAGCGGTGGATCTCGTAGCCCTCCGCCTCCATCAGCCCTTGCAACGACGGTAAGAGGCCCGTCTTCAAGGCGTCCTCGAGGGAGTCGGCGCCGAGGCCGTCGATGTGCATGATGACCAGCTTTCGCGCCACCTCAGATGTCCGCGAACACCGGGAAGTGATCGGAGGCGCGAAGGCGAAGCGTCCACGCCCGCGACGTCTGAGGGGATTCGCCGCCGACATAGATCGCGTCCAACTTTTGCGCCGTCCAGTGGGTTCGCCGCAGATGTTGGGTCACCTCGGTGAGCCCTGCCTCGTGCGCCGCGGCGCGAAGCCGCCGCCATGGTTGGAGGCTCGGCGGCCCGAAGGTGTTCATGTCTCCGGCGAGAAGCGTCCGCGACACGCGCGGCCTGGCATTCATGTCGCGGACCACGGTGCGGAACTGCTCGAGCTTGTGCGAGAAGCCGACCACGTCAAGGTGCATCACGTAGACGCGCAGGTCGCGCGACTCGGCGCGTATCGCAATCCTCTTCTGCGGCGGCACGGCACGCAGCAGCGCGCGCTCCATCCGCGTCAGCGGCGCATCGTCCATCGATGCAAGCGTCACCACCTCGAGCGGCTCCGGGTCGAAGACGCCGCGTTTCCAGATGAGAGCGTTGGCCTGCTCGCGGCCGCGGAAGAGCTGCGCCGTAGCTTGGAACCACGAGTAGCCATCGCCCATCGCTTCCGCGATCACCTTTGCGTCGGCACGTCCGTCGTGCACGGACGCCTCCTGCAGCGCGAACAGGTCCAGGTCGCGGAAGTCGGGTCGGTGCCGCACGGCCTCGATCACGGCCCCCAGGCGCAATCCCAGGAGGATGTTCCATGTGCAAATCCGCACAGGTGGAAAATACCCAATCGCGCGTGACTGAAAGGAAACGTTGGATCCTGGTTGCCGCGGTGCTCGGCTCGGGCATCGTGTTCCTCGACTCGACAGTGGTGAACGTGGCGCTGCCCAGGATCGGCCGCGATCTGCCGCGAGCGTTTCTCGGGGTCCTCGAAGGGCAGTCCTACGTCTACAACGCCTACCTGCTCACGCTCAGCGCGTTGCTGATACTGGCCGGCGCCCTGAACGATTTCTACGGACGGCGCCGCATGTTCATGCTGGGCCTTGTCGGTTTCGGCGTCACGTCGGCCCTGTGCGGGCTGGCGCCGAGCATGGAGACGCTGGTCCTGTTCCGGGTCCTGCAGGGCGCGGCGGGCGCGATGCTCGTCCCGGGCTCTCTCGCGCTGATCACCGCCAACTTCTCGGGCGAGGAGCAGGGCAGGGCGTATGGCGTGTGGGCCGGGGCGTCCGGAGCGACCTCGATCCTGGGGCCGGTGGTCGGCGGAGTCCTGGTCGACACCATCTCGTGGCGGGCCGCTTTCCTGATCAACGTCCCACTTGTCGCGGCCGCGATCTGGGCGGCCTGGAAGCACGTGCCGGAGAGCCGCGACGAGCAGGCGACCCCGAACTTCGACTGGCTGGGGGCGGCCGTGGTGGCGCTCGCGGTGGGCGGGCTCGCGTTCGGCGCCATATACGGCCAGCAGCGGCAGTGGCACGGTCTCGGCGGTTATATCGCGCTGGCTGTCGGCTTCGCCGCGGCCGTCGCGCTGCCTTTCCTGATGGTGAGCGAGCCGCACCCGCTGATTCCCGTCCACCTCTTCCGCTCCCGGAACTTCACGGTGACCAACATCTCGACCCTGCTCATCTACGGCGCGCTGTACGTGACGTTCTACTTCCTCACGCTGTTCCAGCAGGGGACGCTCGGCTACACGGCCGCCGCCGCCGGGCTTGGAGGCATTCCAGGACCGCTCTTCCTGATCTTTTTGTCATCACGCTTCGGGATGCTTGCCGCTCGCCACGGCCCGCGCTGGTTCATGGCTCTCGGACCGGCGCTGATGGCGCTGGGCGTGTTGTGGTTCAGCCGCGTTCCCGCCACGAGCACGGCGTGGCAGCTCATGCTCGACCGGCCTTCGACCTACCTGCCGCCGGTGTCTTACTTCACGGACTTCCTGCCGGGCTCGATCCTTTTCGGCGCGGGCCTCAGCGCGATGGTCGCACCGTTGACCACCGCTCTCATGACGTCTGTGCCGGTGCGCAACTCCGGAGTCGCCTCTGCGGTCAACAACGCGATCTCGCGCGTCGGGCCGCAGCTTGCCGGCGCGCTCATCTTCGTCTTCCTGACCGCGAACTTCTACGCGACGCTCGCCTCGCGGTTGCCCCGCGTCGACGTCTCGTCGCAGGCGTTTCACGACCTGGTGAGCCCGCTCAACCGCCCTGCCGACGTGCATCTGGTGAGCGTCGTCCGCGACGCGTCCACCGTCTCTTTCCACCTCGCGATGGTGGTCGGAGCCGCGCTCCTGCTGATCGGTGCCGCCGTCAACGCGGTGGGGATCAGGAACAGGGCTCCAGCGCCGGCCGGGGAGAACGGAACCGTCACGGAGGCTGCGCCGTCAACCGCTGAGTAGCATGGGATTCATGCCCACGCTGATCGATCGCGACAGGCTGCGGTCGCTCGTCGAGGCCGGCGCGCAGCTTGTCGAGGTTCTTCCGGCGGAGGAGTACCGCGAGGAGCACCTGCCGGGCGCGATCAGCATTCCGCTGCGCCAGGTCGACAGGCAGGCCGAAGGGGCGCTCGCAAAGGATCGCGCGGTCGTCGTCTACTGCGCGGACCTGTATTGAGACATGGCGCCGAGGGCCGCGTCGCGGCTCCAGAGCCTCGGCTTCGAGGTCTACGAGTACAAGGCCGGCAAGCAGGACTGGCTGACCGCCGGTCTGCCGACCGAGGGCGAGAAGGCCGCCGAGCCGCGTGCCGGCGGGGTCGCCAGGAAAAGCGTGCCGACCTGTGGCACGCACGATCGCCTGGGCGAGGTGGTGGAGCGCGTGCGGGCGGCCGGCTGGGACGCGGCCGTGGTCGTGGATCGCCAGGACGTGGTGCTCGGCATCCTGCGCCGCAAAGAGCTGGCCAAGGATCCATCCGTTCTCGTCGTGGAGGCGATGCTGGCCGGGCCGAGCACCTTCCGGCCCAACGTGCCGATCGCGGAGATGGCCGGGTACATGGCCGAGCACAAGCTCGAGAGCTCGCCGGTGACGACCGCCGATGGAACCCTGATCGGGCTGCTCTACCGGTCGGACGCGGTGGCGGCGGCGGAGCGCGCCGGGTCCTAGGCGCCCGGACCATCCGCGAAATGGGACGGTCACACGGGCAATTTTGACGTAGATTTTGACGCACGAGGATAGCCGTCGTCGCCTCGCCCGTGACCCCACTACGTCAGGCGCAGCTCGGTGGCGCCCAGGCGTTCCTCTGCGACCTCGCGGCCGGCTTCGCGGCCCGTGGACACGATGTGACCGTGCACTGCGCCGCGGGCTCCGACGTGCCGGGCCTCAAGCTCGAGACGGTGCCGCTCGCCGAGGGTGCCGCCGACCCTCTTCTGTGGCCGACCCGTCCGCCGTCGAAGCCTTCGCCCGCTGTCAGCGAGGCGATGAAGGCCATGTTCGGGGCGATCAACATGGGCGGGGCGGATGTGATCAGCCAGCACGCGTTCGAGCCCCCGGCGTTCGAGTATTCCAAGGGCCTACCGGTGCTTCACACGCTGCACCTTCCCCCGATCGTGCCGGCGGTGCGGGAGGTCGCGGGACGCGTGGCGCCACCCCAGCTGGCCACGGTGTCACGGTCCTGCCAGGCGGAATGGCTCAAGGCGGGCATCGGTGTGGAGCGGGTCATCGCGAGCGGAGTGGGCATCGTGCCCGGCCCGCCGGCGCCGACGGAGCCGGTTGCCCTGGTGGCGGGAAGGGTGACGCCGGAGAAGGGCGTGGAAGACGCCATCGCGGCGGCGCGCCGGGCCGGGCTCAGGGTCCTGGTGGCCGGGGCAAGGCTCGACCACGGCTACAACCCCGATCTTTCCGGCGCCGAGTACCTGGGCTTTCTGCCGCGCGACGAGCTGCGCATGCTGATGGCCCGTTCGGCCGTCACGATCTGCGCTCCCAGGTGGGACGAGCCCTTCAGCATGGTGGCGGCCGAGGCCCAGGTGTCGGGCTGCCCGGTCGCGGGCTACCGCCGCGGCGCGCTGCCGGAGATCGTCGACGACGGCATCGGAGGCATCCTGGCCGAGCCGGACGACGTTTCGGATCTCGCTCGCGCTGTGCGGAAGTGCCTCGACCTGGACCGCGCCAGGGTCAGGACGAGCGCGAGGCTGAGGCTCGGCCTTGACGCCGCGCTCGACCGATACGAGGCGGCGTTCTACACAGTCGCCTTCTGACAGATACCGCCGGTCTCACCGCAGCGGGTGGGCCAGCCTCACCTCCACGATCCCCCCGCGCTCGCGCACCGCAAGAGGCGGCTGGTCGAAGGTCGCCGGCCCGCACGTGACCCGGCCGTCGGTGAACCGGAACTGCGAACCGTGCCAGGGGCACGTCACGACTTCGCCCTCGACCTTGCCCTCGTCCAGCGGCCCGCCGGCGTGCGAGCAGACGGCGCCGATCGCGTACAGCAGGCCGCGGCGGCGCAGGATCGCGACCGGCAGGCCCGCGGCCTCGACCCGGCGCATCTCGCCCTCCGGGAAGTCGTCGCGTGACCCGACGCGCACGAATTCGCCCGGTCCTTCTTCGAACGCGTTGTGGTTGACGGCGCTGCCCAGGCCGAACGTGAGGTGGCCGCCGACGTAGGCGCCCGTCACCGCGACAAGCCAGCCGACCGTCGAGACGAGGATGGCCCCGACCCGGAGATCCGGCTGGACGAGCCGCATGGCGAGGGAGACGAGCTCGAGCACCAGGACGCCGGTCATGGTGAGCCCGTGGACCAGGGCCGTGCGGCGCTCGTGGCCGTTGGTCTCGTGGAAGTCGGTGTAGCCGGTGAGCGCTGCGAGGATGGCGCCCGCGACACCGATCGCAAGCGCGAGATCCCCCGCCACGTAAGGCACCCGCCCGGTCGCCACGGCCAGCCAGTCGGCAAGGACCCCGACCGTCCAGGCCCCGAGGGGGATGTCGGTGAGGGAGGGATGCAGGGGATGGTGCAGCCCGATCTCGCCGTGCATCAGGTTCTTGGCCGCCATCCCGGGCTTGCCGAGCGCCCCGTAAAAGCCGCCTATGCCCCGCTGCAGCGTGTCCGCGATCGGGTCGAGCCACGCCTGCCGGCGAACCGTCCTGTCGAGCAGCCGCTCCTTGGGATGGCTCCTGCGCAGGACCTTGCGGAGGTGACGGCGATCGATTTCCATGCTTTATCGGGCGCTGGGCGCCTCATTCGGGGAACGCGAGCGCGTTGAGACCTACTCGCGGGCCGGCCGCACCCCTGGCAGATGATCGAGAGCCTCGGAGCCCGATTCCTGAAGGGCCGCCCCCGGCTAAGGTTGGAGCGTGGCGGAGCGTGAGATCGGAATCGTCGGCCTTGCCACCATGGGCATGAACCTCGCGCGCAACTTCGCCTCGCGTGGCGTGCGAGTCGTCGTTTACAACCGGACCCGGCGGCGCACCGATCAGTTCATGTCCGAGTTCGGTGGCGAAGGCGACTTCCGTGCCGCAGGCTCGCTCGAGGAGCTTGTCAAGCTGTTGCGCCCACCGCGTGCCGTCCTCGTGATGGTCAAGGCCGGCGCCGCGGTGGACGAATCGATCGAATCGCTGGCACCGCTGATGCAGGCGGGCGACACGATAATCGACGGTGGCAACTCACTGTTCCACGACACGCGCCGGCGGGCCGCGTCGGTCGAGCAGCGCGGGCTCGGCTTCATCGGCTGCGGAGTGTCGGGTGGGGAGGAGGGTGCACTGCTGGGTCCAAGCCTCATGCCAGGCGGCACGCGCCAGTCCTACGCGCGGGTCGAGGAGATGCTCACGTCGATCGCGGCGAAGGTGGAGGGCGTTCCGTGCTGCACGTACATAGGAACGGATGGCGCGGGGCACTTCGTGAAGATGGTTCACAACGGGATCGAGTACGCGGACATCCAGCTGATCGCCGAGAGCTACGACCTGCTGCGCCACGTCGCGGGGCTCGAGACCGAAGAGATCTCCCGCGTATTCAGCAAGTGGAACGAAGGGCGTTTGCAGTCCTACCTGATCGAGATCACGGCCGAGGTCCTTGCCAAGCGCGATGCTTCGACCGGCGGCGCGCTCGTCGACGCGATCCTGGACGAGGCGGAGCAGAAGGGGACCGGCCGCTGGACGAGCGAGTCGGCGCTCGAGCTCGGCGTGCCCCTGACCGCGATCACCGAGGCCGTCTTCGCGCGAGCTCTGTCCAGCCAGAAGACAAACCGCGAACGCGCCGCTGGGATCCTTGCCGGCCCACGAGCGAAGGCCGGCGGCGCCAGCCTGGTCGAGGACGTCGAGGCCGCGCTTTACGCGTCGAAGATCGTCGCCTACGCGCAGGGGTTCGAGCATCTTGCCGCCGGCTCCGCGGAGTTCCGATGGAAGCTCGACCTCGGGGCCCTCGCCACGATATGGCGCGGCGGGTGCATCATCCGCGCGAGGTTTCTCGACCGCATCAAGGAGTCATACGAGCGCGACGCCGGCCTGCCCAACCTGATGCTCTCGCCGTTCTTCGAGGAGGCGCTTGCGTCGGGCCAGGACGCGTGGCGGCGCGTGGTGCGCACCGCGGTCGACGCGGGTCTGCCGATACCGGCGTTCGCGTCGTCGCTCGCCTACTACGACGGCTACCGCAGGGCACGTGGACCGGCCAATCTCGTCCAGGGCCTGCGCGACTATTTCGGCTCGCATGGTTACCGGCGCGTCGACCGCGACGGGTCCTTCCACACGCGGTGGGCGCAGGACGGTGACGAGGTGAAGGTGGACTAGGGCCGGGGCTCGCGCCCGTAGACGGCACGCACCACCGCGTAGAGCGCTATCGCGATCACGAGCCAGGCCGCGAGGGCCGCGCCGAGCGTGAGAACCGGCCCCCACGACATCACGAACCCTGCGACCAGGACGGCGAACACGATCATGGCCAACGCGCCGAGCACGGCGCCGAGGCTGTCGATCGCCGCCTGCTCCCTGCCCTCCTTGCGCTGGATCAGCGTGAGCGAGGCGGGCAGGATCGCGGGGAAGCCGAGGAACACGCCCCCCACCGCGGGGCCGAACCGCATCCCCGCAAGTCCCGCCACCAAAGAGATGGCCGCGCCGAACGCGAACCGGATCAAGTAGTCCTTGAGACTGTGGCTGCGGACCGCGCCGGCATCCACCTCGGGCATGCCGCCTTCCTTCATCGCAGGAACAGCCACCACAGGCCGAGCGACGGGAGCGCCCATGCGATCCACGCGAGCGCGCTGCCGGGGATCGCCCCCAGCCGCTTGACGAGCATCGCGGCCGCGGCGCTGAAGAAGACGAGCCCGATCGCGCCGGCGATCATGCCCAGCGCGTACCGGTGGTCGCGCGCCGGACCGGAGGCGAGACCCGTGATCAGAAGGCTGGCCGTCGCTACCGACGGAGCCGCCGAGAACAGGCCCGCGAACATCTTGGGCTTGAGCATGTCGCTGACGATCGCGAATGCAACGACGAGTATCCCGCCCGCAACGACGCGAGCGGCGAGCAGCGCCACCTCCACGGATCAGCCGCTCTTTACTTGGTGGGGCCG
>Ga0070741_10010498_pt1 | contig 17467 bp, 17 predicted proteins | sample Coa_R1_4_FD_66440 | JGI IMG/M metagenome (GOLD analysis project Ga0070741, IMG submission 66440) | Surface soil microbial communities from Centralia Pennsylvania, which are recovering from an underground coalmine fire - Coalmine... | ecosystem: Environmental > Terrestrial > Soil > Unclassified ...
CCGCGAGTTCGAGGTGACGATCCAGCTCGGTGACCCGTCGGTGCTCCAGGGCGGCTGACTCGTGCCGGGTACGACCGTCGCGGCCACCGTGCTGTTCACGGACCTGGTCGACTCGACGCGGCTCTCCACCAGCCTGAGCGCCGACGCCGCGGACAACCTGCGGCAACGCCACTTCTCGCTCCTCCGGGGCGCGGTCGCATCCCACGGCGGGACTGAGGTCAAGAACCTCGGCGATGGGCTGATGGTCGTCCTTCCCGGGCCCAGTGCGGCGCTGGACTGCGCGGTCGACATGCAGCGGGCCATCGCCCGTTCCAACGTCGGGACCGAGGTTGCACTGTCGGTGCGGATCGGCGTGGCGACGGGAGAGGCGACCGCAGAGGACGGCGACTTCTTCGGGGAGCCGGTCGTCGAAGCGGCGCGGCTGTGCGCCGCGGCCGGCGGCGGGCAGATCCTGACGACCGCACTCGTGCGCGCCACCCTCGGGCGCCGCGCCGCGCACCGCCTGGACCTCGTCGGCGAACTCGAGCTCAAGGGCCTGCCCGAGCCCGTGGAGGCGTGGGAGGTGCACTGGGCGCCGACGGCGGAGACCCCCGCTGTCCCGCTCCCCGCGCGCTGGCGCGACCTCCCCGCGGTCGGGTTCGTCGGGCGCGACGACGAGCGGGCGCTCCTTGCCGCCGCGTGGAAGGAGGTGACGACCGGCGGGCGACGCGTCGTGCTGGTCGCGGGTGAGCCAGGGATCGGGAAGACACGGCTGGCGCGCGAGACGGCGCTCGGCGTCGCCGAGCACGGGGCGGTCGTGCTCTTCGGCGGCTGCGACGAGGGCCTCGGCGCGCCCTACCGCCCGTGGATCGAAGCACTCGGGCACCTCGTGGCCCACCTCCCGGCGCCGGTGCTCGACTCGGTCGGGCCGCGCCGCCTGGCCGACCTGGCCAGGGTCGTCCCCGTCGTGCACGACCGCGTCGCCGACCTCGCCGGCCCTGCGGCCACGGACGCCGAGACGGAGCGGTACCTCTTCTACGCCGCCGTCGCGGCGCTGTTGTCTGCGGCGACGGCGATCGGCCCGATCTTCCTCACGATTGACGACCTCCAATGGGCCGACCGGCAGTCGTTGGACCTCTTGCGCCACGTGGTCGCGGCACAGGAGTGCCACTCGCTGCTCATCGTCGCGACCTTCCGCGACGCCGACGTCGGGAGCGACCACCCGCTGGCCGACGTGCTGGCGGCATTGCGGCGCGAACCCGATGTGATGCGGGTCGCCCTCTCGGGGCTCGACGACCACGACCTAGTCGCGCTCCTCGACAGCGCCGCGCACGAGCCGCTCGGGGCAGCCGGCGATGAATTGGCACGCGCCCTCTACCGCGAGACCGACGGCAACCCGTTCTTCGCATGGGAGGTCATGCGCCACCTCGCGGAGACCGGCTGGGCGGTGCAGGACCAGCACGGCCATTGGGTGAGCCGGGACCTCGAGGAACTGAGCCTCCCTGAGAGCGTCCGCGAAGTCGTGGGCCGGAGGGTGGCGCGTCTCGGCACCGAGACGAACGAGGTGCTCGCCGTGGCCGCCGTCCTCGGCGCCGACTTCGACCTGGCCGCGCTGGCCGCCACGCTCGGCCGTGCCGACGTCGACGTCCTGGCGCGGCTCGAGCACGCCGAGCAGGCCGGCCTGGTCCGATCGGTAGCGGCGGGCCGGTTCCGGTTCGGCCACGCGATCATCCGCCACACCCTGTACGACCAGCTGAACCACACCCGCCGGGCGCTCGTGCACCGCCGGGCCGCCGAGGCGATCGAAGCACTCGGGCCACAGCCGGGGCGGAGCGCAGAGCTGGCCCGGCACTGGGCGGCCGCCGTGACCCAGGCCGACCCCGACAAGGCGATCTCCTACAGCCGCCGGGCGGGTGACGAGGCCCTCGCGTCGCTCGCGCCGGACCAGGCGGCTGAGCACTACCGGCGCGCGCTCGATCTCTTCGAGGGGACGAACCAGCCCGACGACACGCTGCGCTGCGAGCTGATGTGCTCCGTCGCCGAGGCCCTGTGCCAGAGCGGTGACCCGGCGTACGAGGCGAACGCGATCGCCGCGGCGCGATTGGCGCAACGCCTCGGGAGCAGCGACCTCCTCGTGCGAGCTGCGCTCGTGCACTACCGCGTGGCGTCGAGCGCGTACGACGCCGAACGCTGCGCCATCCTGGAGGCCGCGCTCACGGCCGTCGGGCCGGGCGACAGCGAGGCGCGCGTGCGGCTGTCCGCAGAGTTGTCGCACCAGCTGACCTTCGCCGACGGGCCGCGGGCGTACGCACTCGGTGAGGAAGCACGGGCGATCGCGCGCCGCCTCGGCGACCGACGCCTGTTGCTGCACACCGTCGCCAACCACTTCGGCTTCCTCTGGGACGTCGACGGCCTCGAACCCGCGCTCGAAGGCGTGCAGCTCGCCGTCGAGCTCGACGACCCGGTGGGGATGGCGCTGGCGGGGGAGTGCCTCTTCCAGGACGCCATCGTGTGGGGCGACCGTTCCCGGGCGGAGGAGGGTCTCGCGTTGTTCGAGCGGGGCGTGGCGCGAGTCGGCCGGCCCGACCTGCGCTGGATCTTCCAGTACTGCCGGGCGGACTGGGCATGCCTCGAGGGACGCCTCGACGAGTGCGAGGCGCTCATCGACGTCGCATGGGACGTTGCCCTGCGCACTGGGCAACCGGGGGCGCGGCTGGTGCGGGCCGCCCAGACCCTCATGGTGCGCTGGCATCAGGGGCGGCCCGCCGACGCCGCGCCCTTGCTCGCAGAGGCCGCGGCCGAGGACCGCAACTTCGCCATGCTGCACCTCGACGACAACCCAGGTTCTCCGGAGGGGTTGGCGCGGGCCGTCGAGCAGCTGCCGCGCGACGGTGCGTGGCTGGGCGCGCTCTCGATCCTGGCAGAGCAAGTGGCCCGCGCAGGCGACCGCGCGCTGATGGACGCCGTCTACGACGAGCTCCTCCCCCACCGCCACAAGTTCAACAAGCAGGGGCCGCAGACGCGGGGACCGGTCGCCCACACGCTGGCGCTGCTCGCCGACGGTGCGGGCCGCAGTGACGTCGCCGCTGAGGATTTCGCCGCTGCCGACGACCTCAACGACCGCCTGCGGTTCCCCTTCTACACGGCACGCACGCGGGTGGACTGGGCGCGGTTCCTCATCCGCGAAGGCTCGGACCCCGCTCGCGCCCGCGACCTGGGGGAATCTGCCCTCGACATCTCGATGCGCTATGGCTACACCGGCCTGGAGCGGCGCGCCCGACGGTTGCTCGGCGAGCGCTGACGTGATGGGGATCGTGATGGTGAACGCCGCGGTGTCGCTCGACGGGTTCATCGCCGGCCCGAACGACGAGATGGACTGGGTGTTCGACCGCGCCCTGCTGCCCGACGAGCCCCTCGCCGTCATCGACGATGTCATCGCCAACACGGGTGCCATCCTCAGCGGGCGCGGCAGCTTCGACGTGGGCGAGGCGATGGCGCGCGAGGAGACCTCCGAGGCCTTCGGCGGCCGGTGGTCAGGCCCGGAGTTCGTGCTCACCCATCGCCCACCTCCCGAGCCACCGCGCCACGACGTGGCCTTCCTCTCGGTTGACGTCATCGACGCCGTGGCGACGGCGCGCGACGCGGCCGGAGGCAAGAACCTCCTCGTCCTCGGAGCCAACGTGGTCCAGCAGTGCCTCGAGGCCGACCTCGTCGACGAAGTCCTCCTGGTGGTGCTCCCGATCGTTCTCGGCGACGGGGTCCGCCTGTTCGGCCGCGGGAGCTACCGGGAGCGGCTCTTCGAAACGGTCAGGGCCGAGCAGGTCGGGCAGGCGGCCGTCCTGCACTTCCGGAGGCTCACGCAGTCGCCCAGATGAGGACCTCCGCGCCACCTGGCTCGGCGGTGAGCGACAGTGCGGCGCTGTCGGTGACCCGCGCCGCGTCGCCCTGGTCGAGCGCGGCCCCGTCCAAGGTGGCGCCGTCCAGCGTGGCGCCGCCGCGCGCGATGAACACGTGGACGTGCGCCGCCTCGGGCACGGCGACGCGCTCACCGGGCTGCAGCCTGCCGCCCCACAGGACGGCGTCTCGCTGGTGGACCACGACGGCGCCGTCGTGGTCCTGCCCCGACGCGATCGGGTGCAGCCCCCCGCGGTCAAGCGCCTCGTTGATGTCGCGCTGCTCGTAGCCCGGCTGCAGGCCGTTCGTGTCGGGCACCACCCACATCTGGACGAAGTGGACGTCGTCGGTGGGGGACGGGTTCATCTCCGAATGCGAGATGCCGGTGCCGGCGCTCATGCGCTGCGCGAGCCCCGGGTACAGCACGCCGTGGTTGCCCGCGGAGTCACGGTGCTCCAGCGTCCCGGAGAGCACCCACGTGACGATCTCCATGTCACGGTGGGAGTGCGACCCGAACCCCCGGGCCGGGCGGACCCGGTCGTCGTTGGACACGAGCAACAGGCCGTGGTGGGTATTGGCCGCGTCGTAGTGCGGCCCGAAGCTGAAGCTGTGCCAGCTGTCCAGCCACCCCAGCTCGGTATGGAACCGGGACGCAGCGGGGCGCACATCGACGAGCGTCATTGGCGCCATCATGCCCGCTCCCGGTCCGGCCGCGGTCGGCGCGCACCGGCGCGCACCGTCGGCGACCGGACGGGTGGCGGGGGTGGTCACGGGGAAGCTCGCACTACGCTGCGCCGGGAAAAGGGGGTGCGCATGCGCAACGACGTCGCCATGGACCTCATGCGCCGGGCAGTCGCGATCGCCGAGTCCCAGGTGCCGGAGCTCGCCGACGGGCTCCTCGGGGTGCCGATCGAGTACTTCAGCGACCCGGGAACGGCGGCGCGCGAGCGCGAGCTGTTCGAGACGTCGCCGCTGGCCCTCATCGCGTCGACGGAGCTGGCCGGCCCTCACGACTACCTCGTACGCAACGCCGTCGGCCGATCGGTCCTCCTCACACGCGACGGTGACGGCGTGGCCCACGCGTTCCTCAACTACTGCCGCCACCGCGGCGCCGAGGTCGCCCAGGGGTGCGGCTCGGCCAGCCGCTTCACGTGCCCGTACCACGCCTGGGTGTACGACAGCGCCGGGCGCGTCGTGGGCATGCCGATGCGCGACCGGCAAGGAGGCTTCGACTTCTCCTCCTTCGGACTGGTCGAGCTGCCGAGCGAGGAACGGCACGGGTTCGTCTGGGCGGTCCTGCGGCCCGGCCACCCCATCGATGTCGCCGCCCACCTCGGGGAGCTCGACGACGAGATCCGCGACCTGGGCTGCGACAAAATGCAGTACTACCCGTCCATCGCCGAAGCGCCGTTGGCGGCCAACTGGAAGTCCGTCGCCGAAGGCCTGCTCGAGGGGCTGCACGTCCCCTACGTGCACGCGGACACGTTCAACCTCAACCCGCAGGCGGTCAACGTCGACATCGCCTTCTACGACGCCGTCGGCCCCCACATCCGGTGGGGCCTCCCCATGTTCGGCCAGGACGAGGCCAGGCGCCTGCGGGGTACGCCGGAGAGCGAGTGGTCCCCGGAGGAGGGCATCGGGTGCATCTGGCTCATCTCACCGGGCCTCCTCCTCGCCAACGAGCTGTACGGCCTCATCTACGCCGACCTCACGCCGGGCAGCGGCGTCCAGGAGTCGTATTTCCGGTACGGCTGGTTGAGCCCCGTGGCCGAGGCGCCTGCGGGCATGCCGTCGCCGGAGGACATGGCGGCGCGCGCCGCACGCGCCGTGGGCCAGGACCAGGCCGTCTGGGAAGGATGCGGGCGCGGGCTGTCGCGCGGCGGCCACCCCTACGAACTGATCGGGCGCAACGAGCTTGGCGTCCAGCTGTTCCACCGGCTGCTCGCCGAGCAGACCGGGTACACGGGCCTCATCGAGGTCGGCGCCTGATGGCGAGCCTGACCGAGTACCGCGGCCGGCTCCTCAACCACGTCGAGATCCTCTACCAGCGCGGCGAACGCGACCTGGCGCTGCTGTTCTTCGAGACACTCGGGTGCACCGTCGTCGACACCGAGCGCGACTCCGGCACGGGGTCGACCATCGTGTGCGTCTACCCCGAGGAGAGCGAGCAGGACCGGCTCAACAACGTCATCTACCTCTCCGAGGTCCGCGAACCGCAGTGGGAGCTCGAACGCGTCCTCGCCGAGCGCCTGCACCACGACGGCGAACTGCGCGCCGCCCTCGAGCGCTACGACACCAAGGCTCGGCGTGCCCCGCATGGCATCACGCACTTCGGGCTGCGCTACCCGAGCTTCGAGGACCTCGAAGCCGTCATCGACCGGCTGGAGCACCACCTCCCGCCCGTACTCGAGGGGCGCGTCGCGGTCGACGCCGTGCGCCCCGACGACGCCCGGTCGATGACCGACGAGCTGATCCAGGCCTTCGTGCGGACGGATGTGGTGTGCGCCGGCCTGTTCCCCTTCGGTCAGCTCATCGAGCTCCAGGCTCAGCGGGCCCCGTCGGCGGGATGAACGAGCTCGGGTCGGCGATCATCGCCTGCATCTCGGCGCGGGTGTTGGCGTGCGGGAACGGCGCGTCGGGCACGGCAACGCCGAGGGCGGCACAGATGGGGCCCCAGCCGTCGCTCGGTTGCCAGTCGACCAGCTGCGACTTCGGCACGGACTTCCTGACGTGTGCGTTGTGGCGCTCGTAGGCGGCCTTGGCCGCGGCCTCGTCGTTGACGTCCTCGGTGAACCTGGCCCGGGAGACGGCCTGCCACATCTCCCACCACTCGGGCATGCCCGACGTCGCCGCCTGCACGGCCGGGCTGAAGATGGTCTGGCTGGCGCTCTCCCACCACGTCTCGGCATCTGACCGCGTCGACAGCACCACGATCGCGTCCGGGTACCGCTCGAGGAGCTCCGGCCAGAACAGGCACGCCGGGAAGTCGCTCGTCGCCGCGTAGCCGTCGAGCAGGGCGTCCCAGTCCACGTCCTCTTCGAGGCCCGCCCGCCGCCAGACGTCCACGTGCTCGGGATGCGAGAACACTTCGAGCATGTGGTAGCAGGGGCCTCCGAGCAACGTTTCGAGCGCCGTCTTGAGCGACAACGTCCCCGTCCGCCCGACACCTGCTCCGATCACGCGAATCGCCATCTGCCCCCCGTCTCGTCGACAACCTGCACACCGTCCGCATAAACATAGGGTCCGCGGAGCCCCCTCCACGTGCCTGTAGGGTGGCGTCCGCCAACGGGATATCCGCCGACGGACAGGGGCTGGACGTGCAGGACTATGAGGTTATCGAGCATCTTCGCGTCGCCTTCGTGGATGTGGTTGGTGAGGAAGTGATCGTCGACCTCTACGGCGGGATCGAACCGCTGTGCGGCACGATCCGCTACCGCTTCACCGACCGCACCGAGCGCCGGGCGCACCGCGACGCGCTCGTCCGGTGGGCGAACGACGCCACGGTGCTGACGTACGTGCGGCGCGGCTCGCAGGTGAGCCTCGTCGACGACGCCGCCGTCCTGCGCCGGGGGCTCGGCCAGCTCGCCTGAGCATGGCCTCGGCCACCCCGGCGGCCGCATCCGGGCGGGGGCGCTTCAGTTGCGCCGGCCGGGACCGAGAAATATGGGGTGGAACCGGGCGCGGTCCGCCTCTCTGTCGTCCTGCCCGCGTACCGCGAGGCGCCACGGATCGCCACCACCGTCGAGCGAGTCCGTGCTGCCGTCGGAGCCCTCGACGCAGAGGTCATCGTCGTCGACGACGGCTCGCAGGACGCCACGGCGGAGCGCGCCGCCGCCGCCGGTGCCCGCGTGGTCGCCCACGCGACCAACCAGGGGAAGGGAGCGGCGGTCCGCACGGGCGCACTGGCGGCGCGCGGGCGCGTCGTCGCGTTCACGGACGCCGACCTTTCGTACCCACCCGAGCAGCTCATCGAGTTGCTGGCCCGTGTCGAGGACGGGTGGGACGTGGTCGTCGGGAGCCGGGCGCACGACGCGACCGAGACCGTCGTCGCTGCCGGTGCGGTCCGGACCCTGAGCACGCACGCGTTCAACCTGCTGACGCGCCTCGCCCTCGGGTCGCGCCATCGCGACACGCAGTGCGGGCTCAAGGCCTTCAACGCCGATGCAGCCCGGGCGCTGTTCGGCCTGGCGCGCATCGACGGGTTCGCGTTCGACGTCGAGCTGCTCCACATTGCGGCCATGCACCGCCTGAGCGTGCTCGAGGTCCCCGTCCGCGTGTCGAACTCGGCGACCTCGACGGTGCGCCTGGGCCGCGATTCCTACCGCATGGTCCGCGACGTCCTCCGTGTCCGGCAGTGGTCCCGCGCCGGCGCGTACTGGGTGGCGCACGAGGAGGCCCGGCAACCGGTCGCATAGGCCACGGGCGCCGCCGTCCCCGGCCGAAGTACGGTCCGAGCATGCCCGCGCCGTTGCGCTTCGGGGTGTTCCTCGCCCCGTTCCACCCGGTCCCCCACAACCCGACGCTCAGCCTGGAGCACGACCTCCAGGCCATCGAGGCGCTCGAGCGGCTCGGGTTCGACGAGGTGTGGGTGGGCGAGCACCACTCGGGCGGCCTCGAGATCATCTCGTCGCCCGAGGTGTTCATCGCCGCGGCCGCCCAACGCACGCGTCGCATCAGGCTGGGGACGGGGGTGAGCTCGCTGCCCTACCACCACCCCTTCATGCTGGCGGACCGCATGGTCCTGCTCGACCACCTCACCCGCGGGCGGGCCATGCTCGGGTGCGGGCCGGGGCAGCTGGTGTCGGATGCCGTGATGATGGGCATCGACCCCGACGAACAGCGCCGCATGCTCGGCGAGGGCCTCGACGCCATCATGGCGCTGCTGCGGGCGGACGCACCGGTGACGATGGAGACGGACTGGTTCACCCTGCGCGACGCACGCCTGCAGCTGGCGCCGTTCACCTACCCGCACATGGAGGTGGCGGTCGCCGGGTCGTTCTCGCCTGCGGGGCCCAGCCACGCCGGGCGCAACGGCGTCGGGCTCATCTCGATCGGGGCCACGTCGCCACAGGGCTTCGCCCTGCTCGCCTCGCATTGGGAGGTGTACGAGACGGAGGCGGCGGCGCACGGCCACACCGCCGACCGCAGCAGGTGGCGGCTGGTCGCGCCCATGCTGCTCGCCGATACTGACGAAGAGGCGCGCCGCGCCGTGCGCTACGGCTACCCCCAGATCACCGGCTATCTCGCGCACATGCTCCCCACCCCGCCCAGCGCGCCGCGCGAGTCACTCGACGAACAGATCGACATCGCCAACGAGAGCGGCGCGATCGTCATCGGGACCGCGGACCGGGCCATCGCGCAGATCGAGCGCCTGGTGCAGCAATCGGGCGGGTTCGGCACCGTGCTGCTGAACGGCGGTTACTGGGGCGACTTCGAGGCGACCATCCGCTCCTACCAGATCTTCGCCGAGCGGGTCATGCCGTGCTTCAACGGCCAGGCGGGGCCGCCGCAGCGTTCCTATGACTTCGTCATGGGCGGTGGCCATGACTGGCGTGGGACGACTGCCCACGCCATGGCGCGCGCCGCCGACGATTACGCCGCCACCAAACCGTCGTGGAGCAAGGAGAGACGTTGAGCAGCCCGAGCAGCGCAGGTGCAGATTCCCCGTCCACGTGGGACTGGATCGCGGCAACGCACACGTTGAGCGGCGCGGCGGTGCGTGCCGGCGCCGCCGTGCGCGAGCTCAACCGCGCGCTCGTCGGCAGCACGGCGCCCGACGATGTGCTCGACGCCGTGACCGCCGAGGTCGAGCGGCTCGTCGAACGGCTGGCGCCGCACGCCCGGCAGTCCCGCTACGACCAGGCGCAGGCGATCAGCGGCAGCGGGACCTTCGCCAACCACCCGATGATCGGGCCGGCCAACCCGTGCGCCCCGCCCATCACGCTGCACCGCAGCGAGGACGGCCTCGTCGGCGATGTGCGCTTCGGCACCCCGCAGGAGGGCCCCCCGGGGTGCGCCTACGGGGGGTACCTGGCCGCCGGGTTCGACGCCATCCTGCTCATGACCGCGGGCGCCGCGGGGGTCGGCGGGCCGACACGGTCGCTCACCGTGCGCTACCGCAAGCCGACCCCGCTGCAGTCCCCGCTGCAGTACGTCGGCCGGGTCAGCGAGGTCGCCGAACGGTCGACGCACGTCAAGGGCGCCCTCGTCGGCCCCGACGGCACCGTCTACGTCGAGGGCGAGGCCAGCGTGGCGAGGGGCGCCCGGATCGGCGGCTGATATTCTGTTCGGCTTCCGGAACGGACAGGAGTGAGTGAGAATGCCCGCGCCCAGCCGCAGACGCCCGACGAACAAGGCCGCCGACCAGCGCGCCCGCCAGGGCCGGGGCAAGCCGAAGGTGTGCATGTTCTGCGCCGGCCATGCGACGTGGGTCGACTACAAGGACACCAACCTGCTGCGGCGGTTCATCAGCGACCGCGGCAAGATCCGGTCGCGGGGCAACACGGGCACGTGCGCGCAGCACCAGCGTGAGGTCGCGACGGCGATCAAGACGGCGCGGGAGCTGGCACTCCTGCCCTACACGGTGCGCGCGCTGGCCGCCGACAAGCCCGGTGGGCGCCGGCCGCGCGGGGCACCGAGGCCCGGTGCTGACGACGCCACGGCCATCGCCGAGGACGCCGCAGCGGGCGCCGACGAGGATGAGGACGTAACCGAGGACGAGGCTGAGACCGTCGGCGCCGACGCCTGACGTAACCTGGCTACGGTGCGGGTTTGTCTGGCGGCCGCCGGTGTCGCGGCGGTGATGGTCCTCGGTGCGTGCTCCGGGGGGTCGCACGGCGCCGTCCTGACCATCAAGAACTTCGCCTTCTCGCCCCAACCCCTCACCATCAAGGCGGGCCAGCAGCTCACGGTGCGCAATGTGGACCCGACGCTGCACGGGTTCGCGACCGACGACGGCCGCGTCGTCCTCGGCGCCGTGAACCCGTCGGGAGGGACCCGGGCCGCCGTCTTCCCGAAGGCCGGGCGCTACACCTACCACTGCACCCTGCACGCGTCCATGAAGGGCGTCCTGATCGTCCGGTGACGGAATGACGGGGCCGCGGCCGGTGTTGATGCGGCCACGATGATGCACCGCCACGTTCGCTCCGACCCGGCCGCCATGAAGGACGCGCACCTGGACCGGTCCAGCCTGCGGCGGGCCTGGGACTATGCCCGGCCGTACCGGGCCAAGCTGGCGCTGTACCTCGGCGTGATCGTCGTGACGTCCGTCGTGGCGGTCGTGCCGCCGCTCGTGTTCAAGCGGCTGATCGATCACTCGATCCCCCACAAAAACCTGCACGAGGTGACGACGCTGTTCGCCGTCGCCGTCTTCCTCGCGCTGCTGCAGACCGGGCTCAACCTGCTCGGCCGTTGGTACTCGGCGGCGATCGGCGAAGGGCTGATCTACGACATGCGGACGCGGCTGTACGAGCACGTGCAGCGCATGCCGATGGCGTTCTTCACGCGGGTGCAGACGGGCTCGCTGCTGAGCCGGCTCTCCAACGACGTGCTCGGGGCGCAGCAGACGGTGGGGACGCTGTCGAGCGTCGTGTCGGACTTGTTCACCCTGATCACCGTCATCGGCGTGATGGTGGTGCTGTCATGGCAGGTCACGATCGCCACGCTGATCGTCGTGCCGCTGTTCATCCTCCTCGACAAGAAGCTCGGCCAGCGGTTGGCGGCATTGTCACGCCGGCAGATGGTGGCCAACGCATCGATGTCGACGACGATGACGGAACGGTTCAACGTCGCGGGCGCGCAGGTCGTGAAGCTGTTCGGCAGGCCGCGGCGGGAGGCGGCAGAGTTCCGGTCGCGGGCGGGCGAGGTGCGCGACGCCGGCGTGTCGATCGCCATGACGGGGCGGATCTACTACGGCGCGCTGGCCCTGGTGGGGTCCCTCGGCGTCGCGGCGGTGTACTGGCTGGGCGGCCGTGCCGTGATCAAGGGATCGATGACGATCGGGACGTTGACGGCGCTGGCCGCCTACGTGACCAGGCTGTACTCCCCGCTCACCGACCTGGCCTCGACGCGGGTCGACCTTCTGACTGCGCTGGTCTCGTTCGACCGCGTGTTCGAGGTCCTCGACCGTCCCTCGACCGTCGTCGACGCGCCGGGCGCGGTCGCCCTCACCGCGCCGGCCGGGCAGGTCGACGTCGCGGACGTGTGGTTCCAGTACCCGGCGGCGTCGGAGGTGTCCATCCCGTCACTCGAGGCCGACGCCACGGCGGCGCTGTCGTCGGAGCCGTCGGACTGGATCCTGCGCGGGGTGTCGTTCTCGGCGGCGCCGGGGACGACGGTCGCACTGGTGGGGCCCTCGGGCGCGGGGAAGACGACGCTGACGTCGCTCATCCCCCGGTTGTACGACGTGACGTCGGGGTCGGTGTCGATCGACGGGCATGACGTACGGAAGGTGACGCTGCAGTCGCTGGCCGACGCGATCGGAGTGGTGACGCAGGACCCGCACCTGTTCCACACGTCGATCGCCGAGAACCTGCGGTACGCGGCGCCGGAGGCGACGGACGCGGACCTGGTGGCGGCGTGCACGGCGGCGCGGATCCACGACGTGATCGCCGCGCTGCCGGAGGGGTACGACACGGTCGTCGGGGAGCGCGGGTACCGGCTGTCCGGCGGGGAGAAGCAACGGCTGGCCATCGCCAGGGTGCTGTTGAAGGACCCTGCGATCGTGATCCTCGATGAGGCGACGAGCCACCTCGACTCCGAGAACGAGGTGCACATCCAGCGGGCGCTCGCCGCCGCCCTCTCCGGCCGGACGGCGATCGTGATCGCCCACCGGCTGTCGACCATCCGGGCGGCCGACGAGATCCTCGTCGTCGACGGGGGGCAGATCGTCGAGCGGGGCACGCATGACGCGCTGGTGGCCGCGGGGGGCCTGTACGCCGAGCTGTACGAAACGCAGTACGCGACGGCCCCCGCCTGAGATCTGGGCGTGACCCCGCGAGGGGCCATGGCGGGTGGCATGGGCGTCGCGTGCGGCCGGCGGCAAGGTGGTCGCGACAGAGTGCACGTAGACGCACTCCATCGCGACCACGTCCCACGGTGGGCACCGGTTTCGCGCGCGCGTTGTGGGCGGGCGGCCGGCGGCAAGGTGGTCGCGACAGAGTGCACGTAGGCGCACTCCATCGCGACCAGGTCCCACGGTGGGCACCGGCTCCGCGCGCGCGTTGTGGGCAGGCGGCCGGCGGCAAGGTGGTCGCGACAGAGTGCACGTAGGCGCACTCCATCGCGACCACGTCCCACGGTGGGCACGTGTTTGGCGCCCCCCGGCGGCGTGTTGCACCCCACTCGGGGCGCGCCGCGCCAACGTGCTCGGCTAGGCCCGCATGATCGTTGGTTCGATCGTGATGCGGCTGGTCACCGAATTGGCGATGAAGCATTCCCGGTGGGCGACCTCGACGAGGTGGCGGAGCCGCTCCTCCGGCGCACCGCCGCGCACCGTGATCCTCGGGCGCAGCGTGATCTCCGTGATGCGGACCGGCTTGTCGTCTTCCGGCATCCGCGCCGATGCGTGGTCCTCGTACGCCACGACGTCGATGCGAGCGCGCGCGGCAACCGCAAGGAAGCTCAGGAGCTGGCATGACGACGCGGCCGCCAACAGGAGCTGTTCCGGGTTGAGCCGGCTCGCGTCACCCCGGAAGGCGGGGTCGCTGCTCAGCGCGAGGGTCGCCTCGGCCGGCGGGGACGAGACCTCGTGGGCACGCCCGTACGCGTCGTAGCCCGCGCCGGTGGAGCCCTGCCAGGTCGCGTGCGCCTCGTACACGTGCACCTCGGTCATGGCGTGACGACGACCGTGCCACGCATCGTCGGGTGCACCTGGCAGAGGTAGGGGTACGTGCCGGGGGTGGTGAACGTGAAGCTGTAGGTCCCCTTGCCCTTCGGCGTGCCGCTGTTGAACGCCTCCGGCGTCGACAGGCTCACCACGTTGTGCGGCGATGACGCCTGGTCGAAGTGCCAGGTCACGGTCGTACCGGCCTTGACGGTGAGGGTGGAGGGTGTGAACGCGAAGTTGGCGACTTCGACGTCGTTCGGCCCGAGCGTCGTCGGGGGGGAGGAAGCGCCGGACCCGCTGCACCCGATCAACAACCCCGAGAGGAGGAGGAGCGGCAGGAGCAGGCGGGCGGCGCGCACAACGGCATAGGTCGTCCGCACGGCCACCATGGTTCCATCCCCGCGGCGGCTACCCGGTCATCTCCGGGAGCCGGCGCCCGCCTATCCCTGCATACGGGCGTCGGTGTCCACGATCGCCCGCTCGGCGCGCCCGAGCTTGTGCTCGACGAGGAACGTGCGCAGCCCGACCTTCCACAACCCCACCCCGCGGGGCAGCCGGGGCAGGAGCTCGGCCTCCACGTCGGAGAGCCCGAGCAGCTCGCGAGCCGTCGCCACCTCGCTCGGCGGCTGGCCGTACACGATGCGCGTCTCGACGTCGGCGAGCAGCCCACGGGCCAGCCGCACCTGCTCCGACGCGTCGTCCCCGGCGGCGGCGAGGTCGGACAGCCGGTGGACGACGACCATGGTCGCCACGCCGTAGGCCCGGCTCAGCTTGGCGCTCGATCGGAGCCACCGTGCGATGGCGAGGTCGCTCAGCACGGCCCACGCCTCGTCGACCACGACGATGCGTTGTGTGCCGTCCCCCTCGCGGAAGGCAGCCTGCAGCCACGCCGTCGCGCACGTCATCAGGATCCCGAGGGCCGACGACGAGTACAGCGCCGAGAGATCGAGCACCACCAACGGCGCCCGGAGGTCGACCGGCGCGCTCGTCTCGCCGTCGAACATCCCCCGGAGGTCGCCCTCCGCCACGCGCCGCAGCTCGAGCGCGACGTCGCGGCCCTCGGCGGCGAGCGTCGTGACGTCGGTGCGCAGTGCCGCGGCCGCCGTCGGGTCCGGGTCAAGCAGTGCGTGCACGACGGCCGGGATCGTCGCCGGGCGCGTCGCGGCGACTGTGGCCACGGCGAGGTCTGCAGCGGCGCGTTCGCGCGGCAGCAGGGCGCGCCCGAGCGACGCCGACGCGAGCGAGGCCAGCAGCTCGCACTGGCGCCGCTGGGCGTCGTCGGCTGGGCCGAAGGGTGCGTCGAGCGGGTTGAGGCGTACGCTCCCGCCCGGCACGAGCTTGAGCGGCGTGACGCCACAGGCCTCGGCGAGGGCGCCGTATTCACCCTTCGGGTCGACAATGAACGCTTGACGGCCAAACACGAGCTGCCGCCAGAGGTACGACTTCACCAGCGCCGACTTGCCCCGCCCGATCTGCCCGATCACCAACGCATTGGGGCTCGTCACCCGGCCCGCTCGGTAGAGCTCCCATGGGTCGTAGGCGAACGCACCACCGAGGAGGTCCTGGCCGATGTACGCGCCGGCGACGCCGAGGCCGGGCTCGGCGACGAAGGGGTACAACGCCTGCAGTTGCGCCGTCGTCCCGCGATGTGCCGGCGGGTGCACCGGGGCCGTCACTTCCCGGCGAGCCCTCGCCCGAAGGGGAGCGCCCCCCACACGAACGCGGCCGCCTGCGCGCCGTACACGCGGCGGAGCTCGAGCCGGCACTGGTGCGCAGACTGGAGCAGCTCGCCGCAGGCAGCGTCGAGCTCCTCGCTGCTTCGCGCCGTCACGGTGACGTAGCCGCTGTAGCGGTAGGCGGCGTGGCCATCGGCGAGGTCCGCCTCGCGGCGGAGCACCCCTTCTGCCTCCCGCCGCCGGCGTGCCGTGGTCAAGAACCCGGCACGCGCCCGCAACTGCTCGTCGGCCACCTGGGCGGTACGGGCGCTCTCGGCCTCCCGGACACCGAGCGCCGGCGGCAGGGGCGCCATCACCAACGAGACCGTGCGTTGAGCGGACTGGTGGAGCAACAGCGGAGCGAGGAAGTCGGGCCCGACCTCGGTGCGGGGCCACTCCGCAACCCAGAACGTCGCGTGCCAGGTGGCGTCGGTCCGCCACGACGCCCATGCCTCGACGGCGGCCGTCGGCCATGCGCGCGAGGGCAGGGGCCCGGGGACGTCCGGCTGCGCCCCAATGCGCGCCGTGAGGTCCGCGCGCGACCACGGATCGAACGCCGTCCGGATCAGCGCGCCGAGCTCGCGCGGCGAGAGGACGCGGTCGACGTCGACGTCCGCCGACCGCAGTTGCCCCTGCAGCAACCGCAGCTCGCGAAGGAGCACCGCGTCGCCGCGCGGGCCGCGGCGGGGCGGGCGCACGGTCAACGCGACGAAGCACTCGTGGTCCTGCCCCAATGGGCCTGCTTCGGCAACGAGGCTGAGGTACGACTCGAGCGCGGCGTGGTGCTCGGGAAGGCACGTCGCCGAGTTCGCGTGGCGTGAGAGGACGCCGGCGTCCCCCGGGACGGTGCGTTCGAGCCATTGCACCCGCCGCACCGGGCCTCCTTCCCGTGCGAGCGCCGCCAGGACGGTCGCCCATCCGGCCAGCCGCCGTTGCTTCTCGGCCGTTTCGAGGAGCGCGAAGGACCGCCCGCGGACGGAGAGCACGGCCGTGCACGTCCCGGTGGTCCGGTCGCGCACGATGGCCACCGGTGGCGCGCCCGGCCGGGGTGCCGCCGCGACGTGGAGCCCGCGCACCGTGCGCGGCGGCCCGCACAGGCCGGGCGCGCCGTCTACGGGGACGATGCGATGGCCGCCACGGCCGACGGTGGCGGCCCACCGCGCCACCGTCGGCGCCCACTGCTCGAGCGGTTGGCCACGGATGGGCACGAACGCGACCGCGGTGGCGCTCAACGCCACCAGCGCGGCGACGGCGATGCCGCGCGCGTCGGGGACGAGCCGGAGGAGGACGATGCCGATGACGAGCGCGGCCGCGAGCAGCAACAGCTGCCCGCTCCGTAGGCCGGCCACGACCCCTCGCTGCTCGAGCGGCGGGAACGAGTACTGGTGCTCCTCGGCCACCGCTCACCCGCCCGGCGGAGGCGGGACCGAGGGCGGTGGCCCGGACGGCGGCAGCCCCGGAGGCGGAGGCGGCACCGAGGGCGGCGGCCCGGGCCGAGGCAGCCCGGTCGAGGCGCCGGCCGACGCCGGCGGCGCAAGGGGGAGCGCGGACGCGGTCAGGGGAGCGGGCGCAGACGCGGGCACGGGGGCGCCCGCGGCGGCCGAGACCACCCGGACCGAGTTGCGCCACGCCGACGCCGCCGGGACGGGCTTGTCCGGCGCCGCCTGCGTGCCGTCGGCGTCGCGGCCGCGCGTCGCAACGGCGGTCGGTGCCGGCTCGCCACCGACCGCGCCGGGCTGGCCGGTCGGTGCACCTCCTCCGCCGCCGCGTTGGTCGAGCATGCGCGCCACCTGCGACTGCGCCACCTGCCGTGCAGCCGGTGGCATGGCGACGGCGCGGCGGCCGACACCCTCGAGGTGGGCGACGACGCTCGCCTCGACGACAGGCACCATCCGCAGCAGCGTGAACGGCGCCGCAGCGGCAAGCAACAGCAGCGCCGCGCCTCCGAACAAGGGGACGAGGTCGGACTGCGACAGCCCGGCCGATGTCGCGCTGACCGCCATGCTCACGATGGCGACGATCACGAACTTCGAGAGGATCAGCGCGACCAGCA
>Ga0070741_10010499_pt1 | contig 17462 bp, 13 predicted proteins | sample Coa_R1_4_FD_66440 | JGI IMG/M metagenome (GOLD analysis project Ga0070741, IMG submission 66440) | Surface soil microbial communities from Centralia Pennsylvania, which are recovering from an underground coalmine fire - Coalmine... | ecosystem: Environmental > Terrestrial > Soil > Unclassified ...
CGTCCCGATGGTTTCGTTTGCGCCAACGATTTCACCGCCGCTAGGCTATTGAAGACACTCAACGATCTAAATGTGGGAGTGCCCGATGAAATCCGCATGGCGGGAATTGATGACGTCAAGTACGCCAGTCTCCTTTCAGTCCCGCTGACGACGATTCACCAACCCTGTACGGATATGGGCGCCATTGCGGTAAGCACAATGTTGGAGCGGCTGCGCCACCCCAAATTACCGGCGCGAGATATTCTGCTGAACTTCCATTTGGTGATCCGCGATTCTTGTGGGGCACGCAAAAAGAGATTGACAGCCGATTCCTAACAGGCTGATACTGGCTTCCGGTGGCCCCTACATCAAATGGCAACCGGGATCTGTATTTACAGGATGCCGGGAATCAGCCCTCCGTCGCAGTGTTGGGTGAAGTCCTCTGGGATGTATTCGAACGATCCACGCAACTGGGCGGAGCGGCCTTAAATTTTGCGGCTCACGCCAAACGTTTGGGACACGAGCCGTGTCTGATCAGCGCGGTTGGTGACGATTCGCTAGGCAAAGAAGCGGCGGCGGCCATCGCCACACTGGGTCTCGACACCACCTTTTTGCAGACGACAACCCGGTTTCACACGGGAACTGCGCGAGTCCATCTGGGTCCCGGTGATCGCACGCGCTTCGTAATCGAGAGGCCCGCGGCGTACGACGCGATCCGCATTTCCGGTCGGGAAATCGAGCAGCTCATCCAACGCGCGCCGGCCTGGTTCTACTACGGGACGCTGTTTCCTTCGACTGCCGAAGGCGAGGCTGTTCTCCAGCGGCTCTTGGGCGCCCTGCCGATGGCGACCCGCTTGTATGATTTGAACCTCCGGCCGGGCTGCGATTCCGCGCCCCTTGTGAAGCAATTGCTCGCTCAGGCGACTGTTGTCAAGCTCAACGAGGAAGAGCTGCACGCAGTACACGAATTTACGGGACTGCCGACAAGTTTCGAGCCGTTTTGCCGCGAGGGAGCCAGACGATTTGGCTGGAAGGCGGCCTGTGTGACTTTGGGTGCGCGGGGCTGCGCGATGCTTGCCTGCGGAGAATACGTCGAAGCAGCCGGCCAGGCTGTCGATGTAGTCGATACCGTCGGCGCGGGAGACGCGTTCACCGCCGCGTTTATGCACGGCTTGATCTGCCAGTGGCCGGTCGCGAATGTCGCCGCATTCGCCAATCGTGTAGGCGCGCTCGTCGCCAGCCGGCACGGCGCTATCCCCGATTGGACCGTCAAAGAGGCGGTTGAGCTGTGAAGCCGTCGCCGGGTTCGTCCACGCGTCGGCAGTTTGTGGCAGGCACTGCTGCCTCAATTGCGGTTTCGGGCGCCAGAGGCGCGGATTCCGATCCCGACCTCATCAAGGCGATGGAAGCGGTGCAGAAAGCCATACCGCTTGCCTCCGCGGATCCGGACCGGCCCGTCTATCACTTTCATCCACCAGCCGACTGGAACAACGATCCAAACGGAACGTTGTATTACAAGGGTTGGCACCATCTTTTTTACCAGCTCGATCCGTTCGGCGCGAACCCGGGGAATCAGCACTGGGGCCACGCCCGAAGCAAGGACCTGGTCAATTGGGAGCACCTACCCATCGCCATTGGGCCCTCTCGGGACAAAGGCGAACGCGCCAGCTTTTCGGGCGGAGCCATCATCGCGGATGATGGACGGCCCCGCCTCATTTACACGAGCATCGGCCACCCCCAGCCGGAGCAGTGGATGGTTATCCCCGAGGATGACGATCTCATCTCGTGGAAGAAGTTTGCCGCCAATCCTGTGCTGACAATGGCCGCGCACGGCAGTCTGACCGTGAATCAATGGCGTGACCCGTTCCTGTTTCGCGAGGCCGGACAGGTCTACATGGTCTGCGGCGGAAACGCGAGCACCGGCCGTGGCGGCGCCGGCCAGGTTCAGCTATACCGCGCCGTCAAGGAAGATCTCAGCGAGTGGAAACATCTGGGAGCCGTGTTTCAGGCTCTCGAGCGTGAAACTTACAACATCGAGTGTCCGAATTTATTCAAGCTGGATGGAAAGTGGGTGCTCATCATCTCCCCGCATCGTCCCTGCGAATATTTCGTCGGCAATCTGGACATCAACAAAGTCAAGTTCACCCCGGAAACCCACGGCATTCTCGACGCAGGCGCCGCATACGCGAGTAATATCTCGCGCGACGATGAAGGTCGGACGCTCCTTTGGCTTTGGGGCCGCACAAATACACCCCAAGGCCGCGGCTGGAACGGTGTGATGACTTTGCCGCGCACCCTTTCCATCGGAGCCGACGGATTCTTGCGCCAGCAGGTCCCGCCGGCGTTCCGCGCCTTGCGCGGCAATCCAAAAACCTTGCCTGGTGTGCAATTGGCCGAGAGCCCCTTGCCGCTCGACGGCGTTTCCGACTCCGCCGAAATTGAGGCGGAGTTCTCGGGCGGCAACTTCTCGACATTCGGATTTGAAGTGACGCGAGCCGGCAAACCGGCGCTGACTGTAGCGATCGAGAGAGGAACGCTCACGGTCGGGAGTGCCCGAGCGTATGTGGGCAATCAAGAGCGTTGCAAAATTTGTCTTTTCCTCGATAAGCGCTGCCTCGAAGTGTACGTGAACGAGGGCGCCGTTGCTCTCTACAATTTCATCGAGGCTCCGCCTGGCGACCAGCGTCTCGCGGTTTTCGCACGGACGGTAAATCCTGGCTTCGGGATTCCCGCGAACCGGCCTGCCGCAAGCGTACGCCTGGAATCGCTTAAAGCTTGGTCGATGAAGCCGGCCTCGTTCACCCTCGATCACTTCCACGTGTGAAGTGCACTCCATGAGCACGATTGCGACCGGAAGAACGACTCCATTCAACCTTTACCTGGTGCGCGCTGCCCTGGTTGCGGCCCTGGGCGGACTGCTGTTCGGCTTCGATACCGCTGTCATCGCCGGTACGACTGGTGCATTGACCCAAGCATTCGCCCTCTCTCCTGCCATGTTGGGCTTCACAGTCTCCGCGGCGCTGTGGGGAACTGTTCTCGGTTCGCTGAGCGCCGGGCCTCCCAGCGATCGTTACGGACGGCGTTCCTGTTTGATCGCGCTGGGCGCGCTGTATCTGGCATCTGCCCTTGGCTGTTCCCTCGCTTGGAGTTGGCCCGCGCTGCTTACGTTTCGCGCGATTGGCGGGCTGGCAATCGGCGCTTCGTCCGTAGTTGGACCCATGTACATCGCGGAAATTTCACCAGCGGCCAAACGCGGCCGCTTGGTCGGCTTGTTTCAGACCAATGTTGTGGTGGGGATTCTTCTCGCTTATCTCTCGAACTATCTCGTAGCAACCGGCGGATTCGGCGCTTCGGAGTGGCGCTGGAAATTCGGGATGGTCGCTATACCCGCGGCTGCGTTTCTCTTTGCGATTTTTGGGATTCCGGAAAGCCCTCGCTGGCTGGTCGCTGCCGGCCGGCTTGAGGAAGCGCGTGACGTCTTGCGCCGCGTTGGAGAATTGAACGTCGATCGCGAAACGCAGGAAATTGCGGAAACCCTGCATAAGCAGCGCGACCGCGGCAGCCAGCCGCTTTTCCAGTCTCGCTACCGTAAGCCCATCATCCTCGCCATCTCTATCGGCATGTTCAACCAACTCTCCGGAATCAACGCAATTCTCTACTATTTGAACGATATTTTCGAGCGGGCCGGTTTCAGCAAGGTTTCGAGTGATATGCAAGCCGTCGTGATTGGTTTCACAAACCTCGTCTTCACCCTGATCGCGATGAGCATGATCGATAGACTCGGGCGCAAGAAGTTGTTGTTAGTGGGAGCAGTCGGAACCGCAACCTGTTTAGCCGGAGTCGCCGGCATCTTCGCCACAGGAAGCCACCCGGAGCTACTGGTCTGGTGTCTTGTCGGTTTTATTGCTTCTTTCGCATTCTCGCAAGGCGCTGTCATCTGGGTCTACCTCAGCGAAGTCTTTCCCAACCTCGTTCGCGCCAAGGGTCAGAGTCTGGGAAGCTTCACGCATTGGTTCATGAATGCGATCATTTCCGGAGTTTTTCCCGTGATGGCCGCGCGCTCGGGCGCCATACCGTTTGTCGTGTTCGCATTGATGATGGTCGCGCAGTTCATCGTTGTACTGACCATTTACCCGGAGACGAAGGGAGTCAGCCTGGAGGAAATGGAGCACCGCATATGAAAGCTTGCAATTCCCACCTTTTCTCCCGCAGAGAGTTTGCCGCGTTCGGCGCCTTTGGCATCACCGGGATAGGGATGGCCCAAAGTATGCCGCTCACCGCGGGGCAGGTGGTCAACCGCATCAAACAGCATCTCGGCGTGCCATGGCACGGGGGCCCGACCGACACATTTAAATCGGGCGGTGAGGAGTCGAAGGTCACCGGGATCGCTACCACCGTGATGTCGACGTTCGATGTGATCAAACGCGCGGCCGCAACCGGCAAGAACATGGTGATCACACACGAACCCACGTTCTGGCTCGGCAATGACGACGTCCGGAATTTCGGCACCGATCCGGTGTACCAGAAGAAGCTCCAGTTTATTCGCGACAACAGCCTCGTCATCTGGAGGTTCCACGATCACTTGCACGTGCGGCAGCCGGATATGACCGCTGTCGGACTGACCGAGGCGCTGGGTTGGGGTAAGTACGTCAGCAAAGAAGACCCGCGCGTATACGTCATTCCTCCTATTCGTCTGCGCGATCTGGCACAGGACGTGGAGAAGCGGCTTCAGGTTCACGCCATGCGCGTCATCGGCGATCCCGAGTCCCGCGTAAGCCGCGCCGCATTGCTCCAAGGGACGCCTCCGTTCCATGCATCCACCGTGCTGCCCAAAGTCGATGTGGTAGTCGCCGGCGAGCAGCGCGAGTGGGAAGGAGTGGAGTACGCCGCGGACGCAAACACGGCAGGCGAGCAGAAAGCGATGATTCTGATCGGGCACTGGGTTTCTGAAGACCAGGGCATGAGAGTCTGCGCCGATTGGCTGAAGACGTTCATCTCTGAAGTGCCAATCCAGTGGATTTCAGCCGGCGATCCCTTCTGGAGACCATGAAAAACCAAGTCCAACTGATCACTTATGTCGATCGCCTTTCCGGCGGCGGATTTCGCGAACTCCACGCACTCTTCGGCGGGCCGTTCGCTGGTTTTTTCGGCGGTGTTCATCTGTTGCCTTTCTTCTGCCCCTTCGATGGCGCCGATGCGGGCTTCGATCCCATTGACCATAACAAAGTCGATCCACGCCTCGGAACCTGGGACGATGTCCGGGCTCTCAGTGACCGTACGGAGATCATGGCCGACCTGATCGTCAACCATATCTCCAGCCGCTCTCCCCAGTACCTCGATTTCCATGAACGGGCCGAGGAGTCGCCGTACTCCGGCATGTTTCTCACCTTTGGCCGTGTCTTTCCCAATGGCGCGCAGGAATCGGATCTGCTGCAAATCTACCGTCCCAGGCCCGGGCTCCCTTTCACCAAAGCGCGCCTTGCCGGCGGGACCGAACGACTCTTGTGGACTACATTCACCTCGGAGCAGATCGATATCAATGTCCGGGATGCGGCGGGGAAACTCTACCTGGACCGGATTCTGGAGCAGTTTCAGACCGCGGGCATTCGCTGTATACGGCTGGACGCGGCTGGTTACGCGATCAAAAAGCCCGGCACGAGCTGTTTCATGATTCCCGAGACCTTCGAATTCATCTCCGAGCTCAAGGCCCAGGCCCACACACTTGGCATTGAAGTGCTCGTCGAAATCCACACCCATTATGAGGAGCAGATCCAGATCGCCCGCCAGGTCGATTGGGTATATGACTTCGCCCTTCCCCCGCTCATTCTGCACTCACTCTATACCGGCGATGCCCGTCAGTTGAAGCGCTGGCTCGAAATCAGTCCGCGCAATGCGGTAACCGTGCTGGACACCCATGATGGAATCGGAGTCTTGGACCTTGGGCCGAGCCGCAAAGGCTCCCAAACCCAACCGGGTTTGCTCTCCCCTGAGGCGATCGACCATCTCGTGGACACCATTCATGAGCGAAGCGCCGGTGCAAGCCGTCAGGCTACGGGAGCAGCCGCCAGCAATCTCGACCTTTATCAAGTCAATTGCACCTTTTATGATGCGTTAGGCCGCCGCGACGGCGAGTATCTGATTTCACGCGCCCTTCAATTCTTTGCCCCGGGCATCCCTCAGGTCTATTACGTCGGGCTTCTGGCCGGGACAAACGATTTGGATCTGCTGCGCCGCAGCGGCGTGGGCCGCGATATCAATCGTCATTACTACACGCACGCTGAACTGCAGGAGCAACTCAAGGCTCCCGTGGTGCGCTCTCTGTTTGAACTGATCCGTTTCCGGAACGCGCATCCGGCTTTTGCAGGCGACTTTCGAGTCTACAGTCCGGAGGGCCACTCCATTTCTATGGAATGGAGGAAATCTTCTGATTGGGCCCGGCTCGATGTTGACCTTGCCGATCGCAGCGCCGTCATTTCCTACTCCGATCCCGCCGGTGCTCGGAAGATGGCAATTGCCCCGCGCACCGTTGTGGAGGTAGATCGATGATTCGCCACGCCGTCGCGCATCGCCAGCAGAGCATGGTCGCGATCAAGGCCCTGACCTTCGTCATGTTCATGATGTTCGCCATGACCACGGATTCGGTCGGCCTCATCATTCCGGAGATCATCAAGACCTTTCGCCTAAGCATGACCGCGGCGGGCACCTTCCAGTACGCCACCATGGCCGGCATCGCTCTTGCGGGATTCTTTCTGGGTCACCTCGCCGACACGTTGGGCCGGAAGCCCACCATCGTCGCCGGCCTTACTTTGTTCGCAATCTCGTCGTATCTGTTTGCAGCCGGAAATTCATTCGTCTACTTCTCCATTCTGCTAGCCGTTTCCGGAATCGGGATTGGCGTGTTCAAAACCGGCGCCCTCGCGCTGATCGGAGATCTCTCCAAATCGACCAAGGAGCATACGTCCCTCATGAACACGGTTGAGGGATTCTTCGGAGTAGGATCCATCATCGGGCCGGCGGTTCTCGCACGCCTCTTGGCGACGGGCGCCTCGTGGAAGGGACTGTACGTTCTGGCAGGCACAATTTGTGCCGTGTTGATCTTGATCGCCTTGGGAGCCCGGTACCCGCATACCATGAAGTCCGGCCAGGAAAGCATGGACCTCAAGCATACCGTCGCCGCAATGAGTAACCGCTATGCACTCGCTTTCTCACTGGGCGCCTTCCTCTACGTGGCGGCAGAAGCGGCGGTGTACGTATGGATGCCGACCCTGCTTGCTGGCTATCGAGGCCCTGCCGCCGCGCTGGTGGCCTACAGCATCTCCATTTTCTTTATCCTTCGCTCGGCCGGGCGGTTTGTGGGCTCGTGGATGTTGCAGCGCTTTTACTGGACCAGCGTGTTGGCGCTGTTCAGCGGAGTGATCCTCATCTGCTTTGTGGGCGCCGTGATGGGCGGCCCCGGTGCGGCCGTCTACCTCCTGCCCCTTTCGGGCCTCTTCATGTCGGTGATTTATCCCAGCATCAATTCCAAGGGGATTAGCTGCTTCCCGAAATCGGAACACGGCTCCGTTGCCGGAGTCATTCTCTTCTTCACCTGTCTGTCAGCCGTCCTCGGGCCGTTGGCAATGGGCGCAATCAGCGATGCCATGGGCCACCCCAAGTACGGGTTCATGCTTGCCACGGCATTCGCAGGATTACTGTTCGCCGGATTGCTGATGAACTGGATTTTCGATCCGACCCGCGAATTGCTGAGCCGGCTGGATCGGACCGAGTACAGCTAGCTGCACGTTGAACCGCTGATCGCCGCCCGGTTTCGGTTCCCGAGCTTGTCGGCGACTTGTGGCTGATTGTTGCGGAATTCGCCCAACGTGCCGTGATGGAAACCATCGATTTGGATTCCCCGATGGAACTACTTTGGAGATCCACAGAACCGGTCATTTAGCCGAGAGCCCCGACTCACATCAGCCTGGTGGTCCGATTCTCCCCCCAAGGTGATCTGAATCAGCGCAGGTCAGCTTTCTTCTTCAGGCGAAGCTTCCACCAGGAGTTCGGCACAGCAGTCCAGATCCAGGAGTCAATAAACGTGACCAAAACTTCTTACGGTTCTCGGAGGTGGCAAGCTGGCTGGCAGTTTCGCCGTGGTGGGTTGTGATCACGCGACAGGCGCCGACGGCGGCCCGCGGTTCCGTGCGTGAAGCTGCGCAAATCACTGCGTTTTGAACAGATGAGAAATTGAAAAACCAGAGGTTCATTAAAAACTGGAGCCACCCGCCGGGATTGAACCGGCGACCTGCTGATTACGAATCAGCCGCTCTACCAGCTGAGCTAGGGTGGCCTGAGAATCGATTTGTTGCCTGCATCCGCGAACAGAAGCAGTTTCACCTATTTTAGCAAACCAGGCAGTTCCTGCAGCGGGCCTACCCCGACCGGCGGCGTCGGTTCGATACAATCGGTCGGGGCCGATGGCGCTACCCAAGAACGCGGAAGCATCGCCCGCGCTCTCCTGGCAGGAGTTGCGCATTTTGGTCCTGCGGTTCTTTTCCGGCGTGCTGAACTATATCGACCGCGCCAATTTGTCTGTGGGCGCGATCGATGTCCAGCGCGAATTGCGTCTGTCGAGCTATCAGCTCGGCGTTCTCCTTTCCGCATTTTTCTGACATTTGCGCTTGCGCAAATTTGTACGCTCGCCGGATGGGCGGCTGACCGGCTTAACGTCTGCTGGGTTCTCGCGGGTGGGTTTTTCCTCTGGTCAGGTGCGACCGCGCTCACCGGCACGGCGCGCTCATTCGCCGTATTGTTCGGGATGCGGCTCGTGTTGGGCCTGGGGGAATCGATTGCCTATCCGTCGTACGCCCGGATTCTCGCGACCCGGTTCGCCGAGCACCAGCGTGGGCTGGCGAACGCTCTCGTTGACGCGGGAACCAAGCTCGGGCCGGCCTGCGGGACGCCCCTCGGCGGGCTGTTTATGGCCCAGTACGGATGGCGCCCGTTTTTCATCGTGCTCGGCGCCGGAGCGCTGCTCTGGCTGGTTCCCTGGATAGCTTGGATGCCGCGCGGCGCGGCCGTCTCGCGGAGCGCACGGGCCGAGGAGTCGCCGGCAGTCTGGCAAATCTTCCGCCACCGCAGCGCCATCTTCAGAGCGCTGGGCCTGTTTTGCTCGAATTACTTTTGGTATTTCCTCGTCACCTGGCTGCCCGCGTACCTCGAAACCGAGCGGCATTTCCCCAAGCCGCGGAGGCGGTCTGGGCGGCACTCGCATATCTGACGGTAGCGCTGTCGAGTACCGCCTCGGGCTGGCTCGCGGACCGGCTGATCGCTGCCGGCGGAACGCCGACGCGCATCCGCAAACTCTTCGCGGGTGTAGGGCTGACCCTGTGCTCGCTGATTTTCCCGGTCGCGCTGATCCGCGATCCCAATATCGCCATCACCCTGTTACTCGTGACGTGCGTATCTTACGGCTTGTTCAGCCCCAACCTCTGGGCGATCCACACAAACTCTCGCGGGACCGCGCGCCGCCGGAAAGTGGACTGGCGTGCAGAATGGCGTGGGCAACCTGGCGGGAGTAGCGGGGCCGTGGTTCACGGGGTGGGTCGTGGACCGCACGGGCCAGTTCTATTTGGCTTTTGTGGTCGCGGCGGTAGTCGTGTTGACCGGCGCGGCGATTTTCGTGTTTGGCATCGGCCCCGTCCGGCAGATCGAAGTCCCAACCCGAACCGCGGCGCCAGTCCCCGCGATAAAATTCTCTTGATGAGAACTTTGCCGCGTTGCATTCTCTCCGCCCTCGCCTGCGCTCCATTGCTATTCGCGCAACAGAGCCCGCCGGCTGAGGCCAGCGTCACGGTCGCTGGGAAGAAGATCACGATCGAGTATTCCGCACCGTCAGTGCACGGCCGTAAAATTTTCGGTGAGGGCAGCCTGGTCTCGCGCGATCCCACGTATCCGGCGTGGCGCGCGGGCGCAAACTCAGCGACAGCGTTTCACACCGACGCGAATCTCGATATCGGCGGACTCGCGGTTCCCAAGGGCGACTACACGCTGTATTGCTGGGTGAAGAATCCCGACGCCTGGGAGTTGATCATCAGCAAGGATACTGGGCAGTGGGGGCTGAGCTACAATCCGTCACGCGACCTCGGACGCGTGAAGATGACCATGAGCAAACCCCCTGCTCCCATTGAGAAGCTGAAGTACAGCTTGACCGGCCAGGGCGGGAACAAGGTAAAGCTCCAGTTGGAGTGGGAGACCCACGTCGCTTCCGTGCTGGTTACGGTGAAGTGACGCGCGTTGTAACCGAACTGAAACCGGGCTTTGTTAAACTCGGCGCCATGGACGCACTCGAGATCCGCAGCGCCGAAACCCGGAACGGCGCCCGCGCTCTTTACCTAAACGGCCCTTTGACCCTCAATACACTCTTCGAATTCCAGGACGTCGTACGCCAGGAACCTTCCAAGGGACTGATCATTGTTTTGGAAGGGGTGCCCTACATGGATTCGGCCGGGCTGGGGGCGGTCCTCGGCGCCTATGCTTCATGCCAGCGGCACGGCCAAAAGTTTGCGCTGGCAAAGGTCTCGCAGCGGGTTCGGACTCTGCTGCAAGTGGCAAAAGTGGATACCCTTGTTCCCTCCTATGATAGCCTGGAGGCGGCTGAAACACACGTGAGCGCGAACGCGGGAAGCGCGTAACCGCTAGGAACCGGCTTCCCGCAGGCTCAAGGCTGTGCCGTTATTGCAGAGGCGCAGCCGGCGCGGGCGTAGGCGCCGGTACCGGCAGCGGCTCCTTGCCATCGAGCACAAACGTGAGCAGTTTCGGGCGGACGTTGTTTGTGCTCCCCCCAAACGGATTCGCCGCGTCGGCCGCTCCCGCCGTTCCAGGCGCCGGTGCGGCGCCCGCTCTCGCGCCCGCGCGATTCTCGGCAGGCGGAGGAAACGGGGAGACGATCGGGCCGGTGCCGCCCATCAGCGAGACGTACTGCTTGCCATCAAGCTGGTAAGTGATCGGTGGCCCCATGCCGCCGCGCAGTCCGGTTTGGATCTCGAGAAGTTTATCGCCCTTATCGGCACTGTAAGCCATCAGGCGCCCGTCCGGAAGCACCTGGAAAACGATGTTCCCCGCGGTTGTGACGGTGCCGCCCCCGATGCTGCCGCCGCCCGGCGCGCGCCAGCGCTCCTGCTGGGTTACCGGATCCCAGGCGACTAGTGCACCCGCCCGCGGGTTCGTGTCTTTCGATGTGGGTCCAATCGCGCTCGGTGCCGGCCGCGTGGGGACCGGCGCCGCAGGTGCGGCACTCTGCGCTCCCGGCGGACCAAAGCCGAAAACGATTCCCATGTTCTGCTTTCCGGGCTGATAACTGAAATTGGGCTGGCTCTGGTACGCGAAACTGCTGCTCGTGGAGGTCGGAACATACACCAGGCCGGTGCTCGGGTTGTACGACATCGGCGACCAGTTGTGCGCCCCGCCGGGACCGGGCGCGAGTGTGATCTTCGTCGAGTCGTTGTAGCGCGCTTCCTCGTTGATGATCGGGCGGCCGGACTTTTCATCCAGCCCCTTCGCCCACGTTACCGTCGCGAACGGCTGCCCGGAGATAAACTCTCCCGTGATGCGGTCGAGCACATAATAGAACCCGTTCTTGTTGGCCTGCATTACGACTTTGCGCTGCCGGCCGCGAATGGTCAGGTCGGCCAGGATCATTTGCTGGACGCTGTCGAAATCCCAGGAATCATTCGGGACCATTTGGTAATACCACTCGAGTTTGCCGGTATCGGGCTTCACCGCCAGAATCGAACACACATAGAGATTGGCTTTCCCCTCCTGCTTGCGGACGTCGTCGGGCCAAGGGCCGGCATTCCCTGTGCCTACATAGAGAAGGTCCGCCTCCGCATCGTAAGCCATCCCATCCCAAACCGTTCCGCCGCCGCCGAGTTTCCACCAGTCGCCTTGCCACGTTTGCGCAGCCTTGCGCATCGCTTCGTTCTCAAAGGGCTTCGAGGGGTCGCCGGGAATGGTGTAGAACTTCCACGCGAACTGGCCCGTCTTGGCATCAAACGCGGAGAAGAAGCCGCGCACCGGATACTCGGCGCCGCTCACCCCCACGATCACTTTACCTTTCGCGACGCGCGGCGCCATCGTGATAGTGTAATTGTCCTGCGGATAAGCCACGCGCGATTCCCAGACTACCTTGCCGGTCTCGGCATCGAGCGCCTCCAGGCGCCCGTCAATAATCGGCGCGATGACCAGGCCGTCGTAGAATGCCAGCCCGCGGTTCACGATTCCGCAGCAAACCCTTGGACGGACGGCCGCCTGGTTCACTTCGGGATCCCAGCGCCAGCGCTCCTTCCCGGTACGCGCATCCACGGCAAACACGATGCTCCAATTGGTGATGCTGTAGATCGTGCCATTCCATTCGAGCGGTGTCGCTTCCTGCGAGCCGCCACCGGGCCCCGCCTCGTATGACCAAGCCAGGCCGAGCCTGCTGACATTACTGGCATTAATTTGACTGAGCGGGCTGTAGCGGGTCTCGTTATAGTTAAGTCCGTAGGTAACCCAATCGTCGCCGGTTTTGCCGGCATTCCTCAGCGCCGTATCATCGATCCGGCGGGCTTGCTGTGCCGGGGCGACGCATGGGGTCAGCAGCATTCCAAATAACGGCAGAGACAACGCGGTCAGGCTGTATACTCGCATGATTCGGCACCTCTTCGCGGTAGGCGTACTTGGGTAGGATTATAACAAAATCAGAGAAGCGCCCATCTCGGCGCCAGCCGGTCGCGACACAGTCACAGACCGATGCGAATTTTGTTATCCTCCGCCGAATCCGCAGGTTAGGTCTAAACTCGGCCACCTCGGAACCGCGTGCGCTCACTGCCGGGGGAGATAATAGAGATGTGGGAAGGCGGATGTCACACCGGATGACATGGAGTAAGCAGGCCTTTTCTTACAGGGATAATCCTGGCTCGAGTGGATCCATTCGAAAATTCTTCGCTAACTGATTTCGTTCGAACAAACGTCTCCAGATTTCCGAGTGGATCCACTCGGAAATGCGCCCAGGCATCGGGTTTTTGTAAGTGCTATCGCCGCGATCGGCGACCCTTCGAGACGTCGCCGCCGCGCGAAAGGTTGTCGAACGCCCGAACTCCGACGAAGTTGGCAGCGCGCGAGCTCGTTTCACCGCGGCGGTATAATTGGAGTTCACCCGAACAATCCTGTGCAAGATGCGATTCGGATTCGCGGCGCGCGAGTCCATAACCTCAAGAACGTTTCGCTTTCGATTCCCCATAACGAGATGACGGTCATCACGGGCGTCTCCGGGTCGGGGAAGTCGTCGCTGGCCTTCGACACCATCTATGCCGAGGGACAACGCCGGTATGTGGAATCGTTGTCCGCCTATGCGCGCCAGTTTCTCGAACGGATGGAGAAGCCGGAGGTCGAGGAGATCGATGGCATTGCGCCCACCGTCGCCATCCGGCAAAAGAACACGAGCCGCAATCCGCGCTCGACGGTCGCCACTTCAACGGAATGTTACGATTTTCTGCGGCTGCTGTTCGCGAGAGTGGGGCAGACGTTTTGTCCGAATTGCGGCACCCGGGTCCGTAGGGACACCGTCGACGAGGTCGCCGCTCGTCTCCTCGAACTTCCCGAAGGTTCCCGCTGGTACGCACTCTTCCCTGCTACGCCGGTAGCCATCGCGGAGCAGCCGAAACCAACGGCGCAAGCCCTACGCGATCACCTCTTCGAACTCCGCAAGAAAGGTTTCAACCGGCTCTTCCAGGCCGGCCGCACGTTCGAATTCTCCACGCCCGAATCTCTGCTCGATATCGATTTCTCGAAGCCCCTGTTTGTTCTCGTCGATCGTCTCGCCATCGGACCTGACCTGCACACGCGTCTCGTGGATACGGTCGAAATTTGCTATCGCGAATCCGGCGAGGTGATCTTCGAGCCGGCCGCGGGCGGTGCGTCGCTCCGCTTCAACGAAAAATTTCAATGCAAGACCTGCCTTCTCGAGTTCAGCACGCCCGAGCCGATCTTATTCAGCTTCAACTCGCCGTTCGGCGCCTGCCCGCGCTGCCAGGGCTTCGGCAACACCATCGATTTCGACATGAACCGCGTGATCCCGGATCCCGGACTATCGCTCGATGAAGGCGCCGTCGACCCGTGGACCAAGCCGAAATACCGCTCCTGGCTGGCGAACTTTCGCAAATCAGCGCAAAAGAAAGTACGTTTTCGGACCGCGATCTGCGACTTGAGTGAGGGCGAACGCGAAGAGGTCTACGATTTCATCCACCGCTTCTTCGACCACCTGGAACAAAAGAAGTACAAGCTGCACGTGCGTGTCTTTATGAGCCGGTATCGCGGCTACGCGCTCTGTCCGGATTGCAAGGGCGCGCGATTGCGCAAGGAGGCGCTCTACGTCAGAGTTGGGGGCAAGAACCTGGCCGAAATCGTCCGTATGAATATCGCCGAGGTGCAGGAGTTCTTCCTCAACCTGAGTCTCACGCCCGAAGAGGCTGCGATTGCGGACAAAATCCTGCTCGAGATCCGGCAGCGTCTAAAATTTCTGAACGACGTCGGGCTGGATTATTTGACGCTCGACCGGCTCTCGTCCACGCTTTCCGGCGGTGAGGCGCAGCGGATTCAACTGGCGACGTGCCTGGGCTCGCGTCTGGTGGGCGCTTGCTATGTACTCGACGAGCCCTCGATCGGGCTGCACACGCGGGACACCGGACGGCTGATCCGGATTCTCGAAGAACTGCGCGGCTTGGGGAACACCATCGTGGTAGTAGAACACGATCCCGATGTGATGCGGGCCGCCGATCACGTGATCGATCTCGGCCCCGGTGCGGGCGAGCACGGCGGCACTATCGTTTTCGAAGGCCCGCTTTCCAAACTGATGGCCAACGGGAACGCGTCGCTCACTGCGCGTTACCTTCGCGGCGAAGCGCGCGTCTCCAAACCGCGCGAGCGGCGCGCCATTCAACCGAAGAATATGCTGCGGCTGTTCGGTGCGCGCGTACACAACTTGAAAAACATCGACGTCGAGATTCCGCTCCGCATGATGGTTGTGATCACGGGTGTTTCTGGCTCGGGCAAATCTACGCTGGTGCACGAGGTCATTTACCGGTCTTTGGAGGCAATGCACAAGTCGCGCGAGTCGGATCACGAGCCCGGATTCGACGAGGCTGCGGAGGCGCTGGAGGCTGCGCCGCCGGTGGCCTGCCGGCGGGTGGAGGGCGCGGAAAAGATCGCCAGCACGGTAATGATCGATCAGTCGCCGATCGGCCGTACGCCCCGGTCGAACCCGGTCACCTATATCAAAGCGTTTGACGTAATCCGGGGACTGTTTGCCTCCACCCGCCAGGCGGAAAAGCGCGGGTACAACGCCGGGCACTTTTCGTTCAATATCCCGGGCGGACGCTGCGAGGCGTGCCAGGGCGATGGCACCGTTACGGTCGAGATGCAGTTCCTGGCCGATGTCGAGCTGATCTGCGAGGAGTGCAAAGGCACGCGCTACAAAAGCGGGATTCTGGAGATCAAGTACAGCGGCCTGAATATCTATGAAGTGCTCCAGTTGACGGTTCGCGAGGCGATGGAGTTATTTCACGCCACCCCGCGCCTGGTGCATCGGCTGAAAGTTCTGGATGATGTCGGGCTGGGGTACCTGCGCCTCGGCCAATCGGCGACGACCCTATCGGGCGGCGAAGCGCAGCGCGTGAAGCTGGCGGCGCACCTGGCGCTGGCGAGTTGCGAGCGAACCCTGTTCATTTTCGACGAGCCGACCACCGGCCTGCACTTCGACGACATCGCGAAGCTGCTGAATGCCTTCCAGCGCTTGATTGAGAACGGCGGCAGTCTCATCGTCATTGAACACAACCTGGATGTGATTCGCGCAGCGGACTGGGTGATCGATCTCGGCCCGGAGGGCGGCGCGCGCGGTGGATCCGTAGTGATTGCAGGGACTCCGGAGACGGTGGCATCGACTGCGGGTTCGCACACGGGCCGTTATCTTCGCCCGCTGCTCGATAGCCAGTAACGCCGGCGGTGTTCCCGCCGGTGCACCCTTTGACTTTCGAGTTCCCCCCTCGCTACGGTTGGGGTATGAGCACCGCCACACAGATTCGTGCTCCCCGGGGCGCCGAGATCTCCTGTCGAGGCTGGCATCAGGAGGCCGCACTCCGGATGCTCATGAATAATCTCGATCCGGAGGTCGCGGAACGGCCGGACGATCTCGTTGTGTACGGTGGAGCAGGAAAGGCAGCGCGGGATTGGCCGGCGTTTCATGCGATCGTACGGTCGCTTCGGTCGCTTGCGAACGACGAGACGCTGCTGGTGCAGTCGGGAAAGCCGGTCGGGATTTTTCGCACGCATCCGGAAGCGCCGCGCGTCTTGCTCGCAAACTCCAACCTGGTTGGGCACTGGTCCAATTACGAGCAGTTTCGGGATCTGGAGCGCCTCGGGCTGATCATGTACGGGCAGATGACCGCCGGCTCGTGGATTTATATCGGCAGCCAGGGCATCGTACAGGGCACATACGAAACTTTTGGCGCGGCGGGCCGCCGGCACTTCGGAGGATCGCTGCAGCGCAAACTGATCGTGTCGGGTGGACTGGGCGGGATGGGCGGCGCGCAGCCGCTCGCGGCCACCATGACTGGCGCCTGTTTCTTGGGCGTCGAGGTCGACCCGGCGCGGATTGAGAAGCGGCTCGCCACAGGCTATTGCGATCGCATGACGCGTTCGCTTGATGAAGCGCTGGGGTGGCTTGACGAAGCCCGCAAACGCGGCGCCGCCTTGTCCGTGGGGCTGGTAGGAAACTGCGCGGAGGTCCTGCCGGAAATGGCGCGGCGATCCATCGTGCCGGACATCGTGACGGACCAGACGAGCGCTCACGATCCATTGAATGGCTATATTCCGCGCGGGTTTTCTCTGGCCGAGGCCGCGGCGCTTCGCAAAGCTGATCCGGAAGAGTATGTGCGGCGCGCGATAGATTCCATAGCCGTGCATGTGAGAGCGATGCTCGAACTCAAACGCCTCGGCGCCGTCACCTTTGATTATGGGAACAACATCCGCGCACAGGCGAAGAAGGCCGGGGTTGCCGAGGCGTTCGAGATTCCGGGATTCGTGCCCGAATACATACGGCCGCAATTCTGCGAAGGCCGGGGACCGTTTCGCTGGGTGGCGCTGTCCGGCGATCCACGCGACATTTATGAAACGGACGCGTTGGCGGCCGAACTCTTCCCGGAAAATGAAGGTCTTCAGCGGTGGATCCAACTCGCTCGCGAGCGCATCCAATTTCAGGGCCTGCCGGCGCGGATCTGCTGGCTGGGATATGGCGAGCGCGCCAGGTTCGGCGTGGCGATGAACCGGTTGGTGCGCACGGGCAAGATCCAGGCGCCGATCGTGATCGGGCGTGACCATTTGGATGCGGGGTCGGTGGCTTCTCCCTACCGCGAGACTGAAGGCATGCGCGACGGCAGCGACGCCATTGCCGATTGGCCGCTGCTGAA
>Ga0070741_10010500_pt1 | contig 17462 bp, 17 predicted proteins | sample Coa_R1_4_FD_66440 | JGI IMG/M metagenome (GOLD analysis project Ga0070741, IMG submission 66440) | Surface soil microbial communities from Centralia Pennsylvania, which are recovering from an underground coalmine fire - Coalmine... | ecosystem: Environmental > Terrestrial > Soil > Unclassified ...
GAAATGACGGCCCCAGATCACCGCCATGCGGCGTCCTCGGTCGCCCGAATAGCGCTGCTATTCGGGCTTCCTGCGTCCTTGCCTGGCGGCGCCTGGACCTCGTCATTTCCGGGCGAACGTCATGAGACACCCCACTAGAATCACGCGCCCGTGAGCGCCCTGCGGAGCAATCCGCGATGGCACCCGCGCGCCCTGGGGACCGTCGCGATCCTCTGCCTGGGCCTGGCCTGGGGCAGCTTCATGCACTCCGGCGGCTGGGCCCAGTCCTCCTTCTACGCCCAGGAGGAGGCGCTCGCCCACGGGCGCGCCACGATCGACCGCCACCAGTGGCAGACCGGCGACAAGGCCTGGTACCGCCACCACTTCTACTCCGTCAAGGCGCCCGGGCTTGCCCTCTTCACCCTGCCCGCCTACCTCGCCCTCGAGGCCGCCGGCGGCAAGCAGTGGGCCCGCGACGCGGCGGCCGCGGTAGCCGAGTCGAGCTGGGATCCCTGGCGCCCGGACGAGGACCCGCCGTGGGCCTCCTACGGCTACTCGCGCCACCGCGCCCGCGTTGTCGAGGCCCAGGTGGCGAACACGACCCCGATGATCTGGGTGCTTACGCTCGTCGGCGCGACCCTGCCCGCGGTCGCGCTGCTCTTCTGCGTGCGCTGGGTCGCCGACCGCATCGAGCCGGGCTACGGGACGGCGGCCGCGATCACGCTGGGGGTGGCGACGATCGTGATGACCTTCGCCTCCGAGTACTTCTCCCACGTCGCCTCCGCCACCCTGGCGTTCGGCGCCTTCGCCCTCCTCTTCGCCGAGCGCCGCGGCCGCGAGCGGCTGTGGCTGGTCGCCCTGGCCGGCCTGCTCGCCGGGCTCGCGGTCTGCTTCGAGTACCCGGTCGCGCTCGCGGGCGCGGTCCTCCTCTGCTACGCGCTGGCGCGCGGGCGGCGGCTGCGGCGGGGCGTCGCCTATGCGCTGCCCGCGGCCCTCGGCGCCGCTCCCGCGCTCGCCTACAACGCCTGGTCGCTCGGCTCGCCGCTCCGGTTCGCCTACTCCTACGCGGTCTCGGCCCCGGGCTTCACCGGCCACGACTACCTGGGCCTCAACTCGGCGGGGCTCTTCGGGATCACGTGGCCGCGGCCGGGGGGCCTGATCGAGCTCCTGATGTCGGGGCGCGGAATCCTGACGCTGACGCCGGTCCTGATCATGGGCGTCGCCGGCGCACTGGCGCTCAGGCAGCGCGGCATGCGGGCCGAGTCGCTCGTGATCCTCGGACTCGCGGCCGTCTTCCTCGCCTACAACAGCGGCTACTGGCTGCCGATGGGCGGCGGGACGCCGGGCCCGCGCTTCCTGACGCCCGTGATGCCGTTCCTCGCCCTCGGGCTCGCCCCCGCCTACAGGCGCTTCCGCGCCCTCACGCTGGGCCTGGCCGTCGCCTCGGGCACGATGATGGTCGCGGGCGCGCTCACCTACCCCCTGGTCGGCGGCACCGGGATCAAGGACTGGGCCCAGCGACTCGTGTTCGCCCACCTCGAGCCAACCGTCCTGACTCCGCTCGGAGTCCGTGACCCCTGGGTCGCCGTCCTGCCCGTCGTCTTCGCCCTCACCGCGGCCGTCGCCCTTGCGGCGCGAGCGACCCCCCGCGCCCCGCTCGGCCCGATCCGCCCGGCGCTCTACGCGGTCGGGGGCTGGAGCGTCGCCTCGCTGCTCATGCCGCTCGCCGCCGGCGACGAGGTCTCGCCCCTGCGCGGCGGTTACGCCGGCATCGGCCTCGTCGCGCTGGCCGCGGCCACGTCGGCGGCGACGCTCCTCTTCGCCAGCTACAGCGAGCCGGCGGAGGCCGAGCCGAGCGTGCTGCTCGAGCCGCTTCCGGCCGGGGAGCGCAGCTCGTAGATCTCGAGCGGGCCGTCGCGGCGCGCCACGAGCCCGAGCCCGCGGGCCGGTCGCGCCAGCACGCGGCGCCAGGGCGTGCCCCGCACCCGGTCGAGATGCACGATCACGCTCCGCACCCCGAGGCGGCGCAGGATCGCGACCGTGCGCGGGCTCGGGAAGCCGCGCATGCGGCGGATCAGGCGCTTGGTGAAAGCGGGCTCGATGCTCGACTTGCCGTTGACCATGCGCGGGAAGCCGTCCGTGGACCAGAGCAGGTAGCGGCGGTTGTCGGTGTCCCGCAGGGCGGGCAGGTGGAGCTGCGGCGCGGGCACCGACGCGGTCGAGGGCGGCGGGTCCGGCACGCTCGGCTGCTGGCGCTCGCCGATGGTCATGAACGGCAGCCCGAGGCCCTCGATCACCACCGCGGCGGCGAGAGCCGCAGCCAGCGCCGCGGGCGCCAAGCGGCGGGCGCTCCGCCGGGCCGCGGCGGCGATCGCCCGCTCGGCCCCGGCGGCCGCGAGCAGGGCGAGGCCGAGCGAGACGAAGGTCGTGAGCCTGCCCGGCGTGCGGATTCCCTGCCACCCCGGCAGCAGCTCGTAGGCGATCCGATCGGGCCAGAGCAGCCCGCCGCTCATGCGGAAGCCGAGCGCGAGCGCGGCGAATGCGAGCACGCCGATGCCGAGGCCGCGCCGCAGCCCGCGCGCGTACCCGGCCCAGCCCAGGCCGGCCACGGCCAGCGCCACGATCGAGAGGCCGGGGAAGAGCGTCTTCTCCGGGACCTGCGTCAGCTCGCTGCGGAGCCCCGCCGTGGCGTCGCCCCAGACCAGGTTGCCGTCGGGCGCCACCAGGTAGATCCACGGCGGGCCCGAGAACGCGGCCACCGTCTCGGGCGAGCGGTGGGCCTGCGGATGGGCGTGCTGGACGTGCAGGTACGGCCGGGCCAGGAGCGCCGCGGCGAGCAGGAAGGCGGCGATGCCGACCGCCGTGGCCACCGCCATCGGCCGCGGCAGCTTCGGGCGGGCCCGGCGCAGCCAAGCGACGAGGGCGATCAGGCACAGCGCCGCCAGCAGGTAGGCGAAGGGGAGGCCGAGCGTCCAGCTGAGCGAGAGCTGCCAGGTCGCCACGAGCCAGCCGGCGATGACCCAGCCGGAGCGGCGCCGGCGGTAGCCGCGCAGGGCGACCGCTAGCGCCAGCGGGATGCCGCCGCTGGAGATGACCTGCATGTGGCCGTTCTGCTCCAGCCGGTAGGGGGCGAAGGCGAAGGCGGCGCCGGCCACGGCGGCGCCACCGGGGCCGGCGCCCAGCTCGCGCGCCAGGAGGTAGCCCCCGAGGAAGGCCAGGACGTAGGCGAAGAGGAAGACGAGGTCGTAGCGGGCGACAGCCGCCTCGGGCCCCGAGCCGAGGAGGCCGGCGGGCGCGTAGCCGACGAGCGCGTCGGAGAACGCCAGCGTGTCGCGGAAGGGCCAGAACTGGTTGGCGCCGAAGAAGTCGAGCGGCTGGTGCGCCAGCGCGTGCCCGCCCCAGGCGATCTCCCACGACTCTGCGAGCGGATCCCCGCGGTCGTGCGGGATCGTGGTCCCGAGGTGAAGCACGAGCGGCCACTCCATCGCGACCACGAGCGCGATCGCGCCGCAGACGAGCAGCGCGAGCTCGCGGCCTGTGACTTCGCGACGCCCTGGCACGAGCCGGGATGCTTACCAGCCCCCGGCCGCGGCGCGGCTACCGGTGGCGCAGCGTCGGCTGCTCGGTCGAGCAGTGAAGCTCGCCGGGCACGAGGCTCCCGGGCTTCGCGAGCCGCGGCGGCTCCAGCAATCGCGGCCTGGAATCGAGGAAGTCGGCGAGGGTGGCGGCGTTGGCGTCCCTGTAGGTGCAGGCGGGCAGGTTCCACTTCGACTCGATCGTCGCCAGGATCGAGGTGTGGTCGTGGACGACGTCGGTCACCCCGTGCGGGCGCGAGTAGGGCGAGACGACGACCGCTGGCACCCGTGGGCCGTAGATGTCGTAGCCGCCGGGGACGTCGCCGGGCCCAAGGTCGGGCGGGATGTCGTCGGGCTTGATCGCGGGCGGCGGCGGGACGTGGTCGTAGTAGCCGCCGTGCTCGTCGTAGAGCCAGACGAGGAGCGTGCGCGGCCAGGCCGGCGAATGCAGCACCGCGTTCACGACGCCGGCCACGAAGGCCTGCCCGAGCTGGATGTCCTGCGGGTTCTCCTCCGACTGGCCCTGCTCGGCGACGCGGTCGCCGGCCGGCTTCGCTCCGGGCAGCGGAAGCTGCGCGAGCGGGCCGCCGACCTCGCTCGCGAGCCCGAACTCGGGATCCACGAAGCTGACCGGCGGCAGCGTCCCCGCCCTGCAGTCGGCGTAGAACTCGGCGATCGGGCGCACGCGGGCGGGGTACTTCTCGATCACCGACGGGATCACCCCGGTGCCCGGGAGGTCGGTGAAGTAGTTGCGCCACTCGATGCCGTAGGCGTGAAGGCGATCGAAGATCGTCCCGTTCGGCGGTGGCGGCGTGGTCGGCTTGATGCTCGAGGTGTCGGTGGAGATCAGCCCGAAGGCCGTGCCGCAGAGCAGGAAGCGCCGGTTGGGATACGTCTGGCAGGGCGCCGAGGCGAACCAGCGGTTGGCCAGCGTGAAGGTGCGGGCGAGCGAGTAGTAGAAGGGCAGCTCGCTCTCGTCGAAGTAGACCATGGACTGGGGGGAGGTGGCCGCGAAGCCGTCCATGCGCCCGCCGTCGATCTGGCGGTGGGTCGCGTTCCAGCTCTGCGTGACCGATGCCTGGCACACGGTGCGCGCGTGGGTGGCGAGGACCGTGTAGCCGTCGAGCGGGTTGCCGTTTACCGGCAACCCGTCGTGGCCGAAGCGGAACCCGTCCGCGCGGCGCTGGCCACGGCGCGGAAGCATGCCGAGGTAGTTGTCGAACGAGTGGTTCTCCATCATCACGACCACGATGTGGTCGAAGGGAAGGGCGTCGGTGGGCACTCCCGCTGGCCGCGTCGGATCGGGCAGGCTGTCCGGCTCTCGCAGTCGCCGCGTCGGGCGCGCGAGCGCGAGCGCCGCGCGCCCTGCGGGGGTAAATCCCAGGGCGGCGAGCCCACCTGCCCGCAGCAGGTGGCGCCGTGTGAGCTTCGCTTGACTCCGCGCTTCGTCCATCCCCAGCCGCCCGGACCGAGCCAATCTAGCCCCGCACGGCGAGGCATGCGCCGCATCACGGCGGACGCGATCCGCTAACACTGACGCCGCAGATGGAAGCCATGCACAGGAGCGCCGGTGCCTGAGCGCCCCCCGCCGCCCGACCCGAGGCGGGTCCTCGCCGACCGCATCCACGACGTCCCGCCCCCCGGCGGCGGCCCCGCCGACCGCGAGCGCCGGCTCCGGATCGCCGCCGTCCTGCTCGCCGCCCTCGCCCTCGGCCTCGGCATAGCGACCGCGGTCCTGATCGCCGGCGGCCGGCGCGAGCGCATCATCACGACCACGCGCACCGCCACCAAGACGCTCGAGCCCACCACGACGACGAGCACCTTCACGACCCTGACCACGACCACGAGCACGGTCATCAAGACGACGAGGACCGTGACCACGACCTCGACCACGACGTCCACGGTCACGGCGCCGGGGCCGAAGCGAGGCAAGCCCCACGAGCCGCCGGGCCACGGCGGCTAGCTGACCCGCCCAGGAATCCCCCGATGGCCGAGTTGGCACGAAATGGTTGGATCAAGTCGGCCATCGCCGGCCGCGGCCGCCGATCGGCGTTAGCGACGTCCGTGGGCGGAGCGGCCCGCGGGAGGGCGCCTTCGGGCTACCCGCCTCGCGGGCGGCGGCCTGCGCGCTCCGGGTGCCGCCCGCCGGCGCGCTTCCGGCCCCCATCCGCGCACGGCTCCTCGAGCGCGTGCGCCCTCCCGCAGAGCGGGCAGGGCGGCGGCTCCGACGGCCACGGGACCGCCAGCATCTCGACCAGGTATCGGGAGTCGTGATCGGCCATCATCGTGTCCTTGACTTCGGCCCCTGCGAGCGTCGCCTTTACCCGGCGACGCATTACCTAATCTAGCCTCCGCTTGCCCTCGGCCGTCCTCGCAGCCCTCTTCGCGGCCTCGGCCGCCCTGATCTGGCTCGCGGGGATACGCCTCTCCGACGCGACCGACGCGCTCGACGCGCGGCTCCACCTCGGGTCGGCGCTCGGCGGCTTGATCCTGCTCGCGTTCGCGACCAACCTGCCCGAGATCGCGATCACGGTGGCGGGGGCCAGCTCGGGGAACCTCGAGCTCGCGGTCGGCAACCTGATCGGCGGGATCGCGATCCAGACCGCCGTCCTCGCCCTGCTCGACGCGCGCACCGCGGGGAAGCCCCTCACCCACATGGCCGGCTCGCTGGTCGTCGTGCTCGAGGCCGTGATGGTGGTGGCCGTGCTGGTCGCGGCGATCATGGCCACCCAGCTCCCCGCCGGCGCCGCTCTCGCCGGGCTCAGCCCCGGGTCGGTCGCGATCCTGCTGCTCTGGCTGGGCGGCCTGCTGCTCATCAACCGCGCCCGCCACGGGCTGCGCTGGGAGCTGAGCGCCCCCGGCTCGAGCCCCGGCCGCTCGCCCCACGACCGCGCCCGCGGGACGGGCGAGCAGCCCTTCGCCGACCGCAGCACCGGCGCGGTCGCCGTGATCTTCGCGCTCGCCGCGCTCGTGACCCTGGGCGCGGGTGTGGCGATCGAGGAGACCGGGAGCGAGCTCGCGGGGCGGATCGGCCTGACCGGCGCCGTCTTCGGCGCCACGGTGCTCGCCGCGTCGACCGCGCTGCCCGAGGTAAGCACCGGGATGGCGTCGGTGGCGCTCGGCGATCACGAGCTGGCCTTCGCCGACATCTTCGGCGGCAACGCCTTCCTTCCCGTGCTCTTCGTCGTCGCGGACCTGATCGCCGGCTCCCCTGCGCTTCCCACCGCCCACTCCACCGACCTCTGGGTGGCGGGGCTGGGCGTCGTCCTCACGTGCGTCTACATCGCCGGCCTGATCGTGCGCCCCGAGCGCAAGCTCGGCCCGCTCGGGCCGGACTCGTGGCTGGTTCTCTGCCTCTACGCGGTCGGAATCGCGGGCCTCTTCGCGGTCCCCCGCTGACCCGGGCTCCGTCCCGGGCGCGCGTTGGCGCGCCCTCGGCCAGATGCCACCAGATGCACGTGCGGCGGCGAGCGCCTCGCGGGCGAGCCATGGCGATGGGCGGCGACGAAGGTATCGACGGTCACGTCACCTGGGAGCGTGCGCACGCTGGCGAGCCGGTAGCCCAGAAGCGCGGCGACGCGGTGGGCCGCCATCCCGACGCTGACCAGGCGCGCCGGATGGCCCCGCGGGGCCTCGGTCGCGCCGAGCGCGGCAAGGCCCGCGTGGTCGTAGTAGTCGATCGGCGTGCCGGAGTGCCTGGGAACGAGGATCACGGCGCCGCGGGGGACCCGCTCGACGGCGGCTGCGAGGGCGGCCCAGTCGGTGCGCTCGAGCGCCGGCGTCGTCTCCGCCAGCGCGAAGGCCCCGACGAAGAGAGCGAGCGAGGCGCCGGCCGCGGCGATCCTCGCCGCCGGCAGGCGCAGGGCGCCGAGCCCGATCGCGGCCGCCACCAGCAGCGGCACCAGGGCGACGGCGAGGTTCCTCGAGTCCACGTAATCGAGGCCGCCCGCAGCCAGGAGCAGGGGAAGGCCGAACGCGCCCGCCCCGACGGCTCCAGCGAGCGCGGCGCCCCGCCGTTCCGCGCGCGCGCCGCGCCGCAGGCCCGCCCAGGCGCCGAGCGCCAGCACCGCCACCGTGGCGGCGGCCAGCGCCCGCTGGGCCGGGATCGTGTCCCCCATGCCCGAGAACGGGTGCGGGCCCTCGACGGTCGCGAAGCGGACGAGCGTCGCGAAGGCTCGGCTCGCGAGCGGAACGGCCGTGAACTGGTTGGGCCGCCCGCCGTGCTCCTGGATCACGGCGAGCGGCACGAGCGCCGCGCCCACGAGGCCCGCGGCGGCGCCCGCGGCCACGGCGCGGCTGCGCCCGCGCGGGACCCGCCAGGCGAGGAGCGCCGCCTCGGGGGCGAAGGCGAAGGCGGCGAAGTAGTGGGAGCAGAGCGCCAGGGCGGACGCGAGCGCCCAGCCGGCCAGCACGGCCGGAGTCGGCTCGCGCAGGGCGCGCGCGAAGAGGCCGAGGGCGAGGGCGACGAGCGCGATCATGAGGCCGTAGGAGCGGGCCTCCTGCGAGAACCAGATGAGGTACGGGTTGAAGGCGACGAGCGCGGCAGCAACGAGGCCGGCGCGGCGCGAGGCGAGCTCCCGCCCGGCCAGGTAGGCGGCGGCGATCGTAAGCGTGCCGAGGGCGGCGCTCAGCGAGCGCAGGCCGATGACCCCGGTCCCGAAGGCGCGCGTCCACGCCCACGAGGCGAGGTAGTAGAGGGGCGGCGAGCGCTCGCTGCGGACGACGGCCGCGAGCGTCGAGGCGAGGCTCGGGTGGATGACGTGGACCGCGGTGAAGGCCTCGTCGTGGTCCAGGCTCTGGGCGCCGAGCGTGGCGAAGCGCAGGGTCCCCCCAGCGACGACGATCGCCGCCAGCGCCAGCGCAGCCCCGTAGCGTTCCAGCCGAGCGCGCACCAACACAGCCGATCAAGATGACCGCGCTCGCTCAAGCGAACCTAAGATCCGCCCGCTCAGCCGTGCGGGCGGCGAAGGGCGCGGGCCATGCGCTCGATGCTCCCGGGCTCGGCCTCGATCGGGGCGCCCCGGCGCTGGATGAGGAGGTAGGCGGCGGCGGTGAGGAGCGCGGGGGCCCCGATGCCCAGGGCGAGGAAGGAGGTGAGCCCACTGATCCGCGCGATGAGCCAACCGAAGTTCATGCCGAAGAACCCGGTCACGAACGTCAGCGGCAGGAAGATCGTGGCGACCACCGTGAGCCAGTACATGGTCTCGTTGAGCCGCAGGTCGATGAGCTTCGCCATCGAGTCGGCGGTCGCGTCGATCCCGTCCACGAGGCGCCGGAGCTGGTCGTGGACGCGGTCGAGGTAGCGCTCGGTGTCCGCCTCGAGTCCCTCGACCCTCCCGATCTCCTCGCTCACACGCTCGAAGATGCCCTGCTGCGGGCCGATCTGGCGCCGCATCGTCGCCAGGCGGGCGCTGATCGCCCGCAGGGTGGCCATCCGCACGCGGGCGCCACCGAGGCCGGGCGATATGAGCTGGAAGCCCTCGAGCGCGAGCTGCACGTCGTTGAGCGCATCGAAGGCGGTCGCGATCATCGCGTCGAGCACGGCGTAGACGACGTACTGCTCCGAGCGCCCCTCGGGGGTGTAGCCGCCGAGGACCTGCGGCAGCGGGCGGCGCCCGCCGTGAACCGTCAGCAGGTAGTCGCCGTGGACGAGAACGTGGACCTCGAGCGGCTCGAGGCGCGGCACCCCGCCGTCGGTCTCGATGAAGGCCGTGAACGGGAAGACGACGCGCTCGCCGTCGGCATGGAACTTGCGCGAGGGCGCGGCGTGGGGGCGGAAGTCCAGCAGGGGATCCAGGGCGTGGGCGGGCACGCCCAGCACCTCGGCGAGCTGATCGCGCGTGACCTCTGCGCTCGCCAGGTCGGCCCAGAAGAAGCGGCCCTGCTCGCGCAGCGACCGGATCCGCTCGCGCTCGGCGCCCCCGAGGCCCTCGACGATCTCGGCCATTCGCACGCGCGAGGCTAGACGCCGTCCAGGACGCCTCCCGGCGGGTGCTCCGCCCACGGGCGCCGGCAGCGCAGCCGATCGGCCGCCGGCCGCAGCCCGCGGCCGGCGATGGCCGAGCTGATCCAGCCATCTCGCGCCAACTCGGCCATCGGCGGGGGACAGCGGGTGTTCACATGCCCGTGGGCGGGTCGGCTAGTGGGCGGGGGCCTCGCCCTGCCCGGGCCCGCGCTCGGGCGCCTCGCCGGGGCGCTCGAGGGCAGTCTCGAGCGCCGAGAGGAGCCCGAGCCAGCCGGTGAAGGGGCGCGGCTCCCGAAGCGACGCCCCCGAGACGCTGCCGCTGATCGGGGAGGCGCCCTCCGTGAGCGAGACCACGATCGTGCTCGCGTCCGGCTCAGGCGTCATCGCCGCGCCCGCCCCGGCGCCGCCCGCCCGCGGAGCCGCCCTGTCGGGCCCCTGGGCTCCGCCGAGGCGCCCGCTGCGGTCGCGAGCGCCCCGGCGGTCGAAGCGCACCGCGCTCCGTCACGGCCCGCCCGGCCCCGTCACTTCTGCGTGAGCGTCGCCTGCCAGTCGCTCCCCTCGAGCGCGACCCCGCTGCGGCCCGGGAAGTTCACGCTCAGCGTGCCGCTCCAGTTGCTGTTGCTGAACGTGCCCGTGCCGGAGAAGGGAGCCGGCGGCTTGACCGTGGCGCAGGTAGTGCCGCTGTGGGTGAAGGTCGAGCTCGCGTCGCCCGAGGCCCAGGCGGCGCGCGTGATCAGCTCGTCGCCGCTGCCGGTCAGCGGGCCCTCCCAACGCGGTGGCGAGGAACTTCGCCTTGGAGCTGCCGCTGGCCTGCTGGACGGAGAACTCGAGCGGAGACGGCCCGAAGTTCACCTCCTCGTAGGCGGTCAGGAGCGTGCCGTGGAACGCCCGGCTCGGGCAGCGCCACGTGTGCGCCGGGATGTAGGCACCGAGAGCCTTCGCCACGCTGAGGTGCGTGTAGCCGCCCTCGCCGGTGAACGTGAGCGTCCCCTTCCAGGCGCCGAGCTTCTCGGTGATCGCCTTGCCCTTACAGCCGCCCGCGTGATCGATCCGCTTCTTCTTCTTCACGTGGAACGCCATGCGGATGCTCCCCAGCTCGGGCGCATCGCCGAACTGCGCCTTGACGGCCTTCGCGCTGACCGTCGCGCTGGTGCTGTAGTAATCGGCGTTACCGCCGGGTGAGTCAGGTTGAGGACCGCGCTCGCGTTGGCGGCGCCCACCGGTGGACACGGTCGCGTGGTACCCGTTCGATGCCTTCACCGGCCCGATGTCGTCGCTGGCAAAGAACTTGAAGGCCAGCGCGCTCGGCGCGGCCCCGAACAGCGCCAGCGCCGCGACGGCGGCGAGGGCGATCACCGCCCGCGGCCAGAGCCGCGAGCCGCCGGTCCGCGCCCGCGCCCGGCTCCTGCGTTCGGACTTTCCCATCTCGAACCTCTTCCTGGGGTTGGGTGCCATCGCGCCGACGCTAGGCCCCTCGCGCGCCGCTGTCATCGTGGTAGCGACCACGAACTTTTCGCCGCGCCCTGGCAACCCGAGGCCGCTTCGCCCCGCCGGCCGGCGGTGGCGACAGGGAGCGCGCGTAAGGTGCCGAACCGTGGGCATCCTGCTCGAGGTGATCGGCGGCCTGGCGCTCGTGTGCGTGCTGATCGCGGCCCTTCAGGGCGTGGCGATCGCCTGGGTGGCCCTCGCCCTCACCCTGGCCGCCTTCCTCGTCGCTCGCTGGCGCGAGTGAGGCCGGGGCGTCAGGACCCGCGGCGGCCTGCCGGGCGGTTCGCGAGCGGCTGGTAGTCGCGGCAGGGCTCGCCCCGCAGGCCGGGGCAGGGCGGCAGCCCCGTCGGGGCGCTCAGCCCGGGCACGACCGGCAGGGCGATCCGGGAGGACCGCCGCTTCGAGTAGGCGATCGCAACCCTCGCCGTGCCCTTGGGCCGGGTCCGGCTGAAGGACCAGATCGGCTGGTCGCCGTTGGGCGCCGCGATCACGACGCGGATCCGCGAGCCCGACCGGTAGACGTGCCCCTCGTAGTACAGCGGGATCGTGAGCCGCGTGAAGCGATGCCGCGGAAGCGGCTCGACGGCGGCCTTTCTAAGGCGCAGGTCCGAGCACAGCGAGTCGGTGCAGGAGAACTCGCCTCGATCTCCCGTCCGCAGCCAGCCGTTCTGCACGAAGGTCTCCTTGCCGTCGGGGCGCACTTCGCTGATCGTCGCCTGGAGGTCGACGTTCCGCTTCGAGGAGCGCACCCAGAGGCGCACGGCGCCGGCGCCGATCACCGCGGTGTCCTTCTTCAGCGGGCGGCTCACGTAGGAGACGGCGCTTCCCTCCGGGTGCGGCATCCAGTGATAGTCCGGGCTGGCGGTCCAGAGGCCGCCCGATCCCGACCCCGTGTCGCCGCTGAAGTTGGTGAGCGGCAGCGCGCCGGCGTCCCACGTGAAGGCGTCCGCGTGCCGGCCCCGGGGCGGGCGCCCCCGGAGGCTGCCCTCCGGCGCTAGGTACCAGGAGCGCCCCTCGGTGGCAGGCACCGGGAAGGAGCCGAAGGAGCGCTCGAAGCCGGGGTCGGGATGGCCGGCGCCGCTGGCTCCGGCCCCGTTGTCGAAGAGGATGCGGATCGGCTTGAGCTGCTGGAAGGCCGCAAGCGCACCCGCGTAGGTGGGCTGCTGCTGGATCGGGTCGGGCGGCATGGTCTCGCCCGAGATGCCCATCGCCTCCTGGTAGATCACGGGCGCGGCGACCTGGTTCGGCGCGCAGTAGGTCATCGGCAGGCGCTCGGCGACGTAGAGCTGGAGGAAGTCGCACCAGCGGTTGTAGGTCTCGGGGTCGAGCGAGTCGACGTGGGTGCCGTTGGTGAAGGTGAACCACTTGCGCTTGGTGCCCGTGAAGTGCTCGGCCAGCGTCGGGCAGTGCCCGCCCGTCTGCTCGTCCTCCCACTGGCAGGCCATGTAGACCGGGACGTCGATCTTGTGGACGAAGGTCACCGGGGCGAGCGGATCGGCAACCCGCGGCCGGTAGTGCTGGTTGCGGCGGATCTTGCGCAGCAGGTTCGCCGCCTCGCCGTGGAGGGCCTGGTTCTTCGCGCAAACCTGATCGCCGTCCTGGATGCGCTGGTAGGCCCACGCCTGGCCCCCGTTCGGCGAGGCGGGCTTGGCGTCGTGGACCCGCTCCTTGGCCCAGTTGAGCGCGAAGCCCGTGTTGAGGATGCCGCCCGGGTAGAGCGTCGTCTGGGTGGCGTCGATCACCGAGAGCGGCGCGATCGCGGCCAGGTGCGGAGGGCGGGTGGCGGCGACGAACAGCTGGCTGATGCCGCCGTAGGAGATCCCCATCATGCCCACCTGGTGGTGGAGCACCCACGGCTGGCGCGCGATCGTCTCGATCACGTCGTAGCCGTCGAGCGACTGGAGCGGCTCGAAGAAGTCGTAGGCCCCGCCGGAGCAGCCAGTGCCGCGCATGTTGACGTCCACGACCGTGAAGCCCATGAGGTTGGCGAGGATCGCGATCCCGTTCTGGGGCCCGTTCGGGTCGGCGTAGCCGTAGCCCGCGTACTCGATGAGCGTCGGCGTCGGCCCGCTCGGGAGCTGGGGAACCTTGACGCCCGGGAGGGCGTTGGTCACGTCCTGCGGCGGGTGCACGTAGATCGCGAGCTTGATCCCGTCGCGCATCCTGAGGTAGCCGTAGCCGCTCGAGGGGATCTGCTGGTCGTAGATCTTGGTGCTCGGCGGCGCCGGGCGCGTCGAGAGCACCCGCAGGGGCCCGGACTTCGGGCCACCGGGATCGAGCCGCACTCGGTAACCGCGACCCGGCTTGACATGCCGGAAGAGGAGCCCGCCCAGCGAGTCCGCCCGCTTCGCCGCGACCCTGTGGCCGCCGGCGTCGAGGAGCGTCATGCGCGCGTGCGGGTCGAGGCCCGTGACGTAGACCTGCTCGACGCTTCCTTGGGCGCTGAACGGCGGGGGGCTGCCCGCGGCCGCGGTTCCCGGCGCCGCGGCGAGCGCCAGGGCTGCCGCCAGGGCGGTTGCGACAGCGCGCGCCCCGGCCTGCCGCCGCCCGCCGTCCTTGGAAGCCGAGGGTCTCATCCGGGTGCCCACTTTCTAACAGCCGCCGCGCGGCGGCGCGCCACCAGGGGCTCAGGCCGAGCGGCCTCGCTTCGGCTGCGGCGTCGTGAGCGGCGGGCGCTCGCCGCGGGCGATCTCGAGCGCCGGACCGACGTCGCGCCGGATGCGCAGCTCGACGGCCCGCTGAGCCAGCTCGCGGAGCGGCAGCACCGCGCGCACCCACGGCGGATAGGCGATGCGGCGCGAGCGGCGCCGGATGCCGCGCTCGAGGGCGTCGATCGCCGGCTCCACCGGCGAGACCGGGAGCGGCCCGCGGCCGGCGACGGGCATGCGCCGCGCCGCCTGGGTGGCGAAGCCGCGCGCCGTCATGTCGGTTGCAAGCTCGGCGTAGTAGGCGACGCCGACCCGGGCACCGCTCGGCCGAAGCTCGATCCGCAGCGAGTCCCCGAGCGCCTCGACCGCCGCCTTCGAGGCACAGTAGGCCGCCAGCAGCGGCAGGTGGACCGCCGCGGCCAGCGACGCGGTGAGCAGGAAGTACCCGCCCGGATGGGCGACGTGGGGGCCGGCGGCGCGGATGAAGTTGTAGGTCCCGTCGAGATTGACGCCCACGGTCGCATCCCAGACCTCCGGATCGCCGTCGAGGAGGGTCATCTGCGCGGCGACGCCGGCGTTCGCGACCGCGACGTCGAGGCCGCCGAGGCGCTCGACCGCCTGCGCGACGGCCTCCTCCACCTGCCCGCGCTCGGTGACGTCGCACTCGATCCAAGGGGCGCCTCCGCAGTCGGCCGCGACCCGCTCGAGCTCGTCCGGCTCGAGCCCGAGCAGCGCCACGCGGGCGCCGCGCTCGTGCAGGCGGCTGGCGAGCAGTGCCCCGATCCCGCGCGCGGCCCCGGTGATCAGGACCCGCCTCCCGCCCAGCCCGCGCCCGCGCGTCATCCGCCCGCCTTCGCGGCCAGTCCCCGGCGCGCGAGCAGGCGCCGCGCCAGCCGGCCCGGCGCGCGCGCCGGCTCCGGGTCCGGCTCGACCCGCAGCGCGTTCAGGGTCATCGCCAGCATCTCGTAGTGGCCGACGAGCATGCAGAGCTCGATCAGCTCACGGTCGGAGAGCTCGCGCGCGAGCTCCGCCCACAGCTCGTCCGGGATGTCGCGGCTTGCGTGGAGCGCGTCCGCCGCCGCGAGCAGGAGCCGCTGGCGGGCCGTCCAGCCATCGGCGCCCGGGCCCTCGTGGGCGCGCTCGATCTCGGTGGCGCTCAGCCCCGCCGCCCGGGCGAGGCGCCGGTGGTGGCGGCGCTCGTACTCGCAGCGGCAGTTCGAGGCCACGCGCAGGATGACCAGCTCCGAGTCCGCCCGCGGAAGGGCGCCGCCCGGCATCAGCGCGGCGGCGAAGCGAAGCCAGGGCCGGAACAGCCGGCGGTGGCGCGCGAGCGTGGTGAAGAGGCGCGGCGGTGGGCCGCCCGTCGCCAGGCCGGCGAGCCGGGCGATCGCCAGGTTGACGGCGCCGATCTCGTGGCGCTCGCCCGGGGCGACGCGCACGCGCCGGGGGGTCATCGGGTCCTGAGGGGATGCGGCAATGGGGCCGGAAGCCGGGCGGGCCACGGGGCGGCTTCTACCACTCGCGCGCCCCGCGCGACTCTCAGGCTGCTCGCTCGCAGCGCTGACCGGCGCCCGTCAGGCGGCCCGATCGCGGTAGTAGGCCGCGTTGATCTCGATGTACTTCTCCCACTCGGGCGGGACCTCGTCCTCGGGCGTGATCGCGTCCACCGGGCAGGCCTCCACGCACGCGTCGCAGTCGATGCACTCGTCGGGATCTATGTAGAGCTGGTCGTGATCGTCGAAGTCGGGCTCGTCCTGCGTCGGGTGGATGCAGTCCACCGGGCAGACCTCGACGCAGGAGTGGTCCTTGACGCCGATGCAGGGCTCGTTGATCACGTAGGCCACCTGACTTGAGCCTCCTTTCTTTTCACAATGGGAGTGTGAAAAGGTACCAGCTTTCCGCAAAGCACTTTTGCACAGCGCCCATAGGTAAACTAGCCATCGCTTGATCGACTTGCCGCTGGCCACTTCGGCGGAGGACCCGCTCGCGCAACCCACGCGCGCGCGGCTATTCCAGCTGCTCGGCGAACTGGACCGTCCCGCCACCACGGCCGAGCTCGCGCGGCGCCTCGGCCTCCACCCCAACGGGATCCGCTCCCATCTCGAGCGCCTCGCCCGCCACGGGCTGGTCGAGCGCACGCGGCTGCGCCAGCGGATCGGGCGCCCGCGCGACGGATGGACGCTGGCCCCCGGCGCGCGACCGGGCGGCCAGGCGCCCCGCTCCTACGCCGACCTCGTCCGCTGGCTGGCGCGGGCAATGCGCTCCGACGCCGCCAGCTTGCGCCGCCTCGAGGCCACGGGCCGGGAAATCGGACGCGAGCTCGCGCCCGCCGACGGCGGGTCGTTCGAGGGGACGCTCGCCCGCCTCGGCTTCGACCCCGAGGCCGAGGAGCAGTCGCAGGACCGCCTCGTGGTGCGCCTCCGCAACTGCCCCTACCGTGACGCCGTCCGCGAGAACCAGGAGGCTGTCTGCACTCTCCACCGCGGGCTGACCGAGGGCCTCCTGGACGGCCTCGGCTGTGGCGCGGCGCTCGCGCGCTTCGTGCCGCGGGACCCGGAGAAGGCGGGCTGCCTGATCGAGCTCGCCGGCGCCGCCGCGCCCGGGGACGGGCCCGGCCGGGGCTGAGGACGCAGGCGGCGGGCGCCGGCCCGGGTCACCGCCGGGCCGGCGCGCCCGTGTCCTGCCGCCGAGCTAGCCGAAGCGCCCGGGGAACTGAGCGACGATCCCGCTGCTCAAGGTGTCGGCCATCTCGAGGATGTGGCGGGTGATGGCGCCGTAGTCCCGGATGTCCGCGCGGTAGCGGCCGGCGAGGCGGTCGGCTGCCTCGGCCAGCGTCTGGTCGAGGTGCTCGCGCATCATCGCGCGCATCTCATGGCGGCCCCAGTTGCGCGGGTTCGCGCGATGGAGGAAGTCGGCGATCCGCCGGCCGTTCGCGTACCAGGCGGCCTTCGCCTGGTCGAACTGCTGCTGGTCCCCCGACTTCGCCGCGACGAGCACCTGCACCGCCCCGTTTATGTGCTCCTTCAACAGATCGGTGAGCCGCTCGCCGGCCGCGTTCCCGTAGTAGGGCTTGATCGCGTCGCCGATGTCCGCCTGGTTCCGCAGCAGGCGATGGAGCGTGGGCTGCAGGTCCGGGTTGTCGGAGGCGAACGAGACGATCGCAAGCCGGGTCCACACGACGTGGTCCTCCCACAGCTTCCGCATCCGGTCGTGAAGGCGGATCGCGGCGCCTCCTGCCTTCGCATCTGCCCGCGGCGCCATCGCCCCGTGAGCTCCCGCCGGCGCCGGGCCTCGGCCGAGGCCGGCCAGCGCCAGGCAGGCGAGGGCGGCGGCGATCGCCGTGAGGATCCCGATCAGGACGCGGCGGGGCGGGCTTCCGGGGTAGGTCTCCATGTCCTCTCCTTTCTCCAGCTCGATCGTGTGGTGTGTCGGTGCGCGGCCGAGCTCTGCCGCTGCCCCCCTTTGCGCGCGGCCCCGCGCGCTCCTTACCAGCGCGCCTCGGGCGCGCCCGCTGGCGCCGCCGCCACGGCGTAAGAGGGCCGCGGCTCGAGGCGCCAAGGAGGTATGAGCATCGCCCCGGCCGCCGCCGATCCCTCCAAGCCCGCGCCCGCGGGGACAGCACGGGGGCGTCGGTGAGGATCGGCGGCGCACGGCAGCCGGGGCTCGCCCCCGCGCCGGAGCCGCTTGCGGTTCGCCGGCGCCGGCGCCTGATCGCCGCCGGCTTCCCGGAGCCGCTCGCGCGCCGGCTGGCGGCCGATTGCGCGTTCGACCTCCAGGCCCTGATCGAGCTGGCCGCGCGCGGCTGCC
>Ga0070741_10010501_pt1 | contig 17457 bp, 14 predicted proteins | sample Coa_R1_4_FD_66440 | JGI IMG/M metagenome (GOLD analysis project Ga0070741, IMG submission 66440) | Surface soil microbial communities from Centralia Pennsylvania, which are recovering from an underground coalmine fire - Coalmine... | ecosystem: Environmental > Terrestrial > Soil > Unclassified ...
CGTGAAGGTGGGTGACGGGCCACTCAATGTCATCTGGTCTGAAGCTGACCAGATCTTCCGCGATATCAAGCCGGACCAGACCAGCCGCATGCCCCGTTACAAGGGCGATCTTGAACTGATCAATCACTCCGCCGGGTCCATCACCTCGCAGGCGTATCACAAGCGTTGGAATCGCGAGAACGAGGTCCTTGCGAACGCCGCCGAAGAAGCCTCAGTGGCCGCAGCCTGGCTCGGCGCGCGGCCTTATCCCCAGGAGCGCCTCACGCGCGCCTGGCGCCTCGTGATGGGCGGCCAGTTCCACGACAACATGGCCGGTACGTCAACGCCGCGAGCGTATGAGTTCACGTGGAACGACGACGTGCTCGCGCTGAATCAGTTTGCCCAGGTGCTCACGAGCGCCACGGAGGCGGTCGCCTCCGCCCTGGATACGCAGGGTGAAGGTACACCCGTTGTGGTCTTCAATCCGCTCGACATCGAACGCCAGGACGTGGTGGAAGCGACCCTGAGCTTCGCAGAGAGTCTTCCACAAGGCGTGCGTGTGACCGGGCCGGACGGCAAGGAAGTGCCCGCGCAACTCGAACAAGGGCACGGCAGCACCGCGAAGGTTGTATTCGTGGCGGATGCGCCTTCGGCGGGATATGCGGTGTATCACGTTCAGCCCGCCGGCGCGACTTCCGGTTCGTCGCCGCTGAAGGTCACCGCTTCCAGCCTGGAGAACGAGCGCTACCGCATCAAGATCAACAAGAGCGGCGACGTGTCGAGCGTCTTCGACAAGAAGCTCAACCGCGAACTTCTCTCCGCCCCAATTCGGCTGGCAGTCATTACCGACAATCCCCGCCAGTGGCCTGCCTGGAACATGGATTTTGAGGACGAGCAGCGACCGCCGCGCACATACATCGGCGGTCCCGCGCAGGTTCGGGTGGTGGAGAACGGCCCGGCTCGAGTGGCGCTCGAAATCACGCGTGAGGGCGAAGATTCGAAATTTGTGCAGACGGTTCGCCTCGCGGCAGGCGATGCGGGCAACCGCGTGGAATTCGCCAACCTGATCGACTGGAAGGGCAAGGCCGCGAACCTGAAGGCGGTTTTCGCGCTCGCCGCTTCGAATCCCAATGCGACCTACAACTGGGGAATCGGAACCATTCAGCGCCCGAACGAATTCGACCGGCAATTTGAGGTGGCCACGCACCGCTGGATTGACCTTACGGACAAGAGCGGCGCCTTTGGCGCGACCGTGCTGACCGACGCGAAGATCGCCTCCGACAAGCCGAACGATAACACGCTGCGTTTGACCCTGATCCGCACACCTGGGACTCGCGGCGGTTACGAGGACCAGGGCACGCAGGACTGGGGCCGCCACGAGTTCGTCTTTGGTCTTGCCGGGCACGAGGGAGACTGGCAGAAAGGGGAGACTCCCTGGCAGGCTTATCGCCTTAATGAGCCGCTGGCCGCCTTCGCGACCTCCAGGCACGCGGGATGGCTCGGCAAGGAATTCTCCTTGCTCAAGGTCAGCAACCGGCACGTGCGGCTGATGGCTCTGAAGAAAGCCGAGAACGGCGACGAGGTCATCGTCCGCCTTGTCGAGACAGGCGGACGGGAAGAGTCGGACGTTCGCCTCACCTTTGCCGCCCCCGTAACTGCCGCTCGGGAAGTGAACGGCCAGGAGCAGCCGGTAGGACAAGCTACTGTGACGAATGGCGAGCTGGTGACTTCTTTCAGCCACTACCAGCCTCGGACGTTTGCTGTAAAGCTGGCCCCGCCGCAAACCAAAGTTCCTGAGCCCGAATGGAAGCAGGTCGAGCTGCCTTACGATGTCTCGGTTTCGACCTCTGACGGCAAGCCCGGCGAAGGCTGCTTCGACTGCAATCCGAACGTTCAGGATGCGTCCCAAGGCAGGGCGATCGCGGAGGAGATGCTGCCTTCGGATATCGAATACGGCGGCATCCACTTTCGCATTGCTTCCGGCGGGGTCGGAAAGCCGAACGCCGTCACAACGCTCGGGCAGAAGATCTCCCTGCCGAGCGGCAATTTCAAGCGGCTCTATATCCTGGCGGCTTCGTACAACGGTGACCAGAGCGAGACATTCAGCGTGGAGAGCCCATCGGCGACTTCCCACGCGAGGCTCGATATCCAGGATTGGAGCGGATTCATCGGGCAGTGGGACACCCGCACCTGGAACGAGCGGCGCATCGAAATGCCGGTCCCGCCCGAACCCGCGGCCGATGACAAGAGCCCGAAGGCCGAACGGGCCCGGAGATTCCGCGAATATGTGAAGACGCACGGGCCTGTCATAGAAACCCGGATGGACTACACAGGGCTCAAGCCGGGTTACATCAAGCGCGCGCCCGTGGCGTGGTTCGCCTCGCATCGCCACTCGGAGGCTGGGGCGAATGAGGCTTACGCCTATTCGTATCTCTTTGCCTACACGATCGACTTGCCGGCCGGAGCGACAACACTCACGCTGCCGAACAACCCCAATATCCGCATCCTCGCGGCCACGGTTTCGAATGAATCGGCGGCGGTCACTCCGGTGCAACCACTCTATGACACCTTAGATCGCGTCGGTGTGGATATGTCGCGCTGGCAGGTGGCGAAGGCTGGGTCAACGCGGTAATTTCGGAGAAGAACCGACGGTCAAGAGAGCGTACCGCAGAGTCTGTAGCTTTCAAACTCTGTGGTTCCCTATTTTATAAACATCCAGTTTCTGTTAATACCTGGAAGCACGCGCCCGAGCATGGAAGGTTGAAAGAGCCGCAGAGTAGTGCGCTGCGCGCTCAACTCTTCGCTACCCGCCGCTGGTCAAGAGTGTAACGTATCGAGCAGAGTTCCGTCGAGGGCGAGGAGCCGGATTTCGAGCGGGACCTGTCCTTGGGCCTGAGTTGAGCAGCTCAAGCAGGGGTCGTACGCGCGCACCACGGCGGAGACGCGCAAATGCGTGTGCCGGCCTGCCGATGTAACCCTGCCCGGCAAACCCGCTGACTCAATAACCCCCCGCAACTGACAGCGCACCCAGGGACGACACCATGGCGTGAGCCGCACTGCGCGAGCGACCTAATCCAGCATTCAACTGTGAGAGTCGAGCGATAACAAATGGAACGATGAGAATGAAAAAAGCTCGGGGACCAGTTCAGCGCGGCGAAGGAGGGAATGGGCAACAGAAGTCACTCCCTTTCCCGCCGCGCGGTGCCGTGAGAGCAGATGACCAAAACAGCCCCGGCAGCCGCGACGCCCACAGAGGCCGGTGCGATCGCCTTTCCTGAGTGGAGCCGGAAGAAACCGATCGGCTCCCTGACCCTTCCCCCTGCCAGAACGGCCTGCGGTTCTGGCGAGACTCAGCAAAGGATTCACACGAAGAAGCATCCAATTGATTCTTTTTATTGTGGACAGAAGGGAAAACATCATCGATCCGGTCTCCCCAGGCAGGTCTTCCGCTTAGCGGTTTCTGCTCAAACGCGTCCGACCCTCAATTTTCAGCCCTTTCCTGCATCTCCTTCGCGCGGGGAGAAAATCGGAGGCAAAGTGCTTTTTATCGCCGCGAAAAATTCTACTTGGCCAACGGAATTTTATTCAGCCCACAAAATCTATTTCTTTGACGTCATGCCTGCAATTTTCTATCGTCAACCTGCTGGTCGGCAAGGGCAGGAAGATCCCAGATAGAGATTGTTTCAACCGGGAAGAGAATCCCGACGTGAACTGATGGACCGGCGCTTGGTTTTAGTCGCCTTTGAGTCTGTGAGTTTGAGCGTGAGGCGACCTCTATCTCCAGCAGAAATCCTCAAGGAGGTTGAAGTGGCTGCTAATCGACAACAAGGCGGATACTTGGGAGAGTTCATCGTGGGCTTCACGATGTTCCCGGCAGGGCTTGTCCTGTTTACTGCGTCCAGCCACGTGATTGGCTTCGTTCTCGCGATTGCAGGACTCGGATTGCTTGCACACTCCGCAGTCGGTTTCTATCGAATCAAGAAGCTCGAGTACTCCAACGGCTCTTGAGGAGAACTGGCTTGCGGAGCAGGTAAGGGAGTCCAGCCGCAGGCGAAGAGCCTTAAACATGGGGTGGCCGAACATAACCGCAAGACCGAAACTGGTCGCGCCAAAGCACAAGGAGATGACTATGAAGATCGTGGGTGTGTTGCTTGCCGTCGCGGGATGGCTGATCCCGATGCTGAGTCTAGGTTTCACTTCCTCAAACACAGCCCGGCTGATTTTGAGCCTGTTTGGCATCGCCGTGAGCATTTTTGGAATTCTGGGTGTTCTGAACAAGTCCTATTTGCGCGAGGCAATTTGGAAGCGCTGAATTGAGCCCCGAAGGAGAAGGAGAGAAACATGGAAATTCCGAGGAGTCTGGCCCGCTTTCTGTTTGCGGCCCTCGTTCTGCTTACTGTATGCGGGATTCCGGCCTGGTCACAGAACCAACCTACCTCGATGACCAGCAGCCAGGCCGCTCCCGCACCCAACTCGCTGAGTCTCACCGCCCCTCTGCCCGTGAAAGATGCAAATCCTCCTGCCCCCGAGGATCTGGCGAAAGGTGATCCGGGCGGGACTTTGACGGGAACGGTCAATGACGTTGCCGTTTCTGATTCGAAGAAGGGTCTCACACTCGGCGACGCTTTGAACCAGATTGGCCAGAATAAGGTGGCCATCAACTTCGTATGGACGCTGGTTGCCGGCTTTCTGGTGATGTTCATGCAGGCCGGGTTTGCGATTGTTGAAACCGGACTGTGCCGGGCGAAGAATGCCAACCACACCATGATGATGAACTTTATGGTCTATGGGTTCGGGTTATTCGCCTACTGGGTTTGTGGTTTTGCCTTCCAGATGGGAGGTGTTGGGGCCACCGCCAATCTCGGGGGTACTGCCCCGCTGAATGGGGAGTACGTCGTCAACCTGTTCGGGAAGCCCTTTGGGATCTTCGGCACGCACGGATTCTTCCTGACCCAGGCGGGAACATACGACGTGGGGGTGATGGTCCTGTTTCTCTTTCAAATGGTGTTCATGGACACGGCCACCACAATTGTGACTGGCGCGGTGGCAGAGCGCTGGAAATACGCTGCATTTGCGATTTCAACTTTCTTCCTGGGCGCCATTACCTATCCGTTCTTCGCCAATTGGGCGTGGGGTGGAGGGTGGCTCTCGCAACTCGGTGCGAATTTCGGACTCGGTCATGGTTACTGCGACTTCGCAGGGTCCGGAGTGGTGCATGCTGTGGGCGGGCTCACAGGGCTGGCTGTAGCCATGATGGTGGGCCCGCGCCTGGGAAAATATAACCGCAATGGTTCGCCCAACGCCATCCCGGGTCACGATCTTGTGTTGGTGCTGACCGGATGTTTCATCCTGGCCTTCGGATGGTTCGGTTTCAATCCCGGCAGCACGCTGGGCGCGTCTGGAAACGGCGCACTAAGGATTGGTTCGATTGCGGTCAACACGATGCTGGCAGGTTGCACAGGGTCCTTTGGGGCGCTCCTGTACATGTGGATTCGTTACGGAAAGCCCGACGCCTCGATGTCGGGCAATGGGCTGTTGGCCGGACTGGTGGCCATCACGGCCCCCAGTGGGTTTGTCAACACCATCTGTGCAGCGATTATCGGCCTGGTCGCGGGAATTCTAGTTTGCCTCAGCGTCGAGTTCTTTGATCGTGTGGCAAAGGTCGACGACCCGGTGGGTGCGATCTCGGTGCACGGCGTAAACGGCCTTTGGGGTGTGATCTCAGTGGGCCTGTTTGCAGACGGCAGATCCAACTATGGGGGAAGCTGGAACGGCGTAAGTGGTTCAGTGACGGGGCTGTTTTATGGCGATCCTGGTCAGTTAATCGCACAACTGGTCGGCGTTGCCACGCTGCTCGGCTTCGTATTTGGGGCGTCCTTCGTGTTCAACTGGATTGTTGATGTCGTCGTGGGGCAGCGGGTATCTCCCGAGAGTGAACTCGCCGGGCTGGATATCCCGGAGATGGGAGCCCTTGGTTATCCCGAGTTCGTCTTGAAGGCCTACCGTGACCAGGCTCCCCTCGGCGGGATTGGAGCTACGGTTGGAGCAACTACGTAACACACTGCTGGAGGTGGAATGTGGCCACTTCGACTCTTCCTTTGATCCTGGATTTTGAGGAGGCTCGGTCTGAGAACCCGGGTTCCTCGATTGTACCCTTCGCGCCGGGCGGACTGAGCACAGAAGCCAGAAATTGTTTTCGCGAGGGGATGGAGTTACTGGGCAGCGGTGAAGCTCAACAGGCCATCGCACGTCTGGAAAGAGCTGTCGCTTGCGCACCGGAATATTCCGACGGTTATGTCGGTCTCGGCATCGCCTATGCAATGGCAAGCCATGTATACCCGGCCCTCGACAGTTTCGAAAGGGCGGCAGAACTTGATCCCGCGAATTTCTATGCTCATTTCAAGCTGGCTCAGTTCTACTTCAAACTCCGAGTCCCCCAAAAAGGGTACGAAGAGGCTGAACGCGCCTTGCGGTGCGCTTCCACGCCGGAAGAGAAGGGCTTGCTGGCTCGAATCCTCAGAGAAGAACGCCAACGCGAAGCGGGAGCAGTGGCCAGGCCGACATGGAATAAGCCGTTCCCACGCACGTGGCTGCGCACCGGGTTGGCACTGCTGGCAGCGATCTGCCTGCTACTGATTACTTACGTGAAGTAAGAGGTTTCATTTCGTGTGTCCTGAAACCAGGAGATGGGGGGACAAGAAGATGCTTCTGGACGCTGTCAAACAGCAACGGCTTGCGCTGGCATGCGCAATCACGGCGGGTTTTCTGCTGATTGTTGTATTTCATGCGCCGATCGGGCCAGTCCTCGCCGGCTGTTGTCTCGCGCTCGGGTTTTTCATCTTGCGGGCAGCCTCAAAATCGGCCTCGAAGAAATACCGCTGAGACAGACCAATGAACATTTCACTGCAAGTTCTACTCTTTATCTCGCTGCTGGTTCTCCTGTCTAAGGCTCTGGGCGGTCTCAGCGGCCGCATGGGATTGCCGGTGGTGCTGGGCGAACTGCTGGCGGGAGTTGTGCTCGGGCCGACACTGATCAATGTCTGGCGTTTTTCATGGTTCTCAGGAAATACCACCGTGCTCGGAACCAGCCCCATATCACTGGCCGCGGTTATGAACGTCCTGGCCGGACTCGGCGTAGTTGTCCTGATGTTTCTTGCCGGACTTGAAACCGATCTGCACATGATGAAGAACACCGTGGGTCCGGCGTTCTGGTGTGCCACGGGGGGTGTGCTATTGCCCCTCCTGGGAGGTGCTGCGCTTTCCAGGCTGTCGGGCTTTAAGTGGAATGAAGCCGTGTTCGTCGGGACAATTCTCACCGCCACAAGCGTCTCCATCACCGCTCAGACCCTCATGAACCTGAACAAGCTCCGTTCCAAGGTCGGGTCAACCATTCTAGGTGCGGCGGTAATCGATGATGTTCTCGGGCTCCTCGTGCTCTCGTTTGTCATTGCCCTGGAGATGCGCACGGCTCAGTCCCCCGCAGGCTGGAGGGGGATCACGGAGACGGTAGGGCGCATCGCCGTGTTTTCGGGACTGACGTTCTGGCTGGGGCCGATGTTGATCCGGCTTCTCTTCAGGCAGGCGCGCCGCCTTCATGGACCGCATGTAGCTGTGGCCATAGCGTTGGTAATTTGTTTCTTGTTCGCCTTTCTTGCCGAATCACTGGGCGGAATGGCTTCAATCACGGGTGCCTACCTCGCCGGCCTGTTTGTGGCTGCAACCCCCGCCCATCAGGAAGTCATTGACGACTTGCGGGCCATGACCAACTCCTTTTTCGGCCCGTTGTTCTTCGTCTCCATCGGCCTTGAGATCAACGCCCGCCAATTGGGTGGCCACATCGGATTCTTTCTTGTGATTCTTGCAGTCGCCATCCTGGGAAAGACCGTGGGGTGCGGTTTGGGAACCTGGGCCAACGGGTTCACAGCCGGGGATTCTTTGACGGTTGGAGTTGGCATGATCCCTCGCGGTGAAGTGGGCCTGATTACCGCCAGCATCGGATACACGGCCGGGCTCGTGTCGACGGAGGTCTACTCCATTGTAGTCGTCCTGGTTCTTGCAACGACCTTGGTGACGCCCCTGCTGCTGCGTTATTGCCCCGGGATGAGAGAGCCTGATGCTGAGATGGGTTCCAGCCCGCCGGTCCTGAGTGACGTTTCGGTGGGTTCTTGAACCAGCAGGACGCCGCAGGGCGCGCATCTTATTGCCGAGCAAGCAAACACAACTCGCCTCGAACGAGCAGAAGATTACTTGTACGAGGGTTGTCTTCTGCTCTTCTCTACGGCGGACAATAGAAAAGGTGGACCGATATGAAAAAATTGGAAGCTGTGATTCAACCGGGGAGGCTGGACGCCGTCCGTGAGGCTTTGTATGGGATCGGTGTTCAAGGAATGACGGTAAGCGAGGTCCGTGGACACGGACGCCAGAAGGGCCACCGGGAGGTATATCGGGGAAATGAGTATACCGTCGATCTGCTCCCCAAAATCAAATTGGAGACTGTGGTTCCGGATGGTTTGGCCGAAAGCGCGATCATGACGATCGTCAAGGCCGCTAATTCCGGCAAGATCGGCGACGGAAAGGTCTTCCTGTCGGAGATCACCGAAGTTGTCCGCATTCGCGACAGCCAGCGCGGTGAGCAGGCTCTTTAACAGGCATAGTTTCGGCACAGGGCCGGCCGTAAGCATCCTCTATCTTTCGGAGGAGGACCCACCGCCCAGGATGCATGGCGGCTCCTCTTGCAAACTTCCAAAAGCGTGACGGGCGGTAGGTGTGTGTTGTTGTTCAAGAGGAAAGCGAAGGCTGCCAGTCAATTGGCGCACCTCAACTCACCACTCGGCTACAGATCCATCCTCGTGGAATACGCGCGCCATGGGGCGTGTGCCGGAGAAGGGGTACTTCTTGAGCGCATCCTCGCTCAAATCGAAACCCAGACCGGGCTTTTCGGGAAGCGGGAATCGGCCGTTGACCATGCGCATGGCGGGAAACCCCAGCCACTCTTCCCAGACTTTGTCCTTCGCATCCGGCTTCACGCCCCCGCAGATTTCCTGGATCAGGAAGTTCGGGATTGCTGCATCCACGTGCAACGTGGCAATTCCACCGATGGGTCCTTCGCAAGCATGAGGAGCCATTGACACGCCGGAGATACCCGCCAGGGCCGCAACTTTCCACAAGCCGGTGATTCCGCCGACATGATTGATATCTGTCTGGAGAATATCCACAACTCCCATCTCAACCAGCTCGTGAACCCCGTATGAGGCGATCAGCCGCTCGCCGGTGGCGATGGGCGTCGTGGAGCGCCTTGCAATGCGCGCCATGGCCTGAACATTCTCGGGCGGGCATGGCTCTTCGACAAAGAGCAGATTCAAGGGTTCCACTTCCTTGATGAGAATGGACGCCACGCTGGGGCTGGTTTTGGCGTGAAAATCGACCGCGATGTCAATCTTCGGCCCGAGTCCCTCGCGCAGCAACTCCATGTGCTTGACCGCGCGATCGATCTTGGCATGTCGCTCGATCCACTCGTAGTATTCGGGAAGTCCGGCCTTGAAGCACGACACTCCATCCTGGATTGCGGTTTCGCGCAGGCGAATGAGCTCCTCGCGCGTCTTGGCTTCGGTGTGGTAATAACCCCGAACACCGCGCGCGTCCATTGGACCACCGAGGAGCTGATATACGGGCATCCCGAGCACCTTGCCTCGAATGTCCCAAAGGGCCTGGTCAATTCCGGAGATCGCGGACCCCATCACCGGGCCGGCACGGTAGAAGCTGTGAACGTACATGGACTGCCAGTGATGTTCCACCGCCATCGCGTCCTGGCCGATCAGAAAATCACGAAAGTCCTCGACGCAGGCGAGTACCGCTCCAGCTTTCCCTTCGAGCGTGGCCTCGCCCCAGCCCACAACGCCCTGGTTGGTTTCGAGCTTGACGAACACGTAGGGGCGGTCCGACTCGCGGCTCAACGAGACGCCGAAGACCTTCAGGTTGGTGATCTTCACCCCTGACGAGACGCTGGCCAGAGGGTCTTCGATTGAGAAGCCGGCCTGTGGGAAGGAGGGCGCGCAAGGACAGATGTCCCATGCGTTCGCGCGCGAAACGAGCGCGGTTCCGAGAAGACTCTGGCTGAGAAATTGTCTGCGCCTCATGACTCAGAATCCCTGTACTTCTCAAGAGCCCTTTCGTTGACTGTTATTCCCAGGCCCGGCCCGTCGGGGAGCGCCACAAATCCTTCGTTCACTTCTTCAACCGGTCGTAACAATAGTTCAGATCGCATGGCGCGGTCCGCCTCAGCGCCGGGAAACGGGATCTGCTGAATGAAGAAGTTTGGGAGGCTGGCGGCCAGATGGATGGCCGCCGCGGTCGCCACCGGCCCGCCCTCGTGGTGCGGCGCCACAGCTACATAGTACGTTTCCGCCAGGGCTGCGATGCGGCGAATGCTCAGAATTCCGTCGCGCAAAAGGTTCGGGCGAGCAATATCCATGACCCCCATCCTCAGGAAGTCCTGGAACGCGGATGGGTTCGGGAAGTTGCGGCCGAAACCCAGGGGTGTAACCGTCTGCTCAGCGATTCTCCGGATTCTTTCCAGGTTACTGGTCGCGCAGGGCTCATCAAACCACAAGAGATGAAATCTCTCAAGATCAGCCGCGATGCTTGAAGCATCTCCAGGCGACAATTTCCCGGCCGCATCCAGCACAAAGTCGATGCCATCCCCTGCGGCGGAGCGGAGTGCTTCCAGGCGCGCGCGGACTTGCTTGATGTAGGCTTGGCCCTGGTTTCGTGAGGCAGGAGCCGGAATCGGCACAGCGAAGGCGCGGTAACCCGCATGCAGCCCTGAAGAAAGCGAAGCGGCAAGCTCGGCGTCGGTTGACCCTTGGAGCGTAATCATCACCCGAACTTTGCGCCGAGTCGGTCCGCCCAACACCCGGTAGAGCGGGGCCGAGCAGGCTTGCCCCACCAGGTCAAGCATCGCGCAGCAGACGGCGGCATCCATTGCCGAGCCAATTGTCGCGCCCATGTAAGCGCTGGCTGCTCTGCCCATGAGCAACTGCCGGAAGCTCTCGACGTCACGCCGGGAAACCGCTTCGCATTCGCCGTAGCCAACCTGGCCCGATTGAGTGCGAATCCGAACCAGGGTGTAAGCCCGTCGCGAAACCGGCTCGCGCAGAGGGAAAACATCCAGATCCGCAATCTCATGCTTTCCCGTCGCGGCCTGGGCCACATCTGCATACTGCGCCGATAATCGTGAGAGCTTTTTCCGCCTTGCTTGCATGGTGCTTTGGTCCAGCCGCAGATTCCTTCCCTTTTTTGGCTCTTGTCTCGAACTGGTGCGCGTCGGATAGTTGAGTGTCGGCGTGGTTACATCGTGGATGCGAGCGCCGCCTGAAGCATTGCCCTCGTGTAGCCCACGTTGTACGCAAAGCCGATGTATGAACCGCCTCCGGGGTAGTAGGGCTTGGGACCGTGCAGGTCGCGGTCGGCGTCGAGCCCGCGCGGGTGCTCCGGGTAGATCAGTCGCGGGTACTTCTGCCGCACCAGTTCCTTCATCACCGCAAACATATCGACATCACCCTCATCAAGAAAGACCTCGGTGTACTTTTCGCGCGGAACCCTCATGCGGACGTTGCGGAAATGCACATGGTTGATTCGGTCCCGCGCTCCGAAGTAGCGGCAGACTTCCACCGGGTCCTCACCCAGTTCACGTGTAACTCCGCAATCGTAGGTGATTCCATTGGATTTGCTGGGAACAATGTCGATCAGCCGCTTCCAGCCTTCAAGACTTCCCATAATCTGGCCAGACCCGCGGCTGAGGGGGGCAGGGGGATCGTTAGGGTGCAAGGCCAGGCGGACGCCGGATTCCTCAGCCACGGGCACCACGGCCTTCAGGAAATAGGCGATGTTGCTCCACATCTCTTCAAGCCCGTGGACACCCTCGTTTGCAAGGGGAGGCAGGTTCTTGACGCGGCCATAGTCAAAGGCTGTCAAACCGGCGCCCGCACGCCCGGTCTCGGCGTAGTACCCTTCCACCAGGCGATGCGCATAAAAGTTGTATTCCACCACCGGCAGACCTGCCGCCCCCGCGGCGCGAATCGACTGCCGGACTTTCTCGATTTCTTCATCGCGCCCTGGTTTTCCATAGATGGTGTTCGGGAAGCCCGAAATCATCATGTTGCCCAAGGTCAGACCGCCCGAATTGAGTCGATCCATGATGGACCGAATCTGGCTTTCCTTCCAAGGAATCGGGGGACCTCCCATGAGCACATAATCAACACCGAGCTGTTTGATCCGCCTCATTCCTGCCTCGCTCAAGTCTTCCGCAAGGCCGCTGTCACCGATTCCAAGGCATATCCTGGGGGTGTCCTTACCTTCGCCGTGCGGGACTTGCATCCCCCGCCCGCCTGGTAGCGGCATCAGCAGGGCTGTAGCGCCCACCGCCTTCATGGCACTTCTTCGGGAAAGAGGAAAGCCCATGAGTTGTTTCTCCTTCGGGAGGGGCAGCGGTTTCCAGCCGTTCCATGCCGGAACCTGCGAGCGGCGGGTACAACCCTGAATCCGAGATGGAGGCTTGCTTCCCCGCGAGTCTCTCGTCTGGCGGGGGGACCCTTGCGGTGCTCCCGGACGTCTTGGGAATCGAGAGTGGACATAATTTTAGTATCGCCCTGATTCTAAAGGACATCGTGGCATTGTTCCCAATCCTTCCCATCCGCTCGGATCGTTTTCGGCTGTACTGCCAGGTTCCAAACAAGGGTTGCGCTTGTCCCCTTCTGTCCTTTCCCCGTGCGGGTTGTCCATCGCGGCTCATCCATAGGTTATAACTCTAGGCTATCCTGCTTCGCCGCGCCTGTCAAGAAAAATCCTCGCGCGCGCCCCCACCCCCTCACGATTCTTTGGTGCCAGACGCGTGTCCGGCCCTGCCCGACCCTCACGGGCTCAGGCTAGTACTTTGTGACGCAAGTTCGCATCACTTCAGGGGCAGGTATCAGGGCGCGACTTTAGCCGTGCCGAGACTGGCCCAGGCCATCCGAGGCGGCTTTAGCCGCTGGGTCGTTTGCCCCCCCAGGGCCTGAAGGCCCGTTTCTTGTACGGCCCTGCTCGCTGTCGGCACGGCTCAAGCCGTGCCCGGATACGCCCGAATTTAACGCTTTTTTGCGTCACGAAGTACTAGCCGGCCAGCGGAGAATCTGCCGAAGTCGCGGTCCCGGTGGTGTTCTGCCGGATGACGCCCGATTGGTCCGTAAAATAGAAGTTGGTCCCGGTGGTTCCCGGCGTGGTCGGGTTTGCATTAAATTCGTAAATGTCGATGCGGTTGTTGACGGCCGAGCCCGGAGAGTACACAAACGTGTAGCCGCTCTTCATACTGGTGTTATTACCGCCACCTGACAGGATGCTGTCGACCAGGCCTGCCGCGGTTGAGGTTGCCATGGCGCCTGCCGCAGGCGGGCCGAGATAAAGCAGGTCCGAGGCAAAGCCCACATTGTAAGTCGCGGAATAAGTGATCTCTGCCGTCGTAAAGGTTCTTAGAGAACCGACTGCCGAAGCTTGATTGGCTGCGATCCGGGACCGCAACAGGTTCGGTATGGCGATCGCAGCGATAATCAGAATAATCGCAACAACGATCAGCAGCTCGATGAGGGAAAAACCGTGCGTCTGTTTCCTCATTATGAATCTCCTCCATTGGGAACGTGTATTCCCTGGTCTGTCTCCCTGGCCCGGCCTCCGCGTGCTGTTCCGATTCTCATCCGCTTTCCTGCGCCTTGGAATCAACCCCTCACCGTCACGGTATCAGTGCAGAGTAGACGAAAGCCGGGCAGCCTCTCCAGTTCAAGGCCGCCAGTCCAGCCGGGAGCTGCGGGAAAGCGAGATGCGACCCGCTGCACGTCAAGAAGGATATGCCAGAAAACAGGTCCAGCCAAGGGGCAGATGCAGCCCAGCCCGTTCCCTTGAAGGGTTTGCTCATCCAAGCACCGTTTCCAACAGGTGCAAGCAGGCTATCGGAGATTGATCGTGCCTCGACAGTTTCGGGCGCCGCACGCGCAACGCACGATCTCATCTGTATCATCATAGTTGTAATCCACGGTCAGTTCCTCGCCCTTTCCAATCGCTCGCAGACTCATGTACAGGATGTGCCCCTTCATGATCCGCGTGGTGAGGTTCGGCTCACACGAATGGTTGATGAACTCCGCCCCGGAGCCACCGACACCTCCGTCGACAACCCAGGTATCGTCGAGGATAAAGAGGTAACGGGAACTTGTTCGCTTCTCGGCCTCAAGGTGATCAATTCTCTCGCCGGTATACTCAATCACCTTCCGGTTCGCGGGAATATTCTCGCCGGCGTAAACGCCCCACCCGTGGATTCTGGACTTGCGAATCACAAGACGAAAGCAACAGTATCTCGGTTCAATTCTCGGGAGAGTCTTCTCGCGTCGCTTGAGCATGCAATGGATCAGGCACCCAAGATTGAAGAGTGTAAAAGATGTTGAAAACAGCGGCAATGGGAAACGGCCCTTGTCCTTCCCCGGTTTGTGGGGTCATCCTCCAGCGGAATGTCCTTCATCGGGGTTGAATTACAGGATTTCATTCAATTGAATAAGGTGCGGGAAGATGAGGAAAGTTCGAAACGGCTCGCCCCCCCCTCACCGTGGCTTGCCTCGACGTCGAGTCCCCATGGACTCCCGTCCGCCCCCCTTCGCAAAACTTCCTCGAGCTTGGATAGAACCGGCCTATTTCTTCAGGGCCGCTTCATATGCGTGCAGGAGCCATTTCTTCTCCGCCTCCCAGTTCAACCCTTCTTCGATGCGCTTGCGACCGCGCTCTCCCATCTGCCGGCGCAGCGGCTCAGAATCGAGCAGAATCAGGAGCTTTTGAGCCAGGTCAGCCGGGTCATTCGGTTTTGCATACAGGGCGGCGTCACCTGCCGAGCGCCTGCCTTCGGTCAGATCAAACAGCACCACCGGACGGGCGAAAGCCATGTATTGGAGGATCTTGTTCATCGTGGACTTGTCATTCATCTCATTGTAGGGGTCGGGTGCAACACAAACATCTGCGGTCGAAAGGTACGCCGCCAGTTCATCGTCAGGGATTCGACCCGTAAAGGTTACCCAGGAATCGAGATTCCTCTCCGCCACCATCTCCTTGAGCCGCGGGACTTCGGTCCCTCCGCCGATCAGGGCAAAGTGCGTGTCATAGCGCTTCTTCAGTCGGACAATGAGCTCGATGGACGCGATCAGCAGATCGACGCCTTCCTGCGGCCCCATGGTGCCGAGGTAAGCCACCAGCAGATTCTTTCCTTGTCGCAGCTCGGGCCGCGGTGCAGCGATATGATAGGTCTTCAGATCGGGGCAGCTTCGCACGATGAACACGCGCTCTGGCCTCTTGCCTCCCCGGGTGATGGCAATTTCACGATAGGACTCGTTCGTAACGATCGCGACGGTGGCCGTGTGATAGGTCAGCCGTTCGGCGAGCAGAAGCAGGCGGTGGAAGAATCCCTTCCGGTGAAATTTGGCTTCGAAGAGCTCGGGATTCAGATCGTGGTGGTCGAAGATGAACCTCACACCCAACAGTTTGAAGAACAGCCCGATCAGAAAGATCGTGTCAGGCGGGTTGCAGGCGTGCAGAATACGAAATCGCGTCCGTCGGTAGGCCTTCAACGCCAGGACGAACTCTGCTGCGAGCGCCATGCTGTATTCAATCAGATAGCCGAAGGGGCTGGAGGCTTCCCAAATTCCATGCCGGTAGATATCGATCCCCGCGATCCTTTCGTAACTCGCTCCATAGTCCTTCCCTTTGCGACAGATCACCGAAACGCGGTAACCAGCCTCCCAAAGGGCACAGGCTTCCTGCCAGACACGTCGATCGAACGGCACGGGCAGATCTTCGACGATGATGCAGACGGCGGGCGGCCGGTCAACTTGCCTGGCCTTGGAGAGAGTCATGGAACTCATCACTCGCCCCTGGCTTTCCGTGACCGGCACCAGAGTTCAAAGTTCACCAGCGCCCACAGTTGCTTTTGGCGATCGCGAATGCCGTCGAAATGCTCGCGCACGATCTGCTCCATGTTGGCAACATCGAAATACCCCCGCGCCTGCGCTTCCCGCGAAAGCACCAGGTCGGCCACCATGGATTTCAGCGACTTTCGGAACCAGGCACCGATGGGCAGGGTAAAACCCACCTTGCGGCGTCGCAGCACCTCTTCCGGTACGTAGGGTTTGAGCGCCTGACGGAGGAGGACTTTGGTCCGAAAGCCCCGGGTCAGCATTCGCGACGGGATTCTCGCCGCCAGTTCAACCAGCTTGTGGTCGAGGAAGGGGACGCGCTCTTCGATCGAAGCCGCCATGGTCATCTGATCTCCGCGCAATAAGAGGTTATCCGGCAACCAGATCTTCAGGTCCGCATAGAGCATGCGCTTGAGAGGTGAACGGTCCCGGACCTTTTCAAGGCATTGCCCGATGACCTGTGCAGGATGACCGGGATCCACCTGAGAGAGAAAATCCTTCGAAAAAAGCGCCTCGCGCTCCTCCCGCGAAAAAGAAGCAAACCAGGTTGCGGCACGCTCTGCCTCGTCGGGAAGCGATAGCGCTTCGAGCGCCAGCCGCACCCGCCGTTGCCGGTAAGGGAGCAACGAGACGAGCGCGCGTGTAACTTCCTGGGGGAGAGCAGAGATGATCCCCGCCAGCCGGTCTGCTGCGTATTTGGGATATCCGGCAAAAAGTTCGTCACCTCCTTCACCCGCCAGGACCACCTTGACGGTCCCCCCCGCCAGCCGCGAGACGAGGTAAAGCGCCACGTCGGTGGGTTCGGCAATCGGCTCGTCCCGGAATGCCACCAGGCGGGGGAGTTCCTCACTTACATGCCGGGGTCCAACCATTAGCTCGTGATGCTCGGTGGAGAAGCGCTGCGCGATCCGCCGCGCATAAGGCAATTCGCTGAAGCCTCGTTCCTCGAATCCGACTGAAAAGGTGCGCAACGGTCGCGCTCCGAGTTCCGCCATCAAGGCCACAACCGCGCTCGAGTCGGTTCCCCCGCTCAGGAATACGCCCAGTGGAACATCCGCGATCAGCCGGAGGCGGACCGCCTCGCGCAGGTGTTCGACAACCTGCTGCGCCAGTTCCTCCTCCGGGGTGGCGCTTTCTTCCTCGGGGGGCACATCCCAATAAGGAGCGGTTCGCACGCCGCCGGCGTCCGCCACGAGGTAATGGCCCGGCAGAAGTTTGTGCACGCCTCGGTAGAAAGTGTTCGGCGCTGGAATGTAGCGAAAGCCGAAGAAATCGTAGACGGATTGAGGGTCGACCTCCAGGGTTTCCGCAGATAGAAGGCACAGAGCGCGCAACTCGGAAGCAAACACCAGCCGACCGGGTTCCAGGCGATAGAAGAGCGGTTTGACTCCGATCCGGTCGCGGGCGAGGAGCAGTCGCCGGTTGCGTCGATCCCAGATCGCAAACGCGAACATCCCCCGCAACGGGTCGAGGCACGCAAGCCCGGAGGCTTCGTACA
>Ga0070741_10010502_pt1 | contig 17456 bp, 13 predicted proteins | sample Coa_R1_4_FD_66440 | JGI IMG/M metagenome (GOLD analysis project Ga0070741, IMG submission 66440) | Surface soil microbial communities from Centralia Pennsylvania, which are recovering from an underground coalmine fire - Coalmine... | ecosystem: Environmental > Terrestrial > Soil > Unclassified ...
TCCGACGAGCACAAGCGCCTGATCCTCGGCGACAACCCGCAGCGCTTCTACGGCTTCACGGCCGACGTGTCGGCGCCGGTCGGCTCCGCCTGACCGCCCGACGCGTCGCGGCGGTTACGGCGTGCCGCCAGCGGCCGGCCGCTCGCGGTTGCAGATGTCCAGCGCCGCGAGCGCGTAGATGCTGGCCGCCTTGGCCATCTCGTCGATGGCCAGCTCCTCGCGCCGCGGGCCGATTCGTCGGCCGCGCGGACCGATCTTCACCGCCGGGATGCCCATCTCGTTGTAGATGTTCGTGTCGGTCCAGATGCTAGCGCGCTCGGGCGGCTCGCCCCGTAGCTTGTCGTGGACGACGTACTCGTACACTTCGTTCAGGACCTCCACCAGCGGCTCGACGCCGCGGCCCTCGTGACCGAGCAGCGACTTGTAGGCCTGGATCTCGTACTCGACGTCCAGCGCCGCCAGCGCGCGCTCGAGCTCGTGCTGGACGTCGACGGGCCGCAGGCTGGGCGGAGTTCGCACGTCGACGTACAGGCTGCACACGCCCGGGAAGTAGTTCGGCCGGTAGGGAGCGCCGCCCTCGATCGCGCCGACGTTCACCTTGGGCCAGATCGGCCCGGTTGGCGACTGGTAGATGTGGCAATCCTCGAAGTCCTCCGCCCACCGCTCGATCGCCTCGACGATCCGCGTCATCTTGACGATGGCGTTGAGCCGCGCCGGCGGGTGGGTCGCCCGGCGCGAGCCCCACGCCGCCTCGGCCTGGCCGAAGGTGGTGATCTTGAAGTCCACCACGCCCGTCTGCGTCCAGACGATGTTCATGTCCGAGCCGTCGGCGACGATGGCGTAGTCCGACTGCACGCCGTGGGTCAGCAGGTGGCGCGTGCCGGCGCCCTCGCCGCGGTACTCCTTCGTCTGCCAGGGGCCGATCGGCGTCCGCGAGATCTCGCCGACCACCGCCGCCAGGATCAGGTCGCCCTTCAGCCGCAGCCCGCTGCGCGCCAGCGCCGCGCCCGCCATCATGAAGGCGGCGATCCCGCCCTTCATGTTCGAGATGCCCAGCCCCTGCACCACGTCGCCTTCGATCGTGCCGCGCAGCTCGGCATCGGGCTCCAGCTTCGCCACCATGCGGCGGTCGGCCTCCGTGCCGGTGAAGCTGGTGTCCATGTGCCCGTTGAACATCAGGCTGAGGCCCGTGCCCTGGCCCTTGAGAATCCCGATGGCGTTCGGCCGATCGACCTCGACTTCCTGGCGGACCGGCCGCAGGCCCTGGCGGGCGTACCAGTCCAGGATGTAGTCGGCGACGGCCTGCTCCAGCCCGGTCGGGCTCGGAATGTCCACCAGGTCGCGTGCCAAGGCTGCTAGCTCGTCGCGGTCGATCTGCGCCAGGACCTGCTGCGCGGCGGCGGTGTCGATCGGCATGCTGCTACTCCTCGGGTGCGCGGAGCCTGGTCCCGCGCGTCGTCCTCGCGTCCACGTGGGCTGATTCGGCCCTGGCTCAGGATGTTAGCGGCTGGCCTCGTCGACCAGGCCGTTGTCGTAGAACAGCTTCGGGTCCGCGCTGCGCGCCTGGGGATGATCGAGGAAGGCCATCATGTTGACGATGCTGCGCTCGTCGATCCGCAGCGTGTCGGGGAAGAACTTGCTGTAGAAGTCAAAGGTGTCCTGCAGTACGCCCTCGTCGTCGATCTGGGCGTACTTGCGGAAGACCTGCTTGGTCAGCTCGGCGTCCGTCTTCGCCAGGCGCAGCGCTTCGCCGAACGCCCGCATGAAGCGCACCCCGGTCGCTCGCCGTTGCGGCTCGCGCAGCACGGCCTCGCGGGCGATGATGCCGGTTTCGGGGAACAGGCCGTACTCGCCCAGCTCCGAGAGCAGCGCCACCTGGTGGTAGCCGGCGCGACGGGCCTCGAAGCTCTGCGGCGGCGCCAGCATCACGGCGTCCATCTGGCCGCTCAGCAGCGCGGCGAGCGATTCGCTCACGCCGCCGGTCTGCAGGATCGTGGCGTCGCTCGGCTGCATCCCGGCGGACTCGAGCATGGCGATCGCGGCGAAGTGGGTGGAGCTGCCGAAGCGGGTCACGCCGATCGTCTTGCCGCGCAGCTCAGGGATCGAGCGAATCTCCGGCTTCGACCAGGAGTCGATCGAGAACGTCGGCGCGTGGATGCCGACGATCATGATGTCACCGCCGTTGAGGCGGTTGAGCGCCGCTACACCGCCGTTGGCGACGGCCAGGTCGTACTCTCCGGTGGTCAGGGCCTGCGTGATCGGGCTGCTGCCGCCGACGAACTGAGCGGTCACTTCCAGGCCGTACTTCTCGAACAGCTTCTGCTCGACCCCGATCCACAACGGGGCCATCGGCCCACTGATCGGCGTGTACGGCACGGTCATCTTCTCGAGCTGGCCTGAGGCGTCCACGGCGCCAGCCGTCGGCGCCTGGCTGGCGCTAGTCGGGGCGGCGGCCGGTACCGCCTTCGGCGCGGCGGCCGGTGCAGAGCTGCCGCCGCTCGACGCGCAGCTCACCAGGAGCAGTTGAGCGGCGACAGCCGCCAGTAGGCCGAGGGTCCGAGATCGCGTGGTCATCGCTGCCTCCTGGCCCGCAGGACGAATCGCGCGTTGGGCTCGCTGGAACGGGGTCCAGCCTAGCACGCCGCCACGACGCAGGCAAGGAAAACGGGGCAAACAAAGACCCCCGCCTGTACAGCGGGGGTGCGCTGCTGGAGTAAACGGTAGGGCGGGCTCGAGGGGATTCGAACCCCCGATCTCGGCCTTGACAGGGCCGCATGTTAGGCCGCTACACCACGAGCCCGAGCGACTAACCTCGATGATCATAGCAGATTTGGACCCCGGCCGCCAATTCGCCTGCCCGCTAAACTGCCGGCTGCCGCGATCGTCGCGCTGCAGGCTGGTGGCGGGCGCCCCGGCCTGCTATGGTGCGCCCCGGCGCACCCGTCCCCCGCGCGGAGGCGACCACCAGGGGCATCGACGTGGCAGCGGACCGCCCACCCGACCAGTCAGACGCTCAACCGCCCATTCGCCTGCGGACGATGCTGGCCTACGCCTGCGCGTCGCTGGGCACGGGCGCGTTCTACGCCTTCAACAACGCCGCCCTGCCCCTCTTCCTGCGCCCGCTGACGGGCTCGGACGTCTTGATCGGGCTGCTCAGCAGCACGCGCTCCGTCGAGGGCGCGCTGATCCAGCCGCTCGTCGGCACCTGGAGCGATCGGCTGCGCTCGCCGCTCGGCCGGCGGCGCCCGTTCTTGATCGTGGCGGTGCCGCTCTCCGCGCTCGTGCTGGCGCTCACGCCGCTCGCCCCGAACCTCGGCCTGACGGTGGCCGCGATCGTCGCCTTCTCGCTCGCGTTCAATCTGGCCGTGGATCCCTACACCGCCCTGCTGGCGGACATCGCGCCGCTGCGCCAGCGGGGCACCTTGAGCAGCCTCAGCGCGCTGGTGCAGTTCGTCGGCCAGGTGGGCGTCACCGTCGCCATCGCCCTGCTCGGCGAGCGCGGCATCCCGCCCGGGGCGTTCGTGCTGGTGGCGGCGGTGCTGGTCGCCAGCTTCGCCGTGACGGTTCTCGGCGTGCGCGAGCCCGAGCCGCTGCCCGAAGAGCGGACCCGTATCCACTGGCGCGAGTACCTGGCCAGCCTGCTGGCGTGCCGCGAGGCCATGCGCTTCTACGTGGGCTTGTTCGCCCTGTTCTTCGGTCTGAATGCCGTCGTGCCGTTTCTGACCCTGTACGCGGTGAACGAGATCGGCGTGACCGAGAGCACCGCGCTGTTGTTGTTCGTGGTCGTGGTCGGCGTGACGGGCGCGCTGGCGGTGCCCTTCGGGAAGCTCGGGGACCGCGGGGAGCTCGTGCTGCCGGGGTCGGGCGGCCGCTGGCGGCTGCGGGTCGGGCCGGCGCCCGCCTACCGTCGTCTGTTAGCCTTCGGCATCGTCGTGCAGGCCGTCGCCGCGCTGCTGGGCACGGCCGCCACCACCGTCCCGCACCTGGTCATCCTGCTGGTCCTGGCCGGCGTGGGCAACGCCGCTCTCACCGTGCTGTGGTGGCCGCTGCTCACCCAGCTCATCCCGCCGGAGCGGGCGGGGGTCTTCGCCGGGCTCAGCGCTACTGTCCAGTCGCTGGCGCTCCCCGCCTCGGTGGTCCTGGCCGGGTTCCTGATCGACTCGTTCGGGACCTACCGCGTGACCTTCGTCCTGTTGGCGCTCGCCTCGCTGGTGGCGCTCGCGGTGATCGCCACGGTACGCGTGCCCGCCGCGCTGCCGCAGCCTGCCGCCGAGTGAGCGACCCCACGCACCAGGCGCTCTGCTTCGATCGCGCCCACTGCCGCCAGCGCTCCGCCGCCCGCGAGCAGGAGGTCCGCCAGGCCCAGCGCCGCGCCGCCCAGGGCCGCTCGGAGCGGGGGAAAGAACAAGGCGGCGGCCTGGAGCGCCCCGGACACCCCGAGCGCGAGCGCGAGCCACCTGTTGCCCGGGCCGCGGGTGAGCAGCGCCGAGCGATTGCCCACCCGCGCTAGCGGCGCGTGCAGGAGCTGGGCGGTAACCAGGGTGGCGAACGCCATCGTCTGCGCGGCCGGGCCCGGGCCGTAGCGCCGCAGGCCAAGCCCGAACACGCCTAGCGCGGCCAGGGCGATGACCGCCGACTCGGCCAGCATCCGGACCGCTAACGGCCGCGGGATGATCGGCTCCCGCGGATCGCGCGGCGGCTGGGCCATCAGGCTCGGGTCCCGCGGCTCGACGGCCAGGGCGATGGCGGGCGCGACGTCCGTGACCAGGTTCAGCCACAGGAGCTGGAGCGCGTTGAGCGGGGCCGCCAGGCCGACCGCCGTTGCCCCGATGACGACCCAGACCTCAGCGGCGTTGGTACCCAGCAGGTAGTGCAGCACGCGCCGCACGTTGGCACGCACCAGGCGCCCCTCGGCCACCGCATCGACTATCTGGGCGAAGTCGTCGGTTGAGAGTACGACGTCGGCTAGCTCCCGCGCCAGCTCCGTCCCCCGCTCGCCCATCGCCACGCCCACGTCGGCGGCACGCAAGGCGGGCGCATCGTTCACGCCGTCGCCGGTCATGGCGACGATCTTGCCGTTGGCTTGTAGGGCGCGGACGATCACCAGTTTCATTTCGGGCGGCACGCGGGCGAAGATGCCCACTTCCCGGACTAGCTCACGCACCGTTTCCGGATCGAGGGCGACCAGGTCGCCGGCCTCGAGCGTGTTCAACGCGCCGCGGCGCGAGAGCTGTAGCTCGCGCGCCACGGCGACTGCCGTCAGCGGCTGATCGCCGGTGATCATGATCGTGCGGATGCCCGCCGCGTGCAGGGCCTGGATCGCCGCCGGCACGGCGGGGCGAATCGGGTCGGCCAGGCCGACCAGCCCGTACCAGACGAAGCCGGACTCCAGATCGGCCTCGCGGTAATCCTCGGGCAGCTCGCGCTCGGCCAGCCCCAGCACGCGCAGCGCACGACTCGCCATGTCGGCGTTGCGACTCGCCTCGTCGAGTCGCCGGGCCGCGCTGAGCGGCTCCGGCCCCTCGGGACCAATGACCCAGTTGCAGAGCGCCAGCACCGCCTCCGGCGAGCCCTTCATTGCCGCTACCAGCCGGCCGGCGCGGCGGTGTACCGTCAGCATGTACCGCCGCCCCTCGGCGCGGTCGCGGCGATCGAGGATCGGGCAGGCCGCGCGCAGCGCCGCCACGTCGATCCCGGCTTTCAGTCCGGCGATCAGCAGCGCCGCCTCGGTCGGCGAGCCGTCGAAGGTCACCTCGGGCTCCCGCGGGTCGGTGACGTCGGCGTCCGAGCACAGCGCGCCGATGCGCAGCGCCTCCGCCAGCGCGGGCCACTCGCTGGCGCGCACCGCCTGTCCATCCACGGTGAGCGTGCCCGACGGGGACAGGGCCGGCCCGACCACGCGCACGACCCGCCCTTCGACGTACAGCTCGCGGGCAGCCATGCGGTTCTCGGTCAGCGTGCCCGTCTTGTCGGCGCAGACGTGGGTCACCGAGCCCAGACCCTCGGCGGCCGACAGCGTGCGGATCAGCGTGCCGTTCCGCCGCATGCGGCCCGAGCCGAGGGCGAGCACGGTAGTGGCGATGGTGGGCAGCGCCTCGGGGATCGCGGCCACGCCGAGCCCCACCGCGGTGCTGATGGCCGGCAGCAGGCCGACCCCCCGCCAGAGGGATAGGCCGAACACCGCTGCACAGATCGCCGTCGCTCCTACTGCGACGCCGCGCCCCAGCCGGTCCAGGTCGCGCTCGAGCGGGGTCGGCGGCGCCTCCGCTGCCCCGGCCAGCAGGCGCAGTCCGCCGTAGACCGTGCGGTCGCCCGTCTCCACCACGATTGCTGCGCCATGGCCGCCCACGACGGTGGTGCCGCGGTGGACCAGGTCCGTGCGGTCGGCCAATGGCGTGTCCGCGGCGCAGGCGTTCAAGCGCTTCTCGACGGGCCGCGATTCTCCTGTCAGCGTCGATTCCTCGACGCGCAGCCGCTCCGCGCTCACCAGCCGAGCGTCGGCCGGGACCGAGTCGCCGTTCCGGACCAGCACCACGTCGCCCGGCACCAGCTCGTCGGCGTCGATCGTTTGCTCGCGCCCGTCCCGCCGCACTCGGGCGCGGATCGCCACGCTGTGTCGGAGCGCTCGAATCGCGCGCTGGCTGCTGCGCTCGGTGCCGGCGCCGATCACGGCGTTGACGACCAGCACGCCGGCGATCAGGCCGGCCTCGAGCAGCGCACCGGTGGCGAGCGAGAGCGCGGTTCCGGCGGCGAGCAGTACGGCCGGCGCGTTCTTGAACTGGTCGACGAACAGGTCGAGGAGCGGGGTCTCCTCCGGCTCGGCGAGGCGGTTGCTCCCCCAGCGCGCCCGCCGCTCGGCCACCTCGGCAGCGCGAAGCCCTCGCGTCGGCTCGACCGCTAGCGCTTCGGCTACCTCGGACGCCGACAGCGCGTGCCAGGCCGCGCGCGGCTTGTCCTCCGGCACGGCTGGAGGCCGCAGGGTGGTGTCGGCGGCTGCAACGAGCGTGGGCGGAGCCGCATCGCTCCCCGACTGCCCTATCTCATCGGTGCGGCCCGGCCGCGACTCGTCGACCCGGCCCAGCGCCTGCTCGACGCTCGTCCGCAGCGCTTCCACCGTCCAGCGCTCGGGGGCGTAGCGAATCAGGACCGTGCCGGTAAGGGCGCTGGCCGTGGCGGCGCGAACGCCGGGCAGGGCCGTGACGGCCCGCGCGATGGAGGCCTCGCATTCCGGGCGTCGGCGCAGCACGGCGACGGCCAGGCGGAGGCGACCTGGCGTAGCGCTCCGAATCGTCACCCGGGGACGAGAGGAGGGCCCCAGGCCGGCTTCGCTAGCGCCGAGGCTTTCGGCGACCCGCCTGGCGAGCTGGTCGGCGCTGCAGCGTGTCGGGTCGAACACCACGAGCACGTTGCCGGTGCGGATACTGGCCTCGACCGCGCGGACGCCGGCCAGATCGCGCAGGGCGGCCTCGACCGCGCGCCCGCGCTCGGCGTTGCGCTGCAAGCCGCCGACCGCCAGCCGAGCGCGGCCGGGGACCGGGGCGCTGATGACGCGGACGAGGGCCTCGCCGTCCGGACGGGGCGAGAACGACAGCATGGGCGACGTCTCCAGCCGGAGGGCGGCAGGAGAGGGGAGCCTGAGATCCACCGCCACGGACCGGGCTTCAATTGTAGCGGATCGCCGCGGGAAAGGCAGCGATTTCGGCCAGTTCGGCCGTACAATAGCGTCCACTAGCTAGCGGCGATCAGTACGGAGAGGCAGGGGGGCGCGATGCTGAGGACAGTGGTACGTCTACCGCTCGTGGCGCTCGCGCTGCTGGTGAGCTGCGCGCCCACCGCGGCTCCCGTCCCGGCCGGGGGTGCCACGGAGCGACAGCCACCGCCCTCGGCGGCTCCGGCTGCCCCGACGGGCGTGAGCGCCGGCGCGACCCCGCCAGAGGCACAGCGCGCCACGGCTCCCGACACGGTGTCGGTCGGGTGGGTGCGGAGCATCAACAACGGGCCGTTCATGGCCGCCCACGGGCGTGGCTACTATGCCGAGGAGGGCCTGGCGATCGAGACGGCGGAGTTCCGCAGCGCGGCGGACACCGTGGCGGCGCTGGGCACGGGTCAGCTCGACGTGAACGTTGGCTCCATCAGCGCCGGCACCTTCAACGCCTGGCAGCGCGGGGTGAAGATGGTCGTGGCGGCTCCCACCTCGGCCTATCCCTCCGAAGGGCTGATGCCGACGAACGTCGTCGTGCGCAAGGACCTGTACGACAGCGGGGCCGTGCGCACCGCCGCCGATTTTCGCGGGCGGCGGGTGGCCATGAACGTGCGCGGAGGTATCAACGAGGTGGTCCTCATGCTCGTCCTGGCGCGGCGGGGCCTGACGCTCGACGACGTCGAGCTGGTCACGCTGCCGTTCCCGGACATGGCCGCGGCCCTGGCCAACGCCTCGGTCGACGCCGTCACGCCGCCCGACCCCTTCGGCGCGCAGGCCATCGACCAGGGCGTCGGCGTACGCCTCGACGAGGACCAGCGCAGCGTGGGACCCATCCAGCCGACGCACTTCCTGTTCAGCGAGAACTTCGCCGTCAATCGAGCCGACGTAGCCACCCGTTTCCTGATCGCCACGATCCGCGCCGCGCGCGAGCTCCAGGGCAACTGGCTGGCCGACCCCGCGCTCGCCCAGATCATGGAGGACGAGACCGGGATCAAGAAGGAGATCCTGGCCCGCTCGATCCTGCCGGTTTTCCCGCCCGACCTGGCGCTCCGCGTCGAGGACATCAACATGATGCAGGACGCCTTTCTCGCCTCAGGCCAGCTCAGCTACCCCAGCCCCCTCGACATCTCTCCCTTCATCGACACGTCGCTGGTTCAGCAGGCCAGGCAGCGCCTCGACGCGCGCCGTTGAGCCGCTGTGTTAGCTGGGTGAGCCCGACACCGGCCGCCGCACTCGCGGCACTATTGGCCGAGCGCGGCGCGCTGCGCCGCGAGGAGCTGCTGGATGCCGCCGCTCGCTAGCGACAGCAGCCCCTGGAACGCCTCGGGCGGGCACGGCGCCCCTTCGGCAGTGGCCTGCACCTCGACGTACTCGCCCGCGTCGGTCATCACCACGTTCATGTCCACCGCGGCGCGCGAGTCTTCGACGTAGGGCAGGTCCAGCAGCAGCTCGCCGTCGACCAGGCCGACGCTCACGGCCGCGACGGCGCGGACCAGCGCTCCCGGCTCCGCCAGCCCCACCACCTCGAGCTGGCGGAGCGCCAGCGCCAGGGCGACGTACCCGCCGGTGACCGAGGCCGTGCGCGTGCCTCCATCGGCCTGCAGCACGTCGCAGTCGATGGTGATCGAGCGGGGCCCCAGTCTCACCATGTCCACCGCCGCGCGCAGGCTCCGCCCCACCAGCCGGCTGATTTCCTGCGTGCGTCCGCTCGCCTGCCGCTCGCGGGCGATGCGCTCGCTGGACGAAGGCGGCAGCATCCCGTACTCGGCGGTGACCCAGCCCCGGCCCCGCCCCTCCAGGAACGGCGGCACCTGCTCGCGCACGGTCGCCGCGCACAACACCCAGGTGTTGCCGGTCTGCACCAGGCAGTTGGCCGGGTGCAGCGGCAGGTAGCCCGGCTGCAGGTGGACGGGACGAAGCTGGTCCGGCGCGCGGCCGTCTACTCGGGGCATCGATCTACTCCCGGCTCATCTGCTCGGCCCGTGGCGGTCCAGGCCCGGCTTGGCAGGGCGGATGGCTGACCCATCCGGACCATCAGGAGACTGGCCCGTCAGCGGTCGAGCGCCGTCGGCGTGCCGCGTATTGCTACCGCCTGCTCGTCCGTCAGGTAGCCCGCCCGCGTCATCGCCGCGATCACCACGGCCTGCCGCGCCTTGACGCGGTCCAGGCGGTGGAGGGGGTCGTAGATCGACGGCGCCTGGGGGAGCCCCGCCAGCAGCGTGCTCTCGGCCAGGCCGAGATCGTCGACGGGCTTCCGAAAGTATACGCGAGCGGCGCTGCCGACGCCGTAGGCGTAAGGGCCGAAATAAACGCTGTTCAGGTACATCTCCAGGATGTCCGCCTTGCTGTAGGCCAGCTCCAGTTTGACGGCCATGCCCAGCACGAGCAGCTTGCGCTCGACCGTCGGCTCCTCGCGCTCGAGGTAGCGCTTGGCGAGCTGCTGGCTGAGCGTGCTGCCGCCCTGGACCGGACGGCCGGCGCGGAGGTTGGCCAGGCCGGCGCGCAGCATGCCCACCAGGTCCAGGCCGCGGTGGTCGTAGAAGCGCGCGTCCTCGGTGGCCACGATCGCTTCCTGGAGGGCTCGGGGGACGCGGCTGAGAGGCACCCACTCGGCGCCGCGGCTGCGGGCCAGGGCCTGCAGGTCGGCCTTGGCCGGGCCCGCCGGCGGCAGCTCGCGCGCGAGCGGGACGACGACCGCCAGGCCGGCGATGAGCGCCAGCCCGACGAGAAACGGCAGCAGCTTCGAAAGCATCGTCGAGAATTGTCCAGCACCAGCGCGGCGGCACGCCAGCAATACGGCGCTGCCGGGCGCTACGAATCCATCGCAACCGGCCCGCTTCGCCGCGGCCGACTCGGGTGCCGTCGGGCGGCGCGGGCCTCGCCCCTCGATACTGCAGGGCCGCCACCCGCGACCTCAATGCAGGCGGCGGGTTGCCGCGCCCGCCGCCTGCGCCTCGCCGACGTTGACAGCCCTGGCGGCGGTCGGTAGCATGCCTCAGAACAGCGGTGCGGTCCCCCCGCCGCTACCCCACGACGAGGAGGTCCCCATGACCGCGCTGCGGCTGGTGTTCGCCGGCGGCGACTACGATCGGACCCGTGCCCTCGCCGACGGCACGATTCGCCCCGAAGGCATCGACCTGATCTACGTCCCACTCGTGCCGGAAGAGATCTTCTGGCGCATGCTCCAGTACCAGGACTTCGACGTCTCCGAGCTGTCGATGTCCGCGTACATCACGCTCACGGCGCGGGGCGAGTGTCCGTTCGTGGCCATCCCCGCGTTCCTGTCCCGTACGTTCCGCCACGGCTGCATCTTCATCAACGCCGACGCCGGCATTCGCGAGCCCGCCGACCTGAAGGGCAAGCGGATCGGCGTGCCGGACTACCACATGACCGCCGCGCTCTGGATTCGCGGCATGCTGCAGCACGAGTACGGCGTGGCGGCGGCCGACGTCGAGTGGCTGCAGGGGGGGATGCAGGAGCCCGGCCGCAAGGAGCGCGTCGAGCTGCACCTGCCGCCGAGCATTCGCCTGCAGGAGATCGGCCCCGACCAGACGCTGGACGCCATGCTGGTGGCCGGCGAGATCGACGCGGTCATCGGCGCCCGCATGCCGCTGAGCTTCGTCCGCGGCGACCCGCGCGTGAAGCGGCTGTTCCCCGACTACAAGGCCGCGGAGCGCGCCTACTTCGAGAAGACGGGCTTCTTCCCGATCATGCACGCCGTGGCGTTCAAGCGCGCCCTGTACGAGGAGCACCCCTGGGCGGCGCAGAACCTGATGAAGGCGCTCGAGGCGTCGAAGCGGCTCGCGCTCGAGCTGGCCTACGACTTCAACGCCCTGCGCTACACGCTGCCCTGGCTCATCCCCGACCTGGAAGAGACGATGCGGATCATGGGCGCCGATCCGTGGCCCTATGGGATCGACGCCAACCGCGCCGCGCTCGAGGCGATGTGCCAGTACGCCCAGGAGCAGGGCCTCACCGAGCGCCGCGTGGCGGTCGAGGAGCTGTTCGCGCCGAACACGCGCGAAAGCTTCCACGTCTAGTGCTGCAGCCGTGGTTAAAGCGAGTATCTTGGATTGAACAAAGATCGTGAGGTGTAGTCAAATACCAACTACGGCTGTACTGCTAGAGGCATAGACAGCCCAGAATGGGGTTGAGGGATAGCGTAAGGCGAGTTCCCACGAGGTGCATTTTACGGTGCTCACCTACTGCACCTGGATAATGACACGCCCCTGGATCTCAGGGTAGAGCGTGTCATGGTAGTCGAAGGTTCCTGGAACTGCAATTCGGATCGACCATTGATCGCCTGGGCGGAGCGGGTCAGAGGTCCAGCGCCCGGGCGCGGTGAGTCTATGCTGATTGCGCCCGTTGTTCACCCAGATAATCTCTGTGCTCAGAGGTGCTACGATCTCCGGAGGCTCGAGGGCATCGTCTCCGATCGTCACGACTACTCTCTCTACCGCTAAGCCTCTGGGCCGGATATGCGTGCTGCTGGTACCAGGCGGGCAAGGTGGGATCTCGCACCCAATATAGACATTCGCGGGACGCTGTCTGCATCCGTTCAGCTCAGGGAACGGGCTGGGCCTGTAGACCTCCCCTGGCTCACAGTAAGGCATGTTGGCGGTGAACTCTTGGACCTCTCGGCCCGAAGGCAGGGGAGGCGGAACTGCTGAAGGCGGCGGCGGGATGGGGTTGACGGTTGTCATAGGTGTGGCCGGCGTCTGCGGCAGCGGCCCTCGTGACTCAGAATCAGATATAGTTTGCGCTGCCCGCGCAGACGGGGCAGCCGCGTTCGACCAGGTGACCATCATAGCAGCTACGAGCGCAACTACTGGCGTCAGGAACCGCGTACACCGGTAGGGCACAGGAGCTCCGTACATCCGCAGCGCAACACAGGTGCAGCTGCCCGCGCCAGCAGCAGCCACTCCCCGTCCGGTGACCACCCAGCGAGTCCTAGCCCTGGCGTGCCTTGCAGGACCGTACGCACGTCGCTGCCATCCACCGCGGCCAGCACGAGATCGTGGCCGTCGGCAGCCTTGATCATCCAGGCGACCGAGGCGCCGTCGGGCGACAGGTGGGGGCTGAAGGCGAAGACCGCGGTGTCCGACAGTCGGTGCGGTTCGGCGCTGCCAGGGGCGATGACGAAGACCCCGCCTTGATCGCAGCGCAGGATGTCGTAGAGCACCACTTCGTCGGCCGCCTCGGGCAGCAAGGAGAACGGCGTGAACGGTGGAGCGTGCGGAGCGGGGATGTTGCTCGCCAGGGTGCTGCTGCCGCTGCCATCCGGGTGGACGCGGACGAAGGATCGGGCGGCTTCCGTGGTCTCAACGAGGATCTCGCCGCCGACTGTCCAGAGGGGGCGGCTGGTCACCTGGTCCGTGACGAGATGCCAAGTCCTGCCGGTGCTCGCCTCCCACGACCAGAGCCCCTTTCCGGCCGGCCCGATACAGCTAAGCGCCGGTTCGACGCCACCGAACGGGCCGGGGCCGCCGAAGGCCAGATACGCGCCGTCCGGCGACCAGGCGAGGCCCGCCCCGGCCTGACAGCGGACGTTGTCGGCCAAGTGAACGACGGCCGCAGGCTGGCCGGTGGTGGCGTCGAGGGTGACGATCCGGCCGGCGGCGCCCGGCGGCATCACCTCGATCGCCGTGATGGCCTGGCTATCGGGCGTCCAGGCAAACGTGAGCACGTCCGGCAGGAGCTGGCGGGCCGTCCTCTCCCCGATCTGCAGGACGTAGAGCAGGGAGCCACTGGTGGCGCGGGACGGGGCGAGCCGGAACGCCAGGCGGGAGCCATCCGGCGCCCAGCTCATTGGCCTGAGCCAGTCGACCGGCGCCGGCAGCTCTACCGCGGTTTCGCGGCCAGTTGCGACCTCGACGATCCGCAGCCTCCCGCTCACCGGATCGGGTACTGGTGACTCCGCCAGTGCCAGCAGGGCACTGTCCGGCGACCACGCGGCGTTAAGAACGCTCGTCCCGACAGGCTGCAGAGCACCGCTGGCCAGGTTAAGCACATAGGTGCCCGGATCCTGCTGCGCCGGCGCCACGGGCTGGGCCCGTAATCCTGGCGGCCCGGCGAGCAGCGCCATCAGCATGAGAGTGGCGAGCACGGAGTGTCGCATGGCTGCCTCCTGGCGGTCTGCATTGGTCGCATTCAGAAGACCGCCGGGCGTCTCGGATTCGGAGACAGGTCTCCGGAAAGCCACGCTCGGGCACCATCCGTCGGTATCATACCATCCGACCGGTAAGGCTAGGGCCGGCCGCGGATGAGCGGGGCGAGGATCGGCCGCGTTGCACGCGGGTTCCTAAGCGCCAGACTGGCCCAGGCCCGCGGGCCTGGGCCAGTCTCTTGTCCCCACCGAGGCCTAACCGAGCACGACGAGTCTCACCCTCTCGGTCGTCTCCGTCTCGCCGCCAGCTGGGCGCAACTTACGGACCATACGCCCAGAAGTTAAAGTGAGCCTGGACAAGCTCTATTCTTACAGTGGGGGGCGCACTGGACCAGTTCGCGAAGCTGTAGGCAGGCTGGACGGCATCCACCAAGGTCCATGCCCCGCCAAGTGTCCTGAGCTGCTGGACGCCATAGAGATAGGTGGTCGAGCCAGATACGCAGCAGTCTAGGCTGACTTCGATGCCATGGTCGTGTCCACTAGAGGCATCCGGCATGCCGGTCCTGATGTCTAACGCGGTCCACCCCCACGCAGGGTTGTACCAGTAGTTTCCCCACTGGCCACCCCCCAATGCGATTGTGGCGAATGAGTGCCATGAACCGGCTGCCAGAGTTATGTAGGGGAAGCACCTAAACCCGCCCACGAAGTTGTCTGTGAACGGGTGGGCCAAGCCGTCTGCTGGGCAGTTCAGCGGTGGCCGACTGGTGATTACCCAACCGACTTCGTCTGCACCACCACCTGGATAGCCTGTGGAATTGAAGAAGTCCAGGAGGCTTCCCATCGCTAGGCCCGGAGCTGTAGGTGGAACACTCGCACCCGGGACCCATATCTGTGCGTACGAACCGTAGTTATCGCCGCCCGTGCCGTACTGCGGCAAGTTCCACCAGGGGTCTCGCCCCTGTCCGGTACCCATGGACGCGCGCCAGCAGCATCCGTGGCGGGGATAGCCGACGAGCAAGTCGCCGAGGTCAGACGCTTCCGCAGTAGGCACAGGCAGCAGGCTCAAGATCGACCGTACGGGCGGGCGTGGCAGATCGGTAGTTCTGGGTCTCCTAATGCTGCTATCACCGGCCACACCGATAGCTCTGCACCCATTAACGTCGGGGAACGGGCTGGGTCGACCTTGCTCTCCTGGGCGACACTCGGGCATTGAGCGCGAGAACTCGCGGAACTCCCGGCTTGTTGGCGGAAGCGGATGAGATGGAGGAGGCAGCGGGATGTTGGGTTTGCTCGAAGGGGCCACCGTAGGCGTAAGCGCCGGTGCAGCCAACGACACAAGCGCGGATAAGTCTTGAGCACCACTCAGGCTGCTTAGGCTAACCTGTGTAGCCATCAGCAGAGCCATAAGCGCAACAATCCGAACGGAGACTAAGACAACGCGGTGCATGAGCTTGCTCCTTGTGACTGTCATGCATACCGGTTGACCGCAAGTGTTTAGAGCAGCGTAGACGGTACAACTACTCCCGCACTAGTGATTTCATTGGCACACTCCCGCGTATATCACCCCCTCTGTCTCTTAAGGGTATGGGATGCGGTCTACCTTTCATTTTCGGCCTTAGTCAGGTGATTCAGTGAGGAGAGGATCGTGAGCCGATCCTATGAGCGCACAGGCCGATCGGCAATCGGCAAGAATTCGGAATCGACCGCCGAAGAATTTCGGGGGCGAGCCCGAGGAATTTCGGGGTCCGGCTAGCCGACGAGCCAGGCTTGGAACGATTGATGATCCTCGGGCATGTGAGAGGATCATGGAGGGGCGACTGACGAGGGTCAGCGGCGAGTAGCCTCCTGTTAGGAGAAGGGCAGGTTACGCCGCCGGAGGACTATTTCCAACATTTGAAGGGAACGGAACTGAGTGCTGGTGCAGGGCGTAGGCTACCAGACCTGTCCTTGACTGGACGCTGAACTTCCTTATGAGCTGGGTGATGTAGTCGGCCACGGTCTGTGGCGACACGCCGAGCTGTTGGGCGATTTGCTCATTGCTCTGGTCGAGAACGAGCAGCTCCAGGACCTGACGCTCGCGAGGTGTGAGCTGCGGCGTATCAGGACTCGGGGCCAGCCGGGACATGTCGACCGCGACAAATCTGTGCCCCTGGCCGACCTCGTGTACTCCTGTCAGTAGGATGCTGAGACGAGCGGGCTTCCCCACGTAGCCGTGGGCGCCGCGATCAAGCACCAGTTGAGAAGGGTATTGGTCGGCGTGCCCCGTCCACACCAGTACCCGCACGTCAGGGTGAATGGTGCGCACCTGCTGGAGGACTTCTATCCCATCCGAACCGGGAAGTCCAACGTCCAGGATCAGGACGTCGGGCCGGTGCTGCTCCAGAAGTGCCAGGCCCGCTGGGCCATCTGCGGCTATGCCCAATACCTGACAGCCCCCATGTAGCTCCAAGCTCTCGGCTAGCATGTCTGCGATGCCCAGGTGGTCATCCACGATGACGACGCTCAGCGGCTCGTCCTCAGTCGGCTCAGTCCGAAAGCGCGCAGATCGCACCAGCGTCTCGGTCGTGCCCACGGTTGGTCTCCTGTCCCATGCAGTGCCATCCCGGTCGGCGACTTTCTACCCCTGCCGCCAGCTCCGTCGCGACCGGTGTAGAGGTATAACGGTACAACGCGGCAAACGTTACATAAGAAGGATATTATCTTGCGCGCGTCGCATGCCGCTCGGCGAGCGAGAGAGGCAGCGGGAGGAGAGGATGCAGAGCATGGGCTGGGTAAGAGGAGTGCTGGGCTCCGACCAACCAGGGCGGTGTGGCTTACCTACTCGATAGACCGGTCCAGATCAAGGACTGGACCCACGATCGTGTCTTTGGTTTCCACGCGCACCACGCGCTGGAATTTCGCTATAGTCTCGGTCGCTGCATCCAGATAGTGCAGCGCATCCTGTAACCGCTGGCGTGGATCGGACGAGCTATCAAGACGGTACTGAACCAGCTCTACCGCGGCCATCGCCGCCGCGAGATTATTGTTCATCAGGTTTGCCAGCGCTCTGATGGCCAGCAACACGCCACCTAGCCGCGCTTCGTCTTGAACACGTCTATTGACGCCCTCTGCAGTCTCAAACCGATGCGTGACATCCCGCCAGTTGATCAAGATGGCTGCAACCCTTGGATCATCCAGCAGATTCAGAACAGCACTTTCGATTAGTCGATGCGAACCACTGTCATGCCGCACGCGCACTAACGTCGTGCTGCTCTGTTGTGGCTTGTCTAGGATCGTCGAGAACGAGGTTAGGTAGGACTCTTGCTCTTCAGGAAGCACGAGTTCGAACACTGTGCGGCCGAGCAGGTCTGCAGGACCATAGCCAAGGACATTGGTTGCCGCTGGATTTGCGTATCGTATGCCGCCAGAAGTATCTACAAGTAACAGCATGTCCAGGCTCCGCTCGATCATGGCTCGAAAGATGCCCTCGGTGGCTCGAGGTTGGCGCACAGAGCGTCGCCGGGTCCGTTCGGGCACTTCATACCTCTATAAGAGCGTGTCCGGTAATCACTAGGCGGCCTTACGGCGTTGATAGGGCACAGGCAGCGACGGGTCGGGAGCGAGATGCTTGACCATCCGATGCACCGAGGCGAGATGCACCCAGGCCTC
>Ga0070741_10010503_pt1 | contig 17454 bp, 16 predicted proteins | sample Coa_R1_4_FD_66440 | JGI IMG/M metagenome (GOLD analysis project Ga0070741, IMG submission 66440) | Surface soil microbial communities from Centralia Pennsylvania, which are recovering from an underground coalmine fire - Coalmine... | ecosystem: Environmental > Terrestrial > Soil > Unclassified ...
AGGCGTTGCCCAGGGGGCGCCCAGTCGGACGGCCGTCCGGTGTGATTCGAGAACTCGACCGTCCACCGCCACCACGTGCGGTCTGACGCGTGCTCCCAACGGTCGAGGACGCCGACCTCGCCGCCAGGGAGCAGCACTGGCAGCCCGACCATCTCGTCGTCGGGCCAGACCTCGCGACGGCGGACCATCGCCCCATCGATGTCGAGCAGCGTCATCGGCGAGTAGTCGCCGTCGCGGTCGATGTCGGCCTGAACGACGAGGCGTCCGTCCTCGTCCCTCACCTCGACGGAGGCGTGCGCCGGTGCCGCATGCACGAGGACGCGGCCGAATCCGCCCGCGGTCGTGCACCGCGCGAATTCGAGGCCGTTCATCCCGCCGTCGCGGGACCGGACCTCCCACGTCCAGTTCACACCTGGGCTGTACCCGGGCGTGCCGGCCGGCCATGCGTTGCGACTCAGCGCGGCCGTTGCCGGCGGCCGCGGAGGGTGCCCGTCAGAGCCGTGCGTTACCCGGGCTCACGCGTCGGCCGACGAACCCCCATGCCGGGGCGCGACGACGAGGACGCGGCTGAGGTGCCCCGCCGGGTGCTGCAAGGTGAGGCGGTGGCCGAGCCGCCTGGCACGGATACGGGCCTCGAAGAGGGCGAGGAGGCCGACAGAGTCGATGAGGTCGACGTTGGTCAGGTCGACGACGACGTCAGCGCCGCGGTCGAGCAGGGCGTTGAGGCACGCGGCGACGTCCGCGGCGCCGTAGACATCGACTCGGCCGCGAAGCAGGACGATGGCGCGCGTTGAGGCGGGCCCCTCCTCGACCGTGATGTCGACGAGCGTCACGCTCGTGACGCAATCGTGGTCGCGCCACCGCGTCTGCTCGCGCCGGCCAACCTGACGGGCGACCCGCTGTCGATGATCGGGCGTTGCTACATCAGGTCGGGCCGTTCCCGAAGGAACCGCTCGACGGTGGCCGCCGCTGTTTCGATCGGCTGGACGTCGGTCCAGGTCGTGCTCACCATGCGTCGGCGCCGGACAGGCTCGAAGGCGTCGGTCCAGTGGTCACCGACCGCGAAGCCCTCGGTCACCGTCAGGGTCGTCCAGGACCGCTGCCGCGCCGGGAGCACCTTGAGCGCCAGCCCCGCAGGCTCTCGGGTGAGCCGCTCGGCCGCGGCAACGATGGCCGCCCAAGTGGAGTCCTCCCTGACCCTCCGCACAGATGACTATCGGCGCGTGGCCGCAAATCATTGACGGTGCGTTCGGAAGGGCGTCCCTGGCACGCGCCGCGCTTACCCGGGCGGTCGCGGCGGCGGTGGCGGCGGCGGGCGCTTCTTCTTCGGGTGCGTCGTAGTGGTCGTCGGTTGTGTCGTCGTGGTCGGCTTCGGCCGAGTCGTCGTCGTCCTTGGTGCGGTCGTCGCCGTCGTTGGTGCAGCGGAGGCGGGGGTGGTTGGCGGCCTGGGCGACGGCCCCGCAGTTGTCGGCGACCGTGGCTGGGTGGCGCTGCCCGCGCTCGGCGAGGTCCCCGCGGGTGCGACGACACCGAGGAGGGGCACCACGGTAATCGGGGCCACGGTGGGCACCACGGTGGTGGTGGGGGCGCCCGAGGTGACCGTCGGCGCGCTGGGCGGCGTCCGCACCTGGGTCGCTTCGGACGCCAACGCGTAACCGGCGTAGCTCGCGGCCGCGATCCCCGTCACGGACAGGATGGCAGCGGCTGATTGCCGTCGGCTGCGCGTGCCGTTGCGCACAACGGTTGGTGATACCCGTCCAGCGACATGGCATTCCCTTTTGCGACGAGCCGGGCACGACGGCACCCCTCGCCCCACTGGGCCCCGTTGGCGCGGGTCGCGAACGGGCAACCGCCCGGCCGCGCCGGGGCGGTCGCGCCGAGTTGCATGACTTGGCGTGTTGGGATGTGGACATTTCGGGCATGAGCACACGCCAAAGTGCGCGGTCCGTCACAGACCCCCATGGGCGGCAACGTGAGGATGCACGCGCTGCGCGAGGCCTCCCGGCCGGCTCGCACTATTGTAAAAATTCACCGGAAATAGTTTGCTAGTGTTCTACAACTGCTGTACAGTGCGTCTTGTCGGGACGAGCGCCGCGACGGCGCCTCCGGATGCGAAGCGCACCGCAGGCGGCTGGACCCTCCAGGTGTGATCGGGAAGAGCGCGGCCGTATCTTGCGGCCCGCAACACCAAGGAAGAGGACCGCAGCATGGGCATCACCGTAAGCATGTTGATGATCGCGGCGGGCGCCATCATGCGCTTCGCCGTCACCGCGCAGGCCAAGGGGTTCAACGTCCATACCACCGGCATGGTGTTGATAGTCGTCGGTGCAATCAGCGCCGTCGTGTCCATCGCCTTCTGGGCAAGCTGGGGCGGGTTCGGGCGGCGCACGACTGCGGTCGAGGCCTCACAGACCGGCGGCGTCAGCTCCACCATCGTGCGCGAGACCGAAGTTCAAACGCGGCCCTAGCGAACCCGGCGGCGCCGCTCAGTGCCAAACAAGAGGAGCGCGCGGGGCGGCACAAGCCGACCCTCACGCACCACACAACGAAGGACACGTGAACAACAATGGGATTCGTCATCTTTCTTCTGGTCATCCTCGCCGTCTTTACGGTCGCGGGCTTCGGGTGGCGGCTTGCCCGTAGGTAGCAGCCGCTCGGCATGCGCGACGGCGACGCCGTGAGATGATGCACCGGCGGGTTCGTTCTCCGAACGTGAAGACGAGCCCGCCGACGAGGCATGGCACATCTCGTCTGCGACTTCTCCTGTGGCTGACGCACGCTTCAAGACGCCCTCGGCGGTACTCCCCACCCGCCCCCGCCCGGCGTCGCGATCCTGATCACGTCGCCGGCGGCGACCCGGAGCGTCACCTTCACCGGTAGCCGCTGCGCCCGGCGCTCGTCGCCCTGCGGGATGAGCCAGTTCTCGCCCGGCTGGCCGGGCTCGCCGCCCGCGAGCCCCCACGGTCGCGACTCCCGGCGCTCCGTCACCAGCGACACCGTGCACGGTTCGAGGACCTCGATCTCGCGCACGATCCCGTCGCCTCCCGCGGCGAGGCCGCGGCCTCCGGTCCCACTCCGCAGTCCGTAGCGCCTGACACGCAACGGGTAGGCGCGCTCCAACGCCTCCACGGGCGTGTTCCGCGTGTTGGTCATCGCCGTGTGCACACCGCTCATGCCCGCGCGCGCGGGCTGGCCGTGCGCCGGCGGCCGCCCGCCCTGGCCGCCGCCGAGGGTCTCGTAGTACACCCACCCGTCCCCGCCGATCATCACGTTGTTCATCGTCCCCTGCCCTGCCGCGGGCACGCGGTCCGGCATCGCTTGCGCCAGTGCCCCGAGGCAGACGTCCGCGACACGCTGGCTCACCTCGACGTTGCCCGCCCCGACCGCGGCCGGCGCCACGGCGGACACCACCGTCCCCGGCGGCGCGATGACCGTCACCGGTCGCAACGCGCCGCCGTTGGCCGGGATGGTCGGGTCGAGGGCCGACCGCAAGGCCCACGCCACCGCACTCACCGTCACGGCGAGGACGGCATTGACGTTCCCTCGCACCTGCGGCGCCGACCCCGTGAAGTCGAACGTGATCCGCGGCCCGCGCTTGTGCACGCGCACGGCGACGGGCGCGCCTCCTGCGGAGTCGAGCACGTCCTCGAACGCCCACGACCCATCAGGCATCTCGTCGAGTGCGGCCCGCATCCGTCGCTCCCCGTAGTCAGCGACCTCGTCGAGGGCACCGGCGCCGTAGGCGGCCACGAGCGCGCCGAGCCGGGCGGCTCCCACCCGGTTGGCCCCGGCCTGTGCGTCGAGGTCGCCACCGCGCTCCACCGGATCGCGCGAATTGGCGGCGAGGACGGCCGCCACGTCCGCCGTGAGCCGCACCGGGGGCAGCCGCAACCCCTCCTGCACGGCCTCGACCGCGTCGGGCGGGATGCTGCCGGGTGCCATCCCGCCGACGTCGCCGTGATGGGCGCGGTTGGCAACCCAACCAACCAACTGCCCGTCGACCGTGCACGGGGCGACGAGGGTGACGTCGTTGATGTGCGTCCCACCCGCGAAGGGGTCGTTGAGCACGACCTGTTCGGTTGGGCCAAGGGCGGGGAACGCCGCGATCGCGGCCGCCACCGACGCGGGCATCGAGCCGAGGTGGACCGGGATGTGCTCGGCCTGGGCCACGAGCTCCCCGGTGGCGCCGAACAGGGCAGCCGAGCAATCCGCCCGCTCCCGGATGTTCGGGCTGAAGGCGCCCCGCTGGAGCACCGCGCCCATCTCGTCGGCGATCCCGGCGAGGCGGGCGATCAGCACCTGGAGCGTGGCCGCGTCGAGCGTCATGCGATCACCGCCGCGCGACGAGGGCCGCGGTACGGCCACTGCGCATCATCGGGTCATCACCCATGCACCGGACGGGTGCACGCGCGCCGTCCAGCCGTCCGCGACCCACACGGCACAGTCGGGTTCGGCGACGGCGCGCGGCCCCACCACGGGCTCGCGTCGCGCCGCGCCGACGCGCGGCCGCACCGTCGGCGCGGCGACGCGCGCCGTCGCCCGTACGGCGATCACCTCGATGGGCGTGCCCGGCCGGCGGTACCCGTTGACGCGCTCGTGCTCGTCCTCGAACTTGGCGACGGTGCCCACCGTGAGCTCACGGCCCTGCCCGGGGTAGCGGCAGTCGACCGCGGTCTCCACCTCCGCCCCGTCCCCGACCGCAGCAGCAGCCGATGCCGCGAGCGCGCCAACGACGCGGCCCACGTCGTCGGCCGTGAACGACCCCGACCGCACGAGGTCGACCTGGCGCGGCGACGCCAGTACGCCCGCCGCCGAGAGCACACCCGCCTGCGGCGGCACCACGACGGCGCGCATGCCGAGCGCCTCCGCGACCGCGCAGGCGTGCAACGGCCCCGCGCCGCCGAACGCGATGAGCGCCAGCCCTCTCGGGTCGACGCCCCGGCGCACGGTGACGGCGCGGACCGCCTCGACCATCGAGGCGTCGACGACGGAGATGACGCCGACGGGGTCGAGCCCGTCCAGCGCGGCCTCGGCGCGCGGCCGCGACAGCTCCCCGATGCCCGGCAGCGCCGTGCCGGCCATGAGCCGGCCGGCCACCAGGTCCGCGTCGGTGACCGTCGGCTCCCGCCCGCCGCGCCCGTAGCACGCCGGGCCCGGTACCGCACCGGCACTCCGGGGGCCGACGGTCAGCGCGCCGCCACGATCGATCGTGGCGACCGAGCCCCCGCCCGCACCGATCGTGTGCACGTCGAGCGCGGGGAGCCGGATCGGCAGGCCGCCGACGGACCGTTGCGCCGCCGGCGCGGGTCGCCCGTCGCGGATGAGGCACACGTCGGTGGACGTGCCGCCCATGTCGAAGCTGACCGCGTCGGGGAACCCGGCAGCGAGCGCCGCCCCCGCTGCTGCGAGCACGCCGCCGGCCGGCCCGGACAGGAGCAGCGCGACGGGCCGCACGGCGGCGTCCTCAACAGCGACGAGACCGCCGGCGGACGTAAGCACCGTGACGGCGGGGGCGAGCCGCCCGAGGGCCGTGAGGTAGGGCCGGCACACGGGGCGCAGGTAGGCGTTCACGACCGTGGTGACGAGCCGTTCGTACTCGCGGAACTCCGGGGCGAGCTCCGAGCTCACGGTCACGTCGTGCCCGCGCGAGCGGAGCTCATGCGCCACCGCGTGCTCATGCGCGGGGTTGAGGTCGGCATGCAGCAGGCAGAGGGCGATGGCGTCGACGTCTGCAGGGACGTGCGGCACCAGGCCCGGCGCCACGATGGCGCGCCCGCCCGGGCCCATCCGCTCCCGCACTTCGAGGCGCAGGTGGCGCGGGACGAGGGGTTGCGGGCGGTCGGCCCATGCGTCGTACAGCGACGGCCGGTCCTGGCGGGCGATCTCGATCACGTCGGCGAACCCCTCGGTCGTCACGAGGGCGACGCGCCCGCCCGTGCGCTCGAGCAGCGCATTGGTGGCAACGGTGGTCCCGTGGGCCAGGTCGGTCGCACCGCCGACGCGGGCGATGCCGTCGGCGACCGCGGCGCTGGGGTCGGCGGGCGTGGACGGCACCTTGACGGCGCGCCCGTCCGCCGCCACCACGTCGGTGAACGTGCCCCCGGTGTCGACCCCCACGCGCACCCCGATACTTTGGCGGGCGACTGCGGGGGCGCGCCCGCCGGCCGACCGTCGCGGCACTCCTGGCGTTAGCGTGGCCTGATGGGCGTGCCTGTCTTCGGCTACGACGCAGTGCTCGCCGCGGTCAGCCCTGAGCGCGCCATCGACGAGGTGCGCGCCGCGTTCGTCCACTACCGCCGGCGTGAATGGTCGATGCCGCCGAAGCTCTACCTCGAGAGCCCTCCCCATGGCGACTTCCGCGCTATGCCGGCGCTGGGCGACGGCCTGGCCATCCTCAAATGGGTCACCAGCTTCCCGGGCAACCACGCGAAGGGGGCGCCGACGGTGACCGGCGTGGTGTGCGTGTCCGACGCGAACGACGGCGCGTTGCTGATGCTCCTCGACGGCCGTGCCGTGACCGCGCTACGGACGGGCGCAGCCGCCGCGGTCGCCGCTCGCGCGCTGGCGCCTCCGGACCGCTCCGTCGGCATGATCGGGTGCGGTGTGCACGGCGCGTGGGCGGCGCGGTGCCTCGCCGCTGCCGGTTTCGGGCCGGGCCGCTGTGCCGACCCCGACGCGCGCGCGGCCGAGGCGCTCGCAACGGAGCTCGGCTGGGACGTCGCCACGCGGGAGCAGGCGGTCGCCGCCGGTGTGGTGACGACGACGACGCCCGGCGCCGCGCCGGTGATCACCGTCGCGGACCTCCACCCCGGGCTGCACCTCACGCTCCTCGGCGCGGACGGCCCGGGCAAGGCCGAGACGACGGTGGACGTGCTGGCCCGGTGTGCGTTGTTCTGCGACGAGTGGGAGCAGGCGTCGCACGGTGGCGACATCCACCAGGGGGCGGCGCTCGGGCGCATCACGCGGGAGGACGTGACCGAGCTCGGAGCGGTGCTCACCGGCGAGTCGACTGGGCGGACCTCCGCGGAGGAGGTCACGCTGTTCGACTCGACCGGTCTCGCCATCCAGGACCTCGCCATCGCGCGGGCGGTCTGGGATGCGTGGAGCGCTGGCGGGCTCGACGCGCCGATGGTCGAGATCTGAGCGCGACCGGTCGTCGGTAAGCTGCCGCGCGTCGTGGGAGGGACGGTCGCGTTCGTGACCGGCGCGAGCCGGGGGATCGGCAGGGCGTGCGCGATCGCGCTGGCGCGTGCCGGCTACGACGTCGCGTTGACCGCCCGGACGGTCCATGACGGTGAGGCCCGCGAGCATTCGGCGACCGTGCGCACCTCCGACACGCGCCCGATCCCGGGCAGCCTCATGGCCACCGAGCGCGCCGTCCGCGACGCGGGTCGCGACGCGCTGGTCGTGCCCGCGGACCTGCTCGACGCCGCGTCCGTCCGTGCGTGTGTCGGGACGGTGCTCGAGCGGTGGGGGCACGTGGACGTCGTCGTGCACAACGCCCGCTACGTCGGGCCTGGCCATATGGACCGCTTCCTCGACACCCCCATCGAGCTCCTCGAAACGCAGCTGGCCGCCAACGTCATCGCCCCGCTGATCATCGACCAACTCGTCCTGCCCGGGATGGTGCAGCGGGGCGGCGGCACCATCGTGGACATCACGTCGGCTGTCGCGTACGCCGATCCCGCGCTCCCCGCCGGCGACGGGGGATGGGGCATGGGCTATGGCATCTCGAAGGCCGCCTTCCACCGCATCGCTGGGTTCCTCGCCGTGGAGCTCGGTGACTGCGGGGTCCGGGCCTTCAACGTGCAACCGGGCGTGATCGCCACCGAACGCGGCGCCCTCGACTCCACGCAGTTCGGCTTCGGCGACTGGGGGGCGCCTCCCGAGGTCGTCGGCGCCGTCGTCGCCTGGCTGGTCACCAGCCCCGACGCCGACGCGCTCGCAGGGCACACGGTCGAGGCACAGTTCCTGTGCGCGGAACGCGGCCTGCTGCCCGGGTGGGGCGGGCCGTCACCCAACCGCGCCGCCATCCGCTACGACCGGTCCGGTGCGACCCTCGAGGACCTCGAGCACCAGCTTGTGGCGCGCGTCGGCGCCGAGAAGGAGACCATATGAAGGTCGGCCTGTACTTCGACGTGCGCAACCCGACGGGTTGGCGCGGCGACTGGTCGCGGCTGTACGGGTTCACGCTGGAAGTGTGCGAGGAGGCCGAGCGGCTCGGGTGCCACTCGATCTGGGTCACCGAGCACCATCTCTTCGACGACGGCTACCTTCCCCAGCCGCTCACGCTCGCCGCCGCGGTCGCGGCGCGCACCCGATCGGTGCGCATCGGGACGGGGATCGTGATCGCCCCCTTGCACCACCCCGTCGAGGTGGCCGAGCAGGCGGCGATCGTGGACATCATCAGTGCCGGCCGCGTCGACATCGGTCTCGGCGCGGGGTACCGGGTGCCGGAGTTCGAGCTCTTCGGCGCCGACATCGCCCACCGCTACGGCACGACGGATCAGTGCGCGCGCGAGTTGCGCCGGCTGTGGTCGGGCGTGGTCACCCCGCCTCCGGTGCAGGCCCGCGTGCCGATCTGGATGGGCTACCAGGGGCCGAAGGGAGCGGCGCGCGCCGGGCGCCTCGGCGAGGGCCTGCTGAGCGCGGACGGACGGCTCTGGCCGGTCTACCGCGACGCGTTCGCCGCCGCGGGCCACGACCTCGCCGGCGCGCGCATGACCGGGGGGATCAGCGGCTGGGCCACTGAGGACCCGGAGGCGGACTGGCCGGTGGTCGCCAAGCACCTCGCCAACCAGCTCGACTCGTACCGCCGGTACATGGTCGAGGGCACCGGCCAGCCGGTGCCGCGACCGGTCGACCCCGACCGCCTCCGCCAGCGTGAGCCCTTCAGCGGCCCCATCGGGTACTTCCTCTACGGGACCCCCGAAGAGGTCGCGGTGAGGGTCCGGGAGGCCGTCGGTGACGCTCCCGTTGATGCCGTCTACTTCTGGGCGTCGATCGCCGGCATGCCGGAGGACCTCGTCGTGCGCAACGTGCGCACGGTCTGCGAGCGCCTGGCCCCCTTGCTCGCCTGAGCGGTGCCGGCGCGATGGTGAGCGAGCGCGCTCACCCGATCGTCTGCGGGAGGTCCGACGACCGGATCTCGTCGGCCCACGGGTAGCGGAGCGGGTCGATCAACAGGAACGGCGCGTCGACGAGCACCTCCGCCCGGTGGGGCACGGCGTCACGCAGAGCCACCGCCCGACCGGCGGGGTCGTCCTCCACGAAGATCATGTCGAGGTAGAGGCCGGGCCGGCTCTGCGACTCCAACGTCCACGCGCCGGTGACGCCGTCCAGCTCGACGACCCGCTGCGCCCGGTCGTCGGCCCCGCGCCGCTGCACGACGATCAACCCGGTGTGGCCGACGAACGGGACGTCACGGGGGCGGAGCTGCAGCTCGGCGCGCCCAGCGGTCGCGCGGCCTTCGAACACGTCGCCCTCGCGGACAGTCTTCTTCGCCGCCGGGAACCGCATCCGGCCCTCGTCGTACAGCTTCGGGAGCTCCACGCTCATGGCCTTGAAGGCCAGTTGCGGGTCGCCGGCGAGCACGTAGGTCGTGAGGAACGTCGCCCGCCCGCCTGCGAACGCCGACCCCTCGGGCACGACGCGTGCCGCGTGCAACGCGGGGGGCGCCACGTAGCGGCGGCTGAGCATCACGCCGTCGAGGCAGACGTTCATCGGCGTGTGCTCGAGGTCGTACCACCGGTTCCACGCCTCGATCGCGTCGGCGTCACAGTCGAGGGCGGCGAAGATGATCCCGGTCGGCTCCATGCGCCCCGGTTTAGCCGAGCCCCGCCGGCCCGGGCTTGTGCGCGGCCAGTGGCGGCGCGACCGTGCTGTTGACCGCCTGTGAGCCGTCTAAGTAGAATTTGACATCGAAGTCAACTCGGCGCAGGACCGACGAGGAGGGCACACGTGACCACCACCGAGTACATCCAGGTGACGCATCGCGAATTGCCGTACACGACGTTCGACGCCGACAACCACATGTACGAGAACAGGGACGCGCTCACGAAGTTCATCCCGCGCGAGTACGAGGGCGTCATCAAGTACGTCGACGTGAACGGGCGCACCAAGCTCGCGATCAGGGACCGCATCAGCGACTACATCCCCAACCCGACGTTCGGCAAGGTGGCCGCCCCGGGTGAGGCGGGCATGGACATCACCAAGGGTGGGACCGGGTTCGGGGACCGTTCGCGCGGCCTCCATCAGCGCAAGATGATGGTGATGCCGGGCATCGACGCGTTCTTCGACCCGGAGCCCCGCTTCGAGTTGATGAAGGAGATGGGCATCGACCGCACGTTGCTGTGGCCGACGCTGGCGAGCGCGATCGAGGAGCGCGTCGCCGACGACCCCGACGTCGCCGTGGTGATCATCCACGCGCTGAACGAGTGGATGCACGAGCACTGGACCTACGTGTACTCCGACGCCATCTATGCGACGCCGATCATCAGCCTGGCGGCAGGTGCCGAGCGGGCGATCGAGGAGCTCGAGTACATCCACGAGCGGGGGGCGAAGATCTTCCTGATCCGCGTCGCGCCCGTGCCCACATGGAAGGGCCGCAAGTCGTTCGCCCTCCCCGAGTTCGACCCGTTCTGGAAGCGGGTGCAGGAGCTCGATGTCGTGGTGGGCATGCACTCCGGGGACCCCGGCTACCACCGCTACCTCAACGAGTGGGAGGGCCTCGGCGACCAGGAGATGAGCATCGCCAAGGGGGCGCGCCAGGCCAACCCGGCGTTCGTGCTGTTGTCGTCGCAGAAGGACAACCTCGTCGATGCCATGGCGTCGATCATCGGCCATGGGCTCGCCACCCGGTTCCCGAAGCTGCGGTTCATGCCGGTCGAGTTCTCCAGCAGCTGGGTCCGCCCCTTCTACGCCAAGCTCCAGCGGGCGTCGGAGAAGTCGGGGGTGCTGTTCGACGAGGACCCCGTGGAGGTGTTCAAGCGCAGTGTCTGGGTGCACGCCTTCCACGAGCCCGACCCGAAGGGCCTCATCGACCTCGGCATCCCCGCCGACCACCTCATGTTCGGCTCCGACTTCCCGCACCCCGAAGGGATGGCCGACCCGCTTTCCTACGCCGAAGTCGTGCAGGACCTGCCCTTCGACCAGCAGGCGCTGATCATGGGCGGCTCGCTCGAGAAGGCGATGAAGGTGGGCAAGTACTCGTCCTGACGCGACCGCCCTCGACGCCCGGCGGTCACGCGCGCTCAGTCGAACCGCACCGGGAGCCGGTTCGGCCCGCGCAGGAACTGGACGAACGTCTTCATCACGCGCACGTCGTCGTGGTCGACCAGCCGGAGCCTCGGGAGCCGCTCGACGAGCACCTTGAGCGCGACCTCCATCTCGGCCCTCGCCAGGTGCGCCCCGAGGCAGAAGTGCACGCCGAGCCCGAACGTCAGCGTGCCGCTCGGGCGGCGCCGCACGTCGAAACGGTCGGGGTCGGGGAACACCGCGGGGTCGCGGTTGGCGGCGAGGAGCGCGAAGACGAGCGGCGTGCCGGCAGGGATGGCGGTGCCGTGCCAGACGGTGTCGTTGGGGTTGCGGCGGGGGAGCAGCCCCGTCGGCGGCTCCCACCGCACCCCTTCCTCCGCCGCCCACCGGCACTCGGTCGCCGGGTCGGCCTGCACCAGCTCGAGCTGGCGCGGGTCCGACAGGAGGCCGAACAGCGTGCTCCCCAAGCCGAGGTAGGTGGTGTCCGCGCCGGCGGGGAACAGGAGCCGGAGGAAGTTGAAGATCTCGTCGTCCGTGAGCCGGGCACCGTCGACTTCGGTGGTCGCGAGGGTGGACACCAGGTCACTACCGGGATCGGTGCGGCGCTCCTCGAGGATCGGCTGGACGAACGCCATGAACTGTCGCGAGCACTCGACGGCGTGCTCGTAGTTCTGCTGGATGTCGAGCATCCCGAGCGCCCAGCGCTGCACGTCGTCCTCGGCTGCGGGCGGGAGCCCGAGCAGACGGAGGATGATCGTGAACGGGTACCGGCGCGTGAACTCGGCCACCAGGTCGGCACTCCCGCGCCCTTCGAAGCGGTCGATGAGTTCATGGGCCACGGGCTCGAGCAACGGGTCGACGAGCCCGGGCATCAGGCGTTGGCGGAAGGCCGGCGAGACCAGGGCGCGGTTGAGGCGGTGCTCGTCGCCGTACATGCACTGCAGGTTGCGCCCGAGCACATCGGTCACGACATTGCCGTAGAACGCCGCAGAGGGGAACGTCTCCTCGTCGCGGAGGGCGGCGTTGACGAGCTCGTAGCTCGTGAACATGAGCGCCGGTTCCCCGAAGCAGCGCACCCAGGCCGCCGGGCGCGTGGCGCGCAGGTGGTGCAGGCGTTCGACGAGGTCCGGCAGGTCTTCGACCGCGTAGTCGGTCTCCTCGTCGAGGCGGTCCGGTATCGCGAAGGTCGCCGTCACGGCTGTCGCGCGTCCCGTGCAGCAGGCATCGTCCCCTCCTCGACGGCCAATTCGCCCCCACCGTACGGGAGGCGTGCGGCGGTGTCGAGGGCGCGCCCGCCTGCGGCCCGGGTTCGAAGCGTGGCAGGGCGCGGCAGTAGCGTGAGCGGCCCGGCCGCCACAGGACGCGAGAGCGAGCGACGTAATGCTGTTGGAGCTGACACCCGATCAGGAGTTCTTCCGGGAGACGACGGCCAGGTTCCTCGACGACCAGGCACCGGTCGACGCGGTCCGCGGCCTGCGCGATGACGCCGCCGGCTTCGCCGCCGATTACTGGCGCCGCGGCGCTGAGCTCGGTTGGACATCGCTGCTCGTCGGTGAGGCCGCGGGCGGCGGCACGATCAGCGGCCGTGCGGTCGTCGACCTCACCCTCGTCGCCTTCGAGTTCGGCCGCCACGCCGCGCCCGGGCCGCTCGTCGCGTGCAACATCGTGGCGGCGGCGCTCAACGACACGGGTTCGCACCCCGACGTCCTCGCTGCCCTGCTGTCCGGGGAGGCGATCGCCTCATGGGCCTACGCCGAGGGCTCCGGACGGCTCGGTGACGTGGCGCTCGACGTGCGGGCCGACGGCAGCGACCTCGTCCTCAACGGTGTCAAGCGGCCGGTGGAGTCGGCGGCGCAGGCGCAGTCGCTCCTCGTCACCGGGCGCTCCGGGGAAGGGCTCGTGCAGGTCCTGGTCCCGACCGACACCCCGGGCCTGTCGGTCGCCCCGCTGCGGTCCGTGGACCTCACGCGCCGCTTCGCGGCGGTGACGTTCGAGGACGTCCGCGTGCCGGCCGGCGCGGTCGTCGGCGCCGCCGACGCGGATCACGCTCGGGGCGGCGCCGGCGCGCAGGTGGCGCGCCAGCTCGACCTGGCGCTCGTGATGCTGTGCGCCGAGTCCGTCGGGGCCATGCAGCGCGGGTTCGACATGACCGTCGAGTGGGCGCTCGACCGCTACACGTTCGGCCGCCCGCTCGCGTCCTATCAGGCGCTCAAGCACCGTTTCGCCGACATGAAGACATGGCTCGAGGCGAGCCACGCGGTCAGCGACAGCGCGGCGGCCGCGGTCGAGGCCCGCTCGCCGGACGCGAGCGAGCTGGCGAGCGTGGCCAAGGCCTTCATCGGCGACTACGGCGCCGAACTCCTCCAGGACTGCGTCCAGCTGCATGGGGGGATCGGGCTGACGTACGAGCACGACCTGCACCTCTTCCTGCGCCGGCTCAGCGTGGACCGGGCACTGTTCGGCACGCCCGCGCAGCACCGACAGCGGATCACCGACTTCCTGCAGCAGGAGGAGGCAGCATGAGCGCCGACGAGGTCGAGGACGTCGAGAGCTTCCGGCAGCGGGCGCGCGCCTGGATGCGTGCGAACCTCGAGCCCTTCTCCGCGGAGATGGCGATGGGGCTCAGGAGCGTCCCGAGGGAGGAGGAGCTCGCCGCCGTCGCCCACGACCGGCAGGTGCAGCGCCGGCTCTTCGACGCCGGCTTCGCCGGGATCTGCGTGCCGCGTGCCTACGGCGGCCAGGGCCTCACGCCGGCGCACCAAGCGGCGTTCAACCAGGAACTGGCCGGCTACGAGTACCCGTCGCGCTTCCAGATCCCGACGATGTCGCCCTGCGCGGCCGTGCTCCTCGAGTTCGGGACCGAAGCGCAGAAGACGCGCCACATCCCCGCCATCCTCCGGGGCGAGGAGATCTGGATGCAGTTCCTGTCAGAGCCGAGCGGGGGCTCGGATGTCGCGGGAGCCCTGACCACGGCCGTCCGCGACGGCGACGAATGGGTGCTCAACGGGTCGAAGGTGTGGACGACCGGCGCCTGGTGGTCGGACTGGGCGCTGTGCCTTGCCCGCACCAACTGGGACGTCCCGAAGCACCGCGGCCTCACCGTGTTCATCCTCCCGATCCACCAACCGGGCATCGAGGTCCACCAGATCGAGATGCTCAACGGGGCGAGGGACTTCTGCCAGGAGTTCATCACCGACGTCCGCGTCCCGGACTCCGACCGCGTCGGCGACGTCGACCAGGGTTGGACCGTGGGCGTGCGCTGGATGTTCCACGAGCGGATGCTGTCCAACTCGCCGTACGTGACCTTCCCGTCCGGGAGCGAGCACGGCGCGTCGGAAGGCTCGGCGCTCGACGTGGCGCGCGATGCCGGGCGGCTGGACGACCCCTGCGCGCGTGACCTCGTCGGTGAGGCCCGTGTCCTGGAGGTCGTCGGCCGTCACCTCCAGCAGCGGCTGGCTGCCGGTGTGCGATCGGGCCGGATGTCGGACCAGGCCGCGGCGATCGGCAGGCTCTTCGCGGGGACGGCGAGGGCCCGGCTGTCGACGATCAGGTTCGAGCTCGCCGGGCCGGCGGCGGCCGCCTGGTCCGACGACGACGGCGCCGCTGCCGACGCGGGCTTCACCTTTCTGATGCGCCAGACCGCGTGCATCGGGGGCGGGACCACGGAGATGGCGCGCAACGTCGTCAGCGAGCGGGTCCTGGGCATGCCGCGTGAGCGGACGCTCGACCGGGACGTCCCGTTCAGGGACGTCCCCCGCAGCGCGTCGTCCCACGCCTGACGCCCGGCCTCGTCGGGTGGCGGCCGCCAGGCGCGTCCCGTCCGGGCCACGGGCGGCACACGCGTCGCGACGGGCGGCCGGCCGCGGTCGTACGCTCTCGTCATGCGTACTGAGGACCTGATCCTGGTCAGCGTGGACGACCACGCCGTCGAGCCGCCCGACCTGTTCGAGCGCTGGGTCCCCCAGCGCTGGCGGGACCGGGCGCCCAAGAGCGTCCACAAGCCCGACGGCACCGACGTCTGGCTGTTCGAGGGGATCGAGAAGCCGAACATCGGGCTCAACGCCGTCGTCGGCCGCCAGGCCGAGGAGTACGGCATCGACCCGAGCTCGTACAGCGAGATGCGCGCCGGGTGCTACGACATCCACGCCCGCGTCCGCGACATGGACGCCAACGGCGTCCTCGGCTCGATGTGCTTCCCGACCGTCCCACAGTTCTGCGGCCAGCTGTTCGCCAAGTCCTCGGACAAGGAACTCGCGTACGCGTTGGTCCAGTCCTACAACGACTGGCACGTGGACGAGTGGTGCGGCACGTACCCGGGCCGGTTCATCCCGCTCGCCGTGCCGCCCATCTGGGACCCGGGCCTCATGGCGGCCGAGGTGCGCCGGATGGCGGCCAAGGGGTGCCACGCAGTGACGTTCTCCGAGAACCCCGAGAAGCTCGGCTGGCCGAGCTTCCACAGCGGCCATTGGGACCCCTTCTGGTCGGCGTGCGCCGACGAGGGCACCGTCGTGTGCCTCCACATCGGCTCGTCCTCCACGTTGGCCGTGCCGTCCAGCGACGGCCCCATCGACGTCACGATCGTGCTGTCGCCGATCAACATCGTCGAGGCGGCGACCGACCTGCTGTTCTCGCCTGTCCTGAGGAAGTTCCCCGACCTGCGGGTGGCGCTGTCCGAAGGCGGGATCGGCTGGATCCCGTACTTCCTCGAGCGCGTGGACTACACCTACACCCACCACCACGCCTGGACCGGGCAGGACTTCGGGGACATGCTCCCCAGCCAGGTGTTCCTCGAGCGGATGATCGTGTGCTTCATCGATGACGCGTTCGGGCTCGAGAGCCGCCACCACCTCAACATCGACAACGTCACGTGGGAGTGCGACTACCCCCACTCCGATTGCACGTGGCCGACGTCCCCGGAGATGCTCCACAAGACGATGGCCGGGTTCTCGGACGACGAAGTGGCGAAGGTCACGCACCTCAACGCCATGAAGCACTTCCGTTACGACCCGTTCTCGCGCTTGCGCCCATCGGAGTGCACGGTCGGTGCGCTCCGGGCGAGGGCTACCGATGTCGACATCCGCCCGCACTCGATCGGGAGGCGGGCCAACACGATGACGACCAGCGCCGACCTCGGTGCGCTGCGGACGAACGTCTGACCCGTCCGGTCGCCGATGGCGTTGGCGGTGCACGAGGCGGGGTCGGGGGACGGCCTCGTGGTCTTCGTCCACGGGGTGCTCGACCGTGGCGGCTCCTTCCGTCGCGTCGCGGCGGCGCTCGAGGGCAACTGCCGCGTCATATGGTACGACCGGCGCGGGTACGGCGGCTCCGCCTCGCCGGAAGCGCCCGTCGGTGTCGCCACCCACATCGCCGACCTCGTCGAGGTCCTTGACGGGCGCAGCGCGGTCGTCGTCGGCCACTCCTTCGGCGGGGTGACGGCGATGGGGGCTGCGGTACGGGCGCCGGAGCAGGTACAGGCACTTGTGCTCTACGAGACGAGCATGGCGTGGGTGCCCGGGTGGGACGACGGCGTCATGGAGGCGGTCCTCGGTGGCGACGACCCCGAGGACGCAGCCCTTCGGCTCATGCTCGGCGAGCGCTACGCGGCCATCGCGGACGGCGAGCGCGAGCGATGGCGCAGAGACGCGGCCGTGTTCCTCTCGGAGGAGCGGTCCGTCCGTACCGGTGCAGCTCCCTATGACGTGGCGGAGATCCGCGCGCCCGTGGTGTACGGCCGCAGCGATCCGTCGGTCATGCCGCCCGTCGTCGAGTACCTCGAGCGGCGCGTCGCGAGCATGGAGGTCGTCACCATCGCTGGCGCCGGGCACCACGCGCACCGGAGCGCGCCGGAGGCGTTCGCGCAACTCGTCCGTCGGGGCCTCGCGGTCGCCGCCGCATCCGCCTGACGGCGGGCCGCACTCAGGGTGGCCCCTGGGTCTGTGCCCCGGGCCAGCCTTTGACGTCGACGTCGAGGTTACCTAGGGTGCGCCCGGGCACAAAGGCGGGCGCGCCGGCATGTTGGTCGACGTGTGCCGTCAGAACTGAACGGAGGGGACGTTGTTGCGGGTGAAGCGAACACTTGTCGTCGCGTTGGCAGCGCTGCTGTTGGCGGCCGCGTGCAGCAGCAGCAAGAAGAGCGCCAGCACCGCCACCACGGCGTCGGGGGCGGCGACGACGGCGGCGCCGAGCGGAGGGCCGGCC
>Ga0070741_10010504_pt1 | contig 17453 bp, 19 predicted proteins | sample Coa_R1_4_FD_66440 | JGI IMG/M metagenome (GOLD analysis project Ga0070741, IMG submission 66440) | Surface soil microbial communities from Centralia Pennsylvania, which are recovering from an underground coalmine fire - Coalmine... | ecosystem: Environmental > Terrestrial > Soil > Unclassified ...
GACATATCAACAAAGGCGTGGTGCAGCGCTATCGAGCCCACCGCCACAGCCAGAAGAAGCTTACAGAAACAACCATCAACCGTGATCTGGAGTGCCTGCGCCGGGTCCTCTATTGGGGAGTCGATGAAGGTTACTTGCCATCAAATCCGCTCGCGCGACTCAATCTTGAAAAAGCACGGCGCAAAAAGCGGCCGGTGATGAGCGTCGCTGAAGAACAGCTGCTGCTTAAGGCCGCAGCACCTCATCTCAGGAGAATCACTCTCTGCGCACTCGACACAGGAATGCGCCGCGGAGAAATTCTCAACCAACAGGGCGGAGACATCGACTTGGCACGGCGAGTAATCGCTGTGACTAAGTCGAAGACTCCCGGCGGGGAGAGCCGCGAAATCCCAATGACACAGAGGCTCTATGAGCTACTTTCGGCAGAGTCTCTGCCCGAAGGTCTCATTTTCACGCACAAAGAGAAACCAATCCACCGGATCAAGACTGCCTGGAAATCCGCAATTCGCAGGGCCGGTATTCGACCATTCCGGTTTAAGGACCTGCGCTCGACCTTTAACTCCAGGCTGATCGAGGCAGGGGTGATTAAGGACGTACGTAAGGAACTGATGGGGCATAGCCGTAATGAAGATACGAACGATCTCTACAGCCACATTGAACTGCCGCTGCTTCGAGAGGCGATAGCGAAGCTTGAGACATGGCACAGCCAGCAACTGAAACCGCCGGAGAAGGAGGTAAATGGCAAAGCTGACGGAAGAGCAACTGATCGCGGTGATGCTGGAACTCACCCTGAAAGAGGCTCGGTTGCTCGTGATCCAGGCACTGGATCTAGTCAGGGGGATACACCGGAAGACTTTCCAGCACGCATTCATTAAGTATGAGCCGCTTCTGGAGCGCCTGCAGTCTTGCGCGGGGTTGTTCCTCTGAGCGCTACACACCACCCGGGCCGAAATTGAGCCGAACCAGCAGTCCCACAGGGCCAGAAAGACAGAGGAGGAGCAATGGCATTCATCGTCGATGAGTGCATTCGTCGATCGAGGCAGAAATCATTCGAACGCAGAAGTTTCCTGAATCAGCCGGGAAAAGAAAGCGTCTCGCACAGCTTCAGGCAATGCTTGAGGAATACGAGCAGGCGGAAAACATCAACGCGGCGGAGTTCTGAGTGAATTTAGCTATCGAAGTTCAAATCTCGAAATATCAAGGAGGAACCCTATACATCTATATGGGTGGACCCGAGCACATCTATGCAATGCAGCACGTTCGCAGGATGCGCGGCGGGTCACAATCCCATCTGCTCCGCGCATCTGATAGCCACTTTTACATCTGCAAGTTCCAAAATAACCCGCAGGATATCCGAATCCTGGTCAACGAATACTTAGCAACGCATTTGGCCGCGCTGCTCGGTCTTCCAGTTCCTGAAGTAGCGATTATTGACGTTCCCGAGTGGCTGATCCAAAACAGCCCTGAACTCAAGATCGATATTGGCGGCGGACTGCTGCGGCCATGTGCTTCGGGCCCTCAGTTTGCTTCGCGGTACGTAGCCGATCCACACAGCACGGCAATATTCGACTACTTGCCCGGAAGCATACTCAAACAAATTGCTAACATCAACGACTTTCCGCAAGTGCTGGCGTTCGACAAATGGACAGGCAATGCGGACGGCAGGCAGGCGGTCTTTGCCAAAGAGCCCAATCAGCGGCGTTACAAAGCGTGGTTCATTGACCAGGGATATTGTTTTAACGCCGGCGAGTGGGACTTTCCTGATTCACCCTTGCGCGGGGTGTTTGGGCGCATTGCTGTTTATGAGCACGTAACGAGCTGGACCGCTTTTGAACCTACCCTGTCGCGAATCGAAGCGATCACCGAAGATGCGATTTCTAGTATTGCTTCTGAAATTCCACCTGAGTGGTTCCGGCATGATTTCAGCGCATTGTCCCGCCTGATGGCGACGCTGCACCAGCGGCGGCTTGCGGTTCGCAACCTCATCACTGGCTTCCGTAAATCCACACGGAACCCTTTTCCGAACTGGACGGACTCTGAACTCGTTCGTCCAATTCAACCGACCACAAAACCCCATGGAGGAAATAAATAGAAATGCCTGAAAGCACGTTGAAATGCGTAGTTCTGCTCGATCCCAATACACGCGCATATAAACCGATCAATCACAACTTGAATGCGAATTTGGCGGTGGAACAATTTAGCGCTGATCCGAATGCCAAGATCGTCGATCAAGCTGGCCATCACCGCTCGTCCGAGCCACGGCGCTGCAAGCCCTGCAAGCTGGCTGCGGAGGAAGCAACAAAGCAACACGCCGAATCCTCCTCTGAAACGGAGCAGTCAGAACAAGGACCTGCTGCTGTCTCAACGGAAGAAAGCGAGAGTGACTGAAAAAGAAAATATTGCCGGCATCATTGTTGAGGCCGCAAAGAATGTGCTTGCTGATGTGCAGCGACGCTGCACTGAAGCATTGAAAGCGTTAGGCCAACACGACTATTTGGTTGTGATTGGGACTCTTACGGGCCTTGAGGAGCAAATCAGATACGTGACTGTAAGGCTTATGGTCTTACGCGAAATCAGAGAAATACAAAACCGAAATACAAGGAGGAATATATGACCACTCAACGAAAGGCGTGGGTCAAAAAAACGCCTGTCGAAATAATTCTCGAGCAGGTTGCGAAGCAGGAAGAAAAAGTTGCGGCCCTGCGCAAAGATCTCGCCAAAGAAGAAGGTGAGCTCAAGAAAATGCAGGACGCCACAAAAATGCTTCAGGCCAAGTAACACATTGGAGTTTGCCCATTAAGGCAGGCTCCTTTTTTGTTGGAGATTTTACGTGATTTGCTTAATTCAACTTCTGGCCTGCCTTGGACTGACTATCGTCGGATTCTCTGTTCTCGTCGGTATGCTCAAGCCCGGTGAGGCTTTGCAACGTATCGGCGCGTTCTTGGCAGTGCTGCTGCTCGGCCCGGCGGTGATTGCTGCGCTGGTCAAACAAGTGGTAGTGCCTGCGGCCATTGTGATCTGGTCTGCCGCCAAGCATCTGCTGGTCATTACAGCATTGGTATTGGCCTTGCTTTTAATCGTGTGGCTAATCGCAGGCGCGTTTGAGTTATATCGCAATAAAAAATCCGGTGAGCACCAGGTGCAATCAGGAAAGGAGTAACGAAAATGAAAAAGGGGAAGATAAGGGCAAGAACAACGGTCCCGTCAACAGACTTCGAACATTTGGGCTATGAAACTGCACTTCATTCCCGCGACCAAGCAGCCGCGGAACAAATCTGTGGGTTACATATCCATGCATTTGCCGATGAGCTTCGACCTGAGACTTATGACTTAGACAGCAGAATCGATACGAATCTGGCGCGTACCAGGGCGCTGCATTCGCACCTTTACGACCGCCCGCTGCCGGTGAGTGACGCGGCCATGCTGGCTCGCGATCACGCTATACCGGTTCTGGTCATTCTGTGCACGATAGCTGGGGTCGCATCAATTATTAGCCACGGTATGACGTTCTATCTGATGGGTATGGGCGTGTTGGCGGTCATACTCGGAATCAGCATTACAGGCGTGGCTGTTGTAGCAGGCCATCAGCTCTTTGAAACGTTGTTAGTACAACATAAGCATTTAAAGGCGCTTACAGTTGGACTGGTTGCTGGCCTCTGCTTCTGGGGCCTGCTTGATATCGCGATGACCCGAACAGCGCTGGTTACCAAGTCTGCAACCAACGACACGGCCAGCAGCGCGCAATCGTTCGTTGATTCAGCTTCTGGCCCTGAAGTGACGAATGAAAGTCCCGAGCCTGAATCGTCATCAAGCGAGGATGCAACCCGCGACAAACTGGGTCGGGCCTTCGTGAAGATCATGCTGGCCTGTGACATCGCGCTTGGCCTGCTTGTCGGAATTGTGACAGCTCTGCTGAGGGAAGAGGACTACGCCGCATGGCGCAAGCTCAAAAACATCACTGAGGAGATTAAAACAATGCAGAAGAGAAAAGATGAACTGTTGTCACTCGTCGAGATCGCAAAGAAAAAATGCTGGGCCGGAATCCTGCGTGCGCGGCACTTCCATCGCAGGAACGCTGTACCGTTTCACCGGGCTCTGGGCTGCATACTGCTTGCGGCGGCGCTTACGTTGGGCGGCCCTACTATATTGAACGCGCAAACCTTTGATCGCTATGAGGGAACTCTGATTGATGTAAGCGGCTCGATAGGCGCTGGCGGTGCAAGCGATGATCTTTTCCGTGAATACGCGCACGGCGTCCGTCAGTTGCTCTCAACAGAGCCGGAAAGCAGCAGGGTCGTCGTATCCACGATTACAACTGAATCATTTGGATCAGTGCGCGAGATTGTAAAGGGCTGGACGCCAGAGGCTCACGGCGTTTTCACGGATAATCTTACCCGTGCTCGGCGACAACTCGCCTCATCGTTCGAAACCAATGCCTCGGCGTTAGCTCCAATTGCGGGTGGTACGGATATCTTTGGCGCACTCTGGCGGCTAAAGGCCTTGATGGACTCGGACACACAAGTCCGCTCGGGCGCAACTCGCGAAATCTGGATCTTTTCAGACATGATAAATGAAACGCCCACATTGATGATGCCGGCGCTCGTCGCAAACGGACCGCGAAAGATGCTAGAACAAGCGAAAGCCAACGGTCTGCTCGTACCTATGCACGGCTACAAGATTCATATCTGTGGGGCATCAATGCGAGGCCTCTCGCCGCAAGCGTGGAACATTGTAAAAGCCTTTTGGACGGCTTACTTCCAGGCGGCAGGAGCAACCTTGGTCAGCTACTCCCCATCAGCAACGGCTGATCGATAGTTCCACGATGCCAATCATTCTGAAAATTATTTATTGATTTACATGAAAGGAAAATCGATTTGAGTGAGTCCCGTCAGGATTGTTGACTACAATGCTGTAATCTCCAGTCTTACCCAAAAGCACTACCATTCCAAAGGAGGTTGGATTGATATCTTGAAGTTGCGTACCACTAAGTCTACCGATTCCCCCAGGATAATAGACGGTCACGGTCATACCATCTTGAAAATCGTTGCCATTTACCGTGACCGTCTGATCCAGGTTCCTGCGCGTTGGGATTAATGGGTCGATGGAAGAAATAGTCGGTTTAGAAAGGTGGTGATTGCTTATACCGAAGAGCGCCAGCCAGATGAATATGGCTATCCCCATAACACCCGCCCCTGCAATGGCGTATCTCCAATGCAGCGGAAATTTTAGAGCGGCTTGATCCGCCGCTGTGCCTTTCTCATGGTCATCACCGGCTGTATCGCTCCGCCCCCTTTTTACAGCAAGTTCCTTCCGTTCTTTTGATTCCTCAACTGACTCGTTGGACGCCTCAGGATTGCCCCTCGATCCTCGCAGCCACGCGTCGATCTCTTCTGTATAAGCATAGACGGAACGCCCCTTGCTACCCCCCACCCGATGTACAGGAAGCCCGCTTCCCCGCTCCCATCGCCTAGCTGTGCTCTCGTCACACTTTAAATAGGTGGCAATTTCTTTCCAGGAATTCAGCTTTTCTCCCAACATTCCCCCAGCCATCCAGCAAAACGCCCATTGATAAACGCTTATGCCCGCTTTTGCACCTTGAAGGATCAACACGAAAACCCGATGATGGCCAACGAGGCAGGACTAGATGGGCACAATACTCCACAAAAGCGCCGCGTGCTCTGGGTAAATTTTACTCAGCGCTTCATGTGATAGCAATTGTCTGGTATGTAGGCCTGTCGAGTCGCCGCTTCACCAACTTTATCAAAATTCCGTTATGCGTGGAGGCAGTATGCTTAAAATGATATTCGCTCTTGCTTTGCTGGCAATCCCATCTTTTAGTGTGGGCCAACTTGTGACAACTACCCAGACGAGCACCGGGTATTTTTATCCCCTCGGCACGACTGATTACAAGCAAAATTGTTCTCAAGGCAATGGTGGCACATGGCTTGGCCCAGACAGCAGCATTCAGGGAGGCTGCTATACACCCTCTGGTCTCTACCACTTGGGTTTTGACATGTTCAACAGCTCAACCGCTGTTAATACACCAGTTTATGCAGCGGCAACGGGGCAGGTCATTTATATAGACCCTAATACTAGCTGGACCTATATTCCGGGATCGACTACCGACAATACCGCTGTATTCATATCATCCGCTACCGGAAGTGGCACAAACTATGTAATGGTGTATGGACATTTGCTTCGCTCCAGTCTAAGAGTTCAAAACGGAGATATCGTGACGGCTGGCACTCAACTAGGAGTAATTGGATACTGGAATCCTCCACATGTGCATTTAGGAGTATGGCCAAATTTTAGCAGCTTACCCCCAAGTCCTTGGGGTAGAGATGCAATGGCTCATTATGCCGATCCTCATGGGACTAGTGACCCCCTGGTTTGGATGACCTCAAGCAGTAGCTCCTCTAAATGCCGGAATGGAGGTACTGCGTATTACCACCCCAACAGTGGTACTCCGGTTCATCCGCACGGAACTTTATTTACTGTTAAAAACGACCCAAATAATCCAGCCGGAACAGTATATGTACTCTACAACGGGGTGACATATGGTATTCCCAGCGTAAGCTTGCTAAATGCACTTTATGGTACTGGGCGCGGTTTTGACTTTCGGGATGTAATTCAGATTTCATTATCCGAATACAATCTTTACGCGCACGGCGGTACGCTCAACTCTTCTCTTCCGAACAATGGAAAGAATGAACCTGATGGAAGATTGATCCAGCAATGGGGTGGGATGGAAATTTCAGTAGTAAGTAAGAATGGCACTCGTAGGCCGTTCGCATCTGCTACGGCTTTTTTGAATCTAGGTTACCAATTTTGTAATGTTGCTGGTGTATCGGACTATGGGAGCTATCCACTAGATCCGGCAGGCCCAATTACGCAGTGACAGGGTGGCTTTTTCCCGGCCCCCTTGTCTTTTGATTGACAAGGGGGTACTCTAAATTTAATTAACAGTATTCTATTATGAACCGTTATTTAGCTATTGCTGGGCTGATATTATTAACAGCCTCAGGATGCAATAGAGTGCTACAAAAGCAGTTTACCCAAGTCTCGCTTCCAGTTGCGCCAAAGCCTACAGAAATAACAAGCAATATTGATACTAGCGGCTGGCCGCTTTATATGAATAGCAAATATAATTACGAACTTCGCTATCCGTCAGATATGAAGGTCGCGAGTTTTGATGGAATGGGTGTATACGGCAAAGTCGATGCACAGAGTGACGCCGTATATTTAACCGGACCGGCTGGTGACTTCGTTGACATTAATATCGCTAACCTAAGTGCCTTGTCGCCAGAGAAGTTGAGGGAGCTATTTGCCACAATTCCACAAAAAGACATTACTATAACTGCTGTATTGATAAGCGGACTGTCCGGATACAAGGTTGTAATCGCAGAAAATATTACGACGGATTTTTATTTTGTAAACAAGCCAGGAGAGCACACACTCGACATTTCCGTCGCAAAAAATAGTGCTCTGGCGTTAGGCGTTTTAACCACGATCAAATATAGATAACTCAGGCGACTGGCTTTCTCAGGACAGTTCCGGACAAAAATGGGCGAAGTGTCCACGATAACAGCTTTCGCATTGCTGAAAAGCTAGCAACAAAGAGCGGGTTCGATCCTGTTTATAGGAATTGAGATCGCACGCACCGGGGTGGAAGCGCAGGGGCTGCAGCTTTCATAATCCAATGGCAATGCACTTCCAAAATTCGGAATTTCATGTCCGTAGGTAAAAATGTGACACACAGAGCCTCAAACTCCCAAAAAGTTCAACTGCTTTCCACGAACGGCCTGCAACAGGTTCAATAACAGCCACTTACGAGCAATCAATTTCTACCAATTCCAATAGACGCTGGAATCTGGTTCGGAGCTAGGGGACTACCCTCGATAAGGTCTTTAGATTCGATATCTCACTTGACCGTTTTTCACTGCGAAAGCAGGTTTGTAGACTGCTTTCCATTGCAGCTGCTGCCGTTAAAATTCAACATATATCTTATGCGGAGTTCGGCGTTTCCGAGACGGACAGCAAGACGGATGCGGTTCTTTTCACTCCAGCAGCCAGACGCCATGTCGGGGAGTGGGGTGCACGTGATAAGGAAATCACTCGTTACGCAGTGAAGCAGGAGCGCTTACGATTTTCACACTGATTCGGCAAGCGGCTGTGTTTCCAGCACGGGAATCTCAGCCTGACAGCTCTCAACAGATTCACAGCCTTGCAGTGTGGTTTCAGCCGCGGATGCGGCAATCAACCGGAGTGATTGGTTGATGGTTTCAGACGATGGTTTGGAGTTGATCTGCAGACGGCGCGCAGAAATCGAGGCGACCCGGCATAGCAGGAATCGGTTGTTTATTTCCTTTGCAGCGGCAAGACATATTTGAGCGCATCTGTTCTCCTCGTTTATTCTGCTGATCCGTTCCGGCATCCGTTTAAATGGTGGATTGCCTGCAAGCGCCGGACTTTCCCAATGCGGTGAGGCTAAGTATGGGAACGGCTCAGATGGTCTGACTTGCCGAGGTCAGAAGAGCCAAAAAAAGGAAAAGCGGGTAAGGCACCGGGCCAGGTTAAAAAGATCAAACACCAGCGGCTGAATAAGGTTTGCTCTATTCCGAACCCGCCATTCAGGCAGCGACCTGATCGGCCGTCTCAATCTTTTGACAAGAATGAAGCAGGCTACGCAACTTCATGCGTGCTTTGTGCAATTGAGATTTGCTATTCCCAATAGAGCAGCCAAGCATTTCGGCAATTTCATTGTGCTCGTATCCCTCTACGTCATGCAGCACGAAGATCATGCAATATCCGGGTGGAAGTTCCCTTATGGCCCATTCCAAGATCATACGATCTGCCGAACTGTTAAGGACATCGTCTCTCCTCCCAAATTCTTTGATGGGACCATCCTCGTGCTGTGACTCCAGTGTTTCCTGCAATGAAATTTCGGGAATGCCTTTTTTGCGGAAACGCATCAGCACGATGTTCACCGAGAGACGATGGAGCCAGGTGGAAAATGCAGATTCACCACGAAAGGATCCGATCTTACGGTAAAGTTGTAGAAATGCTTCCTGCGTGAGATCTTCCGCTTCGGCGTAGTTGCCGGTCATGCGCAAGCACAGGGAGAACACCTTGCGCTTGTGGCGGGTATAAAGCAGTTCAAAGCAACCTATGTCTCCTGCTTGGGCCTGGCTGATAATCTCAGAATCCGTCATTTCGATGGAAGAAGTCGTCTTCCGGCTGGAAAGGTTCTCTTCGCGCAGAGAAACTGAAGCAACAGGGAGCAAAGTTTTGCATTCTTTCAGGCAGAGCTTGGCTTTAGGCAAAAGGTTCTCAATTTCTCAGAAATTTGATCGACAGAACTGAACTAACTATAAGATGCCCCTGCAGCAGTAAGATGTTGTGCTGCTTTGCAATTCCCCAACAGTAAACAGTGAATCGCGTAACGGGCAAATAAATTAGCGGAATGAGGCGCTATGTTTCTCCTGCAGCCGCATTTCGCGGACGATCTTCTCAATCGCTTCTGAGATGGAAGCCGCCTCAGCCAGGTGGTAGAGCTTCTCCCCATTGCACGCATTGACCTGTGCTGAGTAGATTTCCTGAGTCCCGCGATATTGAGCGGAAACGGATATCGTGAAGAGCAGGGTGGTCATAACATCAACCTCTATAAAGCTAATAAAACTAAATGAGCAATTACGCTGCTGCAATTGCAGGAACATGCGCAAAAACGAGCCCAATATTTTCATATGCCTGCTTCATGCATGCAGTTGCCGCCAGCGTGTCCTGCTCGGTGGGCAGATGGACTTGGGTGGAGTTCGGGCTGCCAGGCCGGACCGGCGCAAATTGGTCCTGATGTTGCATGATGACTCGCAACATCGCCGCCAGATTTGTGGAGTGGTAACCATTACTAAACGTTGTTTCGTCATCTGTACCACCCTTTGGACGATGAGAGAGGCAATGATTACAAACCAGGCTCCATTCTCCTTTTCCTGTGAGCTGCCAAATTCGTAGATAGGGATAATGGGTTCCCGGAACATATTCAATCTCGATCAAGTCTCTTTGTGACTGATGCAGCAGGTCCTTCCAGCTCAGTATTACTGCACTGTCTAGAATTCGTCGGATCTGAATCATCGGTGTGCCACGCGGGATACTGGTCATGACGGTTCCTCCTGGTTAACGCATACGCGCTCGAAGTTTAAGAGTGGAGCCACTCCTTCACGTCTTCGGCCTACTTGGTAAGAGCTCCTGCAGCTACGAAAGGCGACCAATGCCTGCTCTAAATCGGGAATTTTCTTCCATTCACTCAATAAGGAATCCACAAGCAGCAAGATCTCTCGGCAAGTCACACTTAGCGCTTGAACCTCACCAAGACGATTATCCAGATTCATACGCCCATAGTCTGTTCACTATTGCTCAGGATCCTAAATGCGCCTCAGTGAACGTGAGCAATTGTGCTCAGAAATGTTTCGGCCCCTGCGGCGATAATACCGAAAGGGGCTAGCGGCGTGAGCATGGGCAACTTTGATCAGTAGTCCTGTCGCACACCGTTTTTAGTCAGAATATTTTTGCATGAGGTAAAACTATGGCCGCCTTCGTGACTGCTGCTGTGATTGGGACTGCATTACTGACCTTAGGAATTTGGATTGAGTTTCGGGAACGACTCGTCGCCCTGGGAGATGGAGACTACCGTCGTTCCGGACCACCACGCTCCTAAGCAGTTCAAGCACTTTGACCATATTGTGTTGGCTGCTGGGCTGGCCTGATTCTCTTATCAAAATAGAAGCTTAGAAGGTAAAAGTTATGTGAGCCGTTTTGATCAGATTATTTTTATCTCTAAGCGGATAGTTGAATACAGAGGAAGTCAATTTATGCGTATTTTTTTGGGAAAAAACGGGAGTCCTTCTTCCTATTTATCGTCTGGCGGGACAGGGTTTCAGCGAAGCCGAGATTGCAAGTAAGGTAAATGCCACGGAACGAGAGGTGCACAGTTGCATAGCGTGGCTACTGCGATTTCTCAACTTGGCGGATCGCGGCCAGCTGATTCAGTATGCGTCACGGCGAGCGCCTCGCGTGGCGCTGTAACGCAGTTCGCACAGAGCTCGGTCCTTCGACGATTTGTGGTCCGTAAGCAAGGGTCCGAAAGCTCGAAGGCAGCCAGTGCCCTCAATTGCCGCGTAAGGAGCATACAATGCATAGAAAGCCCAAAACCGAAGTCCCGGGAATGTGGGTCAATCCTAATTCCACTCTGAGCAGGGGCCATATCGCCTGGGATCATCGCAAAAGCAGATGGTGTGAGTGCTCGGTATCTCGATCTGGCGGAAATTGCCTTGCGGAAAGGGTTAATAAAACCGCTAAAGTCAAGGGACTTATTTGCACCTGCTGACAAGATCAGCAATGGCGACACGGCCGTAGTCGCTAATAATAGGGCTGCCGATCTGGCAGGTAAACCGCAGCGAAGCTGTCGTATGGGTAAGGCAATTGACTCTCAATTGCGGCCATAACAGACACTTTGCGTTAAGTTCCGGTCGTAAGGAATCCTCGCCGTTGTGCAATAGTGACCACTTTTTCTATGCATGGTCTGATTACCAGGAATTACGGAAGCTGGATGCCTTACTTCGTTTACGCGAACGCGGCTTACATGAGCAGGCATGTAAACAGACTTTGGAGGAAAATAGGCAGAACATAGGCCTCCCCTGCATGTGAAGTGCTTTCAGGTTATTGCTGCCATCTTGAGGATCCATTTCTCCTGTTTCAGATCCACTAAGCTCAAAGAGAACTGTTTTATTGCGGCACTTCTGCAATGATGGAACTTATGTTTATAAAGAATAGTCACAAAAAATCCCCCGCAGCGGTACTCTCCAGTGTCGCGGCGGAGATGGCAAAACCCCGGGTAGCCGAATCCGCTAAAAGGACAGGAGACAGATCGGCGGACACGGTACATAAACATGTGAATCTCCCCCCAAATTATGTATACCGCCCGAACGAAGCACGGGGCCGTTCGCGGGCGCGACACTAATTCCACGTCAATAAATCCGCTTGCGGCGGGCGTCCAAGCTTCTTACTTAGTCATGCAGAACAACGGCAAGCAGCGAAGGATGAACCGTCAATTTGCCGTTATATTCGATAAAGCCAAGTTTGCGAAAGCGGTTCATAAAGAAACTTATCCGCGAACGGGTTGTGCCTACCATCTCCGCCAGTGATTCCTGGCTTATTTTGGGAATCACTGTCTCGGGTGCTCCGTCCTTGCCGAATTGGGCAAGCAGCAACAGAGCCCGCGCCAGACGCCTTTCACTGGAATTGAACAACTGGTCCACCAGGTCCGCTTGCACGCGAATATTGCGGGACAGCAGATAGGATACGAAAACGTCAGAGAGATTGTGATGCTCATGAAGCGCGCGTACCATCTCGCTTTTGTCAATCTTGAGCACCGCGCTCCCGGTCATTGCCGTTGCCGTAGCCAGTCGAAGCGGCTGGGCGGTGGCAATGCACTCCTCGCCAACAAAATCCCCTTCCCCCAGTAATGCAATGGTGGCTTCCTTGCCCTTGGAGGAGATCACGCTGAGCTTGATCTTGCCACTCTGAATATAGAACACAGTTTCTGCCGGGTCTCCCTGTGAAAAAATCGTCTGATCTTTTTTTAAATTAACAATCCTTCGGCCTAAGCCGGCTTTTGACAGAAAGGCGCAAGGATCAAAAAGTGGTATTGACCTGGTCGTGGTCCTGGGAGGAACGATGCCACTCGTCTTTGTAATTTTCGCGGGAAGCGTTTTGGGGCGCTGCTTTGGCATAGAAAACCTCCTTGGACGTAATACTAGGGAGCATGGCCCAGACTTGATCAGAGCCCCGCATCAGCCATGAAAATAGCTTACTCTCTACCTTGTCCTGCAGAACATCTGCAATGTAACGACCGACAGTCAGGGGTCAGCCCCCAAGGGTATAGATAAAGTTCTTCCGACGAATCAAGCCAGGCATCATAGTGAAAGAAATCCCTCACTGCGCTAAGAATTCGCCTGCAAACCCTCACGCGTGTAAGGCGGTTCCGTGTCGCGGTGGAACCTGCAACTCCGGCATTGGAGCGCCCTGAAAAAGCTTGCGGCAGGGCACCGCGAGCCAACGAGCCCATTTGCTCGCACGATTGCGGCGGGCACTGTCTGTGGCAATTCCGGTACTCGCGTACATTTGCCGGTACAGCTTGGAAATAAAGATGAATGCCAGCCGCGCGCGCAAGTTCGGCGTGCAGTTTGATCTTCTCCAGATTGCACTAAGACTGTAAAAATGGTCCCACACACTTTGCGTACGGGCCCGCAACTCCTCGGAGTTCATGGTCGGATGAGGCATAAACATTTTTGGTCGCTGGTCAGCGGGTATGAGCCAATATCGGGTGATCGGGGTGCCGGATATATTGGGAACGTCGGCCCCAAAGGCTTTCTCCCACCGCTGAAAGTCCACAGTCCCGGCAAACGGAGTCAGCATTACAAACTGGGCAAAGGTCAAGTCTGATTGATGAGCAAGGTCGAGCGTGGCGTTAAAGGTATCGGGGCGGTCCGTCGGCAATCCAAAGATGAAGGAACCAAGCACGTGCACGCCATGCTTGCGAAATTGCTGGAGTCGAGCTACCAAATTATCGCCAGAGCAGTTGAAATCCTTGAAAACAGCTTTTAGTCCTTCTGCTGTCACCGCTTCTACACCGACCAGGGCCCCACGAATATGGGCCGCTCGCATAGCATCAAGAAATTTAGGATCCTCGGCGGATTCCATCGTGATTTGAGTGAAGAAGGTAAGGTCAGAGGGCAGTTCGGAGAGGCGCGCCATCAATTCGAACCGCTCTTCACGGATCGCTCGCAACTCTGCCAACCTGGCACGATTGCCCTGCCGCTCGGCAAGTTCCATGTCCTTGAGGGTCACAGGATAGAAATTGTCATCGGCAAGAGCGATGAAGCGGAACCCACGGCGCCGAAGCGCGACAACTTCTTCCAGCACGACGTCAGAATTGCGCTGCCGCGGGCGCTGCCCATCTGTGCGCCACACCGAACAGAACGAGCAGTGCTTGGGACACCCGCGCACCGTCTGCACAGAAGCCCACATGTAACGGTTCTTCGGCAGCAGGTCCCAGCGGGCCGCTTTGAAAGACGCGGCTTCCACTCTGCCTCCTTCATAAATCTGGCGCAATGAGCCCTCGCGGCAATCCACCAGCGCGGCACCCCATGCTATATCGCCATCGCCTTTCACAACAGAATCTGCTTGTCCCAGAGTCAGGGCTTCTTCCGGGTACAGCGTGGCATGAATACCGCCGAAAATTACGAAAGCTCCGCGCTGTTTCGCAAGGCGGCCCATGGCGTAGCCGCGAAGCGCATTGCCCGTGTGAATTCCGATGCCGACAACGTCATTCGCCTCAATCTTCATCGGATCCATGGGATCCAGGGTCTCGTCCCAAATCACGGGATCGCCGAATTCGGCGGGTGTTGCCGCCGCAAGCACATACAACCAGCGCGGGGTGATCACCGCCGTTCCAAAGGCTGTGTCACTTGGATTTACAAGGTGAATTTTCATTGCCGGTCGGATTACCTCCTGCGAATATCCTTTGCTCGCCCATCAGTGGCCCGTACATCTCTTCTCCGGGACCGAACCACCGCCTCCGCCAGGGAACTCGGGAGTAACCTAACCGGGTAGTTGAGAAAGAACCAGTATAGTCAGATGCACTTCTCGGGTTACGTATTTACTATAAATTGCTCCGCAGACCCTCTGAAAATGTTCAAACTCACGGTGGATAGTCCGCCGCCTATAGAATGAATAAGGCCGTGCCCCTGGCCGATGAGGAGAGATCCGAATGTCCATCTATGTTTTGCGTTTGCGAGACGGCAATTGCATCGTGGCTAGCGCTCCCAATGAGGACCATGCCCGGAAAAGCGTGGAACCGCTCGCCGCAAGCAAGGTTGTGACCGTCCGGGAACTGTATACATTTGTCGCACAGTTCGTCTTGAATGATAATGTGAACTGAGCGCCACCCTGCTGCATAAGGAAACAATTACGGATCTGCATCAGCATGAATATCCCATGCTCAATGCGGCACATGCGCAATCTTATGCCGATTTCGGCACGTCTGAAACAGATAGCCAGACTGAAGCGGTCCATTTTAGTTCACCCGTCAGACGTCCCGCTCAACAGTGGGACCTGCGCGATAAGCAGATAGTCCGCTACGCGGTAGAACAAGAGCGCTTGCGATTTGCCACTGATGCGCCGGGGCCTTTGCAGAGGAGTGTAAAAGCATCGAACTCCGCTGAAAAGCTACTACTCCGCTGTGGGGTTATGCGTCGGCCGCTTCTCCCGTCGACGATGTTCTGCCCAGCCTTCCGGGTCCTTCGCTGACATCCTATCCTCATATTCCGCCGCCTGTTTTTCAGTCGAGGGCAGCCAGTATTCGAACTGCCAAACACCCTTCGCCGTATCAGGGTTCTCGGAACCAAAGTCCTTGACCATGTCAGGGTGAATTTCTATTTCACCGGTCGGACGGAAGAATGGACGAACTGCGGTCTTTTTTGCGGCTTCAGGATGGAGCCGTTTAATCTCCGCGTAACGGCGCAGAGCCGTCTGCTTGGAAAAGAAAAACTCGAGATGCGTCTCCCAAATGTCGGGATCTGACTTTCCGGTATAATCGATCTCGTCGTATTTATCGAAATTATCCATGCTAGGTTTCTGCTTTCTCCCCGTTTCACAGTTGTGCTGTTTAAATTTTGCCATTCCCGCTGCGGGATCTGCAGTACGGAAGTTTCTTCCGCACTCCGAGCAAATAAAGCTTCCTTCGGTATCGGCTTCATTTCTTTCAAAAAGGAGTGTACGTCCGGGAGGCAGAGGAAGTAAGTTGTCGCGATTCACTTCAAGTCATTGTACGCTCGGGCCACCAGCGGGTCTCTGCCCGACTACCGGATCGTGCTTTTTCCGACCATACTTCTACATCTGATCTTCTCAAGCAGGCTCGCGCCGAGGAATATGTTTGAATTGCTGACTAGCCAGTCAGGTAGGCGCGAAGTGTCGAAAGGAATTTTAAAAGGCCCCTGGCGGCGTTCGATACTCCCCATGGAAGCAAGCGCGGCAGCAGGGGCCATTGGAATGCCCGCCCATGGGGCGGACGTAAATATTATCGATTTGCAATTTTTTATCGTGAAGCGACTAAATGCGCCATGGGATTTTAATATGTGCTCTGGAATTCGCCAGCAAGTGCCTTCAGAATCATAGCCCGTTTCCTGGGCCCAATTCCATAGCTCTTTGCCAGCATATTTGTGACAGGGCCAAGCTGGAACTCACGTCGCCTACTTTTCCGCAAAGTGGCGGCGGGAGAAATGATTCCCCATTGGCGGCGGTGACACTCTGACGGCTAGGCTCACTTTAAAACTGGATCGCCTCCAGCAATCCGCTAGGGGAGACGTGCTGGAACCGAACCGAAAATCGCGGAACTCGGAGTGGAGGTAGACTAGTTCTGTATGAGGAAGCGGCTTATTACCCCAACTCCACTTACTGTTCGATCCCATGCTGAAGGTTGGCTGGACGTCGAGCGGGCGGCCGTCGTTGAGATCACATCCGAGGAGAAGGATTATCCTATCGAGTCAGCCTTCGCTTCGGGACGGGGTTGGCGTGCAGCAGAACCAGGACCGCAAACCATTCGACTCCTGTTTGACCAGCCGCAGAGACTAAAACGTATCTCTCTCGTCTTTGAAGAAAACAAAATCTCGCGGATGCAGGAGTTTGTCTTGCGCTGGTCGTCCGATGGCTCAACTTCATTTCGGGAAATTGTCCGGCAGCAGTGGAACTTCAACCCTCCTGAGACCATACGCGAGGTGGAGGAATATCAAGTTGAGCTTGCAAATGTCACCATGCTGGAATTGGTAATCACGCCGGACAAGAGTGGCGGAACTGCCCGGGCGTCGCTCAAAAGTATGCGTTTGTCTTAAGCGGCTCCGACCGGTTGGACGAATCAAAAAGCCCCGTTTCGATCACGTCGCGTGGCATTCTGCCATGTCGAGGCCGTATTCCTGCGCATCTGGCATAAAAACCGGCTGATCCGTCTTTGAAATGTCTCTGGCGAGAGTATGCCGCCGTGGCATCATGTCGTCTTGGACTGGATTCCAGCAACCCGAAGGGCAGAGCTGGTTGGTTCGATTTTTCTGCGTTCGGCAGAACTGTTCGCATCTAAATCCTTGTGAAAGACGAAGAAGGCACCTCTTGAGCAGGATCATGGCGGTATGAGGCCGGACAATGTCTTGGGGATGGAACTTGGGCGTGGGGTTGGCGGTACAGATCAAGAATATCGCTGCTAGAATTTTCCGTGATGTTGACGAGAAGCACATCATGGCGTTTGCCGCAGGGCTGTCGTACTACTTCGTGCTTTCGGTTTTTCCGCTGTTGATTTTTATTTCGGCAGTAGTCGCGTATCTGCCCGTTTCCAGTCTGTTCAACCAAAT
>Ga0070741_10010505_pt1 | contig 17453 bp, 17 predicted proteins | sample Coa_R1_4_FD_66440 | JGI IMG/M metagenome (GOLD analysis project Ga0070741, IMG submission 66440) | Surface soil microbial communities from Centralia Pennsylvania, which are recovering from an underground coalmine fire - Coalmine... | ecosystem: Environmental > Terrestrial > Soil > Unclassified ...
GCTCGGGCGTCGAACGCCGCGTAGACGGCGCCCGTCGACTGTTTGGCCGCGCCGTGAGGAAGGACGAGCACGAGGCTGTAGTCGCACCGCAGGTCGAGCGGGGAGAGCTCGGACCCGTCGCCCTGCCCGAGCTGAGGCCCCTCGGCCAGGAAGTACGGAACGTCGGCTCCCAGACGAGCGGCGAGCGTACGCAGCGCAGGGGGATCAAGGGGCTGGTCGAGGGTCTCGTTCGCCAGGAGCAGAGCCGCGGCCGCGTCGGAGCTTCCTCCACCGAGGCCCGAGGCGACCGGGATGTGCTTCTCGATGCGAACACTCCAGGCCGGCACGGTTCCGGCCGCGTCGGCGAGCAGCTCGAGCGCGCGGGTGACGAGGGTGTCGCCGGCGAACCCTTCCACACGGAGCGCGTCCGAGCGCTCGAGCTCGATCCGGTCGCGCAACCCGATCCGCTGCAGCACGGTCGTGACCTCGTGCTTCCCGTCGGGACGGGTGGGGCCGACCACGAGCGCGAGGTTGATCTTCGCGTGCGCGGGGAGCTCTGGCACAGGGGTGATTCTGCGGCTAGGCGAGTGCCCGCGTCAGCGCGACGAACTCCTCGGGCCGGAGCGACTCCGCCCGGTCGGCGGCGCCGCGGTCGATTGCCGCCAGGGCGGCGGCTGCCTGCTCGCGGGCCGCCACCCCGGCGAGCGCCAGCGAGTTGGGCAGCGTCTTCCGTCGGTGGGCGAAGGCGCCCTCGACGACACGCTTGACGGCGGCGAAGTCGTCGGGCATCGGCCTGCGGCGGAAGGCGACGAGCGCCGAGTCCACGTTCGGTCGCGGCCGGAACACGGCTCGGGACACGGCGTGGAAGCCCGTTCGTTCGGCCGCGAGCTGCACGAGGACCGAGACCGCCCCGTAGTCCTTGCTGGCGGGCCTCGCGAAGAAGCGGTCGGCGACCTCGCGCTGCACCATCACGCACCAGCAATCGACCGTCGGAAGCCCGGCGAGGCTCTCGACGACGATCGGCGTCGCGACGTTGTACGGCAGGTTGGAGACGAGCTTCGTCGGCGGGGGCGCGAGCGCGCCCAGGTCGATACGCGCGGCATCGCCGAGCACGACGCGTACGTTCGGCAGCTCGGGCAGGCGCGACGCGAGCTCGGCGTCGAGCTCGACTGCGTGCACGAGCGCAACGCGCTCCGCCAGATACCGCGTCAGGATCCCGAGCCCGGGCCCGACCTCCAGCACGACGTCCCGCGGCTCGAGCCCCGCCAGGCGCCCGATGACGGCGAGGATGTTCTCGTCGACCAGGAAGTGCTGGCCGAGCTCCTTCCGGGGCCGGATGCTCACAGTGCGAACGCTGCGGCGGCGTTCGCCTCGATCTGGGCCTCCAGCTCCGCCTGATCCACTCCACGCGTCTCGGCGAGCACCGCCAGGGTGTGGATCACGTTCGCCGGCTCGTTCGGTCTGCCTCGCACCGGCTGGGGCGCGAGGTACGGGCTGTCCGTCTCGGCGAGCAAGCGGTCGGCCGGCACCCGGGTCGCGGCGAGGCGGAGGTCCGACGCGTTCGGATAGGTGACGTTGCCTGCGAAGGACACGTAGTACCCGCGCTCGAGGGCGACGGACAGGAGCGCAGCGGACGAGAAGCAGTGCAGGATCACCGTGCCGTCGAAGCCCGCGAGCACATCGGCGGTCGCCTCGTCGGCGGCACGCGTATGGACGACGGCCGGCTTGCCGAGCTCCGCCGCCAGACCGAGCTGGGCCTCGAAGAGCTCGCGCTGGCGTCGGCGCGGCGAGCGGTCGCGGTAGAAGTCCAGCCCGGTCTCCCCCACGGCGACCGCACGTGGCTGGGCGAGCAGGCCGCGGAGCTCGTCGAGTCGATCTCCCTCGCGCTCGGCCTCGTGCGGGTGGATCCCGAGCACCGCGAAGACGCCCTCGGCCCCGTCCGCGATCGCGAGCGCGGCCCGGCAGCCCGCGATCGTCGTGCCGACCGCGAGGATCGTCCGGACGCCGGCGACACGGGCCCGCTCGACGACGACGGGGGCGGGCTCGGCACACGCATCCAGGTGCGCGTGCGTGTCGATCACGCAGCCGCGGTGGGGGCGTCGACCCGTGGGAAGAGCGGCGAAGCGGGCTCGATACCGGTCGCCGCCTCGGCGGCGTGCGGCCGCACGCGGTCGAGCGACAGGTCCGGCGGTTGCCGCAGGGCTTCGAGGATCCGCGGCGCGGTCTCCGGAAGGTACGGCGAGGCCGCGACCGCAACGGCGCACAGACCGTCGGCGAGGTCGTAGAGAACCGAGTCGAGCTCCTTTGCCCGCTCCGGGTCTTTGGCGATCTCCCAGGGAGCCGTCGCCTCCACGTGCTGGTTCAGCCGCCGGACGACCTGCCAGATCTCGTCGAGCGCCCCGGTGATGTCGAAGCGGTCGAGCCGCTCGACCACGCTCGACCGAAGCTCGTCGGCGGCGAACGCGCCCGTCCCGGGCGCTTTCGCCAGCACGCCACCGCGGTACCGGGCGACCATCGCCGTGACGCGGGAAAGCAAGTTGCCGAGGTCGTTTCCGAGCTCGCGCTCGTACCGCTCGCGGATGTCGTCGACCGAGGCGCTGCCGTCCTGCCCGAAGGAGACCGCCCGCGCACACCAGAAGCGGAGGGCGTCCGCGCCGTAGACGTCGATCAGATCGAGCGGATCGATCACGTTGCCGAGGCTCTTCGAGATCTTCTGCTCGTCGAGGAGCAGAAACCCGTGGACGAACAGCTGCTGCGGGACGTCGTAGCCGGCCGAAAGGAGCATCGCGGGCCAGTACACGCAGTGGAAGCGAAGAATGTCCTTGCCGATCACGTGCCGTACCGCAGGCCAGAAGATCGGCACGAGATCCTCGCCCGGCCGCGCGTAGGTCAGCGCGCTCAGGTAGTTGACGAGCGCATCTGCCCAGACGTAGGCGACCTGATCGGGATCCCACGGGATCTGGACGCCCCACGTCTGCGTCGCGCGGCTGATCGAGAAATCGCGCAAGCCGCCCGCGATGAAGCTCCGCGCCTCGTTGTAGCGAAATCCCGGCAGCACGAGATCGGGCCGTTCGTCGTAGAGGGAAAGGAGCCGATCCTGATACGCCGAGAGCCGGAAGAACCAGTTCTTCTCCTCGAGCCACTCGGCCGGCCGGTCGTGGATCGGACAGTTCCCGTCCACCAGCTCGTCCTCGGTCTTGAACGCCTCGCAGCCGACGCAGTACCAGCCGGCGTAGACGTCCTGGTAGACGTCGCCGTTGTCGTAGATCCGCTGAAGGAAGTCCTGGACGAAGCGCTTGTGGCCGTCATCGCTCGTGCGGATGAAGAAGTCGTTCGTGGTGCTGAGCCGCGCGGGCAGCTCCTTCCACGCTCCGACGATCTGGTCCGTGTACTCCCGCGGAGACAAGCCTTGCTCCGCCGCGACGCGGGCCACCTTGTCGGCATGCTCGTCGACTCCCGTGAGGAAGAAGGTCTCGTCGCCGCGCTGGCGATGGTGCCGCGCCAGGATGTCCGCGGCGATCGTCGTGTACGCATGCCCGATGTGCGGCGTGTCGTTCACGTAGTAGATCGGCGTCGTCACGTAGAACCGCATCTGGCGAGATGATAGGGGCGGGCCCCGCGACGGCCGCTTGCGCTGCGCCGCCTCGGCGCCGACGCATCAGAACGACGACGCCGCCCGCGAAGCCGACCAGCGCCGCCAGCCCGGCGGGGAGGCGCCAGTCGCGCCGACCATGCCCGGCGGCCGGGACCGATTCGACGCGCGCGGGTCGCCGGGGCTCGGCTGAGATCAGGTGCTCCACGCCGGAGGACCGAAGCCGGACGAGCTCCGCCCGGACGCCTGCCTGCTGCTGGGAGCGGTGGCGAGGCGGCAGGGTGCTGACGGCTAGGGGCAAGTCTGGTTGCCGCTCTGCACGGGTTGGTGCAGGCTCCGGCCGGACCGATGGCTCGGTCGACGTCTTCGGCGCCCGCGGCGCGGGAGAGCCCGCCGCAGGAGCCGGGGTGCGAGCCGGCATCGAATCCGTGGCCGGCCGAGGGCGCACGGTCAGGCCCCGTCCCGCACCTGGTTCCGAAGCCGTCGTCGGGCTCGTCGCCACCGTCCGCGTGTCGGCGCTCGAGGGCGGAGCCGCCGCGAGCGGCTGAGCGGGCTGGGGTGCGGGCTGAGCGGGGACCGGCGCCGGAGTAGCTGCCGGCGCCGGCTCGGGCGCCGGCGTCGGCGTGGCTGACGGCGTCGACGTGGCTGCCGCAGTCGCCGTCGTCGCCGGCGGCGGCGGCGGCGTGGAGACAGTGGCCGCCTCGGCGGCCGGCCGGCCGGGGTCGGCAGCAGGCGCCTCGGAAGGCACGGGGCCCGGAGCGGAGGGCGCAGGCTCGCTCGCAGTCGGGGCCGAGGACGGAGCGCTCGACTCGGGCTCGGGCGAAGGCGACGATTCCTGCTCGGACGCCTGATCGGAGCTCGCGCGAGGCGGGAGGAATCGCAGGGGATCGAGGTAGCCGTTCTCGTCGGCCGTGAGCCGGACGCCCAGGTGGACGTACGGCGAAGTCCACTCCGCCTCGCCCGAGGGCCCGATCGATCCGATCGACGCGCCCTCCGCGACGGCCGCACCCTCTTTGACGCCCAACGAGCCGAGGTGAACGACCGTGACCGAGTACCCATCCGGCGTCACGATGGTCACGCTGAGCCCGTTGCCCGGCGTCGACCCGGCGAACGAGACCGTTCCGCCCCTCGGTGCAACCACGGCCTCGTCGCGCTCGCCGGCGACGTCGACGCCACGGTGCTGCCCGCCGGCATACGGATCGGCCCCCAGCGCGAAACCGCGAAGGACGCCGCCCGATGTCGGCCAGGACCAGGCCCCCGCCGCCGGCGCGAGGACGAGCCCCACGAGCGACGAGACAAGTGCTGTTCTCAGGAATGACAACACAGCGGCGATGGTAGGCCGGCGCCCGCGCTGTTGTCAACCCTGGTTACAGATTCGTCACAGAGAGCCCCGGTAGAGAGCGTTTCGCGACGCCCCGGTCAAGCGCGCGACCAGGTCGGCCGCCTGCCTCCGCGGCACCCCGCCGGCCACGAGCTCGGCCACCGCGTGCGTCGCCTCGCCCTCGTCCGCACCGACGAGCGGGCCGGACGCGACCACGAGCGTGATCTCGCCGCGGGGCGGCGCCTGGAACCGCTCGGCAAGCTCGGCCGCCGTGCCGCGAACGACCTCCTCGAACTGCTTCGTCAGCTCGCGGCAGACTGCGACCTGCCGCTCCGGGAGCACCCGAGCGAGGCCGGCGAGCGTCGCGGGCAGGCGGCGGGGCGACTCGAACGCGACGGCCGGCCACGGCCAACGGCCCAGCTCCGCCCACAGCGAGGCGAGCGCGGAAGCGCTCCTGGGGAGGTAGCCGAGGAACTGGTACCGCTCTGCGGGAAAACCGCTGGCGACGAGTGCAGACTCGACCGCCGAGGGCCCCGGAAGCACCGTGACCGGAAGACCTTCGTCCAGCGCGGCGGACACCAGACGGGCGCCAGGATCGCTGATGCCGGGCAGCCCGGCGTCGCTGACCAGCGCGACGCGTGCCCCTGCCCGGAGCTGCGGCAGGACCTCGGCGGTTCGCTGAGCCTCGTTGTGCTCGTGGTAGCTGAGCAGGCGAGCGGACACGCCGTGACGCTGCAACAGGATGCGCGTCCGGCGCGTGTCCTCGCAGAGGACGAGATCGGAAGCCGCGAGCTCGCGCAGCACCCGGAGCGTGACGTCCTCGAGGTTTCCGATCGGCGTCGCGCAGACCGCGAGCGGCATCAGGAGGCGACGGCGTCGACTGCCTCGAGCGCAGCCATCGCCGCTCCGACCATCCCCGCCGAGGTCCCCAGCTCGGCGCGGACGATCCGAACCGAGTCTCGCATCGGCTTCAGGGCCTCGCGAGCGACCACCTCTCGGGCGGGCCCGAACAGCAGCTCTCCCGCAGCGGCGAAGCCTCCCCCGATCACGATCAGCTCCGGGTCGAAGATGTTGACGAAGCTGCCGATCCCCGAACCGAGCTTCCGCCCGATCTCGGCGAGCAGCTCGACCGCTTTCGGATCGCCCTCGTTCGCCAGGCGAACGAGGCGATGCGCGTCCGCGGCGGGGCCGAAGGCTTCCCGGGCGAGGCCGTCGGCCGCCTTTCCCGACACGTACGCCTCGAGATGCCCGCGACCGCCGCAGCTGCAGACGGCACCGTCGTGGACGATCACGACGTGGCCGAGCTCCGCTCCGGCGCCGATCGAGCCCCGGTAGGGCCGTCCGCCGAGAATCAGGCCGCCGCCGACCCCGGTGCCCAGCGTCAGCATCAGCATGTCGCTCGTCCCACGACCGGCGCCGACCTTCCATTCCGCGATCGCGGCCGCATTGGCGTCGTTCTCGATCGTGACCGGCAGGCCGAGCCGCTCCCGCATGAGGTCGCGCAGAGGGACGTCGACCAGCGGGATGTTCACGGAGCCGATCGCGACCCCCGCGCGCTGGTCGATCCGGGAAGGGACGCCGAAGCCGACCGCCGCCACGCCGTCGTTCGTCAGCTCGCGGACGGCGACTTCGAGGCCGTCGAGCAGATCGTCCTCGGACGCGAGCGGCGTCGGGTGCTCCCGGTGCTCGGCGACACGGCCCTCCCGGTCGACGAGCCCGGCGAGGATCTTCGTCCCACCCACGTCCACACCAATCACTTGGGTACTCACAGGCGGCGGCTACCATAACCCGCCGGATGCCGTCGGGAGACAAGCCCTACCGGGTCTACCGCGGCGGCCGCGTCAAGGGGAGAGTGCCGAGCTTCCCTCCCCCTGTCCCCGAGGAGGCGAGCCCCTCCCGGCCACGTCCCTTTCGCCTCAGGCCAAATCGCCGATGGCTCAGATGGATCCCCGCGATCCTCGTGGTCTTCGTCGTGTTCGTGCTCGCGTGGGGTCTTGCGAGCTACTTCCAGTTCCGCGACGGAGTGACGGCGGCGAACAACCGCCTCGACCGCAAGGTTCGGCAGGTGCTCGACCCCGAGCACGGGAGCTCGTCCGACATTCTCCTGCTCGGGACCGACCACGCGCAGCTGGCGGGTCGCGAGTCGGCGCGTCGGACCGACTCGATCACGCTGGTGCGCGTGGACTCGAGCCGTCACCGGCTCGCCTACCTCTCCATCCCCCGCGACCTGGCGGTCGAGATCCCCGGCTACGGGACGTCGAAGATCAACACGGCGATGCAGCTCGGCGGTCCCGGTCTTGCCATCCGCACGGTGAAGTCGCTGACGGGCCTGCCCGTCAACCACGTCGTCATCGTCGACTTCAGCCAGTTCGAAGACCTGATCGACAAGCTCGGCGGCATCGACATCGACGTCCCGGAGAAGATCATCTCCAAGTTCGACTGTCCCTATCCGACGGAGGCCCGTTGCGCCAGCTGGGAGGGTTGGCGGTTCGCGAAGGGCAAGCAGCACATGGACGGGCACCGGGCCCTGATCTATTCGCGGGTTCGCAAGAACAAGCTCAATCCCGCCGATACCGACTTCTCGCGCGCCGAGCACAACCAGCAGGTGCTCCAGGCGGTGGCGAGCAAGCTGACGAGCTTCGGGACGCTGCTCAAGATGCCCTTCATCGGGGACGACTTGCTTGCCCCGGTGAGCACGGACATCTCGACTCACGGGTTCATCTCGCTGGGCTGGACGAAGTTCCGGTCGAGCTCGGGCAACACGCTGCACTGCCGGCTGGGGGGAACGGCGATCGGCGGCGAGATCGAGTCGGTCGAGGAGAACCGAAACGTGATCGCGATGGTCACTGGCGACTCGGCGCCGCAGCCGCCGGTGCCGGGCTCGGGCGCATTCGGCCCGGGCTGCGTCCAGGGAAACCGCACGCTCGGCGTTCGGTAGCCGACGACCGCGCCCCGAGCAGGAACCTGGGGCGATTTCGAGCCGAACCCCCACCCTGGGTGGGGGATACGCCCTCTCGACCCGCTACCCCGAGCGTACTGCCGAATCTGTCACGTGTCCGTGACCACGCGGTGCCGAATGCGTGTCGATTCGTCCGGCGATCGCCGGCAGGGTTACGTGGACCCTCCGCTGTCGCCGGCGGCCGCCTTCTTCTCGGCTGCCTTCTCCGGCTTCTTGTCGTCCTTCTTCGCCCCGTCGCCCTCGCCGGCGGCGTCGCGCTTTCGCGACCCGCGCCCGTAGTCGGTCGAGTAGAAGCCCGATCCCTTGAAATGGACCGGCACCGGATGCAGCACCTTGACGACCGGCGCGGCGCCGCAGACCTCGCAAGCCTCCGGGTCCGGGTCCGTAATGCGATGGAATACCTCGAACAGATGACCATTCGGACAACGGTATTCGTAGATCGGCACGGCGGATCAAGGCTAGCAGCGCCGTCCGAAGCCATTCGCGACCGCGTACCGTGAGCACGGGTTGACCGAGACCGCCCTTCCCGTCCGCGTCGCCTCCGAGGCGCGGGAAGCCGGCCGCGAGCTCGACCGGCGGCTCTTCGTCGCCGGCGTCGCGGCCTGCACGCTCGCCGTGTGGGCGTTCCTGCTCGTCCAGCTGTCCGGCTGGCCGCCGCACGAGGACGAGACCCTGCCGCTCTTCGTCGGCCGCCGCTCGCTCGGCGACATGTTCGACATCGTCCTCCGCCATCGCGGCGGCGCGCCGCTCCACTTCCTCCTCGCGTGGGTGGTCGCGCATCTCGGCGGCGGGCTGATGACGATGAGGTTCCTCTCCGCCCTCTTCGCCACGGCGAGCCTCCCCGCGATCGCGCTGCTCGGCAACCGCCTCGCAGGCCGGGCGCCGGCGCTGGCCGCGACGGCGCTGACGGCCGGGAGCTGGCTGTTGCTGTTCCACGGGATCTACGCCCGGATGTACAGCCTGTTCCTGTTCCTCTCCACCGTCTCGTACCTGGCGCTCCTCAGGGCTCTGGGTCGAGGAGGGTGGCGCGCCTGGGGAGGCTGGGTCGTGATCACGCTGCTCTCGATCGCGGCCCACCCGTACGGCGCGCTCGTCCTCTGCTCACAGGGCCTGTACGTGCTCCTGACCCGGAAGCGGCTGCGCGCGGCGACGCCGGCGTTCGCGGCCGTCCTCATGCTCGCAGTTCCGCTGTGGCGAAGCAGCCTCGTGCTGGCGAGCAGGTTCGACGTCGGCGTCGGCGGGGGCGGCGGCAAGCTGCGAACGCCGCACGAGGTCTTCGACTACCTCTGGCGCGTCGCCGGCGACGCGTCCTCGGGCTACACGGCGATCCTGGTCGTCGTGCTCGTCCTGGCCGGGATCGGGGCGCTCCAGCTGCTCTGGGAGGCGCCCCGGCACGGGCTACTGCTCATCTGCGCCGCGATCACCCCGATCCTCTTCTTCCTGGTCGGACGATTCGGAGGCAACTCGGCTCCGGAGTCGCGCCATCTCATCTTCGTGCTTCCGTTCTTCGCGCTGGCAGCAGCCGCGGGCATCTTCGCCGTCTCCCGAGCAGCCGGGCCGCGGACGGGATGGGTGGCCGCGCTGCTCGTCGTCGGCCTGCTGCCGACCGAGGTGGCGTGGGGCTGGCACAAGACCCCGGCGCTCTTCAAGCGCGAGAACCACGTTCGCGTCGTCGCCCGGGGGCACGCCGCCGACTGGCTGGCCTCGACGTCACGGCCGAGCGACGTCCTGTTCGCGTACGAGCCGCTGTACCTCGCCGCCTGGGAGCGCTCCCACTCGAGCGTGTCGCGGACCGTCGTGCCGCGCGCCGATGCCAGGCTCGCGCTGGAGACGTTGACCGAGGCGCGAAAGCCGCTCGGGCGCGGCGTCTGGGTCTTCGATGCGGGGGACAACAACAACTACGTCAAGCGCACACATATCGAGCTGCGCATGCCGTTCCCGCGCAGCGAGTTCGAGGCACGCGTCTACGGCCCGTACCTGATCATCCGGACGCGGAAGCCCACCGTGACCGTCGCCCGGTACCTCGACGACGCCCGCAAGGTCGAGCTGATCGGGAAGTCGCTGGCGATGGGCGACGCCGACATCAACTACGCGACCATCCGCCGAGCTCAGGCGCGGTTGGTCGTCCGCTCGCGCTCGAGCGTCTCCTCGTAGCACGGGGCCTCTTCGAATGCGGCCAGGCCGGCGGGCGTTCGCCGTCGCGACGGCTGCTTTCGCCGCGCGGCGGCCAGCACGGCCGACGCACCGACCACGCCCCCGAGCAGGAAGCTGCGCAGCCGGCCGCGTCGGCTGTTCTCGTCCATGTGGACGATGGTACGTCAGCCGGCGAGCGTCTCGATCCGCGCCACCGCCGCCTCGAGGGCGCCGGCGTCGAAGAGGTACGGCACGGCGTTCGGCAGGTCGTGGAACGGCGGGCCGTCGAGAAGGTCGGAGCCGGCGGCGGCATTGAGGGCGTACCGAAGCGGGATCTCGTGGCAGACGACCAGCACGCGAGCGGCGTTCCGGCGGGCGACCGCGCGGAAGCCGCGCGCGTAGCGAAGCGCCGCCTGGTCGAGGCTCTCCCCGCCCGGGAACGGCGTCTTGCGGCCGATCGAGCGCTTGACCTTGCGATAGTCCTCCAGGGGAGCACCGTCCAGGTCGCCGACGTCGACGTCGTCGAGGAGCGGCTCCACCTCGAAGGGCACGGAGCGGCCCGCCAGGGCGATCTCCGCCGTCTCGCGCGTCCGCGGGAACCGGGTGTGGACGCACAGGTCGAGCTCGAGGTGGACGATCTGCTCGCCGAGCAGCCGGGCCTGCTCTCTGCCCTCCTCCGACAGGGGCGCCGCGACGGTCGGATCGCCGTTGACGCGTCCCTCCTGGTTCAGCACGGAGTGCGCGTGGCGGGAGACGACGATCAGCATGCGTCTCGGCGGCCGCAGGGCGTTGCCGGATGAGACACCCCTACGCCGAGAGCTGCTCGAGCAGATCGTCGATCTCGATCAGCTCGAACGTCTGCAGCTTTGCGCTTCCCCGGGCGCCGAGCGCGACCGAGACCTTGGCGACCGTCGCGGCATCGGGCGCCTCGACGATGTTCAGGAAGTCGTAGGCGCCGATCATGCTCCACTGATGCAGGACCTTGGCGCCGAGCTCCTCGACGTCGCGGTTGACCTCCTTCAGCCGCTCGGGGTTCGCTTGCAGCGTCTGCACGCCCTTGGCGGTCAGCGTCGTCAGCATCACGTATTTCGGCATCCCGGCCTCCTTCGAGTCTGAGTCGCGAGCTTACTGGCTCGCTCTCGCCCTGGCCGACTGGTCGAGGTAGAGGACGGCTGCGCCGACGAAGAGGATCGGCGACAGGACGAGGTCGGAGAGCGCCGCTGCAACCCGTTCCGTCGACTCCGCGCCGCTGCGGAGGAGCAGCGCCATCATCAGCCGCGTGACGTAGAAGACGATCACGAGCGTCGCCAGCCCGCCGACCGCGTGGACGAGATCCGCCCTCGCGAGCCTGACCGAGCGGTCGAGCGCCGCCCAGGGGCCGGCACCCTCGACGAGCGCCGCCGGAACGACCCAGCCGAGAAACGCGAGGTAGGCGACCGCAGGCAGGACGAAGAGCTCGGCGAGCAGCGGCACCGGCAGAAAGACGAGCACGCCGAGCGGATACGCGACCGAGAGGCGTCGCGCATCCGGCCGGACGCCCGTGACGAGCACGATCGCGACGATGTAGGAGGCCGTCAGCAGCAACGATCCGATCACGATCGTCGTCCCGACGCCGCCGCCGAGGATCGGCTCCGGATTGTGGAACGCACGCGACGGCGGATGGCCTCTGGGCTCGCGGTGGTGGTGGCCGAAGGCGACGGTCAGCTGCGTGAGCGTCGCGACCGAGAGCCCGAGCGGCAGCGTCTGGAAGAAGTTCCGACCGTACAGACGGATCGTCTCCGCGACCAGCTGGCCCACCGTCCGCGACTCGGGCGGCAGTGGCTCCGGCAGCGGCGCGGACGCCCGCGGGCGTCGCGTTGCGGTCCGCGCCACTAGAACCGTCTCCGGGTCAGCCAGTAGTGGACGAGGTAGGCGACGAAGCCGACGAGCAGGAAGCTCGCGATCCCCCACTCGGTCGCATGCCGGCTGCCGTGGCGGCTCGCGTGCCAGTAGACCCAGCAGGAGAGGACGGCGGCGAGCAGCACGGCGACGACGAACTGCCCGAACCCGAAGGACGCGGTCTCAGGCGACACCGTCCGAGCCTAGATGCTTGCGTCGGCTCAGGCGGCGGCGGCGACCGCGGCGGCCTTCTCGAACACGAGCTCGCCGTCCTGCGCGTCGACCAGGATCGTGTCGCCTTCGGCGAAGCCACCCTCGAGCAGGCGCAGGGCGAGCGGGTTCTCGACGAGTCGCTGCAGCGCGCGCTTCAGCGGCCTCGCTCCGTACGCCGGATCCCACCCGGCCTCGGCGACCAGCTCCTTGGCGGCCGGCGTCAGCTCGAGCGACAGCTCGCGCTCGCCCAGACGGTCACGCAGGCGGCGCAGCTGCAGCTCGACGATCTCGCCGAGCTGCTCGCGGCTGAGCGCGTGGAACTCGACCACCTCGTCGATCCGGTTCAGGAACTCCGGCCGGAAGAACTCGCGCAGCTGCTCTGCCGAGCGGATGTTCGAGGTCATCACGATCACGGTGTTGCGGAAGTCGACCGTGCGCCCGTGGCCGTCGGTGAGCCGGCCGTCGTCGAGGATCTGGAGCAGGACGTCGAAGACCTCGGCGTGCGCCTTCTCGATCTCGTCGAGCAGGATCACCGAGTAGGGGCGCCGCCGGACCGCCTCGGTCAGCTGGCCGCCCTCCTCGTAGCCGACGTAGCCGGGCGGGGCACCGATCAGCCGGGCGACCGTGTGCCGCTCCTGGTACTCGGACATGTCCAGACGGACGAGCGCGCGCTCGTCGTCGAACATGAACTCGGCGAGCGCCCGGGCGAGCTCGGTCTTCCCCACGCCCGTCGGGCCGAGGAAGACGAACGACCCGATCGGACGGTTCGGGTCCTGCAGGCCCGTCCGCGCACGCCGCAGGGCGTTCGCGACCGCCGACACGGCCTCGTCCTGCCCGACCACGCGCTCGTGCAGCCGGTCCTCCATGTGGATCAGCTTCTCGGTCTCGCCCTCGAGCAGGCGGTCGACCGGGATCCCCGTCCAGCGGGCGACGACGGCCGCGACGTCGTCCTCGTCCACTTCCTCCTTGACCATCGGGTCAGCCTGCGGCTCGGCCTTGGCCGTGAGCTCTTGCTCGAGCGCCGGGAGCTCGCCGTACCGGATCTCCGCCACGCGCTGCAGGTCGCCGTTCCGCTCCGCGCGCTCGGCCTCGCCCTTCAGCTCGTCGATCTGGCGCTTGATCTCGGCGACGCGCTGGAGCGCCTCCTTCTCCTTCGCCCAGCGCGCCGCGAGCTCGTCGCGACGCGACTTCGCCTCGGCGAGCTCGCGTTCGACGGGCTCGCGAACCTCCTTCGACTCCTTCGCCATGGCGGCCAGCTCGATCTCCAGCTGGCGGACGCGCCGATCGGCCTCGTCCAGCTCGATCGGAGAGGAGTCGATCTCCATGCGCAGACGCGAGGCGGCCTCGTCGACGAGGTCGATCGCCTTGTCGGGCAGCTGGCGGTCGGCGATGTAGCGATCGGAGAGCACCGCGGCCGCGACGAGCGCCGCGTCGCGGATCGCCACGCCGTGGTGCGCCTCGTAGCGCTCCTTCAGGCCGCGGAGGATCGCGATCGTGTCCGACACGGTGGGCTGGCCGACGAAGATCGGCTGGAAGCGCCGCTCGAGCGCGGCGTCCTTCTCGATGTGCTTGCGATACTCGTCGAGCGTCGTCGCGCCGATGCAGCGGAGCTCGCCCCGGGCGAGCATCGGCTTCAGCATGTTGGCCGCGTCGACGGCGCCTTCGGCGGCACCGGCGCCGACGATCGTGTGCAGCTCGTCGATGAAGAGGACGATCTCGCCCTCGGCGTTCTTGATCTCGGTCAGCACCGCCTTCAACCGCTCCTCGAACTCGCCCCGGTACTTCGAGCCGGCGAGCAGGGCGCCGATGTCGAGCGCCCACACCCGCTTGCCCTTCAGGCCCTCGGGCACGTCGCCGGCGACGATGCGCTGCGCGAGCCCTTCGGCGATCGCCGTCTTGCCGACGCCCGGGTCGCCGATCAGCACCGGGTTGTTCTTCGTCCGGCGCGACAGCACCTGGATCACCCGCCGGATCTCCTCGTCGCGGCCGATGACGGGATCGAGCTTGCCGCTCTCGGCGGCTTCGGTCAAATCGCGGCCGAACTTCTCGAGCGCCTGGTAGGTGCCTTCCGGGTCCTGCGAGGTGACGCGCTGGCCGCCCCGCACCTCGGCGATGCGCGCGAGCAGCTCGTCGCGGGGGACGACGTCGAGCGCGAGCAGCAGGTGCTCGGACGAGACGTAGTCGTCCTCCATCTTGCGCGCCTCGTCGAACGCCCGGTCGAAGACCTTGGCAAGTGCGGCAGACACCGTCGGCTGCTGGCTGGCGCCCTCGATCCGGGGCCTGCCGGCGAGGGCCTGCTCGGCCGACGAGCGCAGCTCGTCCGCCGAATCGCCGACGAGCGCGCGCGGCAGGTCCTGGTCGAGCAGGGCGAGGAGCAGGTGCTCGGGGTACAGCTCGGGGTTGCCGAGGCGGCGGGCGCGCTCCTGCGCGGCCGCGACCGCCTCCTGGGACTTGAGTGTCAGCTTGTTGAAATCCATCAGGTCGTTCTCCGTGCTGGAAAGTGGGTGTTTGCGTCCCGGTAGAGGATGAGGTCACGCCGGTACTGGCGGTGCACGCGCTCGACCGACTCCCGCATCTCGCGCTCGAGCCGGTCGAGCCGCAGCCGCAGCTTCGCGAGCTCGTCCTCGAGCGCGAGCACGCGCGCGACGCCGGCGAGGTTGAGCCCGAGCTCGGTCGTCAGGCGCTGGATCAGGCGCAGCCGCTCCAGGTCGCGCTCCGAGTAGAGGCGCGTCCCCCCGGGCGTTCGGCCCGGGCGGACCAGCCCCTTCGACTCGTAGATGCGCAGGGTCTGCGGGTGCATCCCGACCAGCTCGGCGGCGATCGAGATCATGTAGCGGGGGCGGTCGTGGTCGGTCGTCGTCACTTGCCCGCCTTCTGGAGCTCCTCGAGGAGCTCGCGCTCGCGTTTCGACAGCTTCTTCGGGACGGAGATGCGGACGCGCGCGATCAGGTCGCCTCGGCCCGAGCCCTTCAGGCGCGGCGCGCCCTTGCCGCGCACGCGCAGCAGCTTGCCGTCCTCGGAGCCGGCCGGGATCTTCACCGACACGGGGCCGTCCGGCGTCGGCACGGAGGCGGTCGTCCCGAGCGCGGCGTCGGCGTACGGAACCGGGACCTCGACGATCAGGTCGTCCCCTCGCCGTGTGAACACCTTCGACTGCTCGACGCGGGTGATCACGTACAGGTCGCCGGCGGGGCCTCCGTTCCAGCCGGCCTCTCCCTTGCCCTTCAGCCGGATCCTCGTGCCGTCCTTCGCGCCGGCCGGGATCTTCACCGTGTAGCGCTTCGTCCGCCGCTCCCTGCCGGTGCCGCGGCAGGTCCGGCACGGCTCCTCGATCACGGTTCCGTTCCCGCGGCAGCGGGGGCAGGGCTGCGAGAGGGCGAAGAACCCCTGGCTCTCGGCGACGACGCCGCGGCCGTCGCACTGAGGGCAGACCTTCGGCGCCGTTCCCGGCTTCGCGCCCGACCCTCCGCACGTATGGCAGGCGAGCTCGAGCGCCACCGGGATCTTCGTCTCGACGCCGTTCAGCGCGTCCTCGAACGACAGGTTGACCTGCACCTCGACGTCGTTGCCGCGCTGCGAGCGCGGCTCGGCGCGCGACCTGCCGCCGCCGAACAACCCGCCGAACAGGTCGCCGAGGTCGCCGAAGTCGAAGCCCTCGGTCGTGCTCCACGTGAAGCCGCCCTGGCCAGGGCCGCCGCGGCCGTTCGCCGACCCGAAGGTGTCGTACCGCTTGCGCTTCTCGGGGTCGGAGAGGACGTCGTAGGCGCCCTGGATCTCCTTGAAGCGCTCCTCTGCCTCCTTGTCGCCCGGGTTCTTGTCCGGGTGGTACTGGCGGGCGAGCTTGCGGTACGCCTTCTTGATCTCGTCCTGCGTCGCGTTCTTCGGAACGCCCAGCGACTCGTACAGGCTCCTCATTCCGCCACCACGACCCTGGCCGGACGCAGGACACGATCGCCGAGCCGGTATCCCTTCTGGAGCACCTGGAGGACCGACCCCGGTTCGGCCTCGCCGCCCGGCTGCGTGAGCAGCGCCTCGTGGACGTGCGGGTCGAACGCGCCCTCGGTCTCGATCAGCTCGAGCCCCTGCTTCTGGAGAAGCTCGACCAGGGAGCGATGGACGAGGCGGACGCCGTCCTCGAGCCTGGCCTCCTCGTGTTGCTCGGCGGCCTCGAGCGCCCGCTCGAGATCGTCGAGCACCGGCAGGATCTCCCGGAGCAGCGACTCGTTGGCGCGCGCCGCGAAGGACTCCTGCTCGCGCGCCGTTCGCTTGCGGAAGTTGTCGAACTCCGCCTTCAGCCGCTGGAGCGAGTCGAGGTACTCGTCACGCTCGCGCTCGGCCTGCGCGAGCAGGTCGAGCGGGTCCGACCCCTCGGGGTCGGACCCTTCGCCCTGCGCGAGGGGCTCGGGGTCGGGACCTTCGTCCTGCGCCACGGCCTCGGCGTCGACACGCTCACGCTCGGTCACGAGGTCGGCGCCTCCTCGTCGACGACCTCGGCGTCCTCGATCACCTCGTCATCGGACTGCGCCCCGTTTCCGGACGGCTGCGAGGCGGCCTGGGCGGCGGTTGCCTGCGCGTACACCGCCTCGGCCAGCTTGTGCGAGGCCTCCTGCAGCGCGTCCGTCTTCGCGCGGATGTCGGCGACGTCGTCGCCGTCGAGCGCCTGCTTCAGCTCCATGATCCGGCCCTCGATCGTCGACGCGTCGGACTCCTCCAGCGACTCGCGATGCTCCTCGAGGCTCTTCTCGGTGGCGTAGACGAGCGCCTCGGCGTGGTTCTTCGCGTCGGCGAGCTCACGCAGCCTGTGCGCCTCGCCGGCGTGCGCCTCGGCGTCCTTGATCATCCGCTCGACCTCCTCCTGGTTGAGGCCCGAGCCGCCTTCGATCTTGATCTGCTGCTCGTTGCCGGTCCCCAGATCCTTCGCGGAGACGTGGATGATCCCGTTCGCGTCGATGTCGAAGGTGACCTCGATCTGCGGCATGCCCCGCGGCGCCGGCGGGATGCCGACGAGCTGGAACTTGCCGAGCGTCTTGTTGTAGAGCGCCATCTCCGACTCGCCCTGCAGTACATGCACCTCGACGGCCGGCTGGTTGTCCTCGGCGGTCGAGAAGATCTCCGACTTCTTCGTCGGGATCGTCGTGTTGCGGTCGATCAGCTTCGTGAAGACGCCGCCCTTGGTCTCGATCCCCAGGGACAGCGGGGTGACGTCGAGGAGCAGGACGTCCTTGACGTCGCCCTTGAGGACGCCGCCCTGGATCGCCGCGCCGACGGCGACGACCTCGTCCGGGTTGACGCCCTTGTGCGGCTCCTTGCCGATCAGCTCCTTGACCTTCTCCTGGACGGCCGGCATGCGGGTCATGCCGCCGACGAGGACGACGTGG
>Ga0070741_10010506_pt1 | contig 17452 bp, 13 predicted proteins | sample Coa_R1_4_FD_66440 | JGI IMG/M metagenome (GOLD analysis project Ga0070741, IMG submission 66440) | Surface soil microbial communities from Centralia Pennsylvania, which are recovering from an underground coalmine fire - Coalmine... | ecosystem: Environmental > Terrestrial > Soil > Unclassified ...
TGGACGGCGCGCGCGAGCTGACCACCACCGATGTGTTGCGGCGCGTCCGCTCGATCCGGCCGACGAGCGAGGTGAAACGGGACGAGATCGAGGAGTTGCGCAAGTGGGCGCGCGAGCACCTGGCGATCGACGCCGTGCGCGGCCAGCCGGCCACCGCCGGCGAGCGGCTGATGGAGTTCTAGGAGGCGCCTGGTGAGCAAATATCTCGTTTTCCAGGACTACGTGCTGAAGGACCGGCGGCTGCTGCTCGCCGCCCTCGCCGACCTCGGCTACACCGAGGTGGAGGAGGGGGAGGCGCTCCCGCTGTACGGCTACCAGGGGGACCGCCGGCCCGAGACGGCCGAGCTCGTCGTCCGACGGCGGCACCTGGGCAGCGCCTCGAACGACCTGGGCTTCGCGCGGACGCCCGCTGGCTACGTCCCCATCGTCAGCGAGTACGACCAGCGGGTGCTCCACGGCGGCCAGCTCCTCGTCAAGCTCCGGACGGCCTACAGCGAGCGTGTGGTCGAGGAGGTCCGGCGCCGGCTCCACGGTGCGGCCCGGCGCACGGTCGAGGGCGACGTGGTCAGGATCACCGTCCGCTACTGAACAGGAGGGAAGCCATGCCCGAGATCGACTTCACGATCGACCCGCAGACGGGCAAGCTCGAGCTGCACGTCAAGGGAGTCGTCGGCCCGGCCTGCGAGGACGTGGCGAAGCTGGCCAGGGAGCTGCTGGGCGCGCCCGAGCGCGACGAGAACACGCCGGAGTACTACCTGCGGCCGCAGGTCCGGCCGCAGGTGCAGCCGAAGCAGGGACGCTGACGCCGATGGGCGGCGAGGTCGGCATCGCGCTGGACGCGACGACCGGCGCGCTCCTCATCGAGGAGACGGCGAGCCTGCCGCGCGCGCTGCACGAGACGCTGCACCGCCTGGTCGGGCCGGCACAGGCGATCGCCTGCGCGGCGCCGGTGGAGGTGCGCATGCTCGCTCCCGCTTCCCCCCGTGAGCTGGCCACCGTGCCCTGCGTCCGGCTCGCCGGCTACTGGCACGACAGCCTGATCGAGGGGCCGGGACGCCGGAGCACGGCCAAGCTGCAGGGCTGCCCCATCCGATGTCGCGGGTGCGTCACGCCGGAGAGCTGGGACGCGGCTGGCGGCCACCTGGTGCCCGTCGGCCGGCTCGCCGACGCGCTGCTGGACCCCGCCCGCGAGCGGGACGGCGTGACCGTGCTCGGTGGCGAGCCGTTCGCCCAGCCGGAGAGGCTGCTGGCGCTCGTGCGGGCGCTGCGCGACCGCGGCTGCCCCCACCTCGTCTGCTACTCGGGCTACACCTACGAGCGACTGCGCCGCGTGGCGCTCCAGCGGCCGACCATCGGGGCGGTGCTCGACGAGATCGACGTACTCATCGACGGCCCCTACGTCGCGGCGCTCGCGGACCGCGCGGGTCCCTGGACCGGGTCGGGCAACCAACGGGTCATCGCTGCGATTCGTTCTGCCGAAAAGACGCTGGCTCTCCTGGGAGACCAGGACGTGCCCATCGTCTGGGATGGCAGGCTGGGGCAGAACGTCCCTCGGGACTGATCCGCCCCTGACAACTTGGTGACCGATGATGGGTGCGGCCCACGTGGCCAAGTCCCAACCCCTGAAGTGAGCAGGGAATAGCACCTTCCCCTCGTAAACGGGAGACCGGTGCCCTGGCAACGCACCACGAGAGGCGGGAAGGAAACCGGGGATCACGACCAGAACCCAACTGGAAGATCGCATCCGGGAGCAGGCAGCCATGGGTAGTGAGCCCGAGAGGGCACCGCACGCCACAAGGGGTGCGGTCGAGCGCGTGTCTGAGCCGTCGTGACGCTGAACCGGCCAACGTGGGTTACGCCGTGCGCCTTCGGGCGTCCGGTGAACAGGCCGGCCCAAAACGGGACAGGCTCTGGGGGTCGGCGGACCGATCACCGACCGGCCAACCTCACTCACATCAACCCGGCGGATAGCGCGACCCTACCGCTGCGCAAGACGGGCACCAGGAACGAAGTAACCACCTCCCGGCTCTCCGTGTGGTCGATCACGGAGTAGGCCGCCACGCCGCATGACGGGAGGCTGGAGGGATGGTCCAAGAAGCCAACGCCCTGGGCAACGCCAGGGATACGCAGACGTGGACCACGGCAGTTGGAGTGAAGAAATGCAAGTAGGAGTTCACACGTCATGAGCACGACGGACACGCCGGGCGCAGTGGCTTCACCGCTCCCGGCGCCAACGCCAGTGTATGAATGGAAGGACCTGCCCTGGAAGCAGTTCCAGCGGCAGACCTTCAAGCTGCAAAAGCGCATCTTCAGAGCCTCCGGTCGTGGCGATACGAAGACCGTCCACCGCCTGCAACGGCTCCTGATGAACTCCTGGGCGGCGCGGTGCCTCGCCGTGAGGCGGGTCACCCAGGACAACCGCGGCAAGCACACGGCCGGCGTGGACGGGGTGAAATCCCTCACGCCTCCGCACCGGCTCGAACTTGTCGCGAGCCTGAAGCGGTTCCCGAAGGCCCAGCCGGTCCGCCGCGTCTGGATCCCCAAGCCAGGCAAGGCGGAGCAGCGGGCGCTCGGGATACCGACGCTGCGGGACCGGGCGGCACAGACGCTTGTGCGGCTCGCCCTCGAACCCGAATGGGAGGCTCGCTTTGAGCCCCACAGCTACGGGTTCCGACCGGGACGCTCCACCCACGATGCCATCGAAGCCATCTTCCGCGCGATCCGCTTCAAGGCCAAATACGTCCTGGACGCGGATATCGCGAAATGCTTCGACCGTATCGACCACAAGGCATTGCTGAACAAGCTCCGCACATTCCCGCGCCTGCGGCGAGCCATCAAAGCATGGCTCAAAGCGGGTGTTTTGGATGGGCCGGAGTTGTTCCCCACCGACGAGGGCACGCCTCAAGGTGGGGTGATCTCGCCCCTGCTCGCCAACATCGCGCTGCACGGCCTCGAAGCCCACCTCCGCGCATCCTTCCCCCACCGCTTCCAGGGGCGCAGCAACTGGAAGCCGCTGGTGGTGCGGTACGCGGACGACTTCGTGGTCCTGCACGAGGACCTGGCGGTCATCGAGCGGGCGCAGCAGCTCGCCAACGCGTGGCTCGCGGGCATGGGGCTGGAACTGCGGCCCAGCAAAACCAGGATCGCCCACACGTTCCTCGAACACGAGGGACGCATCGGGTTCGACTTCCTGGGCTTCCACGTACGCCAGTACCCGGTCGGCAAGCACTACTCGGCCCGGAACACGTACGGGAAGCTGCTGGGCTTCAAGACGCTCATCAAGCCGAGCCCGGACGCGCAGAAGCGGCACCTCGCGGAGATCGCGGAGGTAGTACGCCGCCACAAGGCCACGCCCCAGGGCGGGGTGATCGAGCTGCTCAACCGCAAGATCACCGGCTGGGCGAACTACTACTCGACCAAAGTCTCCAAAGACGTGTTCAGCAGGATGGACCACCTGGTTTACCTGAAGCTGAAGCGCTGGGCCGAACGCCGCCATCCGAACAAGGGCAAGCGGTGGGTCGCCGACCGTTACTGGCGAACCATGCGCGGCCGACGCTGGAACTTCGGTCGCGGGGAACAGGTGCTGGCGTGGTACGCCGACACCCGCATCCGCCGCTACGTGAAGGTCCAGGGGGCGCGAAGCCCCTTCGATGGCGACCTCGTCTACTGGGCGAGCCGCCTAGGCCGCCACCCGGACCTGCCGAAGAGCAAGGCGTACTTGCTCCACCGGCAGCAGGGGCGGTGCGCCCGCTGTGGACAGCTCTTTACCCGCGCGGATGAGCTGATCGAGTACGACCACATCCTGCCAAAGGCCCTGGGGGGCCAAGACAGGCTGCACAACCGGCAGCTCCTCCACGCGCATTGCCACGACCAGAAAACGGCCGCGGACGGCTCTTGCCACCCCGGCCGCGCAGGCCCGCACAGGCCCTCAGCCGCGCGGGTCGTTCGTAGGAGGTACCCATGACATGGGCCAAGCTAGCCCACGCTCCCGCAGGGCGAGGGTGTGGGTCAATTCGGTCGAGGAGCCGGATGAGGGGAAACCCTCACGTCCGGTTTTGTAGGCGGGCGGGGGAAGGCGACTTCCCTCGCCTAGTGCATTTCCAGGCGACCGTCTCGGGTTTGGTCGCCCACCGCCCCGCCCCGGATAAGGGGATGTTGGGGGACACCCCCAAACCCCCGCCCTGGCGGGACACTAGCCAGCGCGCCGGACGACGAGCAGCGCCGGCTGGAGCACGCCTTCCTGACGAGCCTGACCCGGGCGCTCTGCCCGGGCGGAGTGCTGGTGTTCCTCGTCCCGCAGCACCGGCTCGCCGTCTCGGCCCGCTACCTGGCCAGCCACTACGCGGGCTACCGCGCCTACCGCTTCCCCGATCCCGAGTACGCGGCGTTCCGCCAGATCGTGCTGTTCGCGACCCGCAAGGGGCAGGCGGCGCACGACCCGGCGGCCCAGGCCCAGCTCGAGGTCTGGAGCGCGGCTGACCTCCCGCCGCTGCCCGACGAGCCGACAGCCGCCCCGCTGCGGGTGCCAGCGTTGCCGGCCGGCGAGATCCTGTTCGCCGCGCTCTTCTTCGAGGCGACCCAGGCCGCGGCCGAGGCCCGGCGGCGGGGCGTCTGGGCGCAGCCGCAGCTCGCCGAGCAGATCTGGCCGGTCGAGGAGCGGCCGGTGCGCCCGCTGATGCCGCTACGCAAGGGCCACCTGGCACTGCTCATCGCGGCCGGCTTCCTGAACAACGTGCTCCTCTGTCAGGACGACCAGCGCGTCCTGGTCAAGGGGCGCACGCACAAGGAGCTGGTGCTGGTGGAGAGCGACGACGCGGACACCCAGATCGAGCGCGAGGTGCTCCGCACATCGGTCGTCGTGCTCGACCTGGCGACCGGCGCCCTGGAGGTCGTCGACCAGGGCGGCAGAGGGGAGGAGAGCGCGTGAACCTCGGCGAATTCCTGACCCGCTACGGCGACGCGGTCGCGGCCGCCGTGGTGCGCACCTACCCGCCGGTCTACGACGCCGAGACGCGCCGTACCTGCGGCTTCGACCTGCGGCGGCTCCTGCGCCGCCCGTTGGGTGGCCAGGCCGACGCCATCCGCGCCACGGCCCTCTCGCTCCGCCTCAACCCCGGCACCAATGTGGTCGGGGAGATGGGATCGGGGAAATCGCTCGTGGCCGCGGCGGCCGCGTACCTGGCCGGCTACCGGCGGGTGCTGGTCGTTTGTCCCCCGCACGTGCGCCGCGTCGGCGCAATCTAGATTCCTCTCGTAGAGAGGAGGAGTCCGGAAGAACACTCCTGAGTCAACGGCTTACCTGGCGGCGAAAGCCAAAGGGGACACTCGCATGCCGTCGAAGCGGTAGGGGTCCCGAAGACGCTTAGGTCCTCGTACCGCGAGACTCGCGCGATATGGTGAAGGCTGCATTGCTTGAACCCTAGCTTCCAGCGGTGGAAGGGCACACCCCCCGATACAGCGTCTGTAACTCGGGGTCGCCGGAATACGCCATCCAGGTGAGGGACGGCGGAATCTTCCGTCCGGCGAGCGATGGGGAATGACCCCATTCAAGGGGATGGGCAACCCGCTCATCCAAGGAAGCGAACGGGGCACCTACGTCGCGCTAGCACGTCTAGATTGCGTAAACGCGGGATCGCCTACGGGACGCGAGTCCTATGGCGACGGAGCCTCCGTAGTAGTCCGAGGCCGGGAAAGCCGGCCACATGGCGAAGGGAGGCAGGTATCTCGGAAACCCAGCAGAGGAGGTGCGCGAGATGCGCAACGCTGAAACTGTCCTGGGGATCATCCGCGAACGCGGTAGCAGAGGGCTACCGCTTGAGCGCGTCTATCGGCTCATGTGGAATCGGGACCTGTTCCTGGCCGCCTACGGTCGCATCGCGAGGAACGCCGGCGCAATGACGCCCGGCGCGACGGACGAAACCGCGGACGGGATGTCGCTGGCCAAGATCGACGCCATCATCGAAGCGCTGCGCTTCGAGCGGTATCGGTGGACGCCGGCGCGGCGGGTGTACATTCCCAAATCAAACGGGAAGCAGCGTCCGTTGGGCATCCCGACGTGGTCGGACAAGCTGGTGCAGGAGGTCATCCGGCTCATCCTGGAGGCCTACTACGAGCCCCAGTTCTCCGACCGCTCCCACGGCTTCCGCCCTGAGCGCGGGTGCCACACGGCGCTCCGCGAGGTGCATCGCAAGTGGAACGGAACGGTGTGGTTCATCGAGGGAGACATCGCCCAGTACTTCGACAGCCTCGATCACGAGGTCCTGCTCGGCATACTGGCCGAAAAGATCCACGACGGCCGCTTCCTGCGGCTCATCGGTGAACTGCTCAAGGCCGGATACCTGGAAGAATGGCGGTTCAACCGCACCCTGAGCGGCGCGCCGCAAGGGGGCGTGGTCAGCCCCATCCTCGCCAATATCTACCTTGACCGCTTCGACAAGTGGGTCGAGCAGACGCTCATCCCCGCCCACACCCGAGGCGACAAGCGCAAGGAGAACCCGGCGTACTACACGGTGCAGCGGAGGGCGCAGTACCTGGCGAGCAAGGGTCGCCGCGAAGAGGCGCGGGCGCTGCGGCAGCAGATGCAACGCACCCCCTCAAAGCTCCCCAACGACCCGGACTACCGTCGCCTGAAGTACATCCGGTACGCCGACGACTTCCTGCTCGGATTCCTCGGGCCGCGGTCGGAAGCCGAGGAGATCAAGCGCCGGATTGGCGAGTTCCTGCGCGACGAACTCAAGCTGGAACTCTCCGACGAGAAGACGCTGATCACCCACGCGCGGACAGGTGCCGCGCGGTTCCTCGGTTACGAAGTGCACGTCATCCACGACGACACCAAGCGCACCGCACAGGGGCGGCGCCAGATCAACGGCGTCGTCGGCTTGCGGGTGCCTGCGGATGCGGTGCGGAAGAAGTGCGCGCCCTACATGCGCCACGCCAAGCCGATTCACCGGCAGGAGCGCACGAACGATTCAGTCTACTCGATTGTCGCGGCGTACCAGCAGGAGTTTCGGGAAGTCGTGGAATACTACCGGCTGGCCTACAACCTCCACACGCTCGACCGGCTGAAGTGGGTTATGGAGCGTTCGCTCGCGGCGACGCTATCCGTCAAGCTGCGGATCAGCGCCTCCAAGGTGATCGAACGCTTCGGCACCACCTTCCAGACGCCGAACGGCTCGTACAAGGGCCTGCAGGTGAAGGTCGAGCATCCGGGGAAAGACCCGCTGGTGGCCAAGTGGGGTGGCATCTCGCTCAAGCGGAACCTCGATGCGGTGCTGGACGACGATCCGCCGCGACCGTGGGTCTCACGCACGGAAATCGAGCAACGGCTCCTGGCCGACGAGTGCGAGCGCTGCGGCTCGCACGAGCGAGTCCAGGTGCACCACATTCGAGCCATGCGCGACCTACGACAGCACGGGCGCAAACCCAGGCCCGCGTGGGTTGAGCTGATGGCTGCCCGCCATCGCAAGACCCTGGTCCTCTGTCATCCCTGCCACATGGACGTGGAGTACTCGCGGCCCAAGTGGCACACCGCAACGCGGCCATGGAGACACCGGAGAGCCGGACCTATCGAAAGGTAGACGTCCGGTTCGGAGGGGGGCCGTCGGAAAAGGCCCGCCGCCAGGCGGGACCTCGCTGACGGCCTACCCTACCTCGTCAAGAAATGGCAGCGTGAGGTGCTCCAGACCATACCCGGCGCTCGGGTCGCCATCATTCGGACGATCAGCGATCTCGGACGTGTTCGGCACCTGGGAGGCCGGACGCAGTTCGTCATCTGCTCTCGGGAGCAGGCGAAGCTGGGCTATCGCTGGACCCCGGCCGCCGTGTTGCGCCCGGCGCATGATGACGTCGGCGGACTCGCTCGGGATGATGCGGGTGGCATCGCTCGTCTCGTGTGCTGTCCATCCTGTTTCACGGCGGCAACCGATGAAGAGCAGGTGCCGCTCACGTGGAGCGACCTCGAGGTGAAGAAGCGTCGCTGCCTCGCCTGCGGCGGGCCGCTCTGGCAGGCCGACCGCGGCGGCCCCCGCCGCTTCCCGCTCGCCGACCACATTCACCGACGGATGTCCGGGTACTTCGACCTGCTCGTCTGCGACGAGGTCCACGAGTATAAAGCCCGTGGATCAGCCCAGGGCTTGGCAGCAGGCACGCTGGCCGAGGCCTGCGCCAAGACGTTGACGCTGACCGGCACGATCTTCGGCGGGTGTGCGCGGCGTCACTAGGTGACGTGATCCCTATCTGAGATAGGAGGGGTTCGAGAGGATATACCCCTGGGTCACCTGGCTTACTCGAAAGCGAAAGCGGACGGGGACAATAGCACGCCAGGAAAGCGGGAGGCGTCGGGAGACGTTGAAGGCGCAGACCCGCAAGACCCGCGTGATATGGAGAAGGCTAGACTGCTTGAACCTCATGTTTCCTGCGATGCAAGAGGACATCCCCTGCTTACAACGTCTATACCGCAGGGTCGCCAGATGACCGGCCTCGTAACCGCAACCGGGAACTCTCGACTGGCGAGCAGTGGGAAGTGATCCCACTCAAGGGAACGAACGGGGCTCCTACGTCACGCTACACACGTCCGTCACCTAGGAACGTCGGATCGCCTACGGGGCGCGAGCCCATGGCGACGGAGTCCCCATAGTAGTCGCCGGAGCCACGACCGGCCGAGGCGCACGGGAAAGCCGTGCACAGGGCGAAGGGGGACAGGTGTTTCGAGACTCAGAAGAGCGAGGTGCGCGAGATGCGTAACGCCGAAACGATTCTGGGGATCATCCGCGAACGAGGCAGGCAGGGCCTGCCCATCGACGACCTGTATCGACAACTCTGGAACCCGGACCTGTACGTCCTGGCCTATGGACGCATCGCCCGCAATGGCGGTGCGCTCACGCCGGGTGCGACCCCGGAAACCGCGGACGGCATGTCCATGGAGAAGATCGGCGCCATCATCGAAGCCCTGCGCTTCGAGCGGTACCGATGGACTCCGGCACGGCGGGTCTACATCGAGAAGAAACACTCGAAGAAGCTCCGACCGCTGGGCATCCCGTCATGGAGCGACAAGGTCCTGCAGGAAGTGCTGCGCCTCATCCTGGAGGCGTACTACGAGCCGCAGTTCCGCAACAGCTCCCACGGGTTCCGGCCGAAACGCGGGTGCCACACGGCGCTCACGACGGTCAAGCGCACCTGGACGGGGACGGTGTGGTTCATCGAAGGGGATATCTCGGGATGCTTCGACAACATCGACCACGCGGTCCTGCTGTCGATCCTCGGCGAGAAGATCACCGATCGCCGATTCCTGCGGTTGATCGGCCAACTCCTCCGGGCGGGATACCTGGAGGACTGGAAGGTCAACGCCACCTACAGTGGCACGCCGCAGGGCGGCATCGTGAGCCCCATCCTGGCCAACATCTACCTGGACCGGCTGGACAGGTTCGTCGAAGACGTGCTCATGCCCGTGCACAACCGAGGACAGGAGCGTCGGCCCAATCCGGACTACAACAAGATCGCCTGCAAGGTGAGGTACTTGAGGCGGACGGGGCGCCCGGCGGAAGCCGAAGCGCTGCGCCCGCTCATGCGGTCGCTGCCGTTCAACGACACGCATGACCCGCACTACAGGCGTCTGCGGTACATCCGGTACGCCGACGACTTCCTCCTGGGCTTCACGGGGCCGAAGGATGAGGCCGAGGCGATCAAGCGCCAGATCGGGGAGTTCCTGGGCACCACGCTCAAGCTGGAGTTGTCCGCATCCAAGACGCTTGTGACCCACGGCCGCACCCAGGCGGCACGGTTCCTCGGATACGAGGTCGTCGTCCAGCAGAGCGACACGAAGCGCGACGCCAACGGCCGTCGCTCGGCCAACGGCATCATCGGGCTTCGCGTCCCTGCGGACGTCATCCACGCCAAGAAGGCACCCTACATGCGTGGCGGGAAGCCGCACCACCGAGGGGTCTTGCTCCACGATTCGCCATTCAGCATCGTGAGCCAGTACCAGTCGGAGTTCCGCGGCATCGCCAACTACTACCAGCTCGCCCGCAACCGCGGCGCCCTGCAAAGCCTGCGCTGGGCCAATGGAGATGTCGCTCGCCAAGACCCTGGCGGCCAAGCTGAAGATCAGCACGGCCCAGGTGTTCAAGCGGTACAAGGCGACGATCCAGACCGAGCGCGGCCTACAGAAGGTGCTCCTGGTCAAGGTCGAGCGAGAGGGGCGGCGGCCCCTGGTGGCCATGTGGGGTGGCATCTCCCTGGCGCGGACGGAGATGGTCGCAGCCCTGAACGACAGACTGCCCCCGATTCTCAGTGGTCGGACGGAACTCGAACAGCGGCTCCTCGCTGAGTCGTGCGAGCTGTGTGGCTCCACGGACGACATCGAGGTGCACCACGTTCGGGCGCTGAAAGATCTGAATCGGCCAGGGCGGACCCCCAAGTCCGTCTGGGTGGCTGTCATGGCGGCTCGCCAACGGAAGACGTTGGTGACCTGCCGCGTGTGCCACGAGGACATCCACGCTGGACGCCCCTTGCGGCAACTGGCCTCCACCGGATAGCAAACACTGGAGAGCCGGATGCACGTAAACGTGCACGTCCGGTTCGGAGGGGGGCCGTTGGAAAAGGCCCGCCGAAAGGCGGGACCTCGCTGGCGGCCTACCCTACACAGCTCGACGCTGTTCTACCTGCTCTGGAGGTTCTCGCCAGCGGTCCGGCTCGAGTTCGGCTACCGCGAGGAGCCGAAGTGGGTCAGTCGCTACGGCATCGTCCAGCGGATCACGAAGAAGGATCCGGATGCCTATGCCGATGAGGGCCGGCACTCCAAGCGCCGCAGCTACCTGATTCGCACCATCGAGAAGCCGGGCGTTTCGCCGGCCGTGCTGTTCCACCTGATCGGGAATACAGTGTTCCTCCGGCTGGCCGACGTCGCCCAGAACCTTCCGCCGTACACCGAGCGGGTAGCGCTCCTGCCACTCGACCGTGGAACGCACGGTGACGAGTTCTCGCAGGCGACCTGCTACCGCCGTTTGGCCAGTGAACTCTGGCAGGCGGTGACCGCCGCGCTCCAACAGGGCTCGAAGCGGCTGCTCGCGACGTACCTCGAGGCGCTGCTCGCCTATCCAGATGCGTGCACTCGAGGTGAGACCGTGGTGGACCCCCTGACCGGGAACGTCATCGCCCACGCTCCGGCCTTGCCCGACAACGCGCTCTACCCTAAGGAGCGGGCGCTGGTGGATCTGGTGCGGCGCGAGCGAGCGCGGGGCCGTCGGGTCCTGGTGTATATCACACATACCGAGAGTCGCGACATCAGCCCGCGCCTGCAGGCAATTCTGGAGCGGGAGGGCTTCCGAGTGGCCGTGCTCAAAGCGGGTATGATCGCCGCTGACCGACGCGAGGAATGGCTTGGCGCCCGGGTCCGAGAGGGCGCCGATGTCCTGATCTGCCATCCTCGCCTGGTACAGACCGGACTCGACCTCGTCGATTGCCCATCGGTGGTTTGGTATGAGACCGAGTCCTCGGTCTACGTGATGCGCCAGGCGAGCCGACGCTCCTGGCGCATCGGGCAACGCCAGCCAGTCGAGGTCACCTTTCTGGTCTACGAAGGCACGTTGCAGGCCGAGGCCCTGGCGCTCGTCGCTGCCAAGATGCGCTCGGCGCTCATGGTGGAGGGGGAGCTGCCTGAGGATGGGTTGGCGGCGCTGGAGGGAGATGGCCAGGACGTGTTTTTGACACTGGCACGGCGACTGACCGAGCAGAGCATGGGCGATGGGCAGTCGCTTGAGACGCTCTTCGCGCAGACGCGGCAGAGCGAGGTGGAAGCCGAGAACTACCTGGTCGACGGCGACTGGGAAGGCGAGGCCACAGCGGTGCCAGTGCCTCCGCAGGACAGGCACTTCCCCGACGGAGAAGCCGCTGACCTCTGGCAGCGGGTGTTCGCCTGTGAGATAGTGACTGAGGCGAGCCTCACGGAGACTGCCTCGGCCACCACAAACGGTCGAGTCGCGACCTTCGAAGAGCTGGCCAGCCTCGTCCGGCGGCCGAAGCCGCGACGTAAGCCCGTGACGGAAGGGCAGCTCGGGCTGTTCGACCGGTAGGCCAGAGATCGAAACAAGAAGCCGGACCATTGGGAGCGGGTTCTTTCCCATTCCCTGTATGAGCCGGCTTTTTGTTTGCCTTGGACCCGACGGTGGGTACGTTGCAGGCCAAGATGCCGTGCGGTGCCGTCATCATCGTAGTGAACATCATCTCACCGGGGGCCGGAGCCCGGGATGGTGAGCAGGGCCTGCGGGAACATGCCGACCGCGCAGTAGACCTACGGTGCCACGCCAGTGCCCGTTCCGGGGGCCGGGGTACTCCCGATTGTGAGACGTGCGGCAGGAGGCGGATCGGGGGCGTGTGGGAGGCCGTGAGCTGCCCAGAACGCCCGGATGTGCTGCCTCCAGGACTTTCTGTCGCTCTCTCCAAGCAGAAATTCGTCCACATCCAACCGGCTACTCCCCTTGGCTCCAGCAGACCAGGGAACGGCGGCCGTGGTCAGCGCGATCCGGGCGAGGACTGTGCGGCGGAGCAGGTCGCGCCACCGGTCTAGGGCGAGCAGATATTGCTCCGCAGGCCACTTGGCTACCGCGGTACCGGTCACGCCCCGGATCGCCTTTTCGACCGCCTTCGGGGACAAGCTTGCACCGTGGACAATCGTCGACCGCAGATCGTACAGCGTCTTCACATCCCGGTAGATCGCCTCGGTCGGGTCCGCGTCCGTCGCCAGAATGTCGGCTGCCCTGGTCCTCAAGCGGAGACCGATCTCGGTTGTGTCCGTGCCCGCGAGTGCCGCCTCGAGCCCGATCGCGAGATCTACCACCTGATCCGCGAGGCCAGGCGTGTAGCCGTCGAGGGAGCGGCTCAGCCTGCCCAACGCCAGGCGGACGGCACTCCAACTCGAATCCTCACCCCACGAGCCAATCAACGACGCGACGTTCTCGAGTCCCGGGGCGTCTGTATCGGTGAGCGTCACGGGCCGGTGGGCGAAGCGGAATCCCCAACTGGGGAGGGGCGTGATGGACGGGGAGATCCAGCGAACGCGTTCAGGCTCTCCCGCCATATCGACCACCGCGTGCGCAGTTGACCCGGTCGCGAGGCGTATTGCCGTGATCAGGCGACTCATCCGTCGGCGCGCCTCGTAATCGGCCATCATCTCGGCCCTGGCGACAAGGAGCGCGGCCGGGCCGGGATGCACAACGACCTGCGACCGCTCGACCTCATATCCAGCGGACGGCAGTTCGCGCTCAATGAATCTCTCCGCCTGATTCTCGACGCGGATCACGCGCACGCCCGCGACTTCGATCGTCTCACCCAACTCGTCCTGATGACCCTCCGGCAGGGGCAGGTGCTCCACGTCCACGTCCGCCACAAGCTGGAGGACGGTAGAGCGTGGGACCGCCCGCACCTTGTCGATGAGTTCGTCGATGGTCGCCTGTACGGAAGGGCTCGTGACGTCGTAGGGCTCGTCGGCAAGCGTCGCCGCGGCAACCGCGGCTTCCAGCAGAGCCGCCGCGTAGTTCCAGGGGTAGTCGATGCCGGGCCCCGGCGATCGCTTGAACCGCTGCGGCAGAGCGGCCTCAAGCGCCTTCGCCAGCTGTCCTCCCTCCCCCTCCACCGCATGCCCGTAGTAGTCTCGCGCCATCCAGATCCAGGGCCGGTAGCGCGAGCGAGGCAGCACCCGCTCCTCGACCAGCCTGGGAAAGGACCGGCTGAGAGCATCTAGGGCGGCCTGGCGGATCCGGGCTTCGTCGTCGGCTGCTAGAGCAAATGCTGATGTGTCCGGGTTACTCCGTTGTCGCCCCGCAGCAGCTGCATTAGCCATGGATATGCGCCCCCTCAATTGGAAGCAGTGCGTTGGCTACCGCGCGCAGGGCACCCGGGGCCTGGGAGACGCGCCGAATGTGCACCGATTGGGTGCTGATCGCGCAATTCGTTGCGCGATAGTTGCACGATCCCGGCGAAGACGGCCGCCGTCCCGTTGTCGACCGCTGCCCTGTACTCGGTGAAGAATATGTCCGATGGGAAGCCGTCCTGTCGGCTGTGAGATGCCCCATCGCGTGCGGCTGTCCTCTGGTCACGGGGCGCCACCTTTTGGCCCGCTCCATCATCCCGTAGTGCCCATCCCACCGAGCCTCTGCGCGCGGGTGGGACCCGGTTCTGCGAGGCGGCCCAGGCGTCCGTTGGGGTCATCCCGCGCCTGGAGGTAGAGTTCCGCGGATATGGTCGCCTCCGGAGTCTTGCCCACCGGCTTGATCAGACCTCGGCGGAGTGCCGCCTCGGTGATTTCGCGGCTGGTCACTGGACGGCTGGTGCTCTCCAGGATTACCAGCGCGACGTCGACGTAACGCATCCGAGGCACCTGCTTGCTCCAGCCCCATCGCCCGGAGCGCGGCGTTGATCGGGTCGGTGTAGAAGACCGGCTGCAACCTGTTCAGGGTCTCGTCTGGCACATCGGCCAAGTCACGCTTGTTCTCGCTAGGAATAAGCACGCGCTTCGCTCCCGCCTCGCGCGCCAGTTCCAGGCGCTCCGGCAGGTTGGCCACTCGGTGCAGCACCCCTTTCACGCTCATCTCGCCGGCCACCACCGACGTCGGGTCGGTCGGGCGCTCCAGGAGCGCAAAGACTAACGAGATGAAGAAGGCGATGGCCGTCTCCGCTCCCTCTTTGGCCTGGTTCAGGTTCACGGCCTGGACGGTGAAACGGTCGGTCGGGTCCGAGGCGATCGTGAAGACGGAGCCTACCGGGAGCGGGTCGCCCGTGATCAGGAGGCCGCCCATCTTCTTGAGCTGTTCCTTCACCCGCAGGCGCATCTCCAGGGCGAATTCCGCGTACTCCGCCAGCTCCCCCTTGGCAACGTTACCGTCCAGGTGGAGCAGCTTCACCAGGCCGCTCACCGTCTTGCGCACCGCCTTGGCATCGCGCCCGCCGACGTGCGGGCCGAACGTAAAGTGGCGCTCGGGCAGGTCTCCGTGACCAGTACGCCAGTTTCCGGATAGCCAACCAAACAACAAAGGGTATGAGTCCCGTCAAGTGGTGTAAAAGGATCAGCGGTCTTCATCGTCGTAGTCGTCGTCGAGCCTGTGGAAAGGTGGGCGGGTCGGAGCGGAGCGGAGAGCCGTCCACCTTTCCACAGGCGGGCCCCTCAGCCCGCCATCAGCAGCGCCGGCATCGGCTCTCGCTTCGCCTCCTCATCGAGCTTGGCCAGCGACTCGGCGCTGAAGTAGCGCCGGCTCACCTGCCACTCGTCGTGCTGTTCGGCCAGCACCAACCCCACCAGGCGGATGACGCTCGCCTGGTTGGGGAAGATCCCCACCACGTCGGTCCGCCGCTTCACTGCTCGGTTCAGCCGCTCCAGCGGATTGGTGCTCCAGAGCTGCCGCCAGTGCTCCGGGGGGAAGGCGAGATAGGCCAGCACGTCCGCCTCGGCCTCGTCCATGAGCTGCGCCAGTCTCGGGAACCGAGGCCGGAAGCTCTCGGCCACCCGCCGCCACTGCTCTCGGGCGCTCGTCGGATCGGGCTGCACAAACACCGTTCGGATCGTCGCCGCCACCATCTGGGCCGTCCGCCTCAGGCGGACACCAGGGCCAACGCATTCCGAACGAAATGGACCCGGCACCGTTGCCAGGCTGCCCCTTGGAGCACCGCGGCGATCGCTCCTTTGAGCCCCTCGTGGGCATCGCTGATCACCAGCTTCACCCCCGCGAGCCCCCGTGCCACCAGCCCCCGCAGAAACTGCGTCCAGAAGGCCCCGTCCTCGCTGTGGCCCACGTCCAGATCCAGCACCTCCCGCTCCCCAGTAGCCTGCACGCCGACAGCGATGACCACTGCCATCGACACCACCCGACCGTTCTCCCGCACCTTCAGGAAGGTGGCGTCCAGCCACACGTAGGGATAGGCCCCCTCCAGCTTCCGGCTCCGGAACCGCTCCACCTCGGCGTCCAGCTCCTGGCACAGCCGCGATACCTGGCTCTTGCTCACCCCGTTCATCCCCAGCGCCTGTACCAGGTCGTCGACCCGCCGCGTCGACACCCCCTGGACGTAGGCTTCCTGCACCACCGCCACGCGCGCCCGCTCCGCTCGCTTCCTCTCTTCCAGCAAGCTCGGGTAGAAGCTCCCTTCCCGCACCTTGGGCACCTTCAGCTCAACGGTCCCCACCCGCGTGTCCCAAGGTCGATCTCGGTAGCCATTCCGATGAGCGGTTCGTTCCGGCGTTCGCTCATCGCGCTCGGCCCCAATCTGCTGGCTCAGTTCCAGCTCCATCACCGCCTGGGCGAGCACCCGTACCCCTTCTTTCAGGAAGTCCACGTCCCCTTCCATCTGGGCCGTGCGCAAGAGCTCCGTCAGTGCCATCCTGTACTCGTCGGCCATCCCGTCCAGTCTCCTCTCGATGATTTCCGCAATCTCGAGGAAGACCACGGGGTGGCCGCTCCTGTCAACCCCCCCGCCCTTTTTACACCACTTCCGGGGATACTACCACCAAAGGCGATGCCAGACGCGTTGGTGTAAAGCATCGGAGCGTGGCGCCGGCGCGACAACTTCAACCCGATCGCGATCTGGGCTGAAGAGTTCCGGCCATTCCTGGCGCATCTGTCGCAGGAGGCCGAAGTCATCGGTCGATGCGTACACATACCGATAGCACTGCGCGGCTTGCTGCGCGTTGAGATAGACAACGCTGTCTGGAATGAGCGCCATCGTCTTGCCATCGAGCCGGGCGATGTCTGCGTGGTAGGTGCGCTCGGCCAGGATGAGGGCCATCGTCGGGCTCAGAGGGAAATCGATCTCAATTCCGGGCGACGCAAGACCTGAAGTCCCACGCAAGGGGTCATGAGCGTGCGCGTTCCGCACTACCGGATGATCTGAAGTCCATAATGGTGCATCCGTGCCGTTCAGACCGACGAACCAGATGTGCCCCAGAAGAGCGTCGGCGATTGTCCGCACAAGCGAATCGTTCAGGAGCAAATGCGCCTGCGTGATCGCGGCGCCGTCCGGCCGATCTGCCTGGGCGAGCCATGCCTCAAGGCTGGATGCCAGCGGCTCGCGCCGAAGCGCCGCCAGTCCCTGCTCCCACAGCTGCGCGGATGCGACGCGTGCCTCCTGAGTCCGGAGCACCTGCACCGCGAGGAACCGGGCTACCTCGGGCCGCACGGACGGGTCAATTGCATTCTTCTGCTCGATACCGTTGATCAAGGTATCTAGCGCCGAGGCCGCCGACGCCTCAAGATCGGCGAGGTGACGCTCCAGCGTCTGCGTTGGGTCGCGATCTCCGGGCTTGCTAGTGTCAACATCCAACGGCGCATCGTAGAAGTAGCTTGCGCTCGCTACGTCCTCGACCCGTGTGCCGTAGCTCCGCCCGTCGACCGTGTCACAGGCGAACAACTGTGAGCCATCGTGAGTGAAACGCCGCAGATAGAACCGCGGCACGTAATGCTGTTTCTTAACG
>Ga0070741_10010507_pt1 | contig 17451 bp, 15 predicted proteins | sample Coa_R1_4_FD_66440 | JGI IMG/M metagenome (GOLD analysis project Ga0070741, IMG submission 66440) | Surface soil microbial communities from Centralia Pennsylvania, which are recovering from an underground coalmine fire - Coalmine... | ecosystem: Environmental > Terrestrial > Soil > Unclassified ...
CCGAAAATACCGGGCCATTCGCCGGCTGTACCGGAAACGCCCGGCCAACGGCCGACGCCTGTGCCTTGACGAATTCGGACCGTTGAACCTGCAACCGCGTCACGGTAACTGCTATGCCCGAGAGCGCGTTTTCGTATGTGCTGCAGGATTGGGATCAATCGTTCTGCGTCGAGCAGGCGTTTGGCCCCAGTGCCGAGGTCATCAAGAAGATCCTGGGTTTGCGGCAGTCCGTCGATAGCCTGGAGCGCATGAACGTGGACATGTCCAAGCAGGTGCTGGATTATCGCGCTGCTCGGCCTGCCCCCAAGCCCGCGGAAGAGGGCGTGATTCTGGTGACGAGTGCCGACGGCAAGGGCATCGTCATGCGTCACTCCGAGGAGGAGAAAGCGGAGAAAAAGCACAAGACGAAGGCCCATCGTGGCAAAGGCGAGAAGGCGAATCAGAAACGCATGGCGACGGTGGGTGCCGTGTACACGGTGGATCGTTATTTTCGCACGGCCGAGCAAGTGGTGGCGGCGTTGTTTCGCGACGAGGAGCCGCGGCCGTGGCAGAAGCGTCCCGCACCGCAGCACAAGCACGTGTGGGGCAGCCTGCCGGTCGCGGGCGACGATGACGAGATGATCTCCGGCATGAACGTGGTCTATAGCTGGCTGCAGCAAGAGGTCGAAGATCGCAGCTTAAATAGCGGGCGACCGGTTACGCCCAATCCATACAGGGAGTTCAAGGGCGATGAAGTCTTCTACCTGGACCTGTTCGGACTCAGCAACAACGCTCTGTTCGGTAAGAAGCGCGGCTTCGGCACAATTCTGAACGACGATTGATCCGCCCAACCGTTCAGTGACAGGAGACTTGGCATGGAACAAGTGACGCTTTCAACCGAACGCCTCTTGCTGGTCCCCACTACACCTGAGGAAGCCCTGGCACAAATTGAGGCGCTGCCCGCTCCCCAGCGCGCGGAGGTATCGCCTGACTGGCTTGGGCGTGCCCGGGCCGCGACAACGGCAGACCCCTGGCTATTCGGGTTTAACGCCAGGGCTCGCGATACTGGGGCCCTCATTGGAGGTTGCGGGTTCAAGGGACCTCCAGACGCGGACGGAATCGTCGAGATCACGTATGGAGTTGACGCGGCGCATCAGAAGCGGGGATACGCCACGGAGGCGGCCCAGGCCCTGATCGCGTTCGCGTTCGGCAGCAGTTTCGTTCGCGTCGTCCGCGCCCACACCAGGACGGGGAACATCGCGTCGGAGCGCGTCCTGGAAAAGTGCGGCTTCGAGCGCATCGGTGAAGTCATCGAACCTGAAGACGGCCTGGTATGGCGCTGGGAAAGAGCCAAGCAGCAGTCCTGAGCAACAGTACCCATGAAAACCTCATCTTCTTTCTCGGCTCTGCTGGCGGTTGTGCTGGCCGCCTCCTCAGGGAACGGCCAGACCCAGACGGACGCCGCCCTGCAGATCCAAAAGGAGTTGGCCGCACTACGGGCCGAGGTGAAAGCTCTGAAAGAGGAGGTGGCCCGGCTGCAAGGACAACCCCCGGCGCACCTCTTTCTAGGAATGGGCGACCACCATCGCAAGATCACGACGTCGTCAAAGATGGCCCAGCAGTATTTCGACCAGGGCCTGGTGTTTGCCTATGCCTTCAACCACGACGAGGCGATTCGCTCCTTCAAGCGGGCGGCCCGACTGGACCCCGACGCGGCCATGCCCTGGTGGGGAGTGGCCTTGTGCCATGGCCCGCACATCAACCAGCCGATGCCGGCCGAGCGCAACCGCGGCGCCTGGGAGGCGCTCGAACAAGCGCTCCAGCGCAAGCCCAAGGCCAGCGCCAGTGAAAAAGCCCTGATCGAAGCGCTCGCGCAGCGCTACGCGAACCCGGCTCCGGCTGACCGAAAACCGCTGGACGAGGCCTACGCGAAAGCCATGCGTGCCGTCTGGAAGGCCAACAAAACCGATGCCGATATCGGAACGCTCTACGCCGAGGCCCTGATGGACGTGCAACCCTGGGACTTGTGGACCAAGGATGGCAAAACGCCAAAAGGCAATGCCATGGAAATCATCGCGGTGCTCGAGGAAGTCCTTCGGTTAAACCCACGGCATCCCGGCGCCTTGCACCTATACATTCACGCCGTGGAGGCGTCCGCGAACCCCTCCCGCGCCTTGGGCGCCGCCGACCGCCTGCGTCATCTCGTCCCTGCCTGTGGACACCTCGTGCATATGCCATCCCATATCGATGTGCTGACGGGACGATGGAGCGAGGCCATTGAGGCCAACCTGCGTGCAATCGAGGCGGACCGCAAGTATCGCGAGCTATCCCCGCATCACGAATTCCAACACATCTACATGGCACACAACCGTCAGATGCTGGTATTCGCGGCCATGATGCAAGGCCGCGGTAAAATGGCCGTCCTAGCCGCTCGCCAGATTCTGCCCAATGTGCCTGGCGAATACGCCCGCCGCGAGACCGTGGCCATCGAACCCTTCTTCCCCATCCTTTACGATGCACTCGTTCGCTTTGGGAAATGGGACGAGATTCTATGCGAGCCGGCTCCGCCCGCATACCTGACACTCACGACGGCCATGTGGAGATTTTCTCGGGCCGTCGCCTATGCCGCCAAGGGTCAGGTGGCCGAAGCCGATCAGGCGCACCGCGAGTTCAAGGCGGCCAAGGCGAAGATCCCGCCTGATCGCCTGGTCACTGTGAATCGAGCGGAGCAGGTCCTGCAAATCGCCGATCATGTGATTGCCGGAGAAATTGCCTACCGGAAGGGAAAGATCGCTGAGGCGGTCAAGCAACTGCAACAGGCGATCGCCATTGAAGACGATTTGCTGTACATGGAACCGCCGGAATGGACGATTCCGGTTCGGCATGCACTCGGGGCCATCCTGTTGCGCGACAAGCAACCAGAGGCGGCCGAGAAGGTTTACCGCGAGGATTTACGCCGCTGGCCCGATAACGGTTGGTCCTTGCATGGGCTGGCTCAAACCTTGGAAGTCCTGGGAAAAAAGACCGAGGCTGCGAAGGTGCAAGAGCGCTTCCAGGAAGTCTGGAAACACAGCGACGTGAAAATTCAGTCTTCGTGCTTTTGCGTTGAAAAATGACGAGTCGGCCACAAAAGCCTGTCAAGAATCTGTCAAAAACCCCAGAGAAACGAGGGTTTTCCAGAGACTCCTGGACTCTGCCACCGTCCAACGAGTCACCTCTCGCGATTCCAATCACGGCGTCGTGCAGTCGCGTCGCCCCCTTGGCAAAAGCTCCTCTTGCTTCTTTTTCGGGCAATCCCAAACTGTACTGCGTCGCCTGATATGCCAATCGTAAAGGGATCATCCGATGAAACGAGCGGTCCTCCTCGGCGTCTGCGTACTCCTTTGCCTTCCGCTGCATGGTCAGCAGACCAAGGCGCGGGCCATGACGGTCGACGATCTGTTCCGCTGCAAGCGCCTGGCCGACCCCCAGGTCAGCCCCGATGGCCACTGGGTCGTCTATGCCGTCGGCAATGTCGACTTGCAGGCCAACCGCGTCATCTCCAACTTGTGGCTGGCGCCCACCGATCCCGCCAGGGGTAAGCCACGGCAACTCACGTCCGCCCAGAAGAGCGACCGCCATCCACGCTGGAGCCCCGACGGCAAATACATCCTCTTCGAATCGCCGCGCTCCGGCTCCAGCCAGATCTGGTACATTGCTGTCGACGGCGGCGAAGCCAGGCAACTCACCAGCATCGCCACCGGCGCGAACACCGCCATTTGGGCTCCCGACGGCAAGGCCATCGCCTTCGTCTCGGGCGTCTGGCCGGAATACTCCACCAAGCCGTTCAGGGACAGCGACGCCTTCAACAAGAAGCGCATGGACGAGCAGGAGAAAAATCCCGTCAAGGCCCGCGTCTTCACCCGCCTCTTCTTCCGGCACTGGGACGAATACGTCGAGAACAAACGCCAGCACCTCTTCGTCCTGGAGATAGCCCCGCAAGCGAACGGGTTGCAACCCGTGGGCTTGCCGCGCGATGTCACGCCCGGCGACCGCGACGCCTACCCCACGTCGTCCACGTTCTCGATCGGCGACGATTTCACCTTCGCGCCCGACGGCAAGCACCTCTATTTCACCGCCCCGCCCACGAAGGACGAAGCCTGGAGCACCAACTACGATATCTGGCGCGTAAGCGTCGCCGGCGGCCCGAGCGAAAACCTCACCAAGGACAATCCCGCCGCCGATAGCGCGCCGCAGTTCTCGCCCGACGGCAAATGGCTCGCCTACCGCGCCCAGGCGCGACCCGGCTTCGAAGCCGACCGCTGGCAGCTCATGATCATCCCGAGCCCGCAGCATCCTGACGAGGACAAGGAAAAATCAAAGAAACCGATCAAGCCGCGCAGCCTCACCCGGGCCCACGATGCCTGGGTCGATGCCTTTGCCTGGCTGCCTGATTCCCAGACCATCTACTTCGCCAGCGACGTGGGGGCCAAGACCTCGTACTACGCTGCCGACCTCAAGATGCAAGACGGCTCCGCCCGCCCCAGCTACATCAGCCAGCACACGAACTACGGCCTGTCGCTGAGCAAGGATGGCCGGGTGATGAGCTTCCTCCGCGCCGCCCTGCACCATCCGCCCGAGGTCTTCGTTGGCATCAAGAAAAACGGCGACTGGGCCGTGCGCAACCTGAGCCAGGCGAACGACGCGATCCTCGGCGAACTCGACAGGCCGCGGCCCGAATCGGTCAACGTCCCCGGCGCCGGCGGCACGCCCATGCAAATGTGGATCCTCAAGCCGCCGGGCTTCAACGACAAAATGAAGTGGCCCCTCGTCTACCTCGTCCACGGCGGCCCGCAAGGCGCCTGGGACGACGGCTGGAGTTGGCGCTGGAACCCGTCGCTCTGGGCCGCCCAGGGCTACGTCGTCGCCCTGCCCAATCCGCGCGGCAGCACCGGCTTTGGCCAGAAATACATCGACGAAATCTCCGGCGACTGGGGCGGAAAGGTCTACGAGGACCTGATGCTCGGCCTGGCCCACCTGGAAAAGCAACCGTGGATCGACAGCCAGCGCATGGCCGCCGCCGGCGCCTCCTACGGTGGCTACATGATGAACTGGTTTGCCGTCAACACCGGCAAGTTCAAGACGCTCATCAACCACTGCGGCGTATGGAACTTCGACAGCATGTACGCCAGCACCGAGGAACTCTGGTTCGACGAATGGGAACACGGCGGCCCACCGTGGGGCAAGAACCGCGAAAGCTACGAGAAGCACTCGCCGCACATGTTCGCCGCCAACCTGATGAAGTACAAGACACCCACCCTCATCATCCACAACGACCTCGACTTCCGCGTACCCGTAAGTGAAGGCATCCAGCTCTTCACCACCCTGCAAAGGATGGGGATCGAATCCAAGTTCATCAACTTCCCCGACGAAGGCCACTGGGTGCTGAAGCCCCGCAACAGCCAGTACTGGCACCAGGAGGTCTTCGCCTGGCTGAAGAATCATGTGGCGGCGGGAGGGAAGTGAAGGAGCGCGGGTCTCCTGACCCCGCCTCCTGCGCTGCGCTCGGCGCGGGTCTCCTGACCCCGCCGCAAACCTGGGATGGCCGCATTCGGCTACCAGCGGTCATCGCGACGAACTCACGCCGTGGAGGGCGTCGCAGACGACGGCAGCAGCGTCGCCAGAAGTTCCCCACTCGACGGTTTCAAAGACACTTCACCAGACCCTACACGTGCCTTTCTCCCTCCAGAGCACGAGGGCAGAAGCCCGATCCGAACGCACTGATTCAGCGAGCCGCCGGGTTCGCCCCGGCGGTTTCGACACGGGCACCGTACGGGACACTCGCCAGAAAGAGCCCGGAGCGAGAAAGGCAGGCCGCGGCGGGTGCGCGCGCGTTTGAAACTGTCGAAGGACACCGCTGTTTGGCAGCGCGTCCGTCGCCACGAAGTCCACAAGGACAGGGTTCGCAAACCCCAGGCATCTGCGCTCGGCGCGGGTCTCCTGCCCCCACCGCAAACCTGGGATGGACGCATCCGGCTACCAGCGGTCGTCGACGAATTCACGCCATGGAGGGCGTCGCAGACGACGGCAGCAGCGTCGGCAGAGATTCCCCACTCGACAGTTTCAAAGACACTTCACCTGACCCTACGGCTGCTCCCTCCAGAGCACGAGGGACGAAGCCCAGCCCCCACGCAGTCCCTGAGCGGGGACTTGTACCGCCACGCGCGACGCCTCCCCGTCCCGTCTGCAAAGAGCGGCTCCCATTATTAGGCTGAAAATGCGTTGCGCCATGCTGACACCCGATGCGCAACGCATTTTGCGCGGCATGACGCAACCTCTTCTTGGACAACGCCTTGATTCGTTGCGCAGCGAAACCAGCGCGGCGCAATCCATTTTCCAAGGTGATACATGGACCCAAGCCGCGGCTGGGTAGCACGCGCGCCACGGTTACCGGCTGAGCGCGAACGGCCGAGTTTATTGCGTGGCTGTCAGGTTGCGGAGGGCGACATGTCCCAGCGCCAGCGCCTTGCCCCTGACAGTCGGTGGTCAAGGTGAAGCGGCCACAAAGCTTTCGCGTCAGAAACCGAGCGCTCCGCCGCCGGAACCCTCGCTGGCACGTCGGGCCCGAAGGAGAAAATCAAAAGACCTTACATATCCGAATCCTCCCTTGACGGGGGCGGGGCGGTTACGGTAAACTCCCCCGACCAACATGGAATCTGCACCTAGGGTTCACGGGTGCGCGGTGCTCCTCTGATCCGCCCCCGACCCGCAGAAAAAGGAATTTCCACGGGTATGATCGAGTTCTCCCAGGGACGGGCCTTTCTCTCTGCCCCAAACCCATGCATTTACAACGGTGGGCCGGCACGGTCGTCGCCTGGGCGCCGGCCAAAATCAATCTCTTTCTCGAAATCCTGGGCAAACGTGCCGACGGCTATCACGAACTGGCCACGCTCATGGTGGCGGTGCGCTTGTTTGACACGCTGACCTTCAAGGAGGATGCGTCCGAGCTGCAGCTGCGATGTCATCACCCGGGCCTCTCGACGGGACCCGACAACCTCATCGTCAAGGCTGCACGCTTGCTGCAACAGCTGACCGGTTGCAACCGGGGTGCGCGGATTCGCCTCGTCAAGCGCATCCCCATGGAGGCGGGACTGGCCGGCGGCTCGACCGACGCGGCGGCGACTCTGGCGGGACTGAATCTGCTCTGGCAGCTGGGGCTGACCACGCAAGATCTTGAAGGCCTGGCCGGGCGCCTGGGCAGCGATGTGCCGTTCTTCTTGCACACGCCAGCGGCGTGGTGCACTGGTCGTGGCGAAATCGTGCAGCCGGCACCTCTGGGCAAGCCGCTCGATCTGGTCCTGGTTTGTCCGAAGGCCGGGCTGGCCACGGCGGCGGTGTACAAGCAGGTGTGGGTGCCGGACAAGCCGGTGGACGGCTCGGCCCTCCGCGCCGCCCTGGCTCGCGGTGATGTGGAAACGCTGGGCCGCCTGTTGCACAATCGCCTGCAGGCGCCGGCGGAAAGCTTGTGTCCGGATGTCGCCCGCTGGCGGCAGCGCCTGGAAAGCCTGCAGCCCGCGGGCCAGCTGATGAGCGGCTCGGGCAGCAGCCTGTTCGCCCTGTGCCGTGATCGCGGCGAAGCGCAGCGCCTCGCCCAGGCGTTAACCCACGGGTCGGAAGAGGATGCCAACGTGTTCGTGGTGAGGAGTTGCACGGCGCAATCTCCGCCTTTGCCACTAGGATCGGCCGCCCCTCCGGGATGAGGGTTCTTGATTGGGAAAGGGGTTGGTCCTCGCGATGGGTCCTGACGCCTTTTCGGCCGCTCCTAAAGTCTTGCCACAGAAAAAGGAGAACAACTGTGGTCATCACCGAAGTACGCGTGAAACTCATGGACGACAACAACGAGCGGCTCCAGGCCTTTTGCTCGGTGACGCTGGACGACGCCTTCGTCATCCGCGACCTGAAGATCATCGAAGGGACCAAGGGCTCGTTCGTGGCCATGCCCAGCCGCAAGCTGACGGATCGATGCACGCAGTGCGGCTGCAAGAACCACCTGCGGGCGCGCTTCTGCAATCAGTGCGGCAGCCGCCTGGACGAGAACCGCGCCACGCGCGACGTCGAGGGACGTGCCAAGCTGCACGCCGACATCGCCCATCCGATCAATTCCGGCTGCCGCGAGCTGATTCAATCCGCCGTGTTGCGCGCCTTCCAGGAAGAGAAGGAACGCTCCAAGCTTCCGGGCTATGTTTCGTCCTACGATGACTTCGAGGAGGAATTCGAGGACACCAGCTATAGCACGATGATCGGCGACCTGGCCAGCCCGGGCCGCGCCACGGCCGAGGGCTATCGCACCCATGGTCCGCACGGCCAGCGCGGCAGCCACGCCACCCCGCAGGAAGCCAAGGCGCCCGTGACTTCGAGCCGGGAAGAGTCGCCGCGCCACTTCGGCGAAGGGATCCTGTAAGCGACGGTCGAAAACGATGCCTGTTTCTACGAGCCGCTTGCGGCCTAGCGCTGGCAAGGTGCCATGCGAGCGCTAGGTCCCAAGCGGCCCCTTTCCTGTCCCCTTTCCAGGCAGCCTGTCACTTCTCTTCCAGCCTGTTCACGATTGTGGACCGCGTCTCCGAGCGTGGCGCGACATGTTCGGGAGCCAAGGGCATCGCATGGGCCAGCGGCCCCACCACGGCACTGAGCATCGAGCCGACCCAGGCAAGCAGCTTCACGCCGGAGGGCAGCAGGCCCAGGACGCGCGGACGGGGCACGGGGAAAATGCCCGAACCTGCCTCCTGCACGTCGTCGACGGTGTAGAACGCGCTGGGCAGACACGTCTTGACGAGCGTCACGACCTGCGGCAGCTGGTCGCGCGGGATGATGGTCATGAGCACATTGACCTGGCCGCGGGCGCCCATGCCTTGCATCTCGGTCACGCCGTAGTTGGCCGAGCGCAGGCGTGTGACGACGTCGGCGGCCTCGCAGTTGGTGATGATGCGGACGTTGACCTTGCCCATGGCCAGCTTCTTTTCCAGGAGGATGCCCAAGTAGTTTCCGACCGAGAAGCCCAGGGCAAAGGCGAAGAAGCAGCTCAGGTCGCTCAGGTTCTTCATGATCTGCGTGATGGCGAACAGCCAGATTACGATCTCGAAGAACCCCAGGCACGGCGCCAGATACCTGCGCCCCTGCGACACAAAGATGATGCGCATGGTGCCCAGGGTGACCACGCACATCTCGGCGAGGAAAATGCCGGTGGGGATCCACCACTCCAGAGAAGTAAATAACGCGAGCATTCGCCAGGTTCCATTGAGGAGGAAGCAAGCGACCGACACCGACACTGGGACATGGTCCCGCGGCCAAGAAAGCCCGCCTCCCCGCGACCCTTTTTGTCCACCGGGGCCACGTAATGCACGAAGGAGCGGACTCATAACAAGTCGGCCGCGTGGTGTCAACGCCGCTCGCCTGCCTGGCTTGCCGGGTCCGCCCTTCTTGTCGGGTAGAACGATTTGCGGGGGGCTCATTTCTATAGCCGCGGAGCTTCGCTCCGCCGCTAACAGGAACGACCGCGTGACAATGGGGCAGCGGGAAATCGACAATAACACTTGAAAACTCCTGCGCGAGGCTTCATGATAATGCTATCGACGGATGGGGACCGGGGTTCGTTTCGTCAAACATGTCCGCCTTGCCCTCAACCCTCTTGGCGAAGGACCCGGCGCTTCCCACGCGGCTAATGTTTTCTCGCCTCTAATTCTTCAGGAACGATCAACATGGGACTGTATGCAGGGTGCAGGCAGAAGGGTTTTTGTCGCTGGTTGGCGGCTTTGTTACTGCTCGTGATCATCGGTGCTTCCGCGGGACCGACACGCGTTTACGCCCAGGAAGGTGAGGCTCCAGGCGAAAAGAAGGAAGCGCCCGGCGAGGCCGAGAAAAAATCGCAGAACCTCTTCACGCACATCATCAAGTCGGCCGGCTGGTTCTTCGGTCCGGTGCTGTTCGGCGTCTCCATCGGCCTGGTGACCATGATCGTCATCCTGGCGATGGACCTGCGCATGGGCGTGGCCGTGCCCACCTATTTCGTGGATGAATTTACCGACCTGGTCAACAAGCGGCAGTTCAAGCAGGCCTTCGAGCTGTGCCGCAATGATAGTTGCTTCCTGGCGCGGGTGCTCACCGCGGGCATGGGCCGGTTGCAATACGGTATCGACGACGCGCGCGAGGCCACGTTCAACATGGTCGATAGCGTGCGTGCCAACAAGGACAATCTGATCACGTATCTGGGAACGATCGGCACGCTGGGGCCCATGATCGGGCTGGTCGGCACGGTGTTCGGCATGATTCTGGCATTCATGGAACTGGCGACGGGCGGCACGCCGCGGCCGGACAAGCTGGCCGACGGCATCTCGCACGCCCTGGTGGTGACGCTGCTGGGCGTGGCCGTGGCCGTGCCCGCCATCTTCTGCCACTCCTTCTTCAAGAACCGGCTGACGCGCATTGCCATGGAATGCAGCACGCTGGCCGACGATCTCTTGACCCAGATGTACCACAACTCGCGCAAGCCAGGCAGCGCTGGCGGCAGCACCACGACGGCCACGGCCTCGGTCGCCGAAAGCCGCGGCAGCGCCGTCCAGGCGGGCGAACCGAAGTAACAGGACCGCCCTCAGGCGGCGAACTTGCTCACCGCGTTTCTTCCCTTGGAACCTTGAGCGGAGCAGAACATGCACGGCGGCGGCGACGATGCTGATCCCAATCTGGTCCCCCTGCTGGACCTGGTCTTCCAGTTGATCATGTTCTTCATGATCACGGTGAACTTTGTCAGCGCCGACCAGATCAACGAGGAAGTCTTGCTGCCGGTGGCGCAGTATGCCGTACCGCTCGACAATTCCGCCGAGAGCTGGATCTACCTGAACCTCAACAAGGAAGGCAAGCTGGTCGGCTCGGCCGAGGCCCTCGATACGCCGGAAAAGCTCAAGGCCCACCTGAAAACCGAAAAAGAGGCGCGGGAACGCGAAGCCCGTATCCAGGGAAAGGTCGGCGACATCAAGATCGTCGTCGTGCTCCGCGCCCACAAGGACGCCCGCTATCGCGATGTCTGGGAAGTGCTGCAATCGTGCACCAACGCCGGCTACCGGCACTGGCAGCTCCGCGTCCTGACCAAACCATCCTGAGCGCAATCCGTAAGTTTAGCGGGGAGCCGAAGGCGACCGACAGGGAACGAGGCGATCATGAAAAAGCACGCAGGCGGCGGTGGCGGCGAAGGGGGCGTCAACCTCGGCATCATCATCACGCCCATGCTCGATATGTCCTTTCAGATTCTCGCCTTCTTCATCATGACGTATCACCCGTCGAGCCTGGAAGGGCACATCGACGGCAACTTGCTGCCGCCCTCGCTGGTGGCGACCAAGGGCCCGCCGAAAGCCTCCGATCCGCTCGAGGTCGAGCCGCTCCCGGTGGACAAGGAGCCGGACCTGGGTGATGTGATGACCGTCATCGTCAAGGCGGTCGCCAAGGGGCAGGTGGAGGGGGGCCGCAACGAGGGGGAGCCGAGCCGCATCATGCTGCGCAAGCCGGAAGCCCCAGCGCCGCTCACCATCGCGGACACAGATGTTACCTTCGATAAAGGGCTCGACCAGCTCAAGGCCGAGCTGGAGAAGTCGGCCAAGGACGGCGGCAAGGCGAACATCAAGATCGAGGCAGACGGGGAACTTCGCCACCAGTACACCATGCGCGTGTACGACGCCTGCAAGAAAGCCGGCTTCCAAAATGTCGGCTTCATCGCGCCCGCACCCGTGCGCAAGTAGCCCGACCCCTGGCGCCGGGAGCTGAACGAATGAATCCGTCGGCTCGGCCCTTGTGGGTGCTCAGCGCGCGACGAAAAACCAATCTTTTTGAAGCCGCGCGTGACCATTCCGGAACTCTGCGGCGGTCGTGAACGTCAAACGATTGGGATCTCTCGACCATGAAACTCGGGCATCCGGCAGCCGCGATCCTCCTGGGCATCGCCATGCTTGGCACCGGCGGCAGCGCCGCCGCAGACGGGCAGCTGGTGCTTCCGCCGCCTGTGCTCCGCGTCAAGATGGAAACGGAGGTGGGGCCCTTTTTGAGCATCCTGGCCGCGAACCATCCCTGGGCCGGCGCGGCCCTGGCCGCCGGCGCCTGGCAGATGAAGAAGGAGCAGGACGAGATCAGCTTCTGGATTGTGCGTGAACGTTCGCAGCCGGCGGCAGCGGCCCAGGTGATCCTGGCTGGTAATCCAATCGCCATCATGGCCCTGCGGCTTGCGGGCAAGCAGTATGTCGTCTGGGACGAGCCGGAGTTCATTGAGAATCATGCCCTGCTCCTGAACGCCCAGTGGTTGCATGCGGTGCGTGACAAAACGCCCATGCCCGACTTTCGCGGCAAGGCGCCCGACGAGATCAGCAAAGCGGACGAAGAACAGTATCTGCTCTACTGTCAGGCCTTGGTGTACGCGTTCCGCACGCCGCTCGACGCCTTCATGAAGAGCAGCGAAGAGCACGGCCATGTGAAGTTCGCTCACTTGTACAACCACCCTGGCGACTACCGCGGCAAGGTGATCCCGGTGCGGGGCCGGCTGAAACAGCTGAGAAAGTTCGACGCCCCGCGTAAGGCACAGGAAGACGGGGTACGCTATATCTATGAAGGCTGGATCGCGACCGACACACCGCACAGCCCACCCTTTTGCGTGGTCATGCCCAGAGCACCGGAGGGAATCAAGCTTGCCGAATCGATGGATCGACAGGTCGCGTTTTACGGCTACTTTTACAAGCTCTACAGGTACGCCGCCCAGGGCGGCCGGCCGGTGAGCACGCCGATGCTGATTGGCCCGACCTTGGTGCCCGAGAAGAAGCTGCCCGTGCCCAAGGATGAGGAGGACACGCCGCTGTCGAGCCAGTTCATCGCCTTGATCGTGGGCTTCCTCGGCGTCGTGGCCTGCTTCATGGTGGCATTGAACTTGTGGTTCCGCCGCGGCGATCGCCTGGTGCGGCAACGGCTCGACCAGTTGCACGCCCAGCGTGCCCTGGAAGGCCTGGAGAACCCGCTGCCGGACCACAGCGACGAGCAGCCCCCGTCTTTTCCTCCCCAGGGAGCGTCCTGAATGTGCCGATTTTGCCTTTTTGCATTGATTTGAGCATGATTTAAGGCAAAATAGATTTGTCAACTATCATCGTTCTGTCAAAAGGGGACGAGCATCATGGCCCAAGCGAGCAATTCCAAGCCGGCCAACTCCAAACCCGCACGCACCTTCGTGCCCGTGGTGGTCCACGATCAATCGCCGCCCGCGACCGTGACATTTTTCCGCCTGGTGCCGGCGGCGCTCGCCAGCGCCATCTTCCATGTGGTCATTTTTGGTCTGTTGTTCATGCTCAGTTCGCCCAGCCAGGCGGAGCCGCCCCTGGTGAAGCAGGAAGAGGCCACCGTGCAGGCCGAACCTGCCGAGGAGCCCAAGAACAACGATCCGTTCCTGACGACCGACGTCGATCCGGCGGCCCAGGAATTCGATACCGACATCAATTACAACGTCGAGCGCAAGGCCGAGGTCAGCGTCCCCGGCCAGGTCAATCCGAACGAGGCGGTGGGCATCCTCGACGCCTCCAAGGAGGCGCCGCCGGTCAGCTTGCCCGCGCCCGGCGGTTTCGGCTCCAAGGGACAGGGCGGCGCCATCGAAGGGGCCTTCGGCAACTCCAACGCCGTGGGCATGGTCGGCGGTTACGGCCTGCGCGGCTTGCCCCTGGCAGGCACCTTCAACGGCCGTGGCGGCGCCACCAAGGAATTCGCCCTGCGCGATGGCGGCGGCACCAAGGAATCCGAAGCCTGCGTGACGCGCGGCTTGAAATGGCTCGCCCGCAACCAGTCGCCCGACGGCAAATGGATGCTCGACGGCCCCTTCGCCGACAAGGGCATGTCCAATGATGTCGCCGGCACCGCGTTCGGCTTGCTGCCCCTTTTGGGCGCCGGCAAGACCCACAAGGCGGGGCCCGATAATCCGTACGACAAACCCATCGAGAAAGCCCTGCTCTATCTCATTCGCCGGCAAGACAAGCGCACCGGCAACTTCGGCGGCGGCATGTATGCCCACTCCCTCGCCACCATCGCCATGTGCGAAGCCTACGGCATGACGCAGGACCCTAACCTGCGCCGTCCCGCCCAGATGGCCCTGAACTATCTCATCTCCTCCCAGCATTCCGGCGGCGGCTGGCGCTATTCTCCCGGCCAGGCCGGCGATACTTCCGTCACCGGCTGGGCGGTCATGGCCCTCAAGAGCGGCCAGATGGGCGGCCTGGATGTTCCCGACGCCACCATGAAGAAAGCCCAGCGCTATCTCGATTCCTGCGTCGCTTCCGATGAAGGTTACGGCTACGTCGGCCCCGGCTCAACCCCGACCATGAGCGCCGTCGGCCTGCTCTTGCGGCAATACCTCCAGGCCTGGGGACCGCAGAACCCGCGCATGATCAAGGGTGTCGACTTCCTCAAGCGTTTCCCACCGGGCAGCCAAAAAGACATGTACTACTATTACTACGCCACCCAGGTCATGCATCACTTTGGCGGCGAAACCTGGAAGCAATGGAACGACAAGATGCGCGAGATTCTCATCGCCGGCCAGGACAAAGGCACCGGGCCGAACAACGGCTCGTGGGCCGCCGCGGGCGACCGTCACGGCAGCGCCGGCGGCCGGTTGATGATCACCTCGCTGTCGCTGTGCAGCCTCGAAGTCTATTACCGCCACCTGCCCCTGTACTACCGCGAGGCCGGTGCGAAATAAATGATCCTCCATTGTTCAGCCGCTCGCCTCTGGCGAACGCGCGGGAGTACCCCCTCCTCCGCGCTCGCCGGAAGCGAGCGGCTAAACGTTTCCATTATGAACGGATCGTGGTCGCAAATCGTTGTCGCCGGCAAGCAGGTGGATGTTTACGATCTTCCAGGCGCCGCCCGGCCGCGTTTCGGCGTCTTGTTCCTGCACGGCGTCGGTCTGGAGACGCTGCGCGCTAACGCCGCTTGCACCCGTGTTTTGGATGAGGCGGGCCTGGCCTGCTTGTGCCCGCACGGCCAGCGCTGCTGGTGGGCCGACCGCATCTGCGCCGAGTTTGATCCCCACCTCACTGCCGAACGTTTCGTCATCGATCACGTCCTGCCGGTCTTTGCCCAGCGCTGGGGCATAGGCGAGCGCGCCGTGGGCCTGTGCGGCATCAGCATGGGCGGACAGGGAGCGTTGCGCCTGGCCTTCAAGTATGCCAAACGATTTCCGGCCGTCGCCGCCATTTCTTCGGCTCTGGATTATCACGAGTTGTACGGCCAGGGCACGCCGCTCGACGACATGTACGACAGCAAGGAACAGTGCCGGCAAGACACGGCGCTGATGCACGTGCCGCCCCACGATGCGCCGCCGCACATCTTCTTCTGCATCGATCCCGACGACGAGGACTGGTATCGCGGCAACGATCGCCTTGTGGAAAAGCTGCGTGCCCTGGGCGTCGAGCACGTTTCCGACCTCAGCACCCGCGCCGGCGGCCATAGCTGGCAATACTTTAATGCCATGGCCCCGCGCGCCCTCCGCTTCCTGGCCGACGCCTTGGAAAAAGAAAGCCGGCGCCTGCTGTAGACTTTTTCCGTTTAGCCGCGGAGCTTGCCGCGCGAAAAGGATCCCGCGCGACGGCATTGTTCGCGCGGAGCAAGCTCCGCGGCAAAATGGGACACCGAAGGAGTCTCGTTACCCTTGAAAGTATCCTTGATGGTTACCTGCCTGGGCGATGCGTTCTTTCCCCAGGTGGGCGTGGCAACCGTGAAGCTCCTGCGCCGCCTGGGCATCGAGGTCGATTTTCCGCCGGCTCAAACTTGCTGCGGCCAGCCGCATTTCAACAGCGGCTTTCACCAGCACGCCCGCGACCTGGCCCGCCACACCATCCACGCCTTTCACAATCATCAAATCGTGGTCACTCCGTCCGGGTCTTGTGCCGCCATGGTCAAGCTCGAATATCCCGAGCTCTTTCACAACGATCTGGTCTGGCACGGCCGGGCCGAGGACCTGGCCCAGCGTACGCACGAGCTGTCGGATTTTCTGGTAAACATCCTCAAGATAGAAGATGTCGGCGCCCGCTACGACGGCAAGGTGACCTATCACATGGCGTGCCACCTGCGCGGCCTGGGAATCAAGACCGAACCCGAGCGACTGCTGCAAAACGTCCGCGGCCTGGAACTGGTGCCCCTCGAACGCTTCGACGAATGCTGCGGTTTCGGCGGTTCCTTCTCGGTCCGCTATCCCGGCATCAGCGGCGGCATGATCAACGACAAATCGACCTTCATCAACAACACCGGGGCCGACGCCGTGGTTGCCACCGATTCCGGCTGCCTGATGAACATCGCCGGGGCCCTGCGCCGCCGTGGCAGCCGCGTGAAGGCCATGCACCTGGCCGAGGTGCTGGTGAACCAATGACCAACTACGCCAAGCACGAACATCACGACTTTCTCGGCGGCACCGCGCAGGCGCTGCAGGATCAAGGGTTGCAGGCCGCCCTGATTCGCCTGACGAGCACGCTCATGGCGGGCAATCGCCGCGGCTATGCCGCCCTGGCGGACAGCGACCTGGTGCGCGATCACGCCAAGCACATCAAGGAACATACCCTCGCCCATCTTGACTTCTACCTGGAAGAGCTGGAAGCCTCCGTCCTGCGCAACGGCGGCCAGGTCCACTGGGCCGCGACGGCCGAGGACGCCCGTCAGATCGTCATAACCATTGCCCGCCAGGCCGGCTGCACGCGCGCCGTCAAATCCAAGTCGATGACCAGCGAGGAAATCCACCTCAATCCCGCCCTGGAAAAGGCGGGCCTGGAGGTGACCGAGACCGATTACGGCGAGTTCGTCATTCAGGTTGCCGGCGAACGGCCGTCGCACCTGGTGGCGCCGGCGGTGCATCACACGCGTGAGAGCATCGCCCGCGTGCTGTCCGACTATCTGGGCGAACAGCTTCCCGACGATCCGCGCACGCTGGCCCTGACCGGCCGCCGTGTGCTGCGCGAGAAGTTCTACCACGCCGATCTCGGCATCACCGGCGCCAACTTCGCCGTCGCCGAGACCGGCACCATCTGCCTGATCACTAACGAGGGAAATGGCCGGCTGACGACCACGTGCCCGCGCGTGCACGTCGCCATCATGGGCATCGAGAAGGTGATCCCGAGGCTGGCCGATCTGCCGGTCTTCCTGAAATTGCTGGCGCGGGCGGCAACCGGGCAACCCCTCTCCGTGTACACGACCATGATCAGCGGTCCACGCAAGGCGGGCGAGCGCGACGGCCCCGAACAGTTTCACCTGATCTTGCTCGATAACGGCCGCACCAAGATTCTGTCGACGCCGTTCCGCGAGAGCCTGCAATGCATCCGCTGCGGCGCCTGTTTGAACGCGTGTCCGGTGTATCGCCGCATCGGCGGCCACGCCTACGGCGGCGTCTACTCCGGGCCGATCGGCAGCATCCTGACGCCGCTGTACGACAGCGTC
>Ga0070741_10010508_pt1 | contig 17449 bp, 13 predicted proteins | sample Coa_R1_4_FD_66440 | JGI IMG/M metagenome (GOLD analysis project Ga0070741, IMG submission 66440) | Surface soil microbial communities from Centralia Pennsylvania, which are recovering from an underground coalmine fire - Coalmine... | ecosystem: Environmental > Terrestrial > Soil > Unclassified ...
CTCCGGCGGCATCATCACAGTCTGTATTCCGTATGTCTGAAAGGCGACATACCAGTCAGATTTTTTCAGATAGTAGAGATCGGCGAATTGGTTCATAAATTCGTCCCCATACAAATCGGCCCGCCCATCAATGAACACCCGATACTTCGGGTAGAGTTTCCAGATCACATACCCTCCCCAGTTGTAATGATTCAGCAGCGGGCCGGGCAAGGCATGTTCTTCGAGAAAACGGGCAGCGCCCGCAGGGAAGTTCTTGGCTTCTGCCTCAGGAATCATTTTGGCTACGGTTCGAACTCGCACAGCGGTGAAGACGAGGAATGCGGTCAGTACTGCGTAGTTGAGCCAGTGAAAGGAGAGCTGATCTGCTTTCTTTCGCGTCGCGCGAGGAACGAAAATCGGTTCTGCCAGTTCTGACAAAATCGGAATCGCTACCAGCGCAAAAATGGGGATATGACGTGCCGCATCCAGCGCCATCCAAGTTGTGATCAGAAGCAGGAGCAGTTGAGATATCCGCAACCGGCGCGGAGAAATCGCTGTGAATACAACCGTCGCCAGCAACATGAACAGGAAAGCTGCGAACTTGCCCTGGTGAAAGTTCGGCGAGAACCATTCCCCGATATAAGTCTGCATCGCGTAGGAATGCAGGGTGATAAACGGGTACGAATAAAGCTTCGTGCCATTCGGATTCAAGGGAACCACGGCGATGCAGGCGATCGCAACCAGCCCCAAGGTTCGAACCTGGTATTGAACTTCTTTCCACGGGCGTTGGCGGAGAGTTGCCTCAACGATATTTCCGCCCATTACAACAACGATCAGGAGGATTCCTAACACGTACCCGGCATGAAGGTTGACCCACAGCAGCGTCAACGGCACCATCCACCAGGCGGTTGGAGGGCGGATTTCTGTGCGCTCCAGAATCCAGAGAAACACGCTGGCCAGCAAGAGGGAGAGCATTTGTGGCCGCACTCCCCAACTCGGAGCAGATGCCACAGCCCCGCAAATGGTAATAAGGCCGGCAAAATAGGGCCGCCCGCGAGATCGCACGAACGCCAGAAATAGTGCCGCGGCAACCACAACAGCGAAAACCGCGTCCAGTCCGGCCAAGCCAGCGTTCTTATAGATTGAAAAAATCAGCCAGTCCGACAGCCACTCATGACTGACCCAGGGCTGACCTGCCCGGGTGTACGAGAACGGGTCGGTGTGTGGAACCTGATGCGTGGTTGCGATCAGTTCGCCCGTCTTCAAATGCCACCAGACGTCCGGGTCGGTCACGGGCCGCATCGCCATTGCGAACAGACCGAGAACGATGATCGTCTCCAACAGGCGTCTTGTGCTGAGAAGCGTTTTCACCAGGAAAAGGGATCATACCGAATCAACGAGAGTTGTAGAATCGGCTGGCAAAATCTGTGGACCGATGATTGCACCTCTCGCCCCATCTTCAAAACGGCTGATCGTGATCCTGTTAGGTGGGTTGGTTTTGATCCACGCCCTGCTGTTTTGGAATCTTCGTGAACAAATCCGCAATGGTTATCCAGATTTCACCATTTTCTACAGCGCCGGAAAGATCGTGGCGCGCGGCATGGCGCACCGCCTCTATGACAAAGACCTCCAGTTTCAAGTTCAACGGGAGTTCACCAAAGATGTGAAGATTCGCCAGGCAGCGTTGCCCTATAACCATCCTCCTTTCGAAGCATTGATTTTCGCTCCCCTAAGCTACCTGACATACGTCAACGCCTACTTGCTTTGGGACGCCATGAATCTGTGCATGCTCTTGGCAACCGTGCTGATCCTTCGCCCTCATATTTCGGTGCTGCAATCGGCACCTGTTGGATTCTGGTTTTTGAGCATCCTTGCATTTTTCCCCATTTTTGTAGCGCTACTGCAGGGGCAGGACAGTATCGTTCTGCTGCTGTTGCTTTCGTTGGTTTTCGTTACCTTGAAGCGAAGACATGACTTCTCCGCGGGCATTTGCCTGGGAGCGGGCCTGTTTCGTTTTCATCTGGTCATTCCTGTTTTTCTGCTCCTGCTGGTCCGTAAGAATTGGAAGGCGGCGATGGGCTTCGCGTCCGTCGGGATTGGCTTGACCCTGCTCTCATTCGCCATGATGGGTTGGGATGGCTTGTTGCAATACCCCGCGTTTGTACTTGAAGTGGAGCGGAGCCTCTCACAAGGGACTCGCATTGTTACCGACATGCCGAACTTGCGTGGTTTGGCAGACCTTTTCTCTTCAGGACGGGGCCCCTACGCGTTCCTCACGGTGGCAGCCACAGCGTTCGTAATGTTCGGGCTTGCGGCCAGCCGTTGGCACCCAGCATTGGATGACCTCGGCTTCGACGCGGGATTCGCGTTAACCGTGGTGGTGACCCTCCTCATCGCGTATCACGCACTTGTCCACGATCTATCGCTGTTGTTGATCCCGGTGTACCTGACCCTCGACTTCGTTCAGCACCGACAAATGCAAAGAAATCTACAGGCGCTGTTACTGGTACCCGTGATTTTCTTCACCCTGATGGGCCCTCTTCAAATGATGCTTTGGTTTCGCGCTGGACGCTTCTCACTGGTTGCGCTTGTGCTCTTGGTTTGGGCTCTCGCACTGTGGCGCGCCTCGGTTCGCCGCGCGGACGCTAGCGTGACACCCGAGGTCGTTTGAGCAATGAAGCTGCGATGGAGCTCGCTGTTCTGGGTGTACATCGGTTGCATACTGGCCATCCACGGATTCATTTTCTGGCAATCGCGTCAGCTGATTCGCGAAGGTTTTCCCGATTTTTCCATTTACTACAGCGCAGGATGGGTGGCGCGGCACGGTCTCAGCGATCACTTCTACGATGACACAACCCGCTTCGAGGTACAGCAACAATTCGCAGGGAGAGTGAAGCAGTTTCGTGATCCGCTGCCTTTCACGCACCCGGCGTTTGAAGCCTGGTACTTCGCGCCATTTTCGAATTTCTCGTTTCTCAGCGCCTATATTTTGTGGGACGTCGCCAACCTGTTTTTATTGGCCATAGGCATCTGGCTGATGCGTCCATATCTGGAGTATTTTGCGAAGTTTTCAATTCTTAAAGGCGTGCTGGTCAGCCTCGCGTTCTTTCCAATATTTTTCTGCCTCTTGCAGGGTCAGGATGCGATCCTGATCTTCTTTGTCTATGCCTGTGCGTACGTCTTTCTCAGGCATCAACGTTACGTTGCCGCTGGAATTGTTCTAGCTTTGGGGCTGTTCAAGTTTCATTTGATTGCCCCGTTTGTTCTGCTCGCCCTTTTTTGGCGGGAACGAAAACTCTGGTACGGATTCGTTCCGGCGAGTCTTGCGCTCGGAGTTGTTTCGCTTGCGATGGTGGGCACTCAAGGCATCTTCAATTATCCCCGTTTTGTTCTGGCGCTCGAAACCGAGATGTCGGGAAGCGAAAAAATTCCCGCGGGCATGCCCAGCTTGCGTGGTTTGCTCTACCTGATGTCGCCTTCCGGTTGGAACACCCGGCCGCTGCTTCTGATGCTGTGCCTATCTCTATTAGCGTTTACGGCATGGAAAACTTGCCAAGCCCTGGCCGAAAATGAATTTGATTTCGCATTTTCGTTGGCTTTGCTTGCTTCAGCACTGGTTGGATATCACGTAGTGAGCTATGACCTGAGCATGCTGCTGATCCCCTTGGCCCTGATTTCGGATCAACTTTTGCGTAGGACCGATCACTCGTTCTCCAGAAAAAGCCTGATGGTTGTCGTAGGGATCCTGTTTTTTTCTCCTCTGCAACTATTGCTCTCGTTGCGTTACAAAGATTTCGCCCTAATGGCTCTTGTTGTCTTGTTTTTGTTCTTTGGCATCGCGTCCCAGATCGCTTCAGATCGCACTACTGGGGAGACGAGCTAAAGTCTGCTGCTTCTTTGAATGAATCCAGCGGCTCAGTATCACCGCCAGCATCGGCAGATACATGCAGATCACGCTCACCCGCCCAACCTCATTGAATGTGTGCGGAATGTGATACCACCGCCAGATTCCGGCTGCCCAACTGATCAGCGCCGTCCACAGGATCTGCCGCCTGCTCTGCGGAATCAGCCAGAGAATGAACGTGTCGTAAAACCAGCGTTGCGGCATCGCCGCTGCGAGCAGAAGGAAAATTGTGTCTTTATCCCGGTAGCGCACCAGCGCCAGCAGAAGCAGGGGGCCTGGGAACACAAGCAGTGGGATGAATCGCTGATACTCCCCGAAATGAGCAATCCATAGCCACGGCCAGCGTGGCAGCAGCAAGAAACTCAGGGCCAGTACCACGGCGCAAGCGCCAAAGCCGATCTTCGTCAGACGGGTAACGGCGACCGGAAATCCAATCTGAGGCTTGGCCATGGTGGCCGGCAAAAAAAGCGGGAATAGTGCGCCGGCGAACAACAGTGGTGTCCATTGCGCGGTCAGCGTTCCTGCCCAAAACGGATAAGCGAGAAAGACGAACAGTTTCCGATAGCCATGACGCGTGAGCCCGAGAGCTAACAACGCTGAGCTTGCGCCATAAAAAAATCCGCCCGCCACCGGCAACGGCAGCCATGCAAAAGGCAACGCAAACAAGGCTGCGGGGAGCGGATACAGCTGCGTCACCCGATCGTAGGGATTCTGGCGCGCTACCAAATCGCGCACCAGCCATATTGCCCAGGTAAAATCGCCTGCCCCCTGGTGGAAATGATGCAGCATGAGCCAGCAATAGATTCCGGCAAACAAACCGATCGCGGCCGAAACTAGAATCCTGGTTCGCACGATTTTTCCGGTTCAGTTGTAACATGGCCCCTGTGCCCGGTCACCAGCCTCAAAAACACCGCGGCTTGTATCTCCTGCTGCTTGCGTTGCTCGCGGCGGGCAGCATGCTGTTTTATGTTCAGAAAATCCTGATCCCGTACCAGGTCGCCGATGCCGCGGCCCATCACCGGCCTCGCGGCACGCTTTCGGACCTGTATCCGAGATGGGTGGGAGTGCGGGACCTCTTGCTCAAGCACGAAGACCCGTACAGCGACGAGGTCACCCGCGAAATTCAACTCGGCTACTACGGAAGAGTTCTCGATCCCACTCGTCCCGACGATCCAAAGGACGAGCAGCGCTTCGCTTACCCGGTCTACGTGGTCTTCTTGCTGGCGCCTACCGTAAAAATGCCATTCGGTACGGTTCGCATCGGATTCACCTGGTTGCTGCTCATCCTCACAGCAGTCTCGGTCCCGCTTTGGTTAACATTCTTGCGATGGAAGGTCAGGCGAGTGGCCGTCGTCACCTTGATCATCTTCGCCATCAGCACCTACGCCGCCGTGCAGGGAATCAAATTGCAGCAACTCAGCCTGCTGGTCGGAGGACTTCTCGCCATCTGTGCAGCGTTACTCGCCGCCGGTCAACTACTGCTGGCCGGAGTCTGCCTGGGCATTGCCTCCATCAAGCCTCAACTGGTTGTCCTGCTGGCAGCATGGCTTTGTTTATGGTCGGTCTCGCGTTGGCGTGAGCGAAAAAACTTCGCCATCGCGTTTCTCGTCACGGTAGCGGTGCTCGTAGTTGGCGGGCAATTTCTGTTGCCGGGCTGGATCGCCAAGTTCGTGGACGGGCTCAAAGCCTACACTCGCTACACGCAAGGCGTGCCAACGCTCGATCTGCTCGCAACCCCTCTCGGTGGCACCATCCTGAACAGTTTTATCGTGTTCGGAACAGCGGTTGTCTGCTGGCGAGCCAAAAGAGCCGCTGTGGATTCGCAGATCTTCGTGTCCACGACCGCGCTGGTGTTGCTGGTCACGGTTCTGATCGTGCCCATGATCGCCCCCTACAATCAAGTCTTGCTCCTGCCCGCCATTTTGTTGATCCTCCGCAACTGGAGGGAGTTCCTTGGCAATCGCGGCCTCGGTCGGCTCGTCTTGTTCCTGGCAGCCGTCGTAGTGCTTTGGCAGTGGCTGGCCTCAATCGGGCTGCTGCTGGCCTCTTTCGTTCTTCCTCCGAGCACCGTTCAGGCCGCTTGGGCTCTCCCGCTATGGGCCAGCATCGCCGTCCCCGTCGTAATTCTGCCGCTGCAGGTAGTTGTACTTCGCAAACTGCTGCGCGGTGAATTCGGAGTGACCGTCAGCGATACCGTGAACCATTCCTTCTAAGCTGCTTCGCTTGCATTGTCCGAGCGCTTTATTTAGGCTTCTCGAACCTTTGTTCCCCATGAGGCGCTAATGAATTTAAAAATGGATTCGCACACCACGGACGGTGTGACGATCGTGACCTGCCAAGGTCGAATCGTATTTGGAGAAGAAGCCACCGAGTTGCGAGAGACTTTGAAGAAGCTGCTCGCGTCAACGCGCAAGTTGATTCTGAATTTATCCGGCGTGAGCTACATCGATAGCGGCGGCCTGGGAACGCTGGTGGGCGTCTACTCTTCGGCACGCGCTTCGGGAGCCGATATCAAGTTGACCGGGCTCGGCCAAAGGCTGCGCGACGTGCTCCAGATCACTAAGCTGGTTACCGTGTTCGAAGTGTACGATACTGAGCAGCAGGCAATTGCCGCCTTCAAGAAAGCGTAAAGCCCGAGTGCGGGCGCGGAGCCAGCTTTCTTCCTCCTGTCGCGGCCTTGTTTCCTGTCATGATTTCGTAAGAGAATTTTTCTGCATATGGCTTTTCAGACCATTACGGGTTCGTCGTCAGAGTCAGGTTCCGGACTTTTTCCAACTCTCGTTTTCGTTCAAGGCAACGAGCAAAGAACCATCAACCTTGACCACAGTCCTTTCACAGTAGGCAGGAAGGTGGACAAAGACCTCGTCATAGCCGACCCTCGCGTCTCACGCGACCACGCCATCATCATCACGGAGAACGGGCGCTTCCACGTTGTAGACCAGGGCAGCAAGCATGGGACATTCGTCAACGGGGAACGGATCCAGCGCCAGGTGCTCGAGAAGAACGATCGTCTCGAGTTCGGCGTACGTGATATCGCGTACGTGATCTTCAATCCCCAGCACGCGACCTCGAATACCGCCCGCGAGTTCCTGAGCCAGATTTCGGGAATGCACATCTCTACCGAGACCACGGACCTGGAAAAGCTCACGCTGTTTCTGGAAGCTGCGCGCAAACTGAATACGACGGGAGTGCTCGACGAAATTCTGGTCACATTGCTGGATGCGACCCTGAAGCTCACGCGCGCCGAGCGCGGATTCGTGTTTTTGAAGACCGACACCGGCGAGCTTCGCCTGGCTGCCGGGCGCAGTTCTCGTGGCGAGCCCATGCTCGACGACAAGACCATCTCGCATTCCATCCTGGAAGATGCGCTTAAATCGAATTCCGAGTTCGTGATTACTGACACCAGCCAGTCGCTGGATCTGGCCGGGCGTCAGAGTATTGTGGCTTACGATCTGCGTACCGTGATCTGTATCCCCTTGCGCAAGCCGCAGGTGCAGGCCACGCGCGAGCCTGGCGCAAACCCGACTGACGAATCCTCTGCTGAAGTCATGGGAGCGCTTTACGTGGATTCCCGCTTCGCTTCGCGTGACATCTCGAGCGTCAGTAACGACATCTTGCGAGCCATCGCGCACGAAGCAGCGTCGCTGATTGAAAACGCCCGCCTGGTGCAAGCGGAGGAAGCCGCACGCCGCTACCAGCAGGAGCTTTCCATCGCGGCATCGATTCAGCAACGCTTGATGGCAGTGACGATTCCTGAAGTTCCATTCGCGCGCCTTTGCGGCCGTAACCTCTCGTGCAAAGAAATCGGGGGAGATTTCTTCGATGCGGTAAACACTGAGGATGGCCTGGCGGTCGTGCTCGCCGACGTCAGCGGGAAGGGAGTCTCTGCTGCGCTCTTAGCCTCGACTCTCCAAGGCATGATCTATTCGCAATTGACCGCGCGCATGCCTCTGCCGGAAATTGTGGCGGCCGTGAACCGGTTTTTTACTCAAAAACATATCGGAGAGAAATACGCCACCTGCATCATCGCCCGTATCCGTCCAAACGGGGAACTGGAATACGTAAATTGCGGACACGTTCCTCCTCTATTGGTTTCGGGGCAGCAGGTCACCCGTCCGGCACACGGGAATCTTCCGGTCGGGCTGCTGAAAGACGCCACCTACGAAGGCGATCTCTGCTTGCTAAAGCCGGGTGACAAGCTGGTCCTGGTCACCGACGGTGTTACCGAAGCGGAAAATGCGAAAGGCGACTTCTTCGAAGATTTCCGTCTTGAGGCGGTGGCGGGCAAGGGCTCGCTCGACGAAATATTTGGCGCCATTTCCACGTTCTGTGCCGGCAACCCGCTCAGCGACGACTGCACGGTTGTCGAATTAAGTTACACCGGCTGATGCGTCCTGCTTCTGCTTAACCCAGCCCCGTTGTATCGTTACCCATGCATTTCACCGTGCTCGACTGGTCGGCGATCGTCGGCTATTTGGGAATTACTCTAGCCCTCGGCCTGTACTTCCGCAGCCGCTCCGGCAAAAGTGTGGACGACTACTTCGTCTCCGGCCGGAACGTCTCATGGTGGCTGGCGGGAACTTCGATGGTTGCGACCACCTTCGCGGCCGACACGCCCCTGGTGGTCACCGGACTCGTCTACACACAAGGTGTAGCCGGGAACTGGCTATGGTGGGCCTTTCTTCTGTCAGGGATGATGACAGTGTTCCTCTTCGCACGCCTATGGCGTCGCTCGGGACTGCTCACCGACGTGCAGTTCGCCGAGATGCGCTACTCGGGAAAACCAGCCGCCTTCCTCCGCGGATTTCGCGCGGTGTACCTCGGCCTGCTGATGAATTGCCTGATCCTCGGCTGGGTCACCAAAGCCATGACCAGCATCGTGGCCACCACGCTGGGGGTGAGCGACCGCAACGCCCTGGCGATTTGCGTATTCTTCCTGATTCCATTCACCGGGCTGTACGTTGCGTTGGGCGGCCTGTGGGGCGTGCTCTGGACTGATCTTTTTCAGTTCGCCTTGAAAATGGCAATCGTGATCGGCGTGGCTTGGTACGCGGTGGCTGCGTGCGGTGGCATGACGGCGCTGCTGGCCAAATTGGCGGCGATGCGTGCATCCGTCGGTCCCAGCGCCGGCGACGCTACGGCTTTCTTCCCTGACTTCTCGCGACCCATCACCGAAGAGCCGCTGTGGATGCTGCCGGTGGTAACGTTCCTGGTAAACATCGGCGTGCAGTGGTGGGCCTTCTGGTATCCGGGTGCAGAGCCCGGCGGTGGCGGCTACATCGCGCAAAGGATCTTCAGTTCCAAAGATGAGCGCAACGGACTGCTTTCGGTTCTGTGGTTCAACATCGCGCATTACGCCTTGCGTCCCTGGCCGTGGATCTTGACCGCTCTGGCGGCAGTGGTCCTGTACCCCCATCTCGAGCACCCGGAAACCGGTTATATGCTGATCGTGAGCCAGCATGTACCCGTAGCGCTACGCGGCATCGTCATCGCAGGTTTCATGGCTGCGTTCATGTCGACCATCGCCACCCAGCTGAATTGGGGAGCGTCCTATCTCATCTCTGATTTCTATCGCCGATTTATCCGTCGCGATGCCACCGACCAGCACTACGTGCGCATGTCTCAGGTAGCGACGGTGCTCCTGGTAATCGCCTCCGCGGCTGTTTCTTGGGTTCTCGCAGATATCAAATCCGGATGGCAGGCGGTGCTCGAAGTCGGCGCCGGAACCGGTGCCGTCTACCTTCTGCGCTGGTATTGGTGGCGCATCAACGCGTGGAGCGAAATTTCTGCTATGGCCACCGCGCTGGTGATGACCATTTTCCTTCGAGTGGCTTCGCCTTTCTCCGGATCGAGCGCCGTGGTTTTTGCCAAAACTGCGCTCACAACATCCCTGGTCACGACCTTGGTCTGGCTCATCGTTACCTTTGTCACGAGTCCTGAACCGCAAGCCGTTTTACTGAAGTTTTATCGCGAAGTGCGTCCCCAGATCACCGGCTGGCGTCCGATTGCGAGCCTCGCCCCCGAAATTCCCCACACCACAGATTTAGGCCAAAACTTGCTCTCCTGGATTTTAGGCTGCGCCATGGTGTACCTGGCATTGTTCGGACTCGGGCATTTACTGATCGGGCCGCTATGGGAGGGATTGGTGCTGTTGCTGGGCTCCGCCGTGTGTGCCGCTGTTCTCTACAACAACATCTCAAAAAGTGAGTGGAAAGAGGAAGAACCGCCGATCCTCGCCTCCGCTCCGCGAAGCTTTGGCCATTGAGTTTATCCGACTGTTACGGTGTAGTTCACATCTTCCCATCGTTGCTCCAGCGGCCAGTAGAAGGTAAAGACGATTTCAGCGCCCGATGCGAGTTGTTCGCTTGGAAGGTCAACCGCGTACATGCCAACTCCGCTGTCGTAAGTGTTGGTGTCCTGCATTGTTTTCCACCCGTCGAAGCTCCAATGCACCATCGCGGGAGAAAGCAGCGCAAGCCTGAGTTTGTGCCCTGGAGGCATGGTCCGGCACTTGTTATTAAAGCGCCAACCGAAGAAGGCAGCCTTGCGCTTCTCCACGACGTAGCGCTGGTAGGTTTGAGGCGGTTGATCGAAGATCTTTCCATCCCTCAGGGAGCGGCGCAACTTGATGTACTCCGAATGCGCCCACACCAGGGGACACGCCGAGCCGCTGGCTTTGCCAAGAAACAATTCGCGCTCCGGAATTTTCTCGGCGTCCCACACCTGTTCCGGAATCAGATGACCGCCCTGGACTGAAGACTCCATCACCTCCAGCAACGCTTCTGCGACATCGGGTCGTCCGGCGGCGATTTCATAATGGGCCCGCTCGCCTGCCAACAGCGGCCACGGGCGCCCGATTCCCGTGCCATCGAACGGCGAGCCATCTAGATGCTCTCCATATCCGTCGCCGTTATAGCGATACCAGCATGGTCCCGCCGGCAGATTGATTCGCAGCAGGGCATCGATCACTTTGACGGTATTCAATATTCTCGGATCGTCCGGCGCCCGCAGCCCGAACCGCACCAGCGCCAGCGCATCGGGACTGATCAGGTGCGCCGCAGGCGCGGAACTCTCTCCGGGAGGACGATTCTTGATGGGCACAAAACCTTCCGCGGGGGATGACGCTCCATCTGTCTCGGGCGGGGCAATGCGCACATAATAGCCACCCACTCCGATTTGCCTGCCAAGGTCTGTTCCCTCGACATAGGTCCAGCGCTCGACGCAACCATTCCACGCGTCGGCTGTTTCCCGCAGGTAGTTACCAACATGCGGCTCCCCCACCGCATCGGCCAGGTCCGCTGCCGCCAGCAATGCGGAGATCTCTACCGCTAGAGTGAACGGAGAATATCCGGCGTCTTCTTCCCAACGATCCTGCTGGGTGACTGGCCCGTTGCGAACCAGAAACCCGGCAGCTTTTTTGGCCACCGTCCACCAACGCTTGGGATCGCCTAACGTGAAGGGCGCCTCCCGGCGCAGCACGTCAATCAGCAGAATAGGAAAGGCCGCTTCATCCATCTGCAGTCCGCTCCAGTAAGGACGCCCGTCCAGCCAAAGATTCTGGCACCAGTGTCCTTCCGCCTCCTGAGTGGACTCGAGGTAGCGGAGTACGCGAAGCGCATCGGGCTCCGCGCCCGCGGCCAGAAAACCGAATGCGCTCTCGACCAGGTCGCGCGGCCACACCAAGTGATATCCGCCGAGATCTTCATCGCCTTTGTTGAAGCCCCACGGGATAGAGAGGCTTGCAATCACCCCACCAAGAAAATCCTTCGACTCATGGCTTCGCAGCACGGACGCACTGGATCGATAGAGGTCCATCTTGCGTGGCTTCTCATCGAGCGCGAGCAACTGACTCTGCCAATCGCGCCAGTGATACATGTAGTGCTCGCAAAGATCGGTGTAGTTTTCCAGAAGACTCGACCGGCTCTGCTGACCGGCTTCTGCCCAGATTGCCCCGAAGCCTAACGCCAGGATGAACTCTCCGCCGCAAGCTTGCAGGTCGATCTCTCCGGTAAAGGCAATGTTCCCGTTTTCGGCTCGGGAATAGTCCCAGGTCATCTGAAAGTTTTTCGACAGATCCTGCCAGCCATCTGAGATGCCGGCAAAACCCACCGACATCTTCTTCCATCCCGCCGACGATCCGAACGCGAGCGCGCAATCGTTACGCTGTGCGAAAAACATGGGCACACCCTTGTAGTCGCCAACCCAACCTGTATTTCCCATGCCGAAATTTGCCAAGTGGGGCGCCAACAGCGCATACAGGCGATAGTCTGCCAAGGATCCCTGCAGCGGTTCAAAGCGGATTTTCTGAAGCACCACATTGCGATAGGGATCAGTGATCACTTCTTTGTGAATTCGGTAGCGGCCCTGTATTTCGGTGTTGACCAGGCTGAAAGCCGGCACGCCCGGTTCGAGCGCATGCGCTTCGAATGTGCAATGGCGCTTCTCTTCCGAGAAGTAGCTCTGTCCGTCGGTGACGATGAATTCCTGATCGCGCGTACACGCCTGGTCCACACGGGGGAAATAGATCTCGTTGAGGATGCCATGACTGAGTGTGAACCAGACACGGCTGTGCTGGTTGAGCGCTGTGCCAATGCAGCTTTTTGCACTCGAAGTCCAGCGCGGTTCAATCCCGGGCCACCCGGGGGCATAACGCACTTCATCGCTCAATCAGATAACCTCGAGAGGAGTCAGTCGCGAATTTTACTAGATGCCCTCGAATGCAAGGCGACTCAGGCAAACACGCAGGATCACCGGCAAGACAACAATCCACCCTTCCTGTAAAATCCTAAAAGGCAGAATAATTCTGCTCATCGTCTTCCAAGTGAATTCCTAAGCGGTCTCGAGCGCCGCCTCCAAACATTGTCAGGAAGGTCGAGATGCGAGGCGAGATTGTGCGCGAAACGGGATCGGGAGAGAAACCATGGCCAAGATCGCAAAAACAGCTGACCGTAAGAAAGTGATGGATACCAGCAAGAGCACGGACTGCCCGAAATGCGGCAAGCCCACGCGCATCGTAAAGCGCGTGAAAGACCGTGAGCGTGGCGTTCCCGGCGGGATTTTTATTTCCTGCTCAGGCTGCGAATTCGCAGAGAAGCTGTAACCAACTCCAATTTCAGATTGCGCTGCCAACGGGATCGCTGGCAGTACGGCGAGCCGAGTTGCAACCGAAGTTATGCCGAGCTGCGTACCGCCGCGGCAGCCGCAATTTGCGAGAGGATTTCTCGTGCTTCCGATCCTGGGTCGGTGGCAGCGGTAATCGGACGTCCCACCACGATGTGGGTTGCTCCCGCTGAGATTGCCTCATCGGGAGTGACCACTCGGGCTTGATCTCCATGGTCGACCCCAGCAGGCCTGACTCCAGGAGTGACGATTGCGAAGTCGTGCCCCAGTCGCTTCCGCAACGCCGTGGCTTCACGGGCCGACGCCACCACTCCCTGGCAACCGTCCGCTAAGGCCAGAGCCGCAAGGCGCAGTACCTGATCCACGACCTGCCCGTGGACGCCCACCTTGTCCAGATCACTGTCACTCATGCTGGTCAAAACCGTGACCGCCAGAATCACGAGCCTCGGATTCGCATGTCGTGCGGCGTCCACCGCGGCTTCGAGCATTTTGCCGCCTCCCGAGGCGTGTACTGTCAGCATGCTCACACCCAGCCGGGCGGCTTCGGTCACTGCGGAAGCCACTGTGTTAGGGATGTCGTGGTATTTGAGGTCAAGAAAAACGTTGCGGCCTGAGGCGACCAAATCGCGTACTACGGAAGGCCCTTCCGCAGTGTAAAGCTGCATCCCGACTTTGTAGAAAAATGCCGAATCGCCCACAGCCGCCACGATCTTTTGCGCGGCAGCTGCGGACGGAACATCTAAGGCTACGATCAAACGCTGGCGCGGATCGTGCACCCCTGAAGTCTAAAAGATTTTCGGCTAGTATGCCACTGGCCGCAACATGGCCATGGCTTCGGGTTGAGGGACGACGTCCAGTCGGACGCGTTGCAAACCCTTGTTCTTGAAATTCAGAGCCCGAGCGGCTCCATACGACACGTCGATGATCCGGCCGGGGACAATTGGTCCGCGATCATTAACTTTCACCACCACTGCTTTGCCATTGTGAAGATTCGTTACCCGTACCCAAGAACCTAAGGGCAGGCTAGGGTGGGCTGCAGTCAAATCGTACATGTTATAAGGCTCGCCACTGGCCGTCGGGCGACCATCGAAGTCGCTTCCATACCAAGACGCCGTGCCGACCTGATAAGGCTTGGGTTTAACGGCTCTTTTGGCAGCCACTGCGGTTATATGCTGGGTCCCACCCGTCTTCTGGTGGACCGACTCTGAGCTGGTTGGCCCCTGAGCCGCTCCCAGGCTGACGACCGAAAGTACTATCGCCAGTCCGTGAACAATGCTACGTCTCATTCAGTCACCTCCGGTTCAAAGTCATTCGTCATTGCCGCTATTACTTCGCCGTCCCCTCCTTGGGATTTGAAGATGCTACCGGGGCCTTACAGCCCATGTCAACCCAGAAAACACTGTAGCAAGATTACCATTTAGTAATACATGGGCTTCGTAACCTCAGGTAATTCCTGAGTAACACGCTGGATAACACGAAGATTCAGCAACTTAACTGTTTATACTTTAGTAAATAATCTAAGGTTGAGCACAGTGAAGTAATTACAAGTACATTGTTTTGTTGGGAATATGCGGATTTCTAGGGCGTGTTTTTGTTTTCAGGAACTTGCGAAGCGAAATAGCCGGAATCGGGAATCCCGGGACGCGGGAATAGGGCAATCCATCATGCCGCGCTCGCACCCACTGGTAACCTCCCGTTCGCATGGAAGCGGGCGAGTTGATGTCCAGGTTTGGTACATTGCCCCTATGGCTTTATCGCCGCCCGTCGTACTCACGATCGCCGGATTCGATCCTTCTTCCGGCGCCGGCGTTACCGCCGACATCAAAACGATCGCCGCCCACAATTGTTACGGAGTGGCTTGCATCAGTGCCTTGACGGTGCAGTCCACCGCAGGCGTACGCCGGGTTGAGCCCGTCGATGCCGGCCTGGTTACCGAGACGCTTCTCGAACTGGCTTCCGACGTAGACATTGCCGCCGTACATGTGGGAATGCTTGGCAATGCCAAGATCGTGCGGGCGGTTGCTGACTTCCTGGCTAAAGAAAAAGTGTCGAATGTTGTCCTCGATCCCATTCTGAAGTCTTCGTCCGGAGCCGACCTGGTTGATATAAGCGGGGCGAAGCTGCTCCTGGAACGGCTAGTCCCGCTCTCCGTCGTTGTTACCCCTAATGTGGATGAAGCTTCAGCCCTGACCGGGTTGGCCGTGAAGACCGAAGACCAAATGAGGGCCGCCGCCAACAAGCTTCACGATCTGGGAGCCGCCGGAGTGGTCGTCACTGGAGGTCACCTGGAAAAAGCCATCGACCTGCTGAGTTTCACCACCAAGCGTGGCATTGAGCAGGAGATCTTCAAGTCTGAGCGGCAACGCTCGAAGTCTACTCATGGAACGGGCTGCGCCTTCGCAACCGCAATGGCCTGCCACCTGGCGCTAGGTCGAGGACTGCCGGAGGCGGTGCTGTTGGCGAAAGCCTACGTCACGGCCGCAATTTCGAACGCTCATCCCATGGGACGCGGCACCGGCCCGGTTCATCACCTCTATCGCATGAATCAGCAAAGACGAATCCCAGCAGCGCAAGATCCCGAACCAGTCCACTAACCCGGGGACGCCGAGCCCGCCATAAAAGAATCACAAGGCCCCTTGCGAGAACCTTTCCGTTCTATGAGGCGTTGAGGGGTTGTTGCGTAATGGCGAATCGGAGGAGGGAGGGGAGGGTGGAGACCGGGGGAAGGTCTCCAAAACCGAGAAGCTTAATCCTTCACTTCAACTTTCTTTTTGAGCAGAACGCCAGCCACAAAAGCTGAGATTGAACCCAGCAACCACTGAATCCGGAACATCTGCACTGCCTGCCAATCCAGCAAAGTTTTTTCGCTGTAGATCACTCCGGCCAAGAGTGCGAATAGAGCGCATCCGAAGCCGACCAGAAATGCCACCAGAGACGCGGTAGACAATCCCAAACCATCGCGGATGTTATGAAACTCGAGCGCGCTGAGGAAGTCCCAGCTTGAAGTCTCCTGCTGGCCCAGAGTCGCCCGAGCGGTACCGCAGGAATGACAAAAGCGCGAGCCCACCATGAATTCCGTGCCGCATCCGTCACAGACTTCGGCCGGTCCGGCCAGCTCGGCTGCCGAAAGCGGGGGACGCCAGAATTCCTGTTGAGGGTTATGAGCCAGTTCAGCCATAGAAGCCTACCTCCCCTTGCTTGGCAAGCCAGAGACCAAAGCACTGGAAAACGTAAATTGTTGATACCGCGAACACTGTAGATAGATGCCGACAGGAGCCGAGCGAAGAACCCGGAAACTTTTACTCTATCCTCAGTGAAAGATTGGGGGAGGCTGCGCGAATTATAGCTTGTCCGGTTACCTGAGCTGCTGAACTAGAAGTGCCGTTCGTGGTTCCGCTCGCCCGGGTTCGGTTACACTGTTCGCACCCTTCAAGACACGTGAAAGCTCTTATCGCCAGTTTCCGGGCCAACGCCATTTACGCCGCCGCGGTACTCGCGCTTCTCCTGACTGCCGCTTATTCGCCGGCGCAACCAACCCGCAGCATGGTGTTTCATCCTACGGATCCGCAGAATGCTGTCGCGTTCGATCACTTTTACAATCTTGAATTCGACGCCGCCATCCGCGAATTCCAGCAGATTGTCGACCGCCACCCCAACGACCCTTTCGCTGTAAACCACCTGCTGACCGGTGTCTTGTTTCAGGAGTTGTATCGCATGGGAGCCCTCAACACCGGCGATTACGCCAATGACAGCTTCGTCGGCAAGCCTCACCGTCCCGCTGATCCTAAGGTCTCGCAACGCATCCGGGACCTGGTGGATCACGCTTCGAAGCTGGAAGAGGATCGCCTTGGCCAGAACTCAAAAGACGTGGATGCCCTGTATGCTCGCGGCGTGACCCGTGCCCAATTCTCGACGTACACCGCCCTGATTGAACGAGCATGGTTCTCTGCTTTGCGCAACGCGGTCGGCGCACGGCGCGACCACGAGCGCGTCCTCGAACTCTCGCCCGGCTACACTGACGCCAAGCTGATCGTCGGTGCCCACAATTATGTGATGGGAAGTCTGCCCTGGGGAGTGAAGGTGGCCGTCTCCGTGGTCCGGCTTAGTGGCAGTAAGCAAGTCGGGCTCGACTACCTGAAAGACGCCGCCAATGGAAATGGCGAGACCAGCATTGATGCCAAGATCCTGCTCGCCCTCTTCCTCCGCCGGGAACACCAATTCGCAGAGGCCCTCACATACACGCGCAGCCTTATTCCCACCTACCCGCGAAATGTCCTGCTGGCGCTCGAAGAGGGGAATCTGCTGCGGGCGGATGGCAAACTGAGTGAAGCCACGGTGGTCTACCGGCGCATATGGCAGGCCGGACGCGAAGGCAAGTATCCCGGCTTGCATTATGAATTCGCCGCGTTGAGTCTCGGCGATACCTTGCGAGCTCAAAAGGACTAT
>Ga0070741_10010509_pt1 | contig 17446 bp, 15 predicted proteins | sample Coa_R1_4_FD_66440 | JGI IMG/M metagenome (GOLD analysis project Ga0070741, IMG submission 66440) | Surface soil microbial communities from Centralia Pennsylvania, which are recovering from an underground coalmine fire - Coalmine... | ecosystem: Environmental > Terrestrial > Soil > Unclassified ...
TTCCCTCCCTACCCAGAATGCCGAGCCTTCGTCAGAGATGTTTGGTCCCCAGCCGCCGGCGCGCGCGGTTTCACCATTCTGGTTGCGACCAAAAGCTATAGAACCGGTGCCGGCGATCACCAGCACGCCGGGCGAAATGCCAAATGCTGCGCGATGGGCAATCACATGGTCGCCTGCGACATAGATGGTTGATTCCGGAGTAAGCTCGCGGATGGTCTGCTGCGCCCAGTGCACAGCCTCTGCCAGGGAAGCGCCCGCCATCCCAATGCATACATGCTGAACTTCCGTGGGCGCTACGTGCGCAACGTCACAAGCCTGGTGAATCACCGATTGCAGATTTTCCCGGCCGCGTTCCTTGCCTACGCGCGCCAGCTTACAGCTTGCGCCCGTGGCTTGGCCCAGCAGCTCAGCGCCGTTGCTTACCGCGCAGTCTGTCTTGGTTCCTCCGGCATCAATTCCCAGGTACAAGGGCATGGATTGAACTTTAATTCATCATCCCACAACTTTTGTTTTTGCATTGCACCATTTTTCTCGAATAATGGCTGTGGGGCAGACTGATTTCTTCCATTCATGCGACTGCATATTGTAGACGGAACCATTATCGTTGTTTATTTGATCGGCATTACTCTTTTTGGTCTCAGGTTCCGTAAGTCCCAAAGGTCACTGCGCGATTATTTTCTGGCCGATCGCAACATACCCTGGTGGGCCATTGCCCTCTCCATCGTGGCCGCGGAAACCAGCACTCTTACCGTGGTCAGCACGCCCGGAATGGCCTATGGCGGCAACTTCGGCTTTCTGCAGGTGGTTTTCGGATATTTGGTGGGACGAGTGGTCATCTGCCTGCTTTTTATCCCGCAATATTTTCGCGGCGAGATGTTCACCGCGTATCAACTCATCGACCGGCGCTTTGGCCCCAGATTGCACAAGATCACCGCTGCGGTTTTTTTGATCACCCGCGCTGCGGCTGAAGGCGTGCGCGTTTGGGCGGTGGCGATTGTCATTGGCGTGGCGCTGGGAACCGGCGAGGTTTGGTCTGTGGTGATTGTGCTGCTGCTCACGCTCGTCTATACGTTTGAAGGCGGATTGGCAGCAGTGATCTGGACTGACGTGGTCCAATTGCTGATCTATGTTGGCGGCACAATCGTGGGCTTTTTCATTCTGGTGCATCTAGTCCCCGGCGGCTGGCCGGCGATCCACTCCGCGGCAACCGCAGCCGGAAAAACCCAGATATTCGACTTTACTTTTTCTCTCTCAAAAACATTTACTTTCTGGGCTGGCCTGATCGGCGGCATGTTCCTCAACACCGCCACCCACGGCACTGATCAGTTGATGGTCCAGCGCCTGCTTGCAGCGCGTAATAAACGCGATTCGCAGGCCGCGCTGCTCTCGAGCGGTCTACTGATCCTGGCGCAGTTCACGCTCTTCCTGATTGTTGGCGCGGCGCTCTGGGCGTTCTATCGCGCCTATCCGCCGGCTGCGCCGTTTGCCAAGACAGACTATATCTTTCCAACATTTATCGTCAACCAGATGCCGCGCGGGATTAGCGGATTGCTGCTTGCGGCAATTCTGGCTGCCGCCATGTCAAACTTAAGCGCAGCATTGAATTCCCTATCATCCACCAGCATGGTTGATTTCTATCTGCGCAAGCGGCCCGATACTTCTGACCAGAAGCGTCTGCGTCTCTCTCGCGTCGCTACCATCTTTTGGGGCGTGGTGCTCTTTGCATTGGCATTAGCATCACGTTATGGCGGCAGCGTCCTGGAAAAGGGACTGAGTATCGCTTCAGTGGCGTATGGCGGGCTGCTGGGAGTCTTTCTGCTGGGCCTGATCACGCGGCGCGCCAATGAAAATGGAGCCATTATTGGTATGCTCTGCGGATTAGCCCTGAATGTTTATGTATGGATCTGGGCAACAGCGCAAGTTGCCTGGACTTGGTACGTCACGCTGGGCGCGATCACCACATTTGTCGTGGGATATCTGGCGAGCCTTGCGATGGGAAAAAGAGCGCAGCTTCCACCAATGAACAGCTCCGTTGCGGGAACTACAATGCAGAGTGGATCAAAACCCGTTGGCAAACCTTAAAGAAAAAACCATGGCAGCCTCTACTACGGCAAATCACACCCGTCCGGAGCTGGTCCGCGCACTGAACGTCTGGCACGCGATTGCCATTGTGGCCGGCACCATCATCGGCAGCGGCATTTTCCGCGTCCAGGGCGAGATGATGCAAGATGTTGGCTCCGCTGGGCTGGTTTACCTGGTTTGGATTGTTGGCGGCTTGCTCTCATTTGCCGGCGCGCTCACCTATGCAGAACTCGGCGCGATCAAGCCCTGGGCAGGCGGCGAGTATGTTTATGTCCGCGACGCCTACGGCCCACTGCCCGGCTTTCTCTATGCGTGGACCTGGTTCTTGATCGCCAAGCCTGCATCCATCGCCACTGTGACCACAGGCATTGTGGATGTGCTGGGCACTTTTCCCTCATTGAGCTTCTTGGGCAATCACATTTTCACTCTGCACTTCACCCGGACAAATGCGTTTGAGATTACTTACGGGACTTTAGTTGCTATTGCTGCCACGGTGTTGATTTCCGCGTTAAATTATGTCGGCGTGCGCAAAGCTGGAAGCTTTCAATTGGTGTTGACGACGCTCAAGGTAGTCATGATCGTCGCGATCATCTTTATTGGCTTTACTGCCACGCAAGGGACTTGGGGGAATTTCCATACAACTTTTCTCGGCGCAAAGGGTGGCATGGCCGGGTTCATGGCTGCGCTTGTGGCTGCGTTGTGGGCTTATGACGGCTGGAATGATCTGAATATGGTAAGCGGCGAGATCAAAGAACCCGGCCGCACCATTCCCGTCGCTCTGATTTCCGGCGTGGCGCTTGTGGCTTTCCTTTATATGGGCATCAATGCCGCGGTGCAGTACGTGATGCCCGCCGGCACAATTGCGGGTCTGAAAGTTCCTGCATCAGTGGCAACACAGATCGCCATTGGCTCGCTGGGCGCGGCGCTGGTCTCTGCCGGGATGGCTTTTTCCATGTTCGTTACGCTCAACGGCACCATCATGAGCGGCGGACGCGTCCCTTTTGCCGTGGCGCGCGATGGATACTTCTTTAAAGCCCTGGCAGAAGTCCATCCGCGCTTTCATACACCGGCATTGGCGCTGGTGGTTCAAGCCGTTTTAGCAATTGTCCTGCTGCTGGTTGGTGGAGCTTTTAAAGACCTTTTTTCGCTGGCGATCTTTGCCGAGTGGCTCTTTTACATGATCGCCGCCAGCACCATCTTCGTCTTTCGCAAGCGCGAGCCGGATACGCCTCGTCCCTATCGCACCTGGGGATACCCTGTGGTTCCAGGACTCTTCATTGTGGCTGCGGCGGTACTGCTTTACTACACTTTTACAGACAATTTACGTAACTCGATTGCAGGGACGCTGGTGATCCTGGCCGGGGTTCCGGTATATCTATATTTTGCTGCCAGAAAAGGGGTTACAGCCCAAAACTAATGCAACAAGATCCTGCGATTCTCTTCGCCAAGCACAGCACAGCTCAGGATTTCAGCTTGCGGCCCTGACGCCGCGACATCGCTGCAAGGTATAATCATCTTCTACAACACCCGGCCCCTGAAGGAAGGTAATTGTGTTTCGCAGAACAGTTTTCCTTGGTTTATCGCTCCTGCTCTCCATGGCCTCGGCCTTTGCGTTTTCGCAAGATCAGCAAGACCAGAAGGACCAACAAAAAGACCAGCAAAAGGAAAGCAAGGATGATGACAAGTTCTACCACGGCACGGGAATCAACGACGTAAATGCGATCGGCAATCGAAACGTGGGCTGCAATCGCGGGCTGTTCAACTGGTACAGCCTTGATTCGCAGGTCAAGATGGGCCAGGAATTCGCCCAGCAGGTAGAACAGACATCGCACCTGATTACCGATCCTGTGGTGAACGAGTACGTCAACCGCCTGGGACAGAACCTTGCGCGCAATTCTGACACCAAGCTGCCATTTACCATCAAGATCCTTGACGTAGAAGAGCCAAACGCTTTTGCGCTGCCGGGCGGCTTCATGTTTGTAAATGCCGGCACCATCCTGATGGCTGACGATGAATCTGAACTGGTGGGCGTGATGGCGCATGAGATCGGGCACGTGGCTGCCTGCCACGCGGCACGCGGGCAAACGCGCGGAACGCTGGCCAGCATTGCGATGATCCCGGTGGTGATCATGACAGGCGGCTTGGCGGGAATTGGAGTGAATGAGGCAGCGAACATTGGGATTCCGGCCGCTTTCAGCAAGTTCAGCCGCGGCTTTGAAGCGCAGGCAGATTACCTGGGCGTGCAGTACGCGTACAAAGCGGGCTACGACCCAAATGGAATGATCGACTTTTTTGAAAAGTTGCAGGCCCTGGAGAAGAAGCGACCGGGTGTTGCCATGAAGCTTTATGGCGACCATCCGCAGACGCCGGATCGGATCGAAAAATCACAGCACGAGATCGGGACGATTCTGCCGCCGCGCGAGCAGTACATTGTGGACAGCTCTGATTTCGAGCAAGTCAAGAAGCGGCTGGCGTTGGTCATGAAACACAAGCTGCAAAAAGATGGCCAGGAAACAAAACCGGGGGATTTGCGCCGTACTGCTGGCGATAACGCCCCCAACCAGGATAAGAAACAAGACGATGATCGGCCCGTAATCAAGCGCAACCCAGGTGGCAAGTAGATTTTTTCCGAAGTCTCGAGCGCAGCGAGAGATCGCTATTCCAGCGAATCACAAATTGGCAACACTATAGCGATCCTCACTGCAAAACTCGCGTTCAGGACTTCAGAAAAGCTTTATCACAGAGCCATGTATTTCAATGTCAGAAAATCAAGCCCGGCTGAACTCCAACACCTTTTCCGTCGAACTCGCCTTCGGCGGCACCAGGCGCTCATAGACTTTCACATAGTCGCGGGCTGAGGCTGTCCAGGAAAAATCTTTTTTCATGCCATTCAGCATCAGATTCTTCCATCCATCCTGATCTTTGAATCCGCGTAGCGCTTCATGGATACAGTTCAGCAACGCCACCCCGGAATAGGCGCTGAACTTGAAGCCTGTGCCTTTGCCGTTGGCGGCGTCCCAGGGCTCAATCGTGTCATCAAGCCCGCCGGTAGCGCGCACAATCGGCACTGTTCCGTATTTCAAGCTGTACATCTGATTCAAGCCGCTGGGCTCATAGCGTGAGGGCATCAGGAACATATCCGCCCCGGCCTCAATCTTGTGCGCCAGCGCGTTGTCATAGGCGATCTTGACCGCCAGCTTCTCCGGGAATTGTTTGCTCAGTTTGAGGAACATTTCTTGATATTCCTTATCGCCACTGCCCAGCACGGCCAGCACCAGCGGCAGGCGCGCCAGATCGTGAATAATCTCCGCGATCAGGTCAAAGCCCTTTTGTGCGGCAAAGCGGGAAACGATCCCGATAACCGGCAGCTCAATGGAGACATTCTCCAGGCCGAACTGGCGCAGCAGATCGTATTTGCATTCCCTTTTACCCGCCAGATTTTCCGGCGAATACTGCCGGACAATGTGTTTATCTTTGGCTGGGTCCCACTCCTTGTAATCCACGCCGTTCAAAATGCCGCTGAGCGAACCTGCGCGCGCGCGCAGCACGCCTTCCAGCCCAAAGCCGTATTCGCTGGTCTGGATTTCATGGGCGTATTTGCGGCTTACGGTGGTGATGTGGTCAGAGAAAACCAAGGCGCTCTTCAAAAAATTGGCTTTGCCCCAGAACTCCATTTTGTCGATGGTGAACAGGTCCCAGGGCAGCATGAGCAGCGGCAACGTATCCGGCGGGAACAGACCCTGGTAGCCGATGTTGTGGATGGTAAAAACTGTGCGCGTCGCGCGAAAGACCGGATCGTCCTGATAGCTGCTGCGCAGCAGCACAGGAATCAAAGCGGTCTGCCAGTCATGGCAGTGAAAGATATCCGGCACGCCCAGCACTTTGGAAGCTTCCAGCACTGCGCGGCAATACAAAGCAAAGCGCTCGGCGTTGTCAGGATAATCGCCGGCAGGAGTGCCATAGAGCGCATCGCGCTCGAAAAAAGGCGGGTAATCAATGAAATAGAATTGCACCCCAGAGCGCTTTCCGCCATCCAACACGGAGCAAAACCTGTATTCATCATCAAAGGGAACCGTAATGCTGCGCAGGAGCACCTTGGCATCCGGGAGCTTGGTCTGTTTATATTTAGGCAGGTAGATGGAGACGGTATGGCCCAGTTCAGCCAGGGCCTGCGGCAATGCTCCAACAACATCGGCCAGGCCGCCGGTTTTGGCGAAAGGCACACACTCTGAAGCGGCAAAAACGATGTTCATGGGGCCTCCGTACTAAAACCAGGCACGTGCAACCCGATGAGAAAATTCTAAATGGCGATTACAAAAAGGGCCACTCCGCGGACCATGAAACGTCCCGCTTTGGGACAAAATTTTCTTGCTGATCCCGGCGCAGCAGAAAAAATTGTTGATGCGCTGGGCGATATCTCGCAGACAGTGGCGGTGGAGATTGGCCCCGGCACTGGCGCGCTCACGCAAACTCTGGCCCGTCGTGCCGGCCGCCTGATTGCCATTGAGCTTGACCGGCTTCTTGCCACGCAACTACGCTTCAGCTACTCCCGCCACCCGCATGTTGAGATCATTGAAGCTGACGTGCTCAAGCTGGATTTTCGGACCGTGCTGAACCGCACCATTGGCCCGCTGAACGATCTTCGTCCGCTCAAGCCGTCGCGGGCGCGCGTGGTGGGTAATCTGCCTTATTACATTACTTCAGACATTCTCCTGCGCCTTTTTGAATTTCATGACCAGTTTGACGTGATCGTGATTATGGTGCAGCGTGAGGTGGCTGACCGCATCGCCGCCAAGCCCGGCTCCCGCGATTACGGCCTGCTCTCCGCTACCGCCCAGCTTTATACCAGCGTGGAAAACCTATTTACTCTTTCGCCCGGCGCATTTGAGCCTCCGCCCAAGGTGCATTCTTCAGTGCTGCGCCTCACCGTAGCCCCGCGATTTGCAGATCTTAAGGTCAAGCCTGTGGAATTTATCGACTTCCTGAAAACTGCGTTTGCCATGAAACGCAAAACGCTGATGAACAATTTACGAGGAAAATACGGTGAGGAAAAAGTCCGCGCTGCGTTGAAGGAAGCCGCGATTCGTGCGGACATCCGCGCTGAAGCCCTGCCGCTGGAAAGAAGCGCGGAGGTGTTTAGAACGCTGATAGGTAAGGTGAAATAAGGCGTTTGATTTACGGAGTCTTTCTAGGAAGTTGCTTTGCCTCGCCAGTAATTATTGTTGCACTCGCCTCTTTCGTTGTCATTGCTTGCAGATCAAAACCTTCAGGGGCGCTCACGAATATAGTATTTCCAGCAGCGTCTCGTATAATGGTGACCCCTCGCCTCTTTTAGCTTCTTGTATAGCTCAAATTCTGCGTCATCGGCTTTCGCAACAGCAAGACGCGCCATTGCCACTCTCTCAGCAATAGTCGCTTGAAAGAGCTTCGTTTCGATGATTGTTTCTAATTGTTTACGTTCTGCTTCACTGAAGTTCTTCATTGCTTCGGCCAACTCTTTCTCAGAAAGGCCTCGTAATTTATCGATTCCCATCCGCGTCAGATCCGATATGCTAATCCCTTGTTTCGCAGAGTAATCCGTGATCTTAGAGATGGTCTTCCGGAAGCGAACGCCAGGTTCACTATTCCAGTCTTTCCGCAAGAACGCCCGAAATCTCGCCAGAATCGTTGGTTTTTTGTCGGCTCCCCCCATACTACTTGACTTCCTCGACCTTGACGATAAAACCACTACCACCGCAAGCTCTGTAATATTCCGCCAGGGCTTTGAGGGCTTTCTTTGCTTGTTGCGGAGATAAAGTAGGATCTATTGTTATCGTGAAATCAGGTATTTTTGAAGACCCAGATCGAATTTCCAATAGTTCATTGAATAGATCAGAGATTTTGAGCTTCGTCGAAGGCGTAAAAGACTTAAGTACCTTGAGCGGCAGGTTTTTAATCTTGCTGCCAGGCTTGATCGATGTGCCGTACAGGTGCCTTACCACGCTGAACTTTTGCTTGCTGTGAATAATGCCAGTTTTTCGAAGAGATTCCTCTAGCAATTCTCGCCAGTTATCAGGTAAAAATGAGCGTTGTTTTGAAGAGTTGCTACCTTTAAGCTTGCCATCTTCGTTTGCCATACAAGCTTGGATTGTACTTCAACTGTTATGTTTTGGGTATGATTATTCACATTTATGCTGACATCACATTTACTAAAGAATTCTAATCTTTATTTTAGCTTCCCAATGTGACTTCCCACATTTCCATGTGTTTCCGCCGGTGGCGAAGATGACCGTTGTGGTGGCGCCGGAGCGGGAGCTGATTGCCTCATCGGTGCCGGTGAAGGCGCGGACTGGCGCATCGTCTGCGCAGGCCTGGTGTACTCACGCATCGGCGGAGCAGATTCACGTGGAGCAGAAGACCGTTGCGCTGGAGAATCTGAAACTCGCGAACGTTGAGCAGGCCGTGCTGCATCCACTTGGCGGTTCATACGCGCCGGCTCACGATCGCCATTAAAACGGCTCACACCGGTCTGGCTTGAACCATTCACAATCGGCTGACGCTCAACTTCCTTTGGCCGGTTGTCTTCCTGCACAGGCTGCGCAGGGACATCGGTTCTGGGTACTCTGGCTACATCGTCATTGGTAAAGACGCGGCCTTTACCTCTGAATCCAATACCGTCACCGCCATCGGGCCGAGCCAACCTACCATCGCCAACTGAAGTTCCAGTGTTGTGTCCGCCAATACCGCGTATTTCGCCAGGATTAGTACGAACCACGCGCCCGCCTGGAGGTCCGCTAACTACGATCCTATTCTCTGCCGGAGGACGTGGAGGCCTGAATCCGGGAGGCGAATTCACCCACGTTGGCCCGGTATGCCATCTCCGCCAATTGCCGGGTTCCCAACACCATCCGCGATTGTTGATGAACACCCAATTGCCGTAGCGGAAGGGAAGCCATCCCCACGGATATGCAGAGACCCAGGTATAACCGAAGCCTGGCTCGTAGCTCCAATAACCGTTGGCGAAAGGATCCCAGTCGTTACTAACGCCATTGGGCTGCCACACGGTGCCGTAGTCAGGATCATCAACATATTGTCCGTAGTAGTTCAGATCGCCTGTGCCGTACTGGTAAGGCGATTGCGAATCACCGCCGCGAGCAGCATACGTGCTCAGATAGCGGTCACGCTCCTGGCTAAACTGGTCAAGATCATCAGCTTCAGCGCCTTTATCAAGCCCGTACTGGCCTACATCTGTAGGATCAAGAACAAAGGTTTCATTCTTTTTGACTGCAACCTCGCCGCCGCTTTCAGAATCGCGGATTGAGACCTCGCCCTTCCACACCACAACTTCCATGGGATCGGCATTGGTGCTGGTCACGCGAAAGGCAGCAGGCTGATCGAGTCCGATGGTCTTGTTCTTTACCGTAACTTGAAATTCGTTATTGCCGCCTTGCGCTGCCTTGAATTCAGCCTCCCCCTGATCAAGATCTACTGTGGTTACGGCGCTTCCGGAAGATAATCGGCCCAGTTGGCTGAATGCCACAACCGTATCCGGCGCCAGACGCACTAGGCTGCCGTCTTCAAGCTGTATTTCCGCCCAGCCGTCTGAACCCGTCTTAAGCCAGTTATGCTCCGTCACCGGAACATTCATGGTGGCGCTTTCATAACCCTGGCCATGATCAATGCTCACCTGTCCACCCACGTAACTGATGCGAACAATACGCGCGTATGAATAATTAGCGGTGCTGGCGGCCGGCTGGATTCTGCCCTGCTCCGGGACTCGGCCCTGGTCTTGAATCTGGTCCGGGCTTTGGTTCTGGTCCGGTGGCTCGTATTCATCTTGCTGTTGCAAATTCTGAGTTGAATCCTGGTTTTGAAGATCAGGAACCTGGTCAGACTGCGACTCACCCTGAGAACGGGATGCAGATTGGCCCAGAGCGCCGGATATAGGCGCGAGCAGGACCGCCAAAACTGAAAGGAGCAGCCAGTGTTTATCGCGCAAAAACCAGCGTCGCATAAACCCCTCCTTGTGTGCTCACGTGCGTTACGTGCATATCGTATTAGATCGGCTGCCGGAAACTTAGTTTCTTAATGTTAAGTGTTATTGATGCAACTTAACCATTTTGTGCAAACCGGCCTGTAAAAATCGCCTGTTTCTGGCATTTTCAGGGTAGAAGTTCTTATCGGGAAGGGATTTTTTGCAGCAAACGTTTGGCCCGCTCACGGGCAATATTCAGAACGGCCGTATCATCAGCAATGCTTTTTAGCGTAGGCGCAATGAGTTGCAACTCCTGCAGATTCTCGGTTTTGGCGGCCTCTTCCATGCCTTTCAACTCATCTTCCAAGCCAAGCTTGTCAAAACGGTGCAGGTATTGCAACTTACGTCCGTGCTCAAGGGTATAGGAGATTCCTTGAAGAATGTCGCTGATTTCTGAGATGGCTTTGTTGTCTGAATAGTCGAAAGTGGTCTGGTAATGCCTGTCCTGGTCAGCATACGTCAGCGTCTTCTTACCGGTGCTGGCAACGGGATGTTTCTTATAACTGAAGTCCCCATGAAAATAGTTGGCCTCTTTAGCATCACGAAACAGCTTTTGCCGTGTTCGCTCAGACATGGTGAATTCCAGCGTGTAGTCAGGATTTGTCTGCTTTTCATCCGGGGTCTTGAGGGGATTGGTAGATATATACCTGGCCCTTCCTGTTTGTTCCACCGTGATATTGATGTCCTGCGGTGTATAAGCATCCCAAAGCCGCTCATAGGTAATGGTGGGGATTGTGGGATTCTGGGCTGGATTCTGAGTAGGATTGGCTTCGGCATTTTGCGCCAACAGCGCCGGGGGCGCCGACATTGCCAGCAATGCCAGGAATACACATATGCTTGCAGCGCCCAGCTTCATCTGGTGGCTTCCTGGTAACGGGTATTCGTGGAAGCTGTATGGATGTGGCAGATGGCGATGGCCAGAGCATCCGAGGCATCCATGGGTTCAGGCGGGGCACTCAGGTTCAATAGCCGTGTAACCATAAGTTGCACTTGCTGTTTTTCCGCTCTGCCATAGCCAACCACGGCTGACTTAATCGATAACGGAGAATACTCTGCCACCTGCAGCCCTGACGAAGATGCAGCCAGCATGGCCACGCCGCGAACCTGGCCCAGTTTGAGTGCCGTTTTTACGTTTACGGCATAGAACACGTCTTCAATCGCCACAACCTCCGGCCGGTGCTCAGCGATGATGGCCTTAAGATCAGAAAATATTTTCTGCAGCCTTGGCGCCATGGGTGATCCTGCTTTTAGTTTGATGGCCCCATTGGCATGGCAGGTTAACCGGCCGTCCGGCAGTTCTTCCACCACGCCGTAACCGGTGAACTCGCTGCCGCAATCAATGCCCAGAACACGCATTGATTAGCAGTGTACTACTAATTTTTATGTCGCCCCGCTCCAACCGCTAAACACTTCCGCCTGAGCTAAGATGATGGATCAGCAGCATCGCGGCTTCCGTGCGGCTGTTGATTCGCGTTCACGCATGAAAGCGCGATAGCTTTCTATCGAGTGCGAATTTTTTGTACGTTGCAAAAATCGGTCGTAGGCGGATTCATCGAAGATTTCGCGGAGAGCAGCGTATAAAATATTCCAAGCGTTTTGCACTCGCTGAAACAAGCTCGCAAGTGAATCGTGAGAACTCCCTGATGCAGTATGGCCGAGGAAGCTCGCTCGGGATCCTTCGACTTTACCTCGCTCCTGCGTCGCTCGGTGCCGCTCAGGATGACAAGGATTAGCAGCTTCGTCGATCACCCGATCACGAGCGATCACCAGATCACCCGATTGCTTCATAGTTCCCCCGCATAGGCCGTCGCCACGAATGGCGCTTCCTGCGTTGTCGCCTGCTTGCGCCCGGAGATCACGCTGATCCACTGCAAGGCTGACTCAATCACAATCACGCTGACCAAAACAATCAACAGCCCACAGACTGCGGCATCAATCTGATCATTAAAGATTCTGCGCTGCAGCCCAGCAACAGCTGGACCGGCAGCAAGCTGACGCGCATGAGAGAGCAAACCAATCAGCGGATTGGGATCAAAAATCTTGTGCCAGGCGGCAGAGAACGTAACAGCCACCAGCCAGCAAAGCGGCGCAAGCGTCACCCACATATAACGCGCGCGTCCCATCTTGACGATGATGGTTGTTGCCACGCAAAGCGCAACGGCAGCCAGCAGTTGATTGCAGATGCCAAAGATCGGCCAGAGCGAGTTGATGCCGCCCAGAGGATCGCGCACGCCCTGCCAGAGAAAATATCCCCAGGCGCCCACCATGAGCGAACTGGTGGCAATAATGCTTGGATACCAACTGGTGCGGCCCAGCGGTTTCCAGATGTGCCCAAGCGCGTCCTGCAGCATGAAGCGCCCCACGCGCGTGCCCGCGTCGAGCACCGTTAGTATGAAGAGCGCCTCAAACATGATGGCAAAGTGATACCAAATGGCCATCACAGCGGTGCCGCCCAGGCTGTCAGAAAAAATCTTGGCCATGCCCAGGGCAAAGGCCGGCGCGCCGCCGGTGCGGAAGAACAAAGTCTTCTCGCCAACGTTTTGAGCCAGCGTAGCCATCTGATCTGCCGTTACCGGAAATCCCCAATTGTTGATGGCGGCAACAGCAGCCAGCGGCGTGCCACCCACCATGCCTGCGCCGCTGTTCACGGCCAGATACGTTCCCGGCTGGAGCGTGCATGCAGCAATGATAGCCATGATTCCAACAAAAGATTCACACATCATGGCGCCATAGCCGACCATGCGTGTCTGCGGTTCGCGCGCGATCATCTTGGGCGTAGTACCGCTCGAGATCAGCGCGTGAAAGCCGCTGATCGCCCCGCAGGCAACGGTGATAAACGCGAAGGGAAAAAGATTTCCGGCAAAGACTGGGCCGCTGCCATCAATAAAGCGCGTGAGCGCAGGCATCTGCAGCGTGGGACGGACTAAAACTATTCCGAGAGCGAGGATAGCAATCGTGCCCAGCTTGACGAAAGTGCTGAGGTAGTCTCGCGGCGCAAGCAGCAACCAGACCGGCAGCGCTGAGGCAGCAAAGCCATACACAATGATCAGGACGGCCAGCGTTGTTCCGGTCAGCGTGAACGCGGCTGCGTGCGATGAAACTGAGACCCACTTGCCACCGAAGATCGCCAGCATGACGCAAAAAAAACCAAGGACTGAAGCTTCCAGCACGCGCCCTGGCCGCAAGTAGCGCAGGTAAATACCCATCAGCAAAGCAATGGGAATGGTCATGCCGATGGTAAAAGCTCCCCAGGGACTGTCTTTGAGCGCGTTCACAATAATGAGCGCCACCACGGCCAGCAAAATCACCAGAATGCTGATCACGGAGATGAACGCCACGGTGCCGGCGGTTTTGCTGATCTCATCGCGCGCCATCTGGCCCAGGGATTTGCCGTCCCGACGGACAGAGAAAAGGAGAATCACAAAATCCTGAACGCAACCGCCAAAGACCGCACCAACGAGAATCCAGAGCGTGCCCGGTAGATATCCGAACTGCGCTGCCAGCACCGGCCCAACCAGCGGTCCAGGCCCGGCGATGGCGGCAAAATGATGGCCAAACACGACCCACTTGTTGCTGCGGACAAAGTCGCGGCCATTCTCCAGGCGTTCTGCCGGAGTGGCGCGCATGGCATCCAGCGTGAGCACTTTGGCGGCGACAAACTTGGAGTAAAACCGGTAGCCCAGCGCGTAACTGCATAGCGCAGCCACCACCAGCCACATGGCGCTGATGGGCTCGCCGCGATGCCAGGCGAGGGTCGCCAAAGCCAGCGCTCCCCCCACAGCAACGGCAATCCAGAGCAGGATTTTGCCTAGTTTCATTTTGACTCTCCGCTTGTGGAGTGCACGATTTCTTGATTGGTGCTGGGCTATTCTGCCTAACTGGAAGGTATTGCGCAATCTAAAGCGTAATTGATTGCAGCAGCAGCTCAGGATATACTTCGCGCTAGATCGTGCCCATACATCCATTTCCTTGCAGGTAGAGTGAACTATGAAACGCTCTTTATTGATAGCGGTCTTATGCCTGTTCTCGCTTTCCTCTTTTGCCGGTAAAGATCCAGCCAACTACCCGCTGAAGGTCCATATCCTTCAGGTGGCCTGGGGATCACATATTCCCCGCTATAACGAATTCAAGGCCACGGGCCGGGGCAATGTTTGGGATGGCGACTCAGTCCATGCTTTTGATTTCACCTATGACTGCTCATTCCCGGTAAGACGCTCGGCGCGCAACCAGCCATACCTGGGAAGTGGAAGAAACAACAGGTTCGCCTGGATCTGCTGGAACCCAAGATCGGCACCAACAATAAGTACCAGGAATGCGAGTTGCAAACCACTTTGCATCCCGGGGTTTACTTTTTTGGCGATGGCAGCATCAGCGAGATCTCGCAGGAAGAGTACAAGAAAATGAAAGCCCAGCATGAAACCGCACAGTCGGCTCCGGCTGGCGTTTCCAAAGTTTCCATCGCTTCTGCTCCAGACAGCGCTGAAATTGAGGTGGATGGCGAATTCATGGGCAATACCCCATCTACCCTTGAGCTTGAGCCGGGCGAACACGATATTGCCGTAAAAAAAGCCGGGTACAAAGCCTGGGAAAAGAAGCTGAAACTGACAGCCGGGCAGATCAACCTGAACGCTGAACTGGAAGCCGACGGCGGCTCAAAGTAAGCTGGCAGCCTGTTAGCTGAGTATTCTGCTCGCGAATTCCTGTTTCAGAATCCAGAGCCGCACAGCCCTTTTCCGCTACATACCATCTAATGGAGCGGAAAAGGGAGATGCCCAATGAACCCGATAGGGACTGCGCTCGCCGTTGTTCTCACGCTGGTTAGCGCGCCACTCGCCCGGAACGCCGCACAGGACGCCACGCAACCCTCAAATCCACCGAGCATGCAAATGCCTGCGGAGGGACGCTCCATTCAGCAATTGCCCGCGCCTGCGCCAATCACTCCCATTGGCACTGCCAGCAATGCCGTACAGATCACTCATGGGCCGGTGGTTGAAAACGTTACCGATACGACAGCGGAGATCGCCTGGTCAACCAACGTAAATGCCGGAACAACGCTGCGCTACGGAACTGATCCTAGCCATCTGGATCAAAGCGCGGGCATGCCGTGGGGCGGGTTCACGCACCGGGTCAACCTCAAAAACCTGCAGCCCAATACCACTTACTATTTCAAAGCCGAATCTGGGCAGGGACAAGGAACAGGCACGCTGGCGGAAACCGATCAATCATCTTTCCAAACCAAACCCGCGGGTGCGACCAGCCAGCTAAAGTAGTGATTGGGTTTTATCTCTTGCAGGGGCGTCGCAATATCTCGTCTTGCTAAGCAATGGCTTTTAGGCAGGTCTATTGGCTGCCGATCCTGAATTCATTCTTGCCTTCAGCTTGCCCGTAATCATCAACCCCAGCATCTTGAAATCGCTGATAAAAGACCAGAACGGATGACCGAATGTTGCAGGCTTATTGCCTTCAATCAGGAAGTGGCCGGTCCAGGCAAAACTGTAAGCCACCACCGGCCAGAGCAGCGCATACCAGGGATGTCCGATCACGAAGGGAATGATCAGCGTGCACAGACCAAATACAGTGCCTGCGGCGTGCATGGCGCGATTGCGGGGATCGCTATGCTCATGCAGATAGAAGGTGAAAAACTCTTCGTAACCGGCAAAGCTGGGCTGCTGCGTCGGAGCGGCTTCAGCGTTGCTCTTGCCAGAACTTGAGCTTTGGAGTTCTGCGGGCATTATTTATTATCCTCGTCCGGTTCTGGCGGCGGTGACGGCAATAAGTTGATGCGTTCCGCTTCTCCCTCGATTGCAACTTGAAGTATCCGGTAGTGCCAGATTCCGGCCGACTTTTTTGCCACAACGTATACAGTGCCATGCCGCAGCTTGCCGTTCAGAGGAATAGAAAGATCGGCGTTGCCTGATGATCCTGAGACATTCATACTGCCATTGAGAAACCAGCCTGGCGTAATCGGCCCGCCTAGCTGCGCAGTCACACGCGCGTCAGTTGAGGCCCTAGCCACTGCATACTGATAAGGCTCGCTGGATTTTATGGCGCTGGAAACCACGGCGAATATGCCGCCAATAAACAACGCGAACAGGAGAATCACCCCGCCGATCGCAGTGGGGATAAACCATTTCCAGTTGCGCGAAAACCAGCTTGGCCGTTGAAGTGGCATCGGCGGCATGGGCGCGGGAGCGTAACCGTAACTCATGCGGCGGATTCTACTACGGGATGCCTTCAGCTACGCCAGCTAAAAATGTGGTTTGGGCGCAGGTCTGGCTGATTTTGCGGCTATTCCTTTTTCCGGCTGCCGGGCTTTACCTGTTCTATGGTGCACTGCTGCGGCTTTTTCTCCGGACGCCAGCGGAGGAACTTAGTTCCGTGGCGAAAGCGGCCGCCGGAAAAATGATCGTATTGAAATTCGCCTACGAGCTTAGGCTTGAGCGGGATCCATTCTGTGTCGCGGTCGTCGCGCGTCCAGCGGCTGGGACCGCCGGGAGCTTTGCCGGTGAAACCGCCTTGGCTGCCAATCTCATGCTCTTCAGAATTTCTTGCCGGCCCCGCGATGAGCGCCTTGAGGATGGATTTAAGTTTTTTGCGCTCTTCGCGGCTGAAGCTGGAGCTGAAGCCGATGTGGTCTAGCTCGCCCTGGGCGTTATACAGGCCGAGCAGCAGTGATCCAACCTGCTCACCCGGCTTTTTGGCATGCGCCTTCCCTTCCTTGCCTCTGGCCCAGCGGAAGCCACCTACAACGCAATCGGCAGTGCGGATGCGCTTGATCTTGACCATGCCGGTGCGCTCGCCGGATGTGTATTCGCAGTCCAGGCGCTTTGCCACCACGCCGTCCCAGCCGCTAGCTGCGCCTTCACGCATCCATTTTTCTGCTGCGGAAAAATCTGTTGTGGCAGGCGAAAGCTGAATACGGTTGCGGGAATCAAAACTTTGCTGATGAGAGCGCTCGCTGCCTGCGCTTTTGCGCGATGCATTACTTTGTGCCTGAAGAAATTGCCCGGCAAACTCCTGCAGCTTCATTCGCCGGGCGGAGAGCGGCTGACCGACCAGCGACTCGCCTTTTTCGTTGATCAGCAAATCAAAAAGCATGTAAGTTGCAGGCGTCTCGCGTGAGAGGCGCTGCACGCGGCTGGCGGCAGGATGAATCCGCTGAAGCAGCGCATCAAAGTCCAGCGCAACTCCGCCGTTGCCATGGCTGGCGACTACGATTTCTCCATCCAGCACAAACTTGGCGGTTTTGATTTCCCGCAGTGCTTCCACGATCTCAGGAAAATAACGCGTAAGCGGCTGGCCGGCTTTTGACTGCAGCACAATCTCATTGCCGCTGCGGAAGGCGAGACA
>Ga0070741_10010510_pt1 | contig 17444 bp, 14 predicted proteins | sample Coa_R1_4_FD_66440 | JGI IMG/M metagenome (GOLD analysis project Ga0070741, IMG submission 66440) | Surface soil microbial communities from Centralia Pennsylvania, which are recovering from an underground coalmine fire - Coalmine... | ecosystem: Environmental > Terrestrial > Soil > Unclassified ...
GAAATGACGAGGTCCAGGCGCCGCCAGGCAAGGACGCAGGAAGCCCGAATAGCAGCGCTATTCGGGCGACCGAGGACGCCGCATGGCGGTGATCTGGGGCCGTCATTTCGGGTGGAACGTTGTGAGAGGCCCCGCTAGTTCCCGCCCTCGGCCCGGGCCCGGCAGAGCGCCATCGTCCAGGGGATCGGAGTGCGCACACGGACGATCTCCATATGCCCGGCCGCCAGCTCGAGAAACGCGGCCCGCGACCAGTGGTTCACGTGGCCGGGCGTGTTGCCGCCGGCGCGCAGGTAGCTCATGCGGGCGAGGTTCAGGATCCGCCAAAGCGGCTCGCGCGGCACGCTCAGGATCGCCCACGGCCGCGCCAGCCGGGCGATCCGGGCGAGGGCGAGCTCGGGGTCGGCGACGTGCTCCAGGACCTCGCAGCAGACGATCAGCTCGGCCCCGTCCCGCTCGCGCTCGAGCGCCTCGATCGGCGCCGCCCGGTACGCGACCTCGATCCCGGCCACGCGAGCGCGCCGCCGCGCCTCGGCGATGACTGCGCCGGAAGCGTCCGAGCCGCGCACGGCCAGGCCCATCCGCGCCAGCCGCAGGGCGAGCTCGCCCTCGCCGCAGCCGACCTCGTGCGCCTCGCGGGCGCCGCTCGCCACGACGAGGTCCTCCAGGGCGGCCAGGAAGCCCCGGACCAGGCCCGCCGCCAGCGGGTTGCGGGCGCGGTACTTGTCGTAGACGTTCCCGGCGGGCCCGCTCACCGAACGCCGCTGCGGAACCGGCGGCGCGCCCCCTTCTTCCGCGCCGGCTCGCGGCGGTCCGCCACCCGCTCGTGGTGGGCGGGCTCGACCCCCAGCTTGAGCTCGACGCGGCGCACGCGCTCGAACGTGCGCTGCGCCATCACCCGCTGGCCGGCCAGGGCGTCGCCCACGACGCCGAGCGCGAACACCTGGACGGCGGACAGGGCCAGCACCGCGCCCAGGATCAGCGACTGGATGTGACCGCTCCGGTCGCCGTTCAGGATCCAGTCGAGCAGGAACGGCGTCCAGGCGCCGAGCGCCCCGAGCGCGAGCAGGATCGCGAGGACGCTGAACACCCGCAGCGGCCGGTACAGCGCGTAGGCGCGGAAGATGGCGACGGCGTTTCGAAGCACGTAGGCCGAGGTCGAGTCGAAGAGCCGCGACTGGCGCGCCGTGGGGTTGACCGCGATCGGCACGTGCTCGATCGCGACCTGCATGCTGCCGGCCTGGATCAGGCTCTCCAGCGTGTAGGTGAAGTCGGAGATGACCTGGAGCCGCAGGGCGGCCTCGCGCGTGTACGCGCGGAAGCCGGAGGTTGCATCCGGCACGCCGGTCCCGGAGGCGCGCCGCACGACCCAGCTCCCGAGCCTCTGGAGCAGGCGCTTCGCCGGTGAGAAGTGGGCCAGGTCGCGCACCACCCGATCGCCGATCACCATGTCCGCCCGACCCTCGACGATCGGGCGGACCAGCTTCGGGATCTCCGAGCCCGGATACTGGTTGTCGGCGTCGGTGTTGACGATCACGTCGGCGCCAACCTTGAGCGCGGCGTCCATTCCGGCCTGGAAGGCGGCGGCGAGGCCCTTCGTGCTGGTCAGGCGAACGAGGTGGTCGACGCCGTGCGAGCGTGCGACCTCGGCGGTGCGATCGGTGGAGCCGTCGTCCACGACCAGCCACTCGACCTCGGTGAAGCCCTCGACCGAGCGGGGGAGCCCCCGCAGCACGTCGGGCAGCGTCGCCTCCTCGTTCAGGCACGGGACCTGGATCACCAGCTTCACGGGCGCGTGATGCTACGCCGCAGGGCGCTTGTGCACCGCGAGGGGCCCCGCTACACTCGCGCATCGGTTGGCGGGGCTTCCCGCCCCAAAGGGGCCCATGGCGATGCCTTCGAGCGGATCCGAGGCTCAGATCTTCGTAGCTTCCGGGCCGGCCCGGCACGTCGCCATGCGCGTGGCGGCCTCCGTGCTGGCGCTCATGCTGGTCGCCTGGCTGGCAGCGGTCGGGACCGGGGTAATCGGCTTTGGACCCCTGCCCAGGATCTCGCTTTCCGGCGGCGGAGACCCGGAGGCCGGGCAGGGCGGCGCGCCCGCAAGCGCCCGGGGGCAAGCGCGGCAGGCGGCCGCCGAGGCCGCGAGCGCGAGCGCGAGCGGCCGGGCCCAGGCGGGCGCCCGCGGAGCCACCGGTGCCGGAGGATCGCCGGCCGCGGTCTCCAGAGCTCCGGGCTCGAGGGCGGCGAGCACGCCGTCCGCCGCGGGGTCGACTTCGGTCTCCGGCACGGGTTCCGGCGGCAACGGCGGCACGCTCTCGACCACGTCCGGGAACGAGGCGAGCGGTTCCACCTCCGGGTCGGTGCACGCCCAGGCCACCGATCACGCCCCCGCCTTCACGCCGCCCAGCACCGGCGAGCGAGCCGAGCCGGTGCGGGGCAGGTCCGCGAGCGCGCCCGGGCAGGCCAAGGCCAGCCAGCCGACGCCGACAACGCGGTAGTGAGACGCCGCTTCGCGGCGGCCGTCCCGGGCCGCCGCCGTAGCGAGGCGGCGCGGGAGATCGGGCGTCGAATCGAGCGCCCGCCCGCCCACTGGTCGCTGCTCGGCACCGTCCTCGCGGGCCTCCTCCTGCTGCTGGCCGCGAACGGCCTGACGAGCAGCGCCGGCCACAGCGCGACGGCCACCGCGTCCCCCGGGCGCCCCGCGCTCGAGTCGCGGGCCCCGATCTGGCGCGCAACGCCACGGGGGCTGCGGCCCGTGCGGGCCGCCGACCGCGGCAGGGTGGCGCTGACCTTCGACGACGGGCCGGACCCGAGGTGGACGCCCAGGATCGCGGCGGTGCTGATGCGGCACCGGGTGCCGGCGACCTTCTTCGAGGTCGGCGAGCACGTGGTGCGCTACCCGGGCCTGGCCGACCAGCTCAGGAGGGACGGTTTCAGCCTCGGCAACCACACCTTCACGCACGCCGACCTGGCGACCGTGCCTGGGTTCGAGCGCGACCTCGAGGTTTCGCTCACCGATGGAGCGATCTCCGGCGCGGCGGGGGTGCGGCCCCGGTTCTTCCGCCCGCCGTACTCGGCCACCCCCCGGTCCCTCGATGCGGCTTCGCTGAACGCGGTCGCGTCCTCCGTGCCCCCCGGGGAGCTGATCGCGCTGACCTCGCTCGACTCGGAGGACTGGCGGCGTCCAGGGGTGAGTCGGATAGTCCGCAACGCGACGCCCCGGGGCCGGCGGGGAGGCGTGATCCTGTTCCACGACGGGGGCGGCAACCGCGCGCAGACCGTGGCGGCGCTCAAGCGGCTCATCCCGCGGCTCCGCGCACGCGGCTTTCGCTTCGTGAGCCTGGCCAGGCTGATCGGCCTTCCCGCGTCCGCCGCCGATCCGAAGGCGACGGCGTCGCAGCACCTTCGCGGCGAGCTCTTGATCCGGGCGCTCGCATTCGCTCGCTGGGTCACCGGAGCGCTCCTGCTGCTGCTCTTTCCCATCGCGGTGCTGGCCGTTCTTCGCGGGATCGTGGTCGCGGCGTTCGCCCGGCACCACGCCCGCACTCGCCGCGCGCGATCCGCGGATCCGTCGTTCACCCCGTCCGTGAGCGTGATCGTCCCCGCCTACAACGAGGCCAGGGGGATCGCGGCTGCGGTGCGGTCGCTCGCCGGAGGCGATTACCCGCGCCACGAGGTGATCGTCGTCGACGACGGGTCGACCGACGGCACCGCGGAGGTGGTGCAGGCGCTGGGGCTCCCCGGCGTGCGGGTCGTGAGCCAGCCCAACTCCGGCAAGGCGGCGGCGCTGAACACCGGGTTGCGCGAGGCGACCGGCGAGATCGTGGTCACCGTCGACGCCGACACGGTGTTCGAGCGTGAAACCCTCCGGCGCCTGGTGGCGCCCTTCGCCGATCGGGCGGTGGGCGCCGCTGCCGGGAACACGAAGGTAGGCAACCGGCGTGGGCTGCTCGGTCTCTGGCAGCACATCGACTACGTCACCGGGTTCAACCTCGACCGCCGCCTCTACGACGTCCTCCGGTGCATGCCCACGGTCCCCGGCGCGGTCGGCGCGTTCCGTCGGAGCGCCCTCGACGCCGCGGGAGGGTTCTCCTCGGCGACCCTGGCCGAGGACACCGACCTCACGATCGCGATCGGGCGCGCGGGGTGGAGGGTCGTCTACGTCGAGGAGGCCCGCGCCTGGACCGAGACGCCGGCGACCCTCGCCGGCCTCTGGCGCCAGCGCTACCGCTGGTCCTACGGCACCATGCAGGCGCTTTGGAAGCACCGCTCGGCCATCTGGCGCCGCGAGCCGGGCAAGGTCGGCCGGCGCGGCTTCCCCTACCTCGTCCTCTTCCAGATCGCGCTGCCGGTCCTGGCCCCGCTGATCGACGCGTTCGCCGTCTACGGCCTGCTGTTCCTGGACCCGCTCCCCGTGCTCGCCTACTGGCTCGGCTTCAGCGCCTTCCAGCTGGCGCTCGCCTACTACGCCTTCAGGCTCGACGGTGAATCCGCGGTCGCCCTCTGGGCGCTGCCGCTACAGCAGCTCGTCTACCGCCAGCTCATGTACCTGGTCGTCGCGCAGGCGTGTATGTCCGCCCTGCGGGGGGTGCGGCTGCGCTGGCAGCACGTCGAGCGGACGGGTGCCGTGGAGGTCGAGCGCGCCTAGCGGCCGGCGATGGCCGACTTGATCCAGCTATTTCGCGTCAACTCGGCCATCGGTGGGTGATCCAGCTAGCCGAGCTCGACGCGCTCGATCGTCTGCGGCTCGAGCGGGCGATCGCGCTCGTCGGTTGGCGTCCCCTCGATCGCCTCGACGGCCTCCATGCCCGAGGCCACGCGGCCGAACACTGTGTGCTTGCCGTCGAGCCACGGCGCCGCATCGGCGGTGACGATGAAGAACTGGGAGCCGTTCGTGTCCGGGCCGGCGTTCGCCATCGCGAGGGCCCCGCGCACGACCCGGTGCTCGTTGATCTCGTCCTCGAACGTGTAGCCCGGGCCGCCGGTCCCGGTGCCGAGCGGGCAGCCGCCCTGGATCATGAAGCCGGGGATGACGCGATGGAAGGTGAGCCCGTCGTAGAAGCCGCGGGCCGCCAGCGTGCGGAAGTTCTCCACCGTCCTCGGGGCTGCGTCGTCGAACAGCTCCAGCTCGATGGGGCCGGCGCTCGTGTGCAGGGTGGCGGCGGACACGCTCCGCTAGCCGGCGGCGGCCAGCGCCGCCAGGGCCTCCTCGCGCGTCTCGTGCATCTCGAGCGCCCGGTCGAGCCCGGTGATCTCCAGCAGGCGCCTCACCTGGGGGTCGGCGCAGCAGATGCCGAAGCTCGGGCCGCCGTTTCTGTCCCCGAGCAGGCGCCGCGCCTCGACCAGGACGCTGAGGCCGGTCGAGTCGATGAAGTGGCACTCGGACAGGTCGACGAGGATGCCGTCGGCGCCGCCAGCGATCGCCTCGAGCAGCGGTCCGCGCAGCTGCTCCGCGGTCGCGTGATCGAGTTCGCCGGCGACGGTGAAGGCGTGCACCCCGTCCTCCATCGCCGTCTCGACCTTGAATGGCTCGCCGATCAACTGGGGCGATGTTACCGGCGCCGCTCGCAACCGCGCGGCCTGGCCGCCCCGGCGCTCGCCGGGGCGAGTAACGTTGGTCGCGCGCCGGCCGGTGCGCGCGGTGCGCCCCGTGGAGGCGGAGCTGCGATGGAGCCGATAACGGGAAGACGTCCGTTCCTGACCGCCGCTCGCGCGGCGCTGCGTGGGCGCGACGGGGCGGGCCTCGCGGCCGGGGGAGCCACCCTCGCCTTCGTCGTGGCGGCGGATCTGCTGCTCCCCGGGCAGGCCTCGCTGACCGGGATGTACGTTCTCGCGCCCTTCGTGGCGGCGTGCTTCGCCGCCCTCGAGGCGACCCTCGTCCTCGCGATCCTCGCCCTGGCGGTAGGTGGCGCGAGCGGCAGCTGGAACGCGGACTTCGGGCAGGCCGAGTACCTGATCCGCCTCGCCGGGCTGGCGGCCGGCGGCATCTTCGCGACCCTCGCCGCCTTCGTGCTCAGGCGCCTCCGCCTCGGCTCCGGGCGCCTGCGGGTGCTGAACGAGGCCGCGGCGGTCGCCGACGGGTCGCTCGACCTCACGAGCACGCTCGCCAGGGTCACCGAGCTGATCGTCCCCGCCGCCGCGGACGTCTGCATGGTGGACGTGATCCGCGACGGCCGGGTCCTGCGAGCAGCGGTCCGCGCGGGCGGGCACCCCGATGCGGAGAGGGCCGAGCGCGGGGTTCGGGAGCGGCACCCCTCCTTGCCCGCGTGGATGGTCGAGGGCGTTCCGCAGTGGCGTCATCTCTCGCGCCTCGTTCCCCGCATGCGCGACGAGGACCTCGTCCGGATGGCCACCGACGAGAAGGATCTCGAGTTCCTCCGCTGGCTGGCCCCACGGTCCTCGATCGTGGCGCCGATGATCGCCCGCGGGCGCAGCCTCGGGGCGCTCACGCTGGTCACCGCCTGGTCGCGGCGCCGCTACACGCGCGACGACGTGCGCTTCGCGGAGATCATCGCCCGGCGGCTGGCCCTCGCCCTCGAGAACGCCGGCCTCTTCTCCGACCTCGAGAGCGTCGAGCGCCGCCTCGACGCGGTGATGTCCATGGTCAGCGAGGCGGTCTGGGTGCACGACGCGGACGGGGTGCTCGTGTTCGCGAACCTCGCCGCCGCGCGGCTGCTCGGGTTCGCGACCGCGCGCGAGCTGATGGACGCCCGCCCGGAGATCGTCCGGGACCGCGTCCGGGTCCTCGACGAGGAGGGCAGGGCCGTAGGCGGGAGCTCGTGGCCTGCATACGCGCTCGCCCCGACCGGGGCGCCGTGGCGGGGCATGCGCAGGGTGATCGCCGCGGGCGACCGCGAGCGCTGGCTGCGGGTCGCGACCGAGGAGATCCGCGGCCCCGAGGGCGAGCGTCTGTACGCGATCACGACCGCCGGCGACGTGACCGAGGTGAAGCGGGCGGAGCTCGCCCAGCGCCTGCTCGCGGACGCGGGCGAGCTGCTCGCGGGGTCGCTCGACTACAGGCGCACGCTCGCCGCGCTCGCGGATCTCCTCGTGCCACGGTTCGCCTCGGGCTGCGAGGTGATGGTCGCGCGCGAGGACGGCTCGCTCGAGCGGATCGCCGCCGTGAGGCACGCCACGAACGGGGCCGGGCCAGCGTCCGCGGCCGTGCCCGCGGAGGAGCAGGTGCGCGACGCGATCCGAACCGGTATCGCCAGGCGCGAGCGGGGCTCGATCGTGGCCCCCATGACCGCCGGCCGATCCGCGCTGGGCGCGATCCGCTTCGTCGGGGACGATCGCTCGCGGGCCTTCGACGACCTCGACCTGGAGGTCGCGCGCGAGCTCGGCCGCCGGGCCGGGGTGGCGTTCGCGAACGCGCGCCTGGCTGCCGAGCGAGCGAGGATCGCGCGCACGCTCCAGGAGGGGCTCCTGCCTCCGCAGCTACCGCGGATGCCGGGCTGGGAGGCGGCGGCTATGTACCGCCCAGCCGGCGAGGTCAACGACGTCGGCGGCGACTTCTACGACGCCTTCGAGCACGACGAGGGATGGGTGGTCACGGTCGGCGACGTCGTGGGCCGCGGCGCCCAGGCGGCGACGGTGACCGCGCTGGCCCGCTACACGATCCGCACCGCCTGCGCCCTCACCGGCGACCCGGTTGCGGCCCTGCGCGCCCTGGACCGCTCGCTCAAGGAGCGGGGCCGGGGCGCGTCGCTTTGCTCAGCCGTCGTCGTCATGCTCCCCCGCCGCTCGGACGGGAGGGCGGCCGTCGCCCGAGTCGTCTGCGCCGGGCACCCGCCACCCCTCGTGCTGCGCGGCGACACGGCCGAGGAGCTCCCGCCCGGAGGGCCGATCCTCGGGGCGCTCGACGATGCGAGCTGGCATCCGCGCGAAGTCGAGCTCCGCGCCGGCGACCAGCTCCTGCTGTACACGGATGGCGTCGTCGACGCCAAGGGCCCGGACGGGCGCTTCGGCGCCGAGCGGCTCCGGGCCGGGCTTGCCGCCGGCGCCACGCCAGCGGCGACGATCGCGGCGATCGAGCGACGCCTCGAGGCGTTCGCGGGCGGCGACGCCGGCGACGACGCCGCCGCCGTCGTCGTGCAGCGCGTGGCCGGCCCCGCCCGGAAGGCCCAGCCCGACGAGGCCGGCCGCGCGATGAGCCACGGAGCGGCGCGTGGCTGATTCACTCGCCGCGGGCACGGGTAGTCTCGCGAGCATGGAGCCCCGATCGGAGAGGTGAGGCGATGAGGGGCGCGGATACGGCCGAGCGCACGAGGGGAGAGTTGATCCGGCTGCGCCTCCCCGCGAGAGCGGAGAACGTCGCCCTGGCCCGGCACGCGATCGCAGGCCTCGCGGAGGCGCTGGGGATGGACGAACCCGCGCTCTCCGACCTGAGGACGGTCGTGAGCGAAGCGTGCACCAACGTCGTACTCCACGCCTACGGCGACGGGGTCGGCCCCATGGAGGTCACCGCGGAGGCCGACGACGAGTCGCTGCTCGTCGTCGTCCGGGACTTCGGGGCCGGGATCAAGCCCCGACCCGCGATCGGCGGTCCCAGCCTGCGGCTCGGCATGCCCCTGATCGCCGCGCTGTCGGCCAGCTTCGAGATCCGGGGAGCGCGCGGCGAGGGCACGGAGGTTCGCATGCGCATGGACCTCGCGGGGCGGGCGGAGCCCGCTCAGGATTGGGAGCCGGGCGCTGCCGCCGGGCTCCCGGCGCAAGGAGCGACGCTCTCGGTGACCGATCGCGAGCTCGCGGCTCCCGTCATCACGCGCGTGATCTCGATGCTCGCCGCGCGCGCGAACCTCTCCGTGGACCGCCTGTCGGACGCGATCCTGATCGGCGACGCGATCGCCGCCGAGGCCCCGGAGGAGTTCGCCGCCGGGCGGCTGCAGGTGGGAGTGGCCGACCGGGCGGGCGAGATGACGGTCGAGGTCGGTCCCCTGCGCGCCGGGGCGGCGCGCCGCGTTCGCGAGCGCCTCGAGCTCCCGGTGATCGGCGGATCGCTTGAGGCCCTCGTGGACGGCGTCGCGATCGAGCCCGGCGAAGCGGGCAGCGAGCTGCTCGTCCTGCGGATCGCGCAGCGCTGAGCGGCGCGACTACTCCCGCTCGATCGCATCGCGCAGCCGCTGGAGCGCGCCGCGGAGGATGCGCGACACGTGCATCTGCGAGTGGCCGATGCGCTCCGCGATCTGGGACTGGGTCATGTCCTCGACGAAGCGCAGCCGCAGCACCAGCAGCTCGCGCTCGCTGAGCGCGGGCAGCCCGTGGTCGAGCTGCTCGCGGCGCTCGACCTGCTCGTAGCCGGGGTCCTCGGCGCCGACCTGCTCGGCGAGCGTGCCCTCCTCGGCGCCGGGTGGGCCAGCGGGCTGATCGAGCGAGACCGCGCGCCGGAAGGCCCCCGCCTCGAGCGCCTCGAGCACGTCCGGCTCGTCGAGGTGGAGGCGCTCGGCGATCTCGCCGACCGAAGGTGGGCGCTGGAGCTTCGCCGTGAGCTTCGTGATCGCCTCGTCGACCGAGGCGATGCGCTCCTGGAGCCCCCGCGGCACGCGCACGGTCCAGACGCGGTCGCGGAAGTGGCGGCGCAGCTCGCCCAGGATCGTGGGGGCGGCGAACGCAGCGAACGGAACCCCGCGGCGGGGATCGAAGCGGTCTATCGCCTGTAGCAGGCCGAGGCTTGCAACCTGAGCCAGGTCGTCGGCCGGCTCGCTGCCTCCCCTGTAGCGCGCGGCCAAGCTGCGGGCCAGCGGCATGAAGCGCCGCAGCAGCTCCTCGCGCGCGGCCTCGTCTCCCTTCTCGCGCGTGCGCCGGAAGAGCTCGAGGTCGTCCGCGAGGTGGACGTCCGGTCCCGCGATGCGGGCTTGCGTCCGTGCGCCGCGCCTGCGTCCGCGAGGCTCCATCCCACGACGAATCTACAGGCGGGGCATCCGGCTGGCGCAGCGGGGTCGGCTGTTTGGCCGGACCGGCTTCCGGGTAAGCGATCGGCGGAGGCTTCGCTGGGAGCCGGGTGCGGCGCTTCCTCGAAGGTGGGTGGCTTGGCGACCCGGCCCCGGTCGGCGAAAGGCGTGGGCCGGGGGTGTCCCCTGCCAGCCCCCGGCCCTCCTCTCCTCTGCAGGCGCCCCCACCCACCCCAGCACAACGCGGAGAGGGCCCGGCCGAGCGGTCCGGGCCCTCTCTGTCCAAGCACGAGGCCTGCGCCGGACGGACTCTTGGGATGCCCCCGTGCTCGCTCGCCCTTGCGGGCGATCCTGTCGCGCGCTCTCATCCCTACCCCGGGCTCGGGCCTCTCAAACGGCGCCGCAAGCCCGGCGCACGGCCCTGCCGGCGCCACTTCGAACCGGCGCGGCGAGGCGCCCGCCGATCTATCCTCGCCGGGCGATGGCAATGGAGTGCGACCGCGGCCCGCAGCTCCGCCGCTGGCGACGGGTGGCGCTTTTCCTCGTGGTGCTCGGCGCCGCCGCGACCGCGGGCGCGGTCGCCGGGGCCGCGACGATCACGGGCACGCCGCGGGCCGACCGCCTCGTCGGGACCCGCGGGCCGGACACGATCGAGGGCCGCGGGGGCGGCGACCTGGAGCGCGGGAGGCGGGGGCGCGACGCGCTCTTCGGCGGGCGCGGCGCCGACACGCTCTACGGCGGGCGCGGCGCCGATTCGATCACCGGGGGCCCCGGCGCCGACGTGATCAGGGCGTGGGGCGGCGGGCTCGACCGGATCGACTGCGGTTCGGGCGTGGACACGGCCTACGTCGGCCGCGCCGAGGACGGCGTCTACGACTGCGAGCGCCTGGTGACCCCGCGATGAGCGAGCGCGAGGACCTCGAGCGGTTGCGCGAGGAGCGCCCGGATGCCTACCTGCGGCGGCGGGAGTTCCTGGCCCAGGCTGCCGCCATCGCCGGCCTCGCCGGGCTAGAGACGCTCCTCCCGGTCGACACCCTCCTCTCGGCCGCGGCGCGCAGCCAGGCCCGGCGCGGGGGGGCGCTGCCGAGCCCGCGCAACATGCCGATCGACACGTTCTGCGTCCTGATGATGGAGAACCGCTCCTACGACCACTACTTCGGCTGGTACGAGAAGGGCGACGGGCGCAACCACCTGCGCTACCCGGACGGTCACGGCGGGTTCGGCAAGACCCACCGGCTCGCGCCCGACTTCCAGGGCTGCGGCTTCGAGGACCCGGACCACTCCTGGCACGGGGGCCGCGTCCAGTACGACCGTGGGAGGCTCGACGGCTTCCTGATCGCCAGCGACGCCTACGCGCTCGGCTACTACCTCGAGCAGGACATCCCCTTCATCCCCCACGCCGCCAAGGCGTTCACGCTCTACGACCGCTACTTCGCCTCGCTGCTCGGCCCGACCTGGCCCAACCGCCTGTACATGCACTCAGCCCAGTGCGGCGGGCGCAAGTCGAACGACGGCGTCGCCGACGCCCTCAACCAGGGGCTGCTCGGCGACGGCCTCTACAGGTGGGAGACGATCTGGGACCGCTGCCTGCAGGCTGGCGTCTCGTGCGCCTACTACGTCTCCGATCAGCCCTTCATCGGCGTCTTCGGCAAGCGGTTCGTGCCGATCGTGCGGCCGGCCTCGCAGTTCGCGGCCGACGCCGCCGCCGGACGGCTCCCGCACGTGTCCTTCGTCGACCCGCCGTTCCTCGACGGGGGCGGCGGCCACGGCCTCTCCGGCGACGAGCATCCGCACGGCGACATCCGCATCGGCCAGGCGTTCATGTCGGAGATCGTTCACGCGTTCATGTCCTCGCCGCAGTTCCGGCGCGGGGCGCTGTTCATCAACTACGACGAGTGGGGGGGCTTCTTCGACCACGTCGCGCCCGTTCTCGTGCCGGACGACCGCTCGAGCCGCAAGCTCTCCGACAACTTCGGCATCACCGGCTTCCGCATCCCCGGCGTCGTCGTATCCCCCTACGCGCGCGCTGGCGAGGTCAGCCACATGACGGTCACGCACGAGTCGATCCTCAAGCTGATCAGCTACCGCTTCGACCTCGGCTACCTGACCAAGCGCCACCGCTACGCCTCGAACATCGGCCACTCGCTCGACTGGAAGCACCCGCGCTTCGAGCCCCCCGACCTGCCCCGCGTGCTCCCGCCCGTAGGTGTGCTGCCCTGCGACCTCCAGCGCTCGCGCGGCGGGGCCGAGGCCGAGGCGCGAGCCACGCGCGAGGCGCGCGAGCGCGAGGGGATCGAGATCGGGGACCCGCGCATGATCGAGTACTTCCACGCCCTCGGCTACCCCGCCGGCCCGGCCGACCCCGAGCGCATCTTCAGCGACCCGGAGGCCGTGCGGAGGGTGCGGAGCCTGTGGAGGGGCCTGCCGTGAGGCTGCTCGCGAAGGCAATGCTCGCCGCGGCGCTCACCGCCGCGCTCGGCGCCCCCGCCGAGGCGCAGGCGCGCACCCCGCACATCAAGCACTTCTTCGTGATCGTGCTCGAGAACGAGAACGCGTCCAGCACCTTCGGCAAGGACTCCGAGGCGCCCTACCTCGCGCACAGGCTCCGGCGCCAGGGCGCCTTCCTGCGGAACTACTACGCGATCGGGCACAACAGCCTCGACAACTACATCGCGATGGTCTCGGGGCAGGCGCCCAACCCGCAGACCCAGGCCGACTGCCCCTTCTTCACCAGCTTCCTCCCGGGCACGCCGACCAGCGACGGCCAGTACATCGGGAGCGGCTGCGTGTACCCGCCCGGGGTCGCGACCGTGGCCAACCTGCTCGAGGACTCGGGATACACCTGGAAGGGCTATATGCAGGACATGGCGACGCCCTGCCAGCACCCGAAGATCAACTCCCGCGACAACACGCAGACGGCGACCAAGGAGAGCCAGTACGCGGCCCGGCACAACCCCTTCGTCTACTTCCACGCGATCATCGACTTCTCGACCTGCGGCGAGCACGACGTGAACCTGCGTGTGCTGCGCTCCGACCTCCGCCGCCGGCGCACCACGCCCAACTTCTCGTTCATCACGCCCGATCTGTGCAACGACGGCCACGACTCGCCCTGCGTCACCGGCAGCCCCGGCGGGCTCGAGCAGGCGAACCGCTTCCTGCGCCGCTGGGTCCCGCGGATCAGGCGATCGCCCGGCTTCAAGGACCACGGGCTCCTGATGATCACGTTCGACGAGGCCGAGGCGGGCCCGGGCGACGACGCCGACTCGAGCGCCTGCTGCGGCGAGCAGCCAGGCCCCAACACCCCGAGCCCCGGCGGCCAGACGCCAGGCCCCGGTGGCGGGCGCGTCGGCGCCGTCCTGCTCTCCCCGTGCATCCGGCGGCACACGGTCGTGAAGGAGCCGTTCAACCACTACTCGTTCCTCCACACGGTGGAGGAGAACTTCCGCCTGCTCCCCTACCTGGGCTACGCCCGCTCGCCCGGGGCCCGGTCGTTCCTGCCGGCGGCGCTCACCAACCCGTGCTGCCGCTGAGCCCGGCGCGGCGGCTAACCACGGCCGCCGCGCGCGGCTAGCGCTGCGCGGGGCCGAGCAGGGCCGCCGCGAGGTCCGGGTAGACGTTCACGTAGTAGCGGGCCTGCGGGCTTGCGTCCGTGCCCACGATCATGCCCCGCGTCAGCAGGTCGGGGCCGGCCTCGGCCTGGCCGTCGTAGTCCATGAAGCGCCCGTGCGCGTCCACCCGGCGCTCGCCGATGCGCCTGATGCCGGGCAGGGCGACCAGCGTGCCGGTGCCGGCGGCGAGCGCCGCCGACCCCGGATCGGCGACCCAAATCCCGACCGCCGCCTCGGTCCGGCCGCCCGGAAGCGCCTCCACGGCTCGGCGCGAGAGCGAGCCGTCCGCGTACACGAAGCGGCCGGGGAGGATGCGCGCGACGGGGTCCGCCGTGCGGTCCAGAAGCCGCGTCAGGTGGCGGGCGACGAGGTTCGAGGCGGTCGGGCCCGCGCCCTCCGTCTCCAGCTTGTGCTGGTGGCCGGCCGGGTCGACGTCGTCCAGGTTGTTGAAGCAGGTCGCGGGGCCGCCGTGGTCGGGCGGCCCGTCGTAGGTGAACGCACCCGGGAGGCTCGAGAAGGCCCAGGCGGGCTCCTCGTAGCCGATCATGTCGTCGGCAAGGCCGACCTCGAAGCGGTTGGGCGCGTAGGCGTGCCAGGCGGGGACGGGCGGATTCGGCCGCTCCGGGCAGCCGGCGTCGCTCCGGCCCCAGGGGCTGCCGAGCATCAGCGCCGGGAAGGCCTCGCCGGGGTTGGCCAGGAACTGCAGGTCGGGGCCGACGTTGACGACCCCGACCTCGGTGCGCAGGTCCTCGCCGGCGCGGCCCGTGGGGACGCCCGCCGTGTAGAGCGAGCGGTCGCCGAAGAGGCCGAGCGCCGCCGCGCCCTTGAACAGGTTGTTCTCGAGCGGCGCGAAGAAGACGCGCCGCCTCGCGGTGACGGCGCCGAAGCGGAGCGAGGTCGCGCTAGCCACGTGGGCGGCGACGGCGTCGGCGAGCGCGTCGCCCGTGGCCTCGGCCTGCGCGTAGCAGCCGCTGTCCGCGCACTCCGGATGCCCCTGGCTCTCGAGCGAGGGGACCGTCACGGGGTCCTCCTCCGAGCCGTTGTCGCCGACGAGGAACATGCCCATCCCGCCGACGTCGGCCTCCAGCCGGCGCGCGAAGTAGCCTGGCCAGTCGGACGAGAGGTCGTCCTGGAGCGCCGCCTGGCCTGAGTGCCCGATCTCCTGGTTGTGCGCGGCCAGGTTCATGATCGTGACGATCGGCCGTCCGCTCGAGGCGCGCGCTTGGAGCACCCGCACCTTCGGATCGATCGCGGCCGGCGACCCGTCGTCGTTGGTGGTCGGGAAGTTCTTCGACAGCCGCACCTGCACGTCGGCGGGCAGCGGGAAGCTCGTGGCGGCCAGGCGCGCGGGCTGGCGGTCGTCGTAGGCCGCCACCGCGGCGTCGGCGACGCGGCGCTCGAGGTAGCGCATGTAGTAGTCGTCGATGCCCGAGTTCTCGCCCACGGCGCCGCCGATCGCGGGCGCGTCCTCCGGCACGGGCGGCGCCCCGTAGATGCCGATCGTGTCGGGCGAGCTCTCGTTGTGGTCGGCGCTGACGATGACGTCGGAGATCCCGGGACGGCGGCGCTCGGCCATGGCGCGCATCCGGTCTATGTAGGTGTTGAAGAGGCCCTGCGCGACCACCGAGACGATGACCACCGTGCGCGCCCCGTCCGAGATCGCGATCGCCCGGGCGTCGATCGGGTCGTGGACGTCGCGCGCCCAGTGGTCGACGCCGCCCGAGACGTAGATGCCGTCGTAGCGGCCGTTGTGGTTGGCGTCGCAGAACGGCTCGGGCACGGGGACGCCGTTGGCGTCGGATGGCAGGTAGCTGAAGCTGCCCGAGCCGTCGACGTCGAGGTAGGGCTCCTCGAGGCCGAACGGCCGCGGGCCGTCCAGGGCGCGCGGGCAGCCCGGGAACTGCCTGCGGTCGGCCGCCCGGCTGAAGGGCGGCGGCGTCACGTCCACGCGCGCCGCGCCGACGAGGTAGGAGCGCGCTGCGCCGGCGCTGCCGGGGGTGGCGAGGATTGCGAGCACGGAGGCGATGAGGAGCCGGCGCACCGGCTCCGAAGCTAGTACGGGCCGGCGTCCCGTGCGCCGGTTCGCGCGGCTCGGCTCAGCCGACGTAGGTCACGTGCCACCACTCGCCGGGAGCGCTCACCTTGACCCAGCCGTAGGCCGAGCCGATCGCGTCCACGATCGAGCGCATCTCGGGCGTCGCCAGGTCGACGGCGATGCCGAGGTTGTGCTCCGACTGGCCGGGCGGGTCGGCCGGCGGCCCGGTGCCGGCGAGGAAGGCCGAGTAGAGCTGGGCCTGCTGGTCGTAGGTGCGGTAAGCGCCCAGCGGCCCCTCCGGGTAGAGATCGACCCCGTACTGCTCGAGCGAGGCCTGGCGCAGCTCGTTCCAGGCCGCCGCTGCGTCGCTTCGCAGGTACATCGTCCCCCAGGGGCTCCAGATCGCCCCCAGCGGGACGCCGGCGGCCGCGGCGGGGGCGCCGCCCGCCGCCGGGACGCGGATCGTCTGGCCCACGTAGAGGAGCGCGTCGGGGGAGAGCCCGTTCGCCTGCGCGAGCGCGGCCTCCGGGATCCCGTTGGCCGCCGCTATCGACCACAGGCTCTCGCCCGGCTCGACGGTGTGGGGGACGCCGCCCGCGGCGCTGGTCGCCGACGTAGAGGAGCTGGCCGGCGCCGCAGCGGCGAGCGCCGAGGCGGCCTCGGACTCGGTGGGGATCTGGATCGTCTCGCCGGCGTAGAGCGGGGCGTCCTCGGAGAGGCCGTTGTAGGCGGCGAGCGCCCGCGTCGTGAAGTTGTTGGCGTAGGCGATCGACCAGAGCGTCTCGCCCGGAAGCACGGTGTGCGGAACCGCCGCGCCCGCCGTCGCCGGCGCTCCGAGGAGCGCCGCGAGGATCCCCCCGACGAGCAGCCCCGCCACGGTCGAGCTGCGCATTCAGCCTCCTTCCACCGGTTGCAGGTCCCTGCCCGTTCGCGGCCCGGCGCGGCACCCCTCGCGCCCGGGCGCTCTTATGGAGCCTGAAAGCGACCTCCCACCGGCCGCGCCCACGAGCTCGAGGAGCGCCCGGGGCCGAGCGCGCTGGACGCGTGTTCCAGCCCGGCGCCAGTGGCTTTCGGTTCGGCGGATGCGCGCCGAACAAGAGGACAGCAAACAGAAAGCAGGGGGCCGGCGGAGACCGGCCTTCACGACAAGGGCAAACCCGTCGCGAGGCGGGGACGCAAAGCCAGAGGTCTCGCCACCGGGCGAGATGGCTCAGCTGCCGAAGGAGGCCAGATGCGCTCGCAACTTCGCCTGCCAGGCGCCATCGCCATCATCGTGCTGACCGCGATCGCCGCTCCCGGCCTGGCGCTCTCCGCCGCCGGCCACGATACGAGCGGCTCGGCGCGTGTCACTCTGGACACGCCTCACCTCAGGGCCACGCTCGCGCAGCCCCGCCCGCGCTTCGCCGGCCACACGTCCCTTCCCCGGTCTCACAGGCGCCCGGTCAGGATCAAGGTCTGGCAGGGCCGCCACGCTCTCGGACGCCCGGATCGGGTGCTGCGTGCGCACCGGCGCGGCCACAGGTTCTGGGCCCGGCCCAAGCGGCCGCTCCGTCCCGGCATCTACACGGCCCGCGCCCGTCAGCGCGACATGGCCGGCCGCATAACGCGGAGCAAGCGATCGATGTTCAAGGTCTCGAGGCGGGTGGGCAACGGGCGCTCCGACACCACCCCGCCCGACACTACGATCACCGACGGTCCCTCAGGCACGATCGCCAGCGCCTCGGCGAGCTTCTCGTTCACCTCCTCCGAGACCGGCTCGAGCTTCCAGTGCGCGCTTGACTCGAGCGGCTGGAGCCCGTGCTCGAGCCCCAAGGCCTACTCCTCGCTCGCCGACGGCGCCCACACCTTCGCCGTCAAGGCCACGGATGCCGCCGGCAACACGGATGCGACCCCGGCGACGCGCTCGTTCACCGT
>Ga0070741_10010511_pt1 | contig 17442 bp, 13 predicted proteins | sample Coa_R1_4_FD_66440 | JGI IMG/M metagenome (GOLD analysis project Ga0070741, IMG submission 66440) | Surface soil microbial communities from Centralia Pennsylvania, which are recovering from an underground coalmine fire - Coalmine... | ecosystem: Environmental > Terrestrial > Soil > Unclassified ...
GCCCGCATCCTTCATCAATTTAGTGAGCATGTTGGCTTTGGCGCTGATGCTGATGCCACCGGCTTGCTGTTCCCAGTACGGCCCATAAATGAAATAAAAGTTGAACGACAAAATATCCAGATACTTTTCGCCAGCGGGCAACGGATGCGCTGCCATATATTGAAAGAGCTGCTGCGGAAAATTGTAATTGAACGAACCGCCTTTGCCACCGCCCGGATAGCCCCGCGGAGCCGTCTGCTCATTAAAATTGTCGAACGCCAACGCTCCTGAAACGAGCTGCGCGTTCGGATTCGCCTGATGAATGGCGCGCCACGCGATATGCAGCTGTTCCGCATAATCTTCCACGTCAGGTTTGCCATTTCCATTCAGGTCATTGCCGCCAAAGCACTGCGCGCCGGGATTATCCGGCGCGCCTTGATTGTCCGGCTCGTTATACAGCGCCCAGTACTGCACCTGTGGATAGCGTTGTGCCAGCGTGCGAATAAATTGCTCGAACGCAGGCAAATCATTGACAGGGCCACAATCCGAATTGGCCGCCCACTTGGGATTGTGCATGATCATCAACAGCGGGACAAAGTGATTATCCAGCAGCGTTTTGCTCTCTTGGTCAAAATAATCCCACCGGTATTTACCCTTGTTCTCTTCGATGGCGTTCCAGCTCACGCTGGTGCGTACCATCTGTACGCCTGCCACCGTCGCCAGTGCGCGCGCCTGTTCATTGTAAATAATTTCTCCATTCGAGTTCGCGCCGAAATAATCAGTGGGCGCGCTAGCGCCGCCTGGCGAACTGATTGGCCCAGCGGATTGGGTCGCAGCGGGCGGCTGCGCCGTCGGGGATGATGCCGTGTTCGCAGAATTTTGGTTAGACGATGTACTCGTCTGCGGCGGGTTCGTTGCTGCGACGACACTTGCCGCCGCGTTCGTCGCCAGAGGCGCATTGAGATTGACCGGCGGTGGTGTAGAAGCTCCACATGCATTGAGACACACCAGCACAGCGGCGAGTATAAACAACGGGACACGGAGGCAGTCAGTCATTTCAATTGGATATGAGCGCCTTTCAAAATGGGGGACAAGTTTGTAAACTTGCCCCCCATTTTAAAGGGCACTCAAAGCAAGAGCCAGCCAACAAGGAAATTATGCGGCTGGCTCTTGCGCTTTCGCGGGAAAGGATACGGTTGAACACTATTGCGGAGGATTGAGTTGGACAATTTTGGGGTCGCCCGCAAGCGCAATGCCAATTTTGCCTTTGGTGGTGTTTTTATCTAGTTTGCCACCATCCTTGATGGTCGTCACAGTACCGTCGTAATTGACGATGCGAAGTTTCGTCGCCGTAAAAGTGGCGATACGACTGGTACGCGCCCAGGAACAAGGCGCGTGATAGCCGTTCTTGGCGGGGTCACTGTTTTTATATGTGGACGACCAAACGACAAATTTCGTCACAGCGCCACTTGTAAATTTGTACGCTTCAATACCTGCCAAGCCCGTTTTGTTGCTAAGGGTATTGGTCAAGTTGAATCCATTCAACTCCGTAGCAAGCGTTTGCAGGGCGGTGTAGGAGAGCTTTTTATTCAGGTTCTCATCTACAATACCATATTTCCATACACTCGGACTCGGATTCCCCGGATTATCCTTAAACGTCCACCAGACAATGCCCTGGAGTCTTGCCGCCGCCCCGCGCACCATTGTAATATCAAGACAGCGCGCCTGCCCCTTGGCTCCGATCCACCAGCCGCCCGAGTCCTCTCCCGTCTCCGTCACGAGCAGCGGAACCGGAGGTTTGATTCCCGCTGCCGTCATCTGTTTACGGATAGCATTGGCTTTGGCCTGAACCCCATGCCCATTCGCCACCGTCTCCCAATACCGTCCGTACACATCATAATAGTTGAATAGCACCATGTCCATGTATTTTTGCCCGGTCGGAAGCGCATTGTTCGGGTTTGCTATGTATTTGAAGAGGTTAGAGACAAAGCTATAATTAAATCCACCAGTGGGATTGCAGCCGGGATACTTGGGCGGGCAGGTTTTGTTACCCGCTTTGAAATTGTCATAGCCCAGTGCGCCAACCCCCAGCTTGGCATTGGGATTTCCATCATGGACACCCTTCCACGCGGCCGCCAGCATCTGTGCATATTTCACATAATCGTTTCCCGTTCCAAAGCAATCTACTTTGTCCTCTTCATTCTCCAGTGCCCAAATCTTGACAAATGGGTATCTGCTAGCGAGCATCCGCATAATATCTGTCAGCTCGGCAAGTTTGCTGGGGTCACTTGTATCTATAGGTCCACAAAGGTTATTCCCCATCCATGCGGGGATTTCCGATAGGTAAACAATTGGGTCCAAGCCGCCAGCGTGCAGCGTATTGAGCGCATCGGAACTGTTAAAGCGATAGTCATCTTTATTCGGTTCGATATAGCGCCAGCCGACTGCGATGCGCGTCCAACTCACACCAGTCGCGGTTGCGAGCGCCAGGGCATTCGGGTCCCACGAAAGGCGGTCCCCTTCGTCTATGCCAAATAATGCGGCGGCGCCAGTGGGCGCGGAATTCGGACGCGCCGCTTCTGGCGAAAGGCGCGCCGTACCGTCAATCCCCATCGCGCGCACAGGCGCGGCATACGCCAAAATCAAAGCGAGCATTGCCAGCGCCATCAGGATGAGCGCGATTTGACCGGATCGTTGGAGCCTGAATAAGCCGTGCACGTGCAACCCCCTTGTCTTGCTGCGAACCCGCGCTATGCGCGATAGAACGGAATAATAAAGAACCCGAGCGCGGCGATATTATAAATGACCATTGCCGCAATGACGAGCGTCAGCCACAAAGTATAACGCGCCTTGGGAAAAAATGCACGCAACCCCAGTAGGAATAAAGTCGCCAACGGAATCAAGACCGGAAACAGATACCGCCCCTGCGGGTCGCCGCCCCAGCCCAAATCCCAAACGCGTACCTGTAGCGCAATAATCAAAAACAGCGCGATCAGCACGCTGGCGGCGAATACGACGAGCGCGCCACGCTGCCAACCTAACAATGTCGGGAAATCCCGCAGCGCATACAGCGCCACTCCGACCAACGCCGCAAGGGTCAAAAGTGCGAATCCCCAATACGCCTGCGCACCCAAGCTAATATTCATCCACCCAAAATGCCCCCACAAGCTGATAAAGGTGTATTTGAGGTAACTCGCATACAGTGGGAATGCTGTCGGTTCAATCACACGGCTGTCGAGTTGAAAGGGAAACTGTTCGCTCGGCAAAAAGAGAAAAATTCGAACAATATACGTTTGCAGACTTTTTTGATTCGCGCCCAGCCAATTCCACGCGTACACCAACCCCACTGCCGCGAGGCTCAATACAATCACCGTTCCGGCGAGGCGAAGGCTCTTTTGCGTTGCAGTCAAGCGCCCACCGCCCCAGCGCACAACCACATAGACCAAAAAGGCGAATGCCAGAATGGCGATGCCATACACCGCGCTGCGTTTCGCGCCCAAGCCAATTCCGAGCAGTACCAACATGCCCAGCGCGCGCGGCAGGTTCAAACCGAGCCGAAATGTGCGCGTCAGCAGCGCAATCATCCCCGCCAGCGCCGCTTCCACGAGATGGTCGTTCATCACGGTACTGTGCAAAAAGAGATGTTGCGGGAGCAGCATGACAAAAACCGGCAGCGCCAGCGCCATCGTCGGGTCATCCCGAAAGAGCTCGCGCCCGGTCACATACGCGGCTAACACGACTAACACGTTCAGCAGAATCGAAAGCAAGCGCAGCGCATAGAGCTGCACACGCACATCGCCGGACGCAAATAACTTGTACGGAATCAGATAGACCAAATACGAAAGCGGCGGCTGGTGCAGTTCGTGCGAGCTCGATTCCCCCCAAATCGCCGCAAAATCTTTAGGCAGCTCGCCCGGAGTCGTCCGCTTCCAGATGGAAACGCCCCACTTCCAATAATTGACCGAATCCATCGAGCGGATAATGTCATTCATCACCTGCGGATTCGCGTCGCCCCAACCCACAAGCCGACCTTTCAGATTCAAAAGCGCCACATATTCAAAATGACGCGGTTCATCCGGCCCCGCCCACGGCGGAATGACGGCCAGATAAATCAAGCCCAGCGCAATCGTCATCACCGTGAGCAAAAGCGGCAGCGCGCGGATATTCAAAACATCCAACGCGTTGACTTGCGTTGGCGCTTGCGGTTCAACGCGCGGCTGTACCGTAGTCTGTTCCATCGCGAGCCAAGTATAAGCAACACCCGGATTAAAACAAATTCAACCCAATCTCAACTCCTTCCCCACAGGCAGAACACATTAAAATGCACCCCTTCGGCAGAGCGTAATCGCTTGCGGCCTTCATCGAAAAATTCATATCCCCGCGCCTGCAAAAAAGCAAACATCTCTGCCTGATGCGTATTCATTTCCACCAACAAGTGCGGGTGATACTGCTCCAATGTGCACGCCGCGCCGCGCAGAATTTCCCACTCCGCGCCCTCCGCATCAATCTTGATCAGCGCGGGAGCAATTCCACGCTCTTTGCAAAACGCGTCAAGCGTCACGACGGGGACCATCGTTTTTTCCACATGCGCGTGCATCCCCAACGCGCGTTCGTGCGCGCGCAACCCCTCATACGCGTTCACAAACGAATTGTTCTGTCCCGACAAGTCCTCCAAATAAAATTCCCGCATCCCCGCCGAGTCCCCGACCGCGCACGGTTCAACATGGATATTCGGATACGACCCGCAGTTTCGCCGCAAATAAGACAAATTGTTTGCGCCCGGCTCAAACGCATAGACGCGACCGCTGCTGCCGACGCATTGTTCCAAGAACAAGGTCACGAACCCAATATGCGCGCCGACATCAATGACCGTCAGCCCCGGCTGAATCAATTCTCGCAAAAAAGCCATCGCCTCCGCTTCGCGCCGCCTGCCATAAAACCAATAGCCCTTGTGTCGAAAACTGTGCAAATAAAAGCGAGTGCCCGTAAACGGATGTTGGATCGTCACATCGCCGAGATTGACCCGACCAAAAATTTGCGCCGCCACGCGCCGCAGCCAACGCTTGCGCGCCAGCGGCATTCTTGCGTGTGTCATATTCGATCCCCAGCAAGACGCTTCACGACTCCGCAACTCTCCAGTGCTCCAGTGCCCTAATGCCTTAGCTCTAACCTCCAACCTCCAACTTCCAATCTCTAGTACGCTCCCTTTCCACTCAACACCGCAGGCAGCGTCTTGACCAAAATCACAACGTCACGCCAAATCGAATAATTTTCAATGTAATCCAGCTCCAACTTCATCCGTTCGTCAAAAGAAAGGTCGCCGCGCCCGCTAATTTGCATCGCGCCCGTCAGCCCCGGTTTAACCAAAAGGCGTTGCCGCTGCACTGGCGAATAGCGCGTCGCGATTCGCATCACTTCGGGGCGCGGCCCGACGAGACTCATCGAACCCGTGAGAACATTAAACAGTTGCGGCAGTTCGTCCAGCGAACTCCGCCGCAGCCAAACCCCGATACGCGTCACGCGCGGGTCATTCCGCAGCTTGAAATGCGGCACTTCCAGCTCATCCACGTTCACAAGCTCGTCCAGCCGTTCTTCCGCATTGGCAACCATCGAACGAAACTTGTACATTCGGAACGGTTTGCCGTACTGGCCCGCGCGTTCTTGGCTGAATAATATCGGCCCCGGCGAATCGAGGCGAATCAGAATGGCGATGATGAGCATTAACGGACCGCAAATAATCATTCCAAGCGTCGCACCCACGAGGTCAAGCGCGCGCTTCAACATGCTGTTAATCCCCGTAATGGCTGGCTCGCGCAGCGTGATGACCGGTAGCCCGCGCAGCGTTTCGATGCCCGTCCGCACCGTAATCAGTTCGAGCAGGTCCGGCATCAAGCGCACCCGCACGCGGCTGTCGCGCAGCGCCAACATCATTTCTGCCAGCTCGGCGCGCCCCCGCGTCGTCTGCGTCAGAAACACATCGTCCACTTGATAGCGGTCCACAATCCGCAGCGCCTCGTTCAGCGTCCCCAATACCGGAACGCTCTGTAGAGACGTGTCGGTGACACGTCTATCCTGTAGAGACATATCGCCGACACGTCCGCTCGGCGAGCCGTCTCCACCTTCTTCCGCGATGAATCCAACGAGCGTATAGCCTTGCCAATTCTGTATTTGCGCGGCGAGCTCTTGCGCCGTCGCATCCGTACCGATGATCAAAGCGCGGCGTGAATCCGCAAGCTGCCCGCGCCGCGCTCGCATCACGCGCATTCCCCAGCGCCACGCCAGCGTCAAAGCGAGGTCGAGCAGATAAAAATAGATAAAGAGAACGCGCGAAAAATTCTCAATTTTGAAAAAATAGAGCGCGGCGGCAAGGGTGAACAAGCCAAAGGTCGCCGACAAAAAGACCGTGCGGAATTCAACCCGTACTTCATCCCGATTGCGCCGTTCATACGCGCCCAAAAAATAAAAGACCGCCGACCAGAGGAGCGCAACGAGCAATAGCACGTCCCACGTCACATAAAAACGGTCGGGGGGCGCGCCAAACGGCAGCACACGGCGAATCACATCCGCAAGCGACATCGCGGCGAGCGCGGCGAGTGTATCGCCCACCCACAGCGCAATCCCCATCTGCCGTACGCGGGGCGTGTCATACGCGATGAAATTCATTCCACTTGGCTTCAATGAACCCTCGAATTCGTGTATCGAATTTATCTGCTGAAAAATTCAACGCGTGCGCGCGCAAATGATGGGCGTCGAACGTCATCTTCTCGAACCGCGCAATCGCCTCGCGCACACCATCGGCGGTTTGCTCGCAAAACAAAACCCCCGTTTCCCCCTCGCGCACTGTATCCAGCGCACCGCCCGCGCCATACGCAATGACTGGGCAGCCCGTTGCCATCGCCTCGACGGGCACGATACCAAAATCTTCCAGCCCCGGAAAAATCAAGGCACGCGCTTGCGAAAAATGTTCGCGCAGCGTCTCACGCGTGGTCGCGCCGAGAAACGTTACATTCGAGCTCGCGCGACGCTCCAGTTGTTCGCGTTCCGGTCCCTCGCCGATGACTACCAGCTGTTTATCCAGTGAGCGAAACGCATCCACCACCAAGTCAATTCGCTTGTACCCCGTCAAACGCCCCGCCACCAAATAATACTCGCGACGCGGCATCTCTTGCAAGGTGTAAAAATCCGTATCTACCGGCGGCGGAATCACCGTCGCTGGCCGCCGATAAAATTTTTCAATTCGCCGCGCCACGAAATTCGAGTTGACGATGAAATGATCTACACGCGCCGCGGCCGCCACATCCCACTGCCGCATCCGATGCATCAGCACGCGCATCCACGGTCTCGCCAGCGTAGGTAATTCCGACAAATACTGCTGCTCACCATCCCAGGCATACCGCATCGGCGTATGACAATAACACAAGTGCAGCGCGTTCGGCGGCGGAATCACGCCATGCGCGACGGTATGGCTGCTCGATAAAATCAAATCATACCCGCGCAAATCGAATGATTCAATCGCCAATGGCATCAGCGGCAAAAACGGCTGATGGGTACGGTCAGCAAACGGAAGCGATTGCAAGAACGACGTATGCACGTCAATGCCCCGCAGCACCTCCGCCTCTCGATTCCGCGCATACACCAGCAGCGTATAGAGCTCCGAATTGGGGAATAAATCGTACAACGCGCGCGCCACCGTATCCGAGCCGCCGAGATTACAAAAATAATCGTGGACGACGGCGACGCGCATCAGCCCAATCGCTCCTCCAAGCGCGCATTGATTTCCTCAAACCGCGCCTCCCACCTATTTTCGCGCGCCCGCGCCCGCCGCCGCTCGATGCAAACTTCATCTTGCCCTTCTGCCAGCGCCTCAATAACCAACGGTTCAAATTTCTCTGCGGAATCTGCCACGCGCAGTACATCCCGATATTCTTCAAATACGGGCAGCGCAGTGGCAACCGTTGGTTTGCCGACGGCGAGACATTCATGCAGTTTCGCCGGATTCATGTAATGCGAAAAAGAGCTGCGGTGATACGGCAAAAGAAATACGTCCATGCAGTGCAAATACGCGGGCAGCGCATCATGCGATATATGACCGAGAAAATGAACGGTCGGAAATTTTTGCAGCACCGCCGTATCTGTGCGAATAACGCCGAGCAAAACAATTTGCCACGCAGGATGCTTCCGCGCCAATTGCGCGAGCAGCTCCAAATCCACACGCTCGTCAATCCCGCCAAAGAACGTCAGGCGCGGGTGCGGAATCGCTCCAAGTACATCGGGTTCGGGCATCGCATCATTCGCAAATTTTTCGTACTCTACGCCATGCGGCACATAGTACGTGCGCGGATTCAACGGCAATTGACGCTCTAACAACGTATGCGATGTCACAAACACGAGGTCCGCTTCCCGCGACAACATTTTTTCCGATTCGGCAAAAGACGAAAACACGCCCTTTGGATTTTCCGTCAGCGCGTCCATGCAATCATAGACGACCAGCCGATGTGGAATCCGCGCAATCACCGCCCGCGCCAGCGGCGTCGGCACGAACGTCCAGATAATCGGTTTCTCACCGCCTAATTGCGCCAGCCCGTTCTGCAATTGCGCCGTCAATGCCTTGATATTCCGCTCATGCACAAAACCGATTTGTTGAAACGGATTCACCAGTGGGTCGAGCACCCACACGTTCGGCATCACCTCCCGAATCCCGCGCGTCCCTGCTTCCCGCCGATGCTGCACCCGCGCCACAATCCGCTGCCGATCCTCCCATTTTGGCATCCGAATCCCAATCGGTTCTACGAACAGCACGCGATTCCCCGCCCGCGCAAACCGCGCCATCAACTCTTGATGACGCAGCCACAAAAAATCCCAGCTCAAACTCGAAAAACAAACAATCGTCTGGTCATGCAGCATCGCTAGGTATCGTTTGATTTACCGCCGAGAACGCGGAGCACGCGGAGCGAATTTATGGTTTTCTTTACCTCTGCGGTCTCTGCGTCCTCTGCGGTGCAAATATCTCTTTTAACCTTCGCGTAGATTCGCCGCGACGTATTCCGTCGCAATTCGCGGTTCCAAAAGTCCTATGTCTGCGCGTCCCTCTTGGGAATCGCCTGCCGTTCATTCCACGCGCGCGTCAGCAGCGTGCCAAGCCGCGCGCTCACAGGCAACGCGCACGCCGCGCCAATAAACGCAGGCAGAATAAACACAATGAGGTGCAGCAGAATTGCATACGCCAGCGCGGTACTTTCATTCACGCCGTACACCCCCAACGCCAGAATCACCAAATAATGAAACACGCCAAGATTCGCGGGCAGCGCAGGCACGCGCGTCCCGATTTGCAGCACAACCAGCAAAAACCACGCCGCCGTCCAATCCAGCGACAACCCAACCGCCGCCAACAACAATTGATTCACAATTCCACCCGTCAGCCAAATGAGCGCCGTCCAAAACAAAACGCGGACAGCCTCGCGGCGCTGCGTCAAATTGACCAAACTTTCCACCATCCCACTCGCCAGCGCCGCCACACGCCGCGATTCATGTCCAAACAACCGCGATTCTACACTCGCCAGCCCCGTCAGCAATTGCTCCCGGAAGCGCGCCGCGCTCACCAACGCCACGAACGCCGCCAGCACTAGCAGGACGCTCGCCGTCAACGATTCGCGCAGCCAGAGGGGGAGCGGTGCGAACGGCGCGAGAATGGCGAGGAACACCAGCATCACTAGCGTATCGAGTACTTTTTCGATTGCCACCGAGCCAAGCACCAAGCCCACGTTTAAATTTTCCGATTCCGCCGCCAGCAGCACACGCGCCACCGTTCCCAATTTGGCGGGCAGCAGCGTATTCAACAAATGCGCGATGAAAAAGATTTGACCGAGATTCAGAAAATGCGTCGGGTAGGGTTTCAGAAGAATTTGCCAACGGCGCAGCGTAAACCCCACCGCAATCATTTGCGCGAGGAACGCGAGGAGAAACAAAACAAGATGGCTCGCCGCCAACGCCTGCAATGTGAGATTCAAATTCACACTGCGCGCAATCAACGCAAGGGCGAGAATGCCCAGCGCCGCGCCGACGAGCAGCGAAATCCACGTGCCGCGCTGTGAGGAAGGGGCAAGGGTGTCCGTCTGCGAGGTTACGACGCTCTGCTGCATGACTCGTCAGCCAAATAAAGCACCATCAAAAATCCAACAATCATCCAAACGACCACGCTGACTTTGGTACTCACCGCGACCCCATCCAGCAAACCATGCACCAAATAGACTACGTACCCTCCGGATAAACCAACCGCCAGCCAAGCTTGATTCGTCCCGTGCGTACGGCGCAGCACACTCATCCCCACGCCCAAAATCGTCACACAAACTCCAATAAACGCCACCAAGCCCGCGATGCCATAATCAACACCCATCTCCAAATAGAGATTGTGTGCATGGGGCAAAGGAGCAGACGGTGGATTGATAAACGCGGGATACCACGTCAGCAGGGTGGATTCAAACGTTCCCAACCCAATTCCCGTAAACGCGAAATCGCTCATCATCCGCAGCGCGCGGTCCCACACTTCGAGGCGGCTGGCGGCAATACCGAATCCCGGCGCAGCCTGTAACACGTCCAAATTACGTGTTCCCACCCAAATCCCCGCGCCAATCAGTATCAACGCCCCCATCGGCGCAAGCCAGACCAAACGCGGAAAACGCCACACCATCATCATCCCGAGCGCCGCGACGAGACCAATCAACGCCCCGCGCGACTGCGTCAAAAGCACAATAACCGTCAACAACACCGCAATCGCAAGCGGCGCGATTCGCTGGGTGTGTCGCCTAATTTTGGACACAACGGGTATTGAAGCGTTCGTAATTGGTTTTAACCGATGTTCACCTGATATAGCGCCCGAATGAATTCGGGTCGTCTGCGCCCACGCGAACGCCAACGCCACCGGAATCACCGGCGTCACCGCGCCCGCGACAATGTTGGGCGTAAAACCATTCGGATTCAACAATGCCAAATCAATTGGCAAACGCCGCGCCAGAAACAGAAATGGCAAAAATTTGCTCGTATCCCGCAAACCGAGCAAGCCCACAATCCCCATCGCCGCGCCCAGCAGCAACAACAGCCATACTGCACCGGTCAATCGCCGTACAGTAAAACTATTGACGATTCCATAGTACAGCGCGACGTACCCCACCAATTCCCCATACAACCGCAAACTCACCGCGAGATCGGTAGAGACGACAACAGCAACCATTCCTAAAATTACCAACAGCGCAAGGGGCAGATCGAGCGGTGTAGCGACCGACCACGCGCCGCGCGCCACCCGCCGCGCCATCCAAAAAACAGGAATCGTCGTCAATGCCGCGAGAAATACAGCCAGTGGCAGATTGCTAGAAAACAACAACGGCGCGCCATATACCCAGAGCAGCCAAAATTCATTCTCGGCAATCTGGGCAGCGGCGCGCCGCACAGTCTGATTCACGCCGAATCAACTCGCTCGCTGGAGTTGCGGCACGCGCTGGGGCAGCGCCTCCCAGATAAACGCCAGCACCCCGCCGACCAACAGACCAAGCACAGCCCCAATCAAGCTACCGAGCAGGCGATGCGACTCGCGCGGTTCCGTCGGAACAATGGCCGCCGCGCCAACTCGCACGAATTGATTTTCGACCCCCGTCGAAATGCTCCGCTCCGCCACTTTGTTCATCAACAGCTGATACGTGTTCCACGCCAGATCGCGTGCCGCTTGTAATTCGCGCTGCTGTGCCTGCGCCTGTTCGAGCTGCGCCGTCACCGTCGCCAATTGTACTTGGAGACTTTCCTCCGCATCCCCACTCAATGCTTGACGACGCGCCTGAATCGCCGCAATCAAGGAATCGAGCTGCTGTAATTGTTCCGCCTGCGTCGTCGCCCCGCTATTTGGCGCAGTCACATCCAGACGCAGCGGCAAGTCTCCACCATTCGTAAAGGCATTCGCTTGAATCAACAGCTGGGTTAATTGCGTGCCCGGGTCATTACCCGTCCCAAGTGGAGTCGCGGGACCCGCGCTCACACGGCCGCGCAACGCTTTGGCATCCGCTTCCAGCTGAATCAATTTGTCAACAACCGTCACCTGACTGGCAAGCTGCTGTTGAATCAAAGTCTTTTGTTGCGTCAAACGCGAAATCGAATTGTTCCCCAAAAATGCAATGAGCGCCGCTTCTTTGGCATCGTACTCTTTTTTCGCCGCATCCGCCTGCACGCGGACTACAGCGGGCGTATCCGGGTTCTCGTTAAAGAGTTGATTCAGGCGCTCTTGATAGGCCGCTGCCCACGTATTCGCAACGAGCGCGGCAAGTTCGGCGGTATTCATCGTCGCCGAAATGCGAATCACATCTCGGTCCGCCCGCACGTCCACGCGCTTGAGCAATTCAGTCGGTGTATTCAAGTCCTCCGGCAATTGCGTACCGATTTTTCCCAAGATAGTTGTGGCAAAATCAGGATTCGTCGCAATCGCCGTCAGCGAACTGCGCTGCACCAGCTGGCTCAAATCGCCGTTCAAGGCAGGGTCTGAAACCGTTTGCAGTTTCGGATCCAAATTAACAATCGTGCCTGTGCGAATGATGACCAGATCGGCTTCGGATTGATACGTTTTCGGCAGAATCGTAAGTACAAGAAATGCCAGCACCGCGCCCAACACGCCGCACAACAGAACGAGACGCCAATGTTTGCGGAGTACCGCGAGATAACGCCCCAGGTTCAGTTCATCAGGAAATGGATTCAGGTTCGATTGATTCGTAGAGTTCATGTTCATATCACTTACGAAAAAAATTTTTGCTCGCTCGACAGCGCCGCGCTCGGCTGCCATTCGACGCGCGGCATGGCGGGTTCGCTTTCGGCTTTTCGCAAAATGCGCTCGCGGTGCAGCATCCGCATCATCGTCTGAAACAAAATCTGGAAATCGAGCCAGATAGAATAATTGCGCGCATAATACACTTCCAATTTCATCTCTTGTTCCAGCGTGATCGAATTCTCCGAGCTCGAGGCGCGTGCGCCGGTCATGCCCGGTTTAAGCGAAAGCAAGTTTGGCAGCCATTCTTGATAGCGCGCCGCGCTTGCAGGATCAACCGGCCGCGGCCCGACGATACTCATTTTGCCGCTCACCACATTCCAAAGCTGCGGCAGTTTGTCCAAGCCCGTGTCAAACAAAAATTTCCCGAACGCTCGCCCGCGCGCCCAATCGGGTGTCTCGGGCATCAGAGAATAAAACCGATAGGTTTTGAACGTCTCGCCGTTTCTGCCCAGTGCAGGGGAAGGTTGCAGCACGCGCGGCGTACCGAGCAGCTTTAATATGAGCGCGAACAGCGCCATCCACGGCAACGCAAGCACAAACGCAATCGAACCGAGCGAGTAATCCAAAATCCCCTTGAGCAGCGCGTCAATTCCCGTAATTGGCGCGCGTTCGATTTCCAGCAGCGGCACGCGATTTTTATAGCTCACGCGCACCCCCGTCGTCAACGTTTCGTACAAGCCCGGCGAAAGTTTGATCGCGTACGTTTCTTCGCGCGCCAACGTAATCCCGCGCAAAAGTTGGTCGAGACTTTCCCACGTCATCGCGCCCGAAACGAGAATCACCTGGTCAATCCGCTGGGCAACCGTAAATTGGTGCAGGTTCGGCGTTGCCGCGACCACGCGCAAATGATCCACGACGGGCGTGCCGATGGGCAAGTAATCATCTACGAATCCGACAACATCCACCCCGCTAAATTGAAACGGTGTCAGCTGATGAGCAATCGCCCGCGCATCGTCGTTCGTCCCGACAATCAACGCGCGCTGCACAAACCATCCACGCGGGCGCAGTGAATAAAAAATGCGCCGCGTAATAAATCGCTCCACGCCAATCAGCAGCGTCGTCAGAATCAAGCCAAAGACGAGCCAGCCGCGCGGCAGCTCTGGAGTTTTGATGAAAATGGAAACGGCGATGAGCGCGGCAAACCCAATGAGGCAGCCCTTGACAATATTCCCATACTCTTGCGGTCCCCCCAGCAGCTCTTCGCGATCATACAGGCGGCACAAGGCAAAAATAATGAGCCAAAACGGAAGCGCAATCAGAACAACCTGAAAATAATCTTCGGGCTGGGAATGTAAAGGGTAGGGCAAGAAATTCGCGCCAATCCGCAGCACGTACGCCAGCCACCAGCCGACGAGATACATACTCGCATCGAGGATGACCAGCACCACCACCAAAACAAAATTCTGCGTCCGCGTAGAAATTGTCATTTCGAAAAGTTGCGACCGAGATTGTCGCCGAAAGCTTGCCCTGCGTTTAGATACAAAGGGAAGGTTAGTTAGGAGCTCTCATCCACATGCGCCGCCGTCCCATTCAACCGCAGTCCCGCATTCACCAGCACCCGCGCGCCGCCATTTTCAAAATGAAACGTCATGCGCTTCAAGCCCTCGGCTTCCAGCGCGCGCGTGACCTCTTCCTGCTTTTCCGGCGCGCAGCACAGCATCAAGAATCCGCCGCCGCCTGCTCCAGCAATTTTGCCGCCGCGTGCGCCATGCGCCAGGGCGCGTTGATACAATTCGTCAATCCGCGCATTGGACACATTCGCCGCAAACTGCTTTTTCTGTTCCCACGATTCACGCAAAATATCGCCGAGCGCCTCGACATCGCCGCGTTCCAATGCGCCTTGTACTTGGACTGCCATCGCCTTGACCGCGTGAAGCGCATCCAGCACGCGGGGGTCCTGTCGTTCGCTCGCGGCTTTTTGTTGCTTGAGAATATTCGACGCACTGCGCGTACTGCCTGTAAAGAACAGCATCAAATGCTGTTCAATGCGCCCGCGCGTTTTCGCCGAAAGATTGAGCGGTGTAACCGTGACGCGCCCTTGTTCAAAATCAATCCGATTCAAACCCCCATACGCCGCGGCGTACTGGTCTTGTTTGCCAATTGGCATTCCGAGCTTCTGAATTTCAATATACGACGCCAGTTCTGCAATTTCGCTGGGCGAAGGTTTCAACCCTTTCGCGGTCGTGATGGCTTTGACGAGCGCAACCGAGACGGTGGAGGAAGAACCAAGCCCGGTGCCGGGCGGAATTTCCGACGCGAGAAACATCGAGACGCCGCGCGTAATCCCAAAGTGATGCAAAATCGCACGCGGCAGTTCCAAATCCCCGCCCCAAAAAAATTCTGTCGGGTCTTGGCCCGCTTGCCGATAAAACGTTTGATAGTCGGACGACGTAATTTGGAGGTCCGCGTCAGGACTGGGCTGCAAAAAGACGTAAAAATACTTGTCAATCGAAGTACTGATGACGCAGCCCCCGTACTGCTCATAATACGCGGGGAGGTCAGTTCCACCTCCCGCAAGCGAAATTCGCACTGGTGCTCTGGCAATCAGCATACAACGGTTCTCATTCCCGTACGCGGCTATGGAACGTGTCTAGAATACGTGTTTTTTTCAAAAAAGCAATTGATCTGAATTGTAGAGACGTTATGGCATAACGTCTCTCGCTGTGCGAAGCGTACCGCTCGCCAACATCCCCGCTTCTGCGTCGCTGTAATAGTCCCGCAAGTCGGGCTGCTCCCGCGCCCATTCGATATATTCATCGGCGATTTCTTCGACATTCTTGGTGGGTCTCCAACCCAGCGCCTTGAGCTTGGAAATATCAGAAACAATATGCCGCGTATCCCCAAAGCGGTAAAACCCCGGGATCTGCGGCTCGATGTTGGGGTTGATTTTGCGAATCAACAATTCCGCGTACTCCAACACCGTGATGGGGCGCTCCCCGCCAACGTTGAACACCTCGCCGTCGGTGCGCGAATCGCGCAGGGCGAGACTGTTCGCGCGGGCAACGTCGCCCACATACACATAATCGCGCACTTGCAATCCATCTTCATAGCAGACCGGCGCATGACCCGCAATGAGCCGCTGCGTGAAATTCCGCAAGATGCCCGAATACGCGTTGCGAAACGATTGGCGCTTGCCCTGCACAATCGAATACCGCAAGCACGTCGTAGGAATGTTATAGCGTCGTCCAAAATTCAACGAGAGCATTTCTTGCGTATATTTGCTCATCGCATATTGATTGTGCGGATTCACCCGCGCTTCGTCAGTCGGAACCCACCGCATCACCGTATCGCATTCGGGACAATGCACTTCCCAATCGCGCCGCTTGAGCTGCGATTCCGGACGCAACGGCGGATACACAATTTTGCCGCGCAGCTCCTCCTTGCCATTCCGCGAAAAATGTTCTAGCCCCCCTTCTTCGTGACAAACATATTTTCCTTCACCGTAGGTTGCCTGCGAACTCGCCACCACAATTTTTTGAATTTCGAGTCGCCGCTCGACAATCGTTTCATACATCAGCGCCGTCCCGACGGTATTGACGTGAAAGAACTTGGAAAAATCGGTGAGATAATCTTGATAGGCAGCCAGATGGATAACCGCATCTACGCCATCCAGTGCGGCCCGCCACGCTTTTGCATCGCGCACATCGCCGCGCACGAGCTCAACATCCGACGGGAAATAATCGGGCACAACGCCGTCTTGATGAACCGGCGGCGCAAGCGAATCCAGCACGCGCACCACATCCCCCTGCGCGAGCAGCAAATCAACCGTGTGTGAGCCAATGAAGCCCGCGCCGCCCGTCACTAGCACGCGCATCCGTTTCTCCTAAATTCCCCAACCACTAACGACCTGTTCCTTTCAGCACAGCCGGGATCGTCAAAAGCAAAATTTTGAAATCCAGCCAGAGCGACCAATGCTGAATGTATTCCAGATCCAGCCGCACCCAATCGTCAAAGCGATAAATCTCATTGCGACCCGAAATCTGCCACAGGCAGGTGAGACCGGGTTTAACCGCAAGTTTCTGTTTCTGTTCTTCGGTGAATTGCGAGTACTCATTTTGCAGCGGCGGGCGCGGTCCGACGAGCGACATATCCCCTTTAAACACGCTCCATAGCTGCGGCAGTTCGTCCAGCGAAAACTTGCGCAAGACGCGACCAACCGATGTAATGCGCGGGTCATCTTTGATTTTGAAAACAGGTCCTTGCATCTCGTTCTGTGCCAGCAGCTCCCGCTTGAGCTCGTCAGCATTCGGAATCATCGTGCGAAATTTATACCCAACAAATGGACGCCCGCCTTGCCCCACCACCTTCCAACGATACAACACAGGCCCCGGCGAAGAAAGTTTAATCGCAGCCGCGATGAGCAAGAGTAGCGGAGACAATACGAGGAGCAGCAGTGCAGAACCAATAACGTCCAGCCCGCGCTTGACACCGAGCTGCCATGCGGGGGCGGCAGCAAACATCAAAACTTGACCGTGCATCTTTGCAGTCCAAGTTAGCGCAGAGGACGCAGAGAATAAAAGTATTATCTGGTATTACTCTGCGTTCTCTGCGGGGAATTCAATCCGGTGAGCACATCGAGCAAACATTCTTCGTATGCCTGTACCAGATGCTCGCGCGCATAATTCTGTTCCACATAGGCGCGGCCGTGCTGCCCCAACGCG
>Ga0070741_10010512_pt1 | contig 17441 bp, 16 predicted proteins | sample Coa_R1_4_FD_66440 | JGI IMG/M metagenome (GOLD analysis project Ga0070741, IMG submission 66440) | Surface soil microbial communities from Centralia Pennsylvania, which are recovering from an underground coalmine fire - Coalmine... | ecosystem: Environmental > Terrestrial > Soil > Unclassified ...
GTTGTCGAACAGCGCGTCGACGGCCTCCTGCAGCATGCGCTTTTCGTTGCGGATGATGATGTCGGGCGCGCGCAGCTCCATCAGCCGCTTCAGGCGGTTGTTGCGGTTGATGACGCGGCGGTAGAGGTCGTTGAGGTCGGACGTCGCAAAGCGGCCGCCGTCCAGCGGCACCAGCGGACGCAGGTCCGGCGGAATCACCGGCACGACGGTGAGGATCATCCATTCCGGCTTGTTGCCGGAGTGGCGGAACGCCTCGACGATCTTGAGCCGCTTGGCGAGCTTCTTGTGCTTGATGTCGGAATCGGTCTCCGCCATCTCGGCACGCAGCGAAACCTCGAGCTTCTCGAGCTCGAGCGCCTTGAGCATCTCGCGGATCGCCTCGGCGCCGATCATGGCGGTGAAGGAATCCTGGCCGAACTCGTCCTGCGCCTTCAGGTACTCGTCTTCCGACAGGAGCTGACGGTCCTTGAGCGAGGTCAGGCCCGGCTCGAGCACGACGTAGTATTCGAAGTAGAGGATCCGCTCGAGATCCTTCAGCGTCATGTCGAGCAAGAGGCCGATGCGGGAGGGCAGCGACTTCAAAAACCAGATGTGGGCGACGGGCGCTGCGAGCTCGATATGGCCCATGCGCTCGCGCCGGACGCGTGACAGCGTGACCTCGACCGAGCACTTTTCGCAGATGATGCCCTTGTACTTCATCCGCTTGTACTTGCCGCACAAGCACTCGTAGTCCTTGATCGGCCCGAAGATGCGCGCGCAGAACAGGCCGTCGCGCTCCGGCTTGAAGGTGCGGTAGTTGATGGTCTCCGGCTTCTTGATCTCGCCATAGGACCAGGACAGAATTTTCTCAGGGGACGCGATCGAGATCCGGATCTGGTCGAAGACCTGAGCCGGAGTCGTCGGGTTGAAGAGATTCATGATCTCTTGGTTCATCGTCTTCTCCTCGCGTGCCGGGCCAAAGCCGGCAGGAAAATCGAAAATCACTCAAACTGGGCGCCCTGCCCGCATCGGACGGACAGGGCACGACGCCCGGCGGCGTACGCGCCGGGCATGATGATGGCGGTTACTCGGCCGCCTCGGAGGTCGGAGCCGGGCCAATCTTGGAGTTGTGCAGGTCGACGTTGAGACCGAGCGAGCGCATTTCCTTGACCAGCACGTTGAAGGATTCCGGAATACCGGCCTCGAACGTGTCGTCGCCGCGCACGATCGCCTCGTACACCTTGGTGCGGCCGGCGACGTCGTCCGACTTCACCGTCAGCATCTCCTGCAGCGTGTAGGCCGCGCCATAGGCTTCCAGCGCCCACACCTCCATTTCGCCGAAGCGCTGGCCACCGAACTGCGCCTTGCCGCCCAGCGGCTGCTGGGTGACGAGCGAGTACGGACCGATCGAACGCGCATGGATCTTGTCGTCGACCAGATGGTGCAGCTTGAGCATGTAGATGTAGCCCACGGTGACCTTGCGATCGAACGGATCGCCGGTGCGGCCGTCATAGACGGTCGACTGGCCCGAGGCATCCATGCCGGCGAGCTTGAGCATCTCCTCGATGTCGGCCTCCTTGGCGCCGTCGAACACGGGCGTTGCGATCGGAACGCCGTGGCTCAGGTTGCGGCCGAGTTCGATCAATTCGCCATCGTTGAGCGTCTTGATGGTCTCGTCCTCGCCGTAGATCCGCTTCAAGGTCTCCTTCAGCGGCTTGATGTCCTGCTTCGACAGGTAGGCATCAACGGTCTGCGCGATGCGCCGTCCGAGGCCCGCGCAGGCCCAACCGAGGTGGGTCTCGAGGATCTGGCCGACATTCATGCGCGAGGGCACGCCCAGCGGATTGAGCACGATATCCGCATGCGTGCCGTCCTCGAGGAACGGCATGTCCTCGATCGGCACGATCTTGGACACCACGCCCTTGTTGCCGTGGCGGCCGGCCATCTTGTCGCCGGGCTGGATCTTGCGCTTCACCGCGACGAAGACCTTGACCATCTTCATCACGCCGGGCGGCAATTCGTCGCCGCGCTGCAGCTTTTCGACCTTGTCGAGGAAGCGCTGCTCGAGCCCCTTCTTCGATTCGTCGTACTGCTTCCGCATGGCCTCGATCTCGGCCATCAGCTTGTCGTTGGGGGAAGCGAACAGCCACCACTGCGACTTCGGATACTCCTCGAGCACCGCGCGGGTGATCTTGGTGTCCTTCTTGAAGCCCTTGGGGCCGGCGATGCCCTGCCGTCCCTCGAGCAGCTCGGCGAGGCGGTTGTAGACGTTGCGGTCGAGAATCGCCTGCTCGTCGTCGCGGTCCTTGGCGAGACGCTCGATCTCCTCCCGCTCGATCGCCAGCGCACGCTCGTCCTTGTCGACGCCGTGGCGGTTGAACACGCGTACTTCGACGATGGTGCCCTGCACGCCCGGCGGCACCCGCAGCGAGGTGTCGCGAACGTCCGAGGCCTTTTCGCCGAAGATGGCGCGGAGCAGCTTCTCTTCCGGCGTCATCGGGCTCTCGCCCTTCGGCGTGATCTTGCCGACCAGGATGTCGCCGGCGCGCACTTCCGCACCGATGTAGACGATACCGGCTTCGTCGAGGTTCTTCAGCGCTTCTTCCGAGACATTTGGAATGTCGCGGGTGATTTCCTCAGGCCCGAGCTTGGTGTCGCGCGCCATCACCTCGAACTCCTCGATGTGGATCGAGGTGAAGACGTCGTCCTTCACGATCCGCTCGGAGAGCAGGATCGAGTCTTCGAAGTTGTAGCCGTTCCACGGCATGAAGGCGACCAGCACGTTGCGGCCGAGCGCGAGCTCGCCGAGATCGGTCGAGGGACCGTCAGCGATGATGTCGCCCTTCTTGACGATGTCGCCGACCTTCACCAGCGGACGCTGGTTGATGCAGGTCGACTGGTTGGAGCGCTGGTATTTCATGAGGCGGTAGATATCGACGCCCGACTTGGTCGGATCGAGATCCTCCGTCGCACGGATAACCACGCGGGTGGCGTCGATCTGGTCGATCACGCCCGAGCGGCGGGCGGCGATCGCGGCGCCGGAGTCGCGGGCGACCACGCCCTCCATGCCGGTGCCGACGAACGGCGCCTCGGCGCGAACCAGCGGCACCGCCTGGCGCTGCATGTTCGAGCCCATCAGCGCACGGTTGGCGTCGTCGTTCTCGAGGAACGGGATCAGCGCCGCGGCCACTGAAACCAGCTGCTTCGGCGAGACGTCCATGTAGTCGACCTTGTCCGGCGTCACCGGCAGCACTTCGCCGGCGTGACGGCAGACCACGAGGTCCTCGGTGAAGCGGCCCTTCGGATCGAGCGGCACGTTGGCTTGCGCGACCGTGTAGCGGCCCTCCTCCATCGCTGAGAGATAGACCACCTCGTCCGTGACGCGGCCGTCCTTCACCTTACGATAAGGGGTCTCGACGAAGCCGTATTTGTTCACGCGCGCGAACGTCGCGAGCGAGTTGATCAGGCCGATGTTCGGACCTTCCGGCGTCTCGATCGGGCAGATGCGGCCGTAATGCGTCGGATGCACGTCGCGCACCTCGAAGCCGGCGCGCTCGCGCGTCAGACCGCCCGGTCCAAGCGCCGAGAGGCGGCGCTTGTGGGTGATCTCCGAGAGCGGGTTGGTCTGGTCCATGAACTGCGACAGCTGCGAGGAGCCGAAGAACTCGCGCACCGCGGCGGCCGCGGGCTTGGCGTTGATCAGGTCCTGCGGCATCACGGTGTCGATATCGACACTCGACATGCGCTCCTTGATCGCGCGCTCCATGCGCAACAGACCAATGCGGTACTGGTTCTCCATGAGCTCGCCGACCGAGCGGACGCGGCGGTTGCCGAGATGGTCGATGTCGTCGATCTCGCCCTTGCCGTCGCGCAGATCGACGAGGGTCTTGATCACCGACAGGATGTCTTCCTTGCGCAGCGTGCGCTGGGTGTCGGGCGCATCGAGATCGAGGCGCATGTTCATCTTGACGCGGCCGACCGCGGAGAGGTCGTAGCGCTCGGCATCGAAGAACAGCGACTGGAACATGGCCTGCGCCGAATCCAGCGTCGGCGGCTCGCCCGGACGCATCACGCGATAGATGTCGAAGAGTGCGTCCTCACGCGTCATGTTCTTGTCGGCATGCAGCGTGTTGCGGATGTAGGGGCCGACATTGACATGGTCGATGTCGAGCAGCGGCAGCTCCTTGTAGCCCTGCTCGTTCAGCACCTTCAAAAGCTTCTCGGTGATCTCTTCGCCGGCTTCGGCGTAGATCTCGCCCGTCTTCGGGTTGACGAGGTCCTCGGCGAGGTAGTTGCCGACCAGCTCCTCATCCGACATGCGCAGCGCCTTCAACCCCTTCTCCTGGAGCTGTCGGGCGGCACGGACGGTGAGCTTCTTGCCGGCCTCGAGCACGACCTTGCCGGTATCGGCATCGATCAGGTCGTTGACGGTCGAGTAGCCGCGGAAGCGGTTGGCGTCGAACGGGACGCGCCAGCCTTCCTTGGTGCGCTTGTAGAGGATCTTCTTGTAGAAGGTCGACAGGATCTGCTCGCCGTCGAGACCGAGCGCAAACATCAGCGAGGTCACGGGAATCTTGCGGCGGCGATCGATACGCGCATAGACGATGTCCTTGGCGTCGAACTCGATGTCGAGCCAGGAGCCGCGATAGGGAATCACGCGCGCGGCAAACAGCAGCTTGCCCGAGGAATGGGTCTTGCCCTTGTCGTGATCGAAGAACACGCCGGGCGAGCGGTGCATCTGGGAGACGATAACGCGCTCGGTGCCGTTGACGATGAAGGTGCCGTTCATGGTCATGAGCGGGATATCGCCCATATAGACATCCTGCTCCTTGATGTCCTTGACCGACTTGGCGCCGGTCTCCTCGTCGATATCAAACACGATGAGGCGCAGCGTCACCTTGAGCGGCGCAGCGAAGGTCATGCCGCGCTGGCGGCACTCGTCGACGTCATATTTCGGCGGCTCGAACTCGTAGCGGACGAACTCCAGCATCGAGGTGCCGGAGAAGTCGGAGATCGGGAACACGGAGCGGAAAACCGCCTGCAAGCCCTCGTCCGGGCGCCCGCCCTGGGGCTCCTCGACCATCAGGAACTGGTCATAGGACGCCTTCTGAACCTCAATGAGGTTCGGCATCTCGGCGACTTCCTTGATGTGTCCAAAGAACTTGCGGACGCGTTTGCGACCGGTGAATGTCTGCTGCGCCATCGGGGCCTCTCATTTCGTCGCCCTTCAAGGGGGCGCGTCTTCCGGAGAGCAACCGCCATCGCGCCCCGGGTGTGAATGTCGATCATTCCGAAGGCGCAAAGCCCGACTTGCAGGACACAAAAGTCCCGAATTCGTTCTTCAGACCTTCAAAACGCAAAACGACGTGCGGGGCGCAGATGCGCACCCGCCCGTCAGAACCATTTTAGTTACGGACTGCAAAAGCCCGAAATAGCCTGTCTCCCAACAGCTTACAAAGGGAAACGCCGCCGCTTCCGCCTTGGAAACCGTGCTTTCGTGCTGTCGTCCCGATATGGGATGACAATCATGGAGATTCGAGGGGCAAACCCACGTATCCCCACACTTTTTTGTGTTCGACGCGAAACGGGGTCGCCGATTGCACGTCTCTTGCAGCGGTTCCCCGGCCCAACGGCCCGGGGCGCCACCCAAATCCTGTTCCGGGCCCAGGTCCGCCCGGAATTTGCCCTCTCTCCCCGTCATGGCCGGGCTCGACCCGGCCATCCACGCCTTGAGGAGACAGATGCCCGGGCCTCGCTGCGCTCGCCCGGGCATGCAATTGAGGCAAGCCAGCGGCTTACTTCAACTCCACCTTCGCGCCAGCCTTCTCGAGCTGGGCCTTGATCTTGTCGGCTTCGTCCTTGTTGACGCCTTCCTTGACCGGCTTCGGCGCGCCTTCGACGAGGTCCTTGGCTTCCTTCAGGCCGAGACCGGTGATGGCGCGGACTTCCTTGATGACCTCGATCTTCTTGTCGCCGGCCGCGGCCAGCACGACGGTGAACTCGGTCTTCTCCTCAACCGGAGCAGCAGCGGCGCCGCCGCCTGCGGGGCCGGCAACCGCGACCGCAGCCGCGGCCGAAACGCCCCACTTCTCTTCCAGGAGCTTGGCGAGCTCAGCCGCCTCGAGCACGGTCAGGCTCGAGAGGTCGTCCACGATTTTCTGCAAGTCAGCCATTGTTCAGTTTCCTTAAGCGATTTGATTCGAACCAGGGTTTTCTAGTGTTGCGAAAGCGTCAGGCCGCTTCGCCCTTTGAGGCATGAGCCTGAATGACGCGCGCGAGCTTGGCTGCGGGCGCATTCGACAGCTGCGCGAGCTTGGTTGCCGGCGCTACGATGAGGCCGACAAGCTTGCCGCGGAGTTCGTCAAGCGACGGCAGCGAGGCAAGCGCCTTCACGCCATCGACATTCAGGACGGTTTTGCCCATCGACCCGCCGAGGATGACGAACTTTTCGTTCGCCTTGGCGAATTCGATGGCAACCTTCGGCGCCGCAACCGGATCGTTGGAAGTTGCGATCACGGTCGGCCCCTTCAGCAGGGAACCGATGGCAGCGACGTCAGTGCCTTCAAGAGCAATTTTGGCGAGACGGTTCTTCGAGACCTTCACCGACGCGCCCGCCTGCTTCATCTGCATGCGCAGCTTCTGCATCTGGGCGACGGTGAGGCCGGAATAATGAGCAACGATCGCGACGCTCGTGGCCTTGAAGACCTCGTTGAGCTGTTCGACCGCCTCTTTTTTTGCCGCTCGTTCCACAGCAAGCTCTCTCCGGTTGGCGGCCTTCGCATTCTCACGCGGGACCGCCGGGTTGCACCCATCGTCCCGCCCAAGATTCACTTTCCAGGGCTGTGAAGCCCCAGCGACCTGGGCAAGACGACGATCTTGAAGCCTGCCCTCCCGAAAAGCCCTTCCGGGCCCCGCGGGGTGTCGAGGTTCGAACCAAATCGCTTTCGGCAACGCGCAAAGCACATTGCGTCGAGATCAAATCCGGTCTTCACCCATCTATGCAGGCCATTCGATTAAGCCATTGGCGAAATTCAACAATTTCGCTTCAAGCGCCTGCAGTCTCGGACAGGATCGGGATCTTGCCGGCACGCCGGAAGACCCCTGCCCGCATGCCTGACAAAAGGGACGAAGCGGTTTCCTTCCTTTCGGGCGATCCAAGCGGATATCCTGAAAGGAATGATCTCCTGTTCGTCATCTATTCGGAATGCGAGCACGGCCGTGCCAGCGCAAGCCAGCACGTCCAGAGCGGGGTCTTTAGCCCGTCTGGCCCGGCTTGCCAAGAGCAAAATTCACACCAGTTTGGGGCCCCGCTTTTGGACCGCTCATACGAAAAATCTTCGCCGCCATGTCACATACCACCTCCTCTGATCGTCTGAGGCGCAGGAGGTCTCAATGCGACGGTGGATCGCGGGCGCGCTTGCCCTTTTCAATATGGCCAACGGGCTGGTCATGCTGTTCGCCAGTTCCAGCTGGTGGGTGAGCGTACCGGGTGTTCCGGAAACCGGCCCGTTCAACGCCCATTTGTCCAGGATGTCGGCGCGGCTTTCCTCGCCGCGGGCCTGGCGCTCGCCGCCCGGGCCTGGCGCCCCAGCTATTGGCCGGCAGCCATGGCTGGCGCCGCATTCATGGTGGCGCACGCCCTCATTCATCTCGTGATGATCGCGGGGGGCCACGACCACCACACCGCTGCGGACCTTGCGCTGGTCATTGGACCAGCGGCCCTCGCCGTCTACTCGGCTTTCCCGAACCATGGAGAACAACGACATGCGTAGTTTCCTGGCGCGCCGTATGCTGCGGTCCTTCAGCAAACGTTACGGCTATGACACGAGCTATCTCAATATGCTGTTGAAGGTGTCGCCTGCCGCTTTCTTCAAATTGGCGCCGCTGATGAAAGCGGCGGCCCATCGCGAGGTGATTCCGGTGGAAGCCAAATTTGCCGCCTCCATCACTGGTGCATTGGGGGAAGATTGCGGTCCCTGCACGCAACTGACCGTCGATATGGCACTCGAGGCCGGCATGGCCAGGGACCAGGTCGAGGCGGTGCTTCGCCGCGACATCAGCGCCATGACCGAAGCGACGGCGTTGGGCTTCCAGTTCGCAGATGCCGTTGTCCATCACGCGATGGATGACGACAAATACCGCGATGCTGTTCGCGCACGCTGGGGAGACAAGGGCGTGATCGATCTTGCCATGACGCTGCAACTGGGCCGGATGTTCCCGATGCTCAAACTTGCTCTCGGATATGCCAGGGAATGCCGCCGCGTCACCGTGGCCGGCCATCAAGTCGATGTCGTCAAGCAAGCCGCGTGAGGCCGATCCCCTCGCCCCGCATCGCCGCCGGCTGCTCGGGCTTGCCTATCGCATGACTGGCAGCCGCAGCGACGCGGAAGACGTGGTGCAGGACGCCTACCTCCGCTTTGCCGGCGCGCAGGACGTGCGCAATGCGGAAGCTTTCCTTGTCACGACGGTGACGCGGCTTTGCCTGGATCGGTTGAAGAGCGCAAGGGCGCAGCGGGAGGTCTATGTCGGCCCCTGGCTTCCGGAGCCGGTGTTCGATGCCGAGGGCCTTTCGGCCGATGCGGCAACCGAGCTCGCGGATGATCTCTCTTTTGCGCTGATGCTGGCGCTGGACCGGCTGTCGCCGCTCGAGCGCGCCGCGTTCCTGCTGCATGACGTGTTCGACCGACCGTTTGCGGAAGTCGCATCGACGCTCGGACGCAGCGAGGCCGCCTGTCGCCAACTGGCGGCTCGCGCCCGCCAGGCGGTACGCGAGGGACGCCCGGCGCCGGCAGCCACGCCCGAGAACCATGCCAGACTGCTGCGCGCCTTCTGCGAAGCGGCAACCAGCGGCGACATCTCCACTCTCGCCGGCCTCTTGCGCGACGATGCGATCGCCATCACCGACGGCGGCGGGCGCAAGACTGCGGCGCTGAACCGCATCAGTGGTGCTGATAAGATCGTTCGTTTCGTAATCGGGATCGCCGGCAAGAATGCCGGCCACGAGATCGAGGTCGTTCCGATGATCATCAACGGCAGCGCCGGCGCACTCCTCTACATGGACGGCGAGATCGATCATGCGCTGAGCGTGGCAATCGACGGCGCACAGCAGAAGATCGCCGCAATCTATGTCGTGCGCAATCCCGACAAGCTGCGCCGCGCCCCGCTTGCGACCTGAGACCATGGAGTTGGACTACCCGACTCGATAAGCTAGCGGCTTGCCCTCGAAATACGCGGCCAGATTCGCGATCACGCAATCCTGCATCGCGTGATGCGATTCAAGCGTGTGCCCGCCGATATGCGGCGTGAGCACCACATTCGGCAGCGCGGTCAATTCGCCCGGCGGGTTCGGCTCCCTGGCATAGACGTCGAGGCCGGCGCCGGCGATCGTGCCGTCCTTGAGCGCGGCGACCAGCGCAGCTTCATCGATCACCGAGCCACGGGCGATATTGATGACATAACCGTCCGCACCGAGCCGCTTGAGAATGTCGGCATTCACCGCGTGATTGGTTTCGGGCCCCGCGCGCACCGCAATGAGCAGCACGCTGCACCAATCGGCGAGTTCTTCGAGCGAGGGGAAATAGGGGTAGGGCACGTCATGCCGGCTGCGGCTGAAATAGCCGACCTCGGTCTCGAACGCGGCAGCGCGGTCCGCGATCTTGCGGCCGATGGCGCCCATGCCATAGATGCCGACCTTTCGCCCGCGCATCCCCTGCTGCGGACGCATCATCGGCGAAGGCTTTGATGCCGCCCAATCGCCGCTGCGGACATAGCCGTCGGCGACCACCAGCCGCCGCACCGCGGCGAGCATCAGGGTCAGCGCAATGTCGGCGACCGAGGACGCATTCGCGCCCGGGCTGTGCCCCACTGCGATGCCGCGGCTTGCAGCTGCCTTCAGATCAACGCCGTCATAGCCCGTCCCGTAGCAGACGATGACGCCGAGTTTGGGCATCCGGTCCATCATCTCGCCACCGAGCGGCGTCGAGCCCGCTGTGATCATCGCGCGGATATCGGCGAGTTCGTCCGTCGCGAACACCTGGTCCGGCGGCTTGCCGCCCGCATCCCACAATTCGAAGCGTTCGCCGATGCGCTGCATCAGTGATTTGGGGAAGCGCGAATAGACCAGGACTTTGTCGGGCATTGTTGTTTTCCCTGAGCCTCCAATGCAAAGGGCGGAACTGGTTGCCCAATTCCGCCCCTCGTCAATCTCTCGAATTGTCCGGCCTTACGCGAGCAGCGTGCTCGTATCGACCTTCACGCCCGGCCCTTGCGTCGAGGACACGGCGACGCGCTGGATGTAGGTGCCCTTGGCGCCTGAGGGCTTCGCCTTGGCGACCGCGTCAGCGAGCGCGCGAACGTTCTCGACCAGCTTGTCCTCGGAGAACGAGGCCTTGCCGATGCCGGCCTGCACGATGCCCGCCTTCTCGACCCGGAACTCGACCGAGCCGCCCTTGGCACCCTTCACGGCAGAGGTGACGTCCATGGTCACGGTGCCGACCTTCGGGTTCGGCATCATGCCGCGCGGACCGAGCACCTTACCGAGACGGCCGACCAGCGGCATCATGTCGGGGGTGGCGATGCAGCGGTCGAAATCGATATTGCCCGCCTGCACCTTCTCGACGAGATCCTCGGCACCGACCACGTCGGCGCCCGCGGCCTTGGCCTCATCGGCCTTGGCGCCACGCGCGAACACGCCGACGCGCACGCTGCGGCCGGTGCCGTTCGGCAGAGTGACGACGCCACGGACCATCTGGTCGGCGTGACGGGGATCGACGCCGAGATTCATCGAGATCTCGATGGTCTCGTCGAACTTCGCCTTCGCCCGCTCCTTGACCATCTTGATGGCCTCGGGCAGCGCGTACAGCTTCTCACGATCCACACCCTCGCGGGCCTTGCTCAAACGCTTTCCAACTGACATGGCCGTTTACCCCGCAACTTCCAGACCCATCGAACGGGCCGAGCCCTCGACCATCTTCATGGCCGATTCGATGGTGTCGCAATTCAGGTCCTTCATCTTCTTCTCGGCGATCTCGCGCACCTGCGCTCTCGTCACCTTGCCGGCCTTGTCGCGGCCCGGCGCCTTGGAGCCGGACTGGATCTTGGCCGCTTGCTTGAGGAAGTAGGACATCGGCGGCGTCTTCATCTCAAACGTGAAGGAGCGATCCGCGTAGATCGTGATGATCACCGGAATCGGGGTGTTCTTCTCTTCCTTCTGGGTCTGGGCGTTGAACGCCTTGCAGAACTCCATGATGTTGAGACCGCGCTGACCAAGCGCGGGACCGATCGGAGGCGACGGATTCGCCGCACCCGCCGGCACCTGCAATTTCAGGTATCCGGTCACTTTCTTTGCCATTTACGTCTCCTGTGCTGCCGGCTCCTAACCGGCGGTTTCAGGTTCGTGGTGCGGATCAAGAAGCGGCTGGCTTTCCGCCCTCTCCTCCCACGTCCTCTCTCATGCGAGGCGTACCCCGCATGATCGCGATCAGACCTTCTCGACCTGACCGAATTCCAGTTCGACCGGGGTCGCGCGGCCGAAGATCGACACCGCGACCTTCACGCGCGAACGCGCCTCGTCGATTTCCTCCACCACGCCCGAGAACGAGGCGAACGGGCCGTCGGCGACGCGCACATTCTCGCCGATCTCGAACGACACCGACGCCTTCGGCCGCTCCACGCCCTCCTGCACCTGGTGCAGGATGCGCATGGCCTCGGCTTCCGAGATCGGCATCGGTTTGTTTTCCGCGCCGAGGAAGCCGGTGACCTTCGGGGTGTTCTTGATGAGATGGAAGGCCTCGTCGGTGAGCTTCATCTTCACCAGCACATAGCCCGGGAAGAACTTGCGCTCGGCGTCGATCTTGCGGCCGCGACGCACCTCGGTGACCTTCTCGGTCGGCACCAGCACCTGCTCGAACAGGTCCTCAAGCCCGCGCTGCTTGGCCTGCTCGCGGATGGATTCGGCGACCTTCTTCTCGAAATTCGAATAGGCGTGGACGATATACCAGCGCTTGTCGGAAGCTAAGACTGCTGCGGTTGCCATCAGTGGATGCCCAGCACAAAGGTGATGAGAACGCGGATCATCTGATCCGCGGCGAAAAAGAAAATGGACGCGGCCGCAACCATCACGAACACCATGATGGTGGTGATCGTGGTCTCACGACGGGTCGGCCAGGTGACCTTGGCGGTCTCCGAGCGCACTTCCTGCAGGAATTTGAACGGGCTGAAAGCCATCGTTGGTACGCCAGACGTATCTAATAAGTGTCAGGAAACCGAACAGCCTTTCAGCCGCCCAACCCTCGTTTGAAGGATGAGCCGGCAAGCGGGCTCGAATGTTCGGGGATTACGGCCACGCCGGAGATCCGTCTCAAACGGGCCGGCTGCGGGTTGCGCGCTATGTACTGCGGGAGGCGGCAAAGGTCAAGCTGGGCTTGCCTCGGCCGCCTGCCCCTGCCCTGGCGCCCCCGCGCCTTGGGCGCTGCCACGGGATCAAGGGCTTACCCGCAGCGTGACCGGCATCACTTTGGGCATCGAACCCGCGTTTTCCGGCCCGACACCAACGGGGACCTTAAGGAGAGGAGATCCCGACCATGTCGCTTCGTATCCCCGCCCTGATTCTCGTGGCAGCCAGCCTCCTTGGCGGCCCGCGTGCCGAGGCCGCCGGCCTTTCGCCCAATCTCAACATCCGCTCGCCCGGCCCGACCAACACCATGACCATGGCGGCCGGCCGGGGCTATGGCTCGGGCTATCCGGCACCTCCGGTCTATGCCGGCCCGCAACGTCCGCGCATCACGGTTTTCAACTCCAACGACCAGTTCGACACCAACGGGAATCTCAATCCGGGCGGCGGCGGTGGCGGCACCAAGGCGGGCAAGCATCCCAATCTGGATTCATGGCGGCCGGACCCAAGCAAATATCGACCTGCCACACTTCGCGGGGGCGTCTGCCTGGTCCTGATCTGTCGTCCCGCCCTGCCGGCTGGCAGGAGTGGTAGGGCTCGAACCTACGACCCCCGGTTTTGGAGACCGGTGCTCTACCAATTGAGCTACACTCCTAGCGCACCGAAGCAGCCGCTTCGGTCCGCGCCGTTTCAAGCACAATGGATAGCCGATTTGCAAGGGCGAAGCGCGGTAAATGCGCTGTTCAAATGCTCCCTTCTGGGCAACAGTTGAGACATAACAAGAGCCAAGGGAACGATCATGGGAGAGACTATGACCGCGCAGACCGCCACCAAGTCCGCCGAGACGCCCAAGACCCCGCCTTTGCCCCAGGCTAGCCCCGAATCCCTCGGATTGTCCGCTTCCCGGCTGCAAATCCTCTCCGACGCCTTCAAGCGTGAGGTGGATAAGGGAACCCTGCCCGGCGCGACCGTAATGGTGGCTCGCCGTGGCCAGATCGGCTGGTTCGATGCCATCGGCCGGCAAGGCCCGACCTCCGACGGCCCGATGAGGCAGGACTCGATCTTCCGCATCTTCTCCATGACCAAGCCGATCGTCTCGGTCGGCATCATGATGCTGCTGGAGGACGGCCATTTCCTCCTCAATGACCCCGTCGCCAAGTTCATCCCGGAGTTTGCCCGCCAGCAGGTCGGCATCGAGCGGCATGGCAAGCTCGAGCTCGCTCCCGTGGCGCGTCCCATGACCATCCAGGACCTGCTCCGCCACACCTCCGGCATCACTTACGAGCATACCGGCAACAGCCTGGTGCAGCAGCTTTATACCCAGACGCGGCTGCGGAGCCGCAAGATCACCAATGCCGAGCACGCCGCGATGGTGGCGAGCCTGCCCCTGATCTGCCAGCCCGGCGCCGAATGGAACTACAGCCGCTCGACCGACATTCTCGGTCGCATCATCGAGGTCGTCACCCGCAAGCCGCTGTCCAGCTTCCTCACGGAGCGCATCCTGGCGCCGCTGCAGATGGCCGAGACCGCCTTCTTCACGGCTGAGGAGAATGCGCCCCGCCTTGCCGAGCCCTTCCCGATCGATCCCTGGACGGCCGAGAAGGTGCAGCTCTTCAACATGCTGGAGCGTCCGGCGATGGAATCCGGCGGCGGTGGCCTCGTCTCCACGACCATGGACTACGCCCGCTTCTGCCAGATGCTGCTCAATGGCGGCAGCCTCGACGGCAACAGGATCATCGGCCGCAAGACGCTGGAGCTGATGGCCTCCGATCATCTGAGCCCGCACGTCGCGATCAAGGGCACGCTGCTGACGCCCGGCCACGGCTTTGGCCTCGGCTTTGCCGTGCGCAACAACGCGGGCATCGCCTCCTTCCTCGGCTCGGTCGGCCAGTTCTTCTGGAGCGGCATGGGCGGCACCTTCTTCTGGATCGATCCGAAGGAGGAGCTGTTCGCAGTCTTCATGTCGCAGGCGCCGGGGCAGCGGGATTACACCAGGACCTTGGTGCGGAATCTGGTGTACGCGGCGCTGGAGTGAGGACGGCGCAACATCAACGGTGTCGTCCCGGCGAACGCCGGGACCCATAACCCCAGGGCGAAGTTGTTGCGAAGGTCCTCTCCCACCGCATCTCTCTGAAAGCTTCCGCGGGATGGGCCCCGGCTTTCGCCGGGGCGACGGCGATCAACTGATCGTCGCACCGCCATCGACCACGATGGTCTGGCCTGTCGTGAAGCTGCCCGCCTTTGACGCCAGGAACACCGCGGCGCCCGCGATCTCGTCGGGCTCGCCGATGCGCAGCAGCGGTGAGCGCGCGGTCGATGCCTTCAGCGTGTCCGGATTTTCCCACAGCGCGCGGGCGAAGTCGGTCTTGATCAGGCCCGGCGCGATGCAGTTCACGCGGACGTTGTGCTTGCCATATTCGCAGGCGAGATTGCGCGCGAGCTGCATGTCGGCGGCTTTGGAGATCGCGTAGGCGCCGAGCACCGTCGAGCCCTTCAGGCCGCCGATCGAGGAGACGATGGTGACGGTGCCGTCCTTGCGCTCGATCATCTGCGGCACCACGAAATTGATCAGCCAGGTGTTGGCGACAATGTTGTTGTCCAGGATCTTGCGGAACTGGTCGTCGGAGATGCCGGCCTGCGGACCATAATAAGGATTGGAGGCGGCGTTGCAGACCAGCGTGTCGATCTTGCCGAAGGCGCGGTTGGTCTCTTCCACGAGGTGCTGCAGATCATCCTTGGTCGAGATGTTGGCCGGCACGGCCAGTGCGACCTGCTTGCCCTTGCCGTAGGTATCGTTGATCGCCTTCGCCACCTCGTCACAGGCTTCCTTCTTGCGCGAGGAAATCACGACCTTGGCGCCGTGCTCGGCCATGCGTTCGGCAATCGCGCGCCCGATCCCGCGCGAGGAGCCGGTGATGACGGCCACTTTTCCGGTCATGTCGAACAGAGTCATATGATCCTCCCCAGTTCTTTTAAGAGTTCGGCCGATCGGCCGCCTTGCTTGCACATTACGCCGCGTCGCTGCGGCAAGACAATTGTCGAGCGCGAGCCACTTGCTCAACCCAGCTTGGTCGGGCTTGCCCGCTCCGGGCCGGCCGGCTGGTGCATCGCATTGTGCGAGGCGTCAGCCATCCATGGCTGCTGGTTCACCATCGGCAGCCGCCAGCCGCTGTGAGCTTGGCTCGCGAGATGATCCAGCCGCGTCACCGAGCAATTGTCGATGGTGAAAGCGAGTCCTTTTTCAACCAGCCCGCCGAGCGCCAGCGCTATCGCCGCCTTGATGGTGCCGCCATGCGAGGCGACGATCACATCGCGTCCGGCATTTTCGAGGTTGATGCGGTCGACCGCGCGCTTCACGCGCTCATAGACATCGACAAAGCTTTCACCGCCCGGGGCGGGCTCATCGATCGGCGCAAACCAGTAGCTGCCGACCTCGATCGGACGGCTGGCAAAAAACGCGGCGCGGTTGAGGCCCTGCCAGTCACCGAGATTCTGCTCGGCAAACGCCACCTCCTGGATCAGCATGCCTGGCTGCGGATAGCCAGCCGCCCAGATCGCTTCCGCGGTCTGATGCGTGCGCTTGAGGTTGCTGGCAAACCAGATCGCATTGCGCGGCAGGATCCTGCCCACCGCTTCCATCACCACGCGATCGGAGGTGTCGCAGCCGAGATCCTTTTGGCCATAGATGCAGCCATTGTCGTCGCGCACCGGCGCATGGCGCACCCACCACCATCGCGTCGCCACCACGCCTGCGGGAACAGCCTGCTGGGCGACGAAAGCTTGATCGGGCTTGGACATCGTCATCGGCCTTCAATAGAGTCAGCTTTGGCTGTACGTCAGAGCACCAAACGCCTCAAGTCACTTCTGGCGTTTGAAAACTTGTTTGAATCCGCGAGCGGAATTCCGCTGCGAACATCCCACTTCGAAATTCCACTAGGAGGAAACACATGGGCCGCCTCGAAGGCAAATCCGTCATCATCACCGGCGCCGGTTCTGGCATCGGCCGCGCGGCAACGCTTCTGTTCGCGAAAGAAGGCGCGAGATTGATCGCGGTCGATCGCACCGAGGCCGTGAAAGATGTGGCTGCCGAGGTGAAAAAAGCCGGCGGCACGGCGGAGGCGCTGACGGCGGATGCAGGTTCCGAGAAGGACGTGATCGGCTTCATCGATCGCGCGCTCAAAACCTACGGCAAGCTCGATGCGATCTGGGCCAATGCCGGTGTCAGCGGCGGCCTGGTGCCGCTTGCCGAGCAGACGGTGGAGCATTGGCAGGAGGTGTTGCGCGTCAACCTGATCGGACCGTTCCTTGCCATCAAGCATTCCATCCCGCACATGACCAAACAGGGTTCCGGCTCGATCGTCTGCACCGCATCTGTTGCGGGCTTGAAAGCCGGCGCCAGCGGCCATCCCTATGCCGCGAGCAAGGCCGGCGTCATCAGCCTGGTGCAGACCACCGCCTATTCGCTCTCCGGCACCGGCGTTCGCATCAATGCGGTGTGCCCCGGCCTGATCGAAACCGGAATGACCAAGCCGATCTTCGATCGCGCCAAGGAGCGCGGCACCGCCGACAAGATCGGCCAGCTCAATCCGTTGAAACGTCCCGGCCAGCCGCACGAACTCGCCGCGATGGGACTGTTCCTCGCAAGCGATGATGCGTCCTACGTCAACGGCCAGGCCATTCCGGTCGATGGCGGCTTGACGGCGTCGATGCCGTATACGGGGAAGCCGGTCTAGGTTCTCGTCGCCCGGCGAAAGCCGGGGCCTATACCGCGGAATCTAACCGTCGCCTCGATGATAGTTGACGGCTTTCGCAAAACAACATCCTGGGGTTATGGGTCCCGGATCGGCGCTCGCTGACGCTCGCTTGTCCGGGACGACGAAGAGACACGCCTTTTCGCTCTCGCGACGGCATTCGCCCGAGCTTTGCTTCATCCATCACCCTCTCGAAAGTTAGAGGGCGCAGGGAAGGCCGGGTGGCCGCTGCACCCGGGGCCCTCGCGCAGAAAAAAACTGCGCAAGCGCGAGTCCACAGGTACAGGCGGTGATCACACCGGCCTTCCCTGCGCGATGGT